>Ga0066903_100006511_pt1 | contig 10399 bp, 7 predicted proteins | sample PanSoiMetaGPlot1_FD_67491 | JGI IMG/M metagenome (GOLD analysis project Ga0066903, IMG submission 67491) | Tropical forest soil microbial communities from Panama analyzed to predict greenhouse gas emissions - Panama Soil - Plot 1 (version 2) | ecosystem: Environmental > Terrestrial > Soil >...
GTGTCGGGCCAGGGCCGGGTCGAGCCGGAAGGCGCGGGCCACGGCGACGCCGGGAGAAATTGGCACGCCACGGAGCATGTAGGCTAGTGTACCCGCCCCCGGCCGCACGCGGTAGCAATAGGCAATCGCCCAACCGGCTGTAGCGGAAGTCTCCAGACTTCCGCTACAGCCGAACCGGAAGTCTGGAGACTTTCTCTACAGGAACCTTGTGGCTCCGAAATGGTTAATTGTGTTAGCAGTCCGACAGCGTGAACTTACCTGAGAACTCGCCATGTGGATCCGCGCATTCCTTGCGACAACCCTGGTCGCCATTTCCAGCTCGGTCTGCCTGGCCGAGACTTATGGCGAAAAAATCAAAAAGGTGGACCCGGAGAAGAAGACGATCACCTTCGCCGTGGACGGCATGGACCGGACGTTCAAGGTGGACGACAAGGTGGACGTGCAGGCGCAAGTACGCGCCGGCAAGCGCCTACGCGTCACCGTGGTCAAAGACGGTTTGAAGGGAGTGAAGGCGGGAAGTGATGCAACGCTGACGACAGAAAAAAAGGACGGCGAGGAGGTAGTGACGAAGATCGTGCTCCTCGCGGGAGAGCAAAAGAAGTGACCGCATCGCCGAGCGCTGCGCTCGGCAGTGGTCAACCCGGCCGCGGACAGGCAACTCCGACGCTGTTTTGGGGCCGCGGGCGCACCGAGAAGCCCGGCGAGACATAGCAGTGGCGAAGATCGAGCTCCCGGTATTGCACGGGTGCGGCCGGGCCCTGGACATGAACGCGGCCGCGGCAGAGACTGGATCAACGGCCCGGCTACTTGGGCGGCGCTGGAAACCGCCCTCCGGCCTTGCCCGGTGCTCCATGGCTGCCGGCCCCACCGCTGGTACCGGGCGAAATCGAAGATTCTCCTGCGCCGCCTTGTGCCGGGCCGGTCGTTGACTTCGAGTCGCACCCCGACGTAGCGCCGAGAGTGAGGGCCACAATTGCGACCAACGAAGCAATTCTCATCTCAAAGTTCCCCGAAATGAGTCGCATGGGGCAGGAATTAACGCAGTGAGAGCAAGCCCCGGCCGGCCAGCCGGCCGGGGCAGAGCACCTAGGGCCACTAGTTCATGCTGAACACTTCGCCCCCGGCGCGGGTCGACAGGGCGGGGAGGATGTTATTCGCCGTATACCGGATAAACCGGGTCCCCCCATCGCCGAAGAGGAACATGCACCCGCCCGGGTGAAAGCTCCAGAAGTGGGACCCGTCGCAGAACCTGTACGGGTCGCCGGGCATCATACCGACCTTCTTCGTGGGGTCGGTGGTGTCACACGGCTTGCTGCCCCCAATCGAGTGACCGGTGTCTATGAAGTACTTCGCGATCGAAAGGTCAGCAGTCGTCATGACGCAGTCGCCGTCACCGTGCCCGTCCCATCCGTAGGCCGCGAACCACCAGCCGAAGTCTAAGTCCTGGCTCGGCGGCCGCTCGCCCACCATGATCGTGTTCGATGTCCCGTCAGACATGTCCGTGATTCGGACCTGCGAGTCCCAGAACAACACCCCGTTGTACTCAGCTGAGGTTGTCGCGGTCGCATCGTACGTAGTGTCGTGGCCCGTGGTGCCGGCGTTGCCCAGGTACGAAGTGATCGCCTGGTCGTGCCCGGGCAGACCGATCGAGGCCCCCGGGCAGACCTGGCCGCCGCGGGTGTCCGACGGACAGGTATACATCGTCTGCTTGATTGGGCAGGCTGGATTGTACCACGAGTACCAGTTGGACCCGCCCGCCTTCGAGAAGGTCTTGGCCATGGCATAAATGTTATCGCCCTCTATGAACGGCTGGATCTGGGCCTGCCACGACCACGAACCCTCGTACGGAGGAAGGTTCGGGCTGATCCACGCCGTGTTCCCCTTGGGCAGCTGCGCGTAGGTGTCGTTGTAGTTGTGCAGCGCCAACCCCATCTGTTTGAGGTTGTTGGAACACTTCATCCGGTTGGCCGCCTCCCGGATCTTCTGCACGGCCGGCAACAGCAGGCCGATCAGGATTGCGATGATGGCAATTACGACGAGTAGTTCGATCAGGGTGAACCCTCGACGTGACGGACGGGAACGGAACATAGGGTGGTCTCCGCGAGCGTGACGTAGTGATGAAGGGATCGAAGGGGAGAGACGTCGCGATCACGTGCGGCACGGCGGGCGTCACGCGTCCCGTGTGTGCAGCGGCTGTCAAGCAGGCCAGTACGTGCGGCCACTTGCAGACCCCGTGGTCGTCGGACACTAAGGGAAAGAGCCAGACTCAACCTGCCCGGAGGGAGATGGATGAGCGAGAATCACCCGGGCTCGAATGAAATTGAAACCGACCTTGTTACACAACGCAAAAGAATTTCATGATTTTCTCACAGCAGGCCGCGCCGGCAAGTCATTAAAGTCTTTGCTCAAGAGGACTTACGACCAACGACCGGTTCATCAAAGAAATGCGTGGACACCTGTAGTTCCCAGGTCGATGCGTGCGCAGCTGACAACTAAGTGTTGTGTTCCCCGCGAATCATTCGATCACGGCAGATTCGATGACGGGCATCGACTTCCACCTCTCGCCCCAAATCCGGACCAAGGAGCACAGCGCGTAGACGGTTCCGGTCGTTGGCGGTCTTGACCCGTGCCGGCGAACGTCACTGCAATTCGCATTACGGACGGACCGCGACGGGCTGCTGACGTTCATCAATTCTGTAACCAGTGTCGGCGGTGAGGGGGCCGAATTCCTGGGTAACACCGGAAGGCCAGTGGATTATGAGGCGGTCTACGGTGGCCGCGTCACCGAGACCGAAGAAAACCCGCCGGTCGCTGGCGGATAAATAGCTACCACCTCCTATCACGAACCCGGTCTGCTTGCGTCGGCCCGCGAAGACCTCGACCCGTGCCCCGATAGCGTTGCGGCTGCTTCGTCGGCCGGCCGGACCGGCTACGTCGGGGTTGCCGACGAGTTCGAATCGGAGCCAGTGGTTCGTAGTCGGCGACGTGTTGCGGAGCAGCGCCGCCGGGCCGCCGCAATTGTTGAACGCCAGGTCGGGCCGGCCGTCGTTGTCAAAGTCGGCGAAGGCCAGGCCCCGGCCAACGACCTTCTTCCGAAAGTACGCCCCAACCCGGTCGGACACGTCCTCATACTTCCCGCCACCCGTACCGCGGAACAGTTGCGGCTCCTGTTCGTATGGCGCGTGGAACGCCGCAGGCGCCACCCGGCTAACGTGTCCGTTGGCGACGACTAGGTCGGGCCGACCATCCAGGTCGGCGTCGATGGCGACTGTTCCGAATCCGAGCCTCCGCAAGCTGGGCGGGCCAAGGCCGGACCGGTACGTCGCGTCGACAAACATGAGTTGGCCCCGGTTGAGAAACAGGACGTTCGGCAGGTCCTGAAAGTTGGTCACGAAAAGCGACGGCCGCCCGCTTGCGTCAAGGTCGGCGACCGCGATCCCCATCCCGGCCATCGTCGTGCCTTCGGGTCCGAACCCGCAGCCGGAGATCACGGCCCGCTCCCGGAACCGACCGCCGCCCTGATTGTGAAACAAGTACGCCGGCTTCATGTCGTTGGCGACGTAGATGTCCACCCAGCCGTCGCCGTCCAGGTCAGCTAACGCTACCCCGAGCCCGTATGCCGGCGGAGCCGACGCGATGCCGGCCGCCGCCGAGATGTCCTCAAACTTTCCCCCGCCTTTGTTCCGATACAGGCGGTGCGTGACAGCCGGGAACGCAATCGGCGAACAAGTGTGTCGGAGCCCCGTCCCAGCTTCCACGCAGGGGACGTAGTTTTTCAGGTCGGCCTCGACGTAGTTGCAGACGTACAAGTCGAGGAGTCCGTCCCCATCCACGTCCCCCCACGCGCAGCTCGTCGCGAAGTGCGGATCGGTCAGCCCGGAGCCCTCCGTCACGTCGACGAACCGTCGGCGACCGTCGGGTCCGGGTTCGTTGTGGTAAAGGGCGATTCGGCCGAGGTAGGTGACCACCAGGTCGTCGTACCCGTCATTGTCAAAGTCGCCGACTGCCACACCGAGCCCAAACCCGGACTTGTCGAGGCCCACTTCCCGAGTGACATCGGTAAATGTTCCGTCTCGGTTGTTCCGATACATCCGGTGGTTGGGCGCCGACGCCGGCGGCGCACTCTCCGTCAGCGGACCGGCCTGCACGAAGAACAGGTCCGGCCAGCCGTCGTTGTCGTAGTCAATCCATGCGACGCCACTGCCGATCGTCTCGTGGATGTAGTGAAACGGAGTCGACGAGTCGAAGTGGACGAAGTCGATCCGGCTGGCGGCGGTCACGTCGTCGAAGCGAATCGGCGCCGGTGCCGACTCGCCGGTGGACGATTCGCCTATTGCGGGTACCCGGGGAATCTGCCGCGTCGCCTGCCAGACGACGATCCCGATCACAACAGCCACGATTATCACCACCGCCACGGCTACACGCCGGGATCGGAATGATCCCGGCCTTATCGTCGAATTCGGATCATCCCCCGGCATGACAGGTCCATGGCCCACGGATTAGCGAGGCAGAGTCGCCTTATGTGCGTCTCTTAGGCGGCGTGCCTCGGCGTTGTTCGGGTCGCGCTCCAGGGCCCGGTGGACGAACTCGTGGCCGTTCTGGTCCAGCCCGGCTTCGAAGAACGCCGCGGCGGTCCGGACCGCAAGCTCAGCGCGGTCCGGCTGGTTCGAACTGAAATTCGCAAGGTCGAGGGCCAGCCGGGTCTTTTCGAAGCGGTCGAGCTCCCGCCGGGCGTCGTCCTCACGGTCACAGCGCCGCAACGCCACGCCAAGGGCATATCGAGCCTCCAGGTCGGCGGGCCGGAGGGCGAGAGCGCGCTCCAGAAGGGTGATGGCCGCGGCGGGGTCGTCGTCTTCCGCCGCGATGACACCGCGCAGGCGCCAGGCGTCGGGGAATTCGAGCGCCTCCTGGGTCAGGCACTCGAGTATGCCACGTGCTTCGCCGGTCTGTCCGCCTGCGCGCAGGGCTTCCGCCAGTTGAAACCGCAGGCGGACGCTTTGCGGTGCGACGGCGATCCCGGCCCGCGCGGCGTCGGCCGCCTCTCGCGCCTCGCCGACCAGCATGAAGACGGCAACGACTTGCGGGTACAACTCCGGTTCAATCTTGCCCATGCAGAGCATGCGCCTTGCTGCTTCCGCGGCCCGGTCGAAGTAGCGAGTGCGCAGCCACAGACGGAAGCTCGCGGCCAAAGGTTTCGGGTCGTCCGGGCGCAATTCTGCCCAGCGGGCCAGCTCTGCCTCGGCCTCGTCGCTGCGGTTCGCACGGTCGTACCCGGTCGCCAACGCTTGGACCACCTCCAGGTCGTCCGGGTGCCGTTCCCGCGCTCGGCGGAGCATAGGCTCGGCTGTCTCGAAGTCACCATTGCGGGCTGCGTCCAGCCCGCGGCCCCTGTCCGACGCCGGCCACAGCCAGACGGCGACGGCCGCGACTGTCAGTGCCACGAGGACGAGTAACCAACGCCATTGGCCCAGGAAGGGGAGCCGATTCGCGGTGTGATTGGTTGCAGGGTCAGGGGACGACGAAGGTCGCATTTCACCACGCTCTGGTGGTACACATTGGACGGCCGCAACGGCGCATTATCGCCGTCCCCGGCCGTCACGCAAGCCGCACGCAAGAGAGAATCCGCCAGGACTCCAAGAAAAAGGGACTGGGGTCATCCGTGGGTGACAGGCTGCTAATGTGAATCCGGCACCGTACTCGAAAGGTGAGCCTAACGGGGGAAGTTAGCAATTCCACCGCTACGGTCAGGTTTCCAGACCGATCAATGCAAGAGTGAAGGAGCCGGCCGGATCTGTATCCATTAAATCACCGCCGGTTCAATTACGCGCATCGAGCGCCACTTCCCGCCTCGGAAACGCACGTAGAAGCACGTCGCCTGCGCCATGACGTACACGGTGACGAACACCCAAGTCCAGTAGAACCCCCACTCATAGCGATACGCCAGGTATGACGGGATAACCATGACCGGCCATGCCAGTGAGAGTGAGACGAGCGAGACGAAAACGGTGTCGCCGGCGCCGCGGAGGGCGAAGTTGAAGACGATGTTCACCGCGTCAAAGAATGCGAACGCGGCGACAAACCACAAAACGACTCGCGTCCGGTCCGCGATTGGCGTCCACAGCGCTGCTTCGTTGTCTCCCTGGAACGGGAACAGGAAGACGCTCGGGAAGAGCACATACAGCAATCCGATGAGCACCATGTAGACGGCGGCGACGCGCATGCCGAGGTAGCTCACTCGTTCCGCACCATGGGGGTTGTTCACGCCGAGGTTCGTACCGACCAGGATCGCCACGGCCTGGGCGAGGCCGAACATCGGAATGAAGGCGAGATGGTTGATCGTGATCGCCAGGCCCGTTGCCGCCAGCTCCGCGTCACCGAACCAACCGGCCAGGACGATGAATGCGTTGAACGCGCTGATGTCGAGCATCCACTGGACCGCGTTCGGGATCCCGTACCTGAGCAGCCGCCAGAACAGGTCCGGGTCGAACCGCCAGCCAGTGTGGGATGCGTAAAGCTCGCGATACCTGGGACGCAGGAAAAGGACGAAGCCAACGATCGCGGCGGTCGCGGCCCCGGCGACGGTCGCCCAGCCGGCGCCGATGATGCCGAGGGCCGGGAACCCGAAATGTCCGAAGATGAGCACGTAGTCGAGCCCGATGGTGACCGCCAGCGTAATAGCGCTGAGAAGAACCACCGTCCCGCTCTGCCCGCGAGCGGAGAAGAAGCCATTCAGGGCCGCGACGATTGACGCGGGCAGCCCGTACCAGCAGAGGCAACGAAAGAAATCGGCTTCCAACACTTGCAAATGCGGGGAGTGGCCGACCGCTGCAAAGAGGTCGTCCGCGAACGGGTGCATTCCGAGGAAAAGGATCCCGCCCGCGATGCTGAAGTACAGGGCGTGCCAGACGGCCGCGCCGACGCGGTGTGGCCGGCCAGCCCCAGAGTATTGCGACACGAACGTCGCCACGTATCCGGCCGTGAAGAACAGGATGCTGAACGGCAGCCAGAGAATGCTCATCGACGCCGTTGAGGCCGACGCGACGTCGGCATTCACATGGCTGAGGAAGATCCGGTCAACGGTGATCTGAATGGTGGTCAGGCTGCCGCTGACGATGAGCGGCCACGCGACCTTCATCAAGGTGCGCAGGTCGGCCGGCGGCGCCGAACCCGCGGCGAGCAATTCGGGCGCGGAGTCGGTTCCTTCCGGGCTGGTCGTGCTCGCCGACGGTTCCAACCCCATTTCAACCTCCGTGCAGTCCGACTGGCGATTCACTTGCCGGGCACAATCCAAGTATTTCGAAATTGCACCGGGTTGCCGTGATCTTGCAGCATGATCGGGCCGGGGGTGCTCGGGTCGCCGCCCAATCCAGCCGTGGTGTTGTCCTTGGTGATCTTCACGTCGTCGTGGATTTTGATCCCGTTATGGAGGACCGAGATTCGGGCAGGTTCGGTCTTTTTCCCGTCCACGAACTTCGGCGAACTAAAGTCGATGTCGTAACTCTGCCAGACGGTCGGGGCCTTGCAGGCGTTCACCAGGGGCTTGGCGACGCCGTAAATGCCGCCGCAGTCGTTGTCCTTGCTGTCCAGGCCGTAGCTGTCGAGGACCTGCACTTCGTACCGCCCCTGGACGTAGACTCCGCTATTCCCGCGTCCCTGGCCGGTCGCCTTGGGCATGTACGGGACGCGGAACTCGACGTGCAACTTGAAGGACCCGCCAAACTTCTCCTTGGTGATGATGTCACCGCCCTGGACCTGCATGATGCCGCCATCCATGAGCTTCCACGCGGCCGGCTTCTTCGGATCGTTCTTGGAAACCCACAGATCGAGGTTCTTGCCATCGAAGAGGACAATCGCCCCCGCAGGGGGTGGGGTGCTCTTCACGTCCTCTTTATCCTCCGGCTTGTTGAGCTTGAGGTCGCTGATGTCGCCGTACTGGGCGAGGCCCGGGGTCGCGAGGAGAGGCGCGATGGCGATGGAGAGTAGCGCACGCATGGAGTTGCTCCGGGGTTCGGGGAGGGCGGTTAGGATACGTTTGCGTCGTCGGCCTGTCTTACTCCCTCTACCCCCGCTTCGGGGGGAGCCGGTTGGGGTGAGGGGGGTCTTGGCGTGCCGCGCCAATGAGACGTCGTTCTCCTCGCGAGCGCAGACCCCCCTCACCCCAGCCCTCTCCCCCCGGAAGCGGGGGGAGAGGGAGTAGAACCCTTCAGCCATCCCTACAATCACGCCCATGAGTCCGCCGATCACCTTTGTCACTTGCGTCGAGTCCGGGCCGCTCGAATCGCAGGTCTTGCGGATGGTCGAAAGCTTGCGCAAGTTCGGCGGCGCGTATGCGTCATGCCCGCTCTGGGCAATCAAACCGCGGTTCGGACCGCCGGTGAAAAGGCACACGCGGCGCGAGTTTGATCGGCTCGGCGTCGAGTTCGGCCGAACGAACCGCACCGATCCGCACGACTGGTACGCCTACATCAACAAGACCCGTGCCCTGATGCTGGCCGAGGAGAAAGCGCCGACGGAGTTCGTCGGCTGGCTCGACGCGGATCTGCTGTTCACCGGCGAACCAAGCGAACTGACACCCGGACCGAACGAGGATATTTCGGCCTGCTCGTCCGACAATTGCGGCGGCACGAAGGGACCGGACGACAAATGTGAGCCGTTCTGGCGCGAAGCCGGCGCTGCGTGCGGCGTCGATATCGATCGGCTCCCCTGGGTGACGACGGAACGCGAAGGGGACCGTATCCGCCTCTACTGGAATAGCGGCGTGTTCGTCTTCCGCCGTGGAACCGGGCTCGCCGCCGAGCACGACCGCTGCACGCGGAGGCTGCTCGACGTCAACCTCGGCTCCTCCGTGACCGGCGTCTTCTTCACCGAGCAATACGGACTCGCGCTCGCGGCCGCGAAGCTGGGGCTCCGCCGCCGGCAGTTGCCGCACAGCCACAACTACGAGATGGGCAGCGCCATCCACGAGCAGTGGTACCGCGAAGAGAAGCTGCGGGCGGCCAAGATCGTGCATTACCACGACTGCATGTGGCCAGCGTTCTGGCCGAAGTTCGTTGGCTGCCTGCGAACCACGCATCCGGACGTCGCGAACTGGCTTGAGCCGCTCGGGCCGCTCAAGAACGAGGCGCCGTTCGCGTACCGGGCGGTGACCAAGTTCCTGAAGAATCGCCGTGCGCGCGGAGAAGAGCGATTCAAGGCCGAATGCCGGTTCGTGTGAGCACCCATGAAGGCCGAAATCATCTCCGTCGGCAGCGAGCTAACGAGCGGGCAGAACCTCGATACCAATTCACAATGGCTTAGCAAGCGCCTGGCCGAGATCGGCATTCCAGTTGGGTTTCACACCACCGTCGCCGATGACCTCCGCGACAACATCGACGTCATTCGGATCGCGAGTGAGCGAGCGGACCTGGTACTCATCACCGGCGGCCTGGGACCGACGCAGGACGACCTGACCCGCGAAGCCCTGGCCGCAGTCGCGGGCGTCGAATTGCTGGAAGACTCCGCGTCGCTCGCGCACATCCGCGACATGTTCGCTCGCCGCGGCCGGGTCATGCCGGATCGGAACCAGGTCCAGGCAATGTTCCCGCGTGGAGCGGAGGCGCTCCTCAATGAGTGCGGGACAGCCCCGGGCGTCTGGATGACGATTGGGCGAGCCGTAGTCGCGGCCATGCCTGGCGTGCCCACCGAGATGCACGTCATGTTCGAAAAGCAGGTCGTGCCGCGACTGGCCGCCCGCGGACTCGGCGGCGGGGTCTTCGTCCAAAGGAAGATCAACACATTCGGCTGGGGCGAGTCGGCGGTGGAAGACAAGCTCCTCGACCTGACGCGTCGCGGGCACGTCCCGGAAGTCGGGATCACGGTGAGTGATGCGGTCGTCTCGCTCCGCATCCTGGCCCGAGCGAACACGCTGGCCGCGGCCCAGGACCAGATCGACCCGATTGAGCGGACGATCCGCGAGCGGCTCGGCGAACTCGTCTTCGGCGTCGAGGATGAGGAGCTGCAAGACGTGGTCGTTCGCCTGCTCGATACCAGGAAGAAATCGCTCGCGACCGCGGAGAGTGTGACGGCCGGGCTGGTCGCGAACCGCGTCGCCCAGGTCCCCGGCGCGAGCAACTGCTTCCGCGGCGGCGTGGTGGCCTATACGAATGAAGTGAAGATTCAGCACCTCGGCGTGCCCGCAGGTCTAATCGCCAAGCACTCCGCGGTGAGTGCCGAAGTCGCCCGCGCGATGGCCACGGGAGTCCGCGAGCGGTTCGAGACCGATCTCGGCGTCGCGACCACCGGCTATGCCGGCCCGAAAGGTGGCGACGATGGCACACCGGTCGGCACCGTCTTCGCGGCTCTAGCACATGCCGATGGCGTTTCCGTCATGAAATTCAGCTGGCTGGGGACGCGTCTAGAG
>Ga0066903_100006512_pt1 | contig 10399 bp, 10 predicted proteins | sample PanSoiMetaGPlot1_FD_67491 | JGI IMG/M metagenome (GOLD analysis project Ga0066903, IMG submission 67491) | Tropical forest soil microbial communities from Panama analyzed to predict greenhouse gas emissions - Panama Soil - Plot 1 (version 2) | ecosystem: Environmental > Terrestrial > Soil >...
AGCCGCCGTGAGCGGCCCAATGCTGCTGATGCCGGGCCGGGGCGGCTCGACGGTCACGCTCTGGATCACCTGGAACTGCGTGGGCTGGCAGAGCGTGGTCCTGTTCGCGGTCAGCCTGCTCGCCGGCCTCCGCGGCGGCCTGGGCTGGCAGGCCCGGGCGCAGGTGGTGGTGACCGGGCTGATCGGGACGGTGCTGGTCAACGTCCTGCGCATCGCGGCCGTCGGGATCGTGGCCGCCGCGTTCGGCAGCCCGCCGGCCATCCTGCTCCACGACTACGGCGGGACGCTGCTCGTCGTCGCGTGGCTGCTGGCGTTCTGGCCCTGCGCCGACCGCTGGATCCTGGCCGCCCGTGAGGCGGAGGCGTGAGCGGCGGTCGCTGGCGCGTCCTCCTCCAGACGGCGTTCGGCGCCGCGCTGCTCCTCCTGTGGCTGCGGACAGAGCCGGCCGGCCAGGCATGGGCCCACGTCTGGCCGGTCCGCTGGGACTCGCTGCTCGGGCTGGCCGCGCTGATCGCCGCCGGCGCGCTCATGCGGGCCTGGCGCTGGGCGCTGATCGCGCGCCCCGCGGTCCGGCTGGGCCTCGCCGAGGCGTTCTGGATGGGCGCCGCCGGCGCCCTCCTCAACTTCGTGCTGCCGATCCGCGCCGGCGACGTGGCGCGCGTCGCGTGGGTGAGCCGGCGGAAGCGGGTGGCGGCCGGCGCCGCGCTGGGCGGCGTGCTGGTCGACAAGGTGTGGGACCTGGGAGCCGTGGCCGTCACGCTGGTCGCGGCATGGGCGGCCGTGACGGCCGCAGGCCGCTCGTCGCCCACGCTGGCCGCGGGGACGGCGGTCGCCGCGGCCGGGGCCGCGGCCCTCCTCGGGCTGGTCCTCGCCGGCGTCTGGCTCGGCCCCCGGATCGGCCCACGCACGCTCGCCCGCCAGGCGGCCGCCTTCCGGTCGGCGGTCCGACCCTCCCGGCACATGCCCGTCCTGGCGGCCCTCAGCCTCGGCGCGCTGCTCGCCGACGGGCTGGGCTTCGCGCTCCTCTTCCCGGCCCTGAGCCTGGACGTCCCGCCGCTCGCCGCGGTCGTCGCGTACTCCGGGCTCGCCCTCGCCTTCGCGCTCCCGTCCGCCCCCGGCTACGTCGGCTCCATGGAGGTGGCCGGGACCCTGGTGCTGGCCGGCGGGCTCGGCCTGCCGGGGTCCGCCGCCGCGGGCGCCGCGCTCCTCTGGCACGCGGCCACGGCGGCCACGATCCTCGCGCTCGGCCTGGCGGGCCTGGCGGTGGTGGTCGGACCCCCGGGTCGCCGGCGCGCGGTCCCGCCGTCCGGGCCCATGCGGATCGCGGTCCTCCACTGCGGGTTCACGTACTCGGGCGGCGGTGAGCGCCTGGTCATCGAGGAGGTGCTGGGCCTGCGCCGCCTCGGGCACCGGGTCGAGTGCTTCGCGCCGATCGTCGAGCCGGAGGCGTGCTACCCGGACCTGCTGCCCGCCGTCGCCCCGCGGACGTACCTGCCCCAGCTCCCGCGCTGGTTCCCGCTCCGCGGAGCCATCCAGATGGTCGCCGCGAGCGCGCTCGTCCCGCTCTACGCCTGGCGGCTGCGCTGCGACGCGATCCTCGCCGCCAACCAGCCCAGCGCCTGGATCGCGTGGTGCGTGCACCGGCTGCTCGGCTGCCCCTACGTCGTCTACCTCAACCAGCCCAACCGGCTCGTGCACCCGCGGGAGATCGACGTCGCGACGGGCTGGCAGAGCCGGCCCGACTACCACGCGCTCGGCGCCGTCATCAGGCGGATGAGGGGCCCCGTGCGGTGGGCCGACCACGCGTCCGTGCTCGGGGCCGGCAGGGTCCTGGTGAACGGCCGCTACATCGGCGGCGTGATCGCCGGCGTGTACGCGTGCCAGGTGGGGGAGTGCCCGTCCGGCTGCCACGTGCGGCCGGGGTACCCGCTGCCGCTGGCGGACCGCTTCTGCGGCGAGATGGACGTGAACGGCCGCCGCGTCCGCCGGCCGTACGTGCTCCTGACCAACCGGCACGAGCCCCAGAAGCGCTTCGACCTGGCCGTCCGGGCGATGGCCCGGGTGGTCGAGCGGCACCCGTGCGCGAGCCTGGTCGTGCCCGGGCCGGCCACGCCGCACACGCCGGACCTGCTGCGGCTGGTCGCGGAGCTGGGCCTCGACGCCAACGTCGTCTTCTGCGGGACGGTGAGCGACGCGCGCCTGCGGCGGCTGTACGAGGAGGCGGCCGTCTATGTCTACCCGGCGCCGGAGGAGGACTTCGGCATGGGCGTGATCGAGGCGATGGCGTGCGGCGTCCCGGTCGTCGCCTGGAACCGCGCCGGACCGACGGTGACCGTGGAGCCCGGCCTGACCGGTCACCTCGCGCGGCCGGGCGACGTCGCCGACTACGCCGCCGGCATCCTCGCCTACCTGGACGCGCCGGACCTCAACGAGCGGACCGGCCGGGAGGCGCACCGGCGGGCGGCGCTATTCGACTGGAGCCGCCACGTGGCCGCCGTCGAGCGGGCGCTGGCGGCGGTCGCGGCGGGGAGGGACGGGTGAGGCGCGTCGGGCGCTGGCGCCCGCCCGTGGACGACGACGACGCGGAGCGCGAGCTGGCGCGCGGGGCTGCCGGTCCGGCGCACCCGGCTAGACGGATAAGGCCTCGGCGTCGGGCAGGACGACCGCCCGCGCGGCGGTGACGGGCGGCGCCGAGCCGGCCGGCATCGGCCGCATCCGCACGCTCACCGCGCCGTCGGCGACGCGGACCGTGCCGACGTCGCCGGACCGGCGCAGCAGGGTTCCCGGCGGCCCCGGCGGGACGGACACCCGGAGCGCTCGCACCTCCAGCGCCTCGACGGGCTGGCCGTCCACCACGGCGCAGGCGGTCGGCGCCGCCACGTTCAGCGCCGCCGCCCGGCGCTGCACGGTCAGGGCCGGCTCGGACCAGTCCAGCCAGCGCTCCTGCTCGGAGAACGGCGCGGCGTAGGTGGCCACGCGGTGGTCCTGCGGCTCGCCAGGATCGCCGGCCACGGCGCGTTCGACGCCCTCGCGGAGCACGGTCGCGCACAGCTCCAGCCACAGGTGGAGGAGGTCCCGCGCCGTCATGTCGGCCGGGCGCGGCAGCTCGTGGCGGCTGAGCATCGGACCCGAGTCGAACTCCGGGTCCATGCGGTGCAGCGTGGCCCCGACCATCGCGTCGCCCTCGTAGATCGACCGCTGCGGATTGGGGCCCCGCCACCTCGGCAGCACGGACGGGTGGACGTTGAGCGCCCCATAGCGTGGGATGGCCGCCACCTCAGGCGGGATGCGGAGCGGGTACGTGACGGAGACGATCAGGTCGGGCGCCAGCGCCTCGATCACGGGCGCGGCGGTGCGCCGGAGCCGGGTCGTCACCAGCACGTCCTGGCCGGGCGGCGTGACGGCGGCCAGGCCCGGGACCTCGTCCCCGTACCGGTCGCCGCCCCCGCCCGGCACGGTCACCAGCAGCACCAGCCGGTGCCCATGCCGCGCCGCCCACTCGGCAACGATGCCGTAGGCCGGCTGGAAGACATTGAACGTCACGACACGCAGCTTCTCTCCCATCCAGCGGGGAAGCCTACTCCGCGCGACATCCGATCCGCCCGGTTCGATCTCCGTGAACTGGGCAAACAGAGCAACGCCGGCGGCGGTACTGGTACCCGATACCTGGCCGAAAAGTACGTACTTCCCCCGGTGTCCCGGCGCCGCCCGGAGCCTACGCTGCACCCCGTGCCGATCAGTGAGAACGCTCGAGGAGGGGTCGTGGCCATGTTCAGCAGGCTGTTCCGGCCCGCCGAGCTGATCCTCCTGACCGCGACCGCGGTCAGCGCGATCAACGCCCTGGTGCTGCTGGACGTCGTCCATTTGACGAGCGTCCACCTGGCGATCATCAATATCGGGCTGGCGTGCGTCATCGGCCTGGCGGCGCGCGGTCTGGTGCCCGAGGCGCCTCCCCTCGTCAGGCCGACGGAGCGTCGCGCTCAACGATCAGACGGAGGCTCCATGCGATGAGACCGATCCAGGTCGCGCTGGTCAATGCCAGCTACCTGAGCGACAAGGACGTGGCGGAGGGCCTGCAGGCGCTCCAGAAGCAGGTCAGCGAGGACTTCGCGCCCGTGTGGCACGTGGATGCCGAGCTGCACCTGGTGACGAGGGACGAGGCGTTCAAGCCGAAGCGCCCGAACGACCTGTGGGGCCTGGTGCTGGCCGACGAGGGCCTCCTGCGCGAGAAGCTGGGCCCCGGCAACCTGCGCGGCTACCACGACGTGACGGCGCTGGGCCTGCCGCTGGCCCGCGTCATCGTCAACCACATCGAGCCCGGCCAGGACTGGACGTTCGTGGCCAGCCACGAGCTGCTCGAGATGCTGGCCGACCCCGACTGCAACCGGTCGGTCTTCCGGCATCCCGACGCGAGCACGGTGGTCTTCTACGCGCAGGAGATCACCGACCCGTGCGCCGCCTACGCCGACGGCTACGAGAAGTGCGGCCGGTTCGTCTCCGACTTCGTGTTCCCGTCCTGGTTCGAGCCGACCGGCCCCAGGCGCGGCGTCACCCGGTTCGACGAGCGCGGCCTGATCGACGCGCCGTTCACCGTGCGGCCGGGCGGCTACATCGGCGTGTACGTGCCGTCGGTCGAGGCCTGGACGCTCCAGACGCACGGCGACACGATCGAGGTCGACGAGCTCGGCGCGGTCGGCAGCCGCATGGAGCGCCGCAGCACCGCGGACAACCGGTGGCTCGACAGCGACATGAGCCTGGCGCCCTGATCCCCGGAAGACAGCCTCTCCCCTGATCCACGTGGGCGCGCGGCACCGTGCCGCGCGCCCCAATCCGTCACTCGCGACGACAATAGACGGCGCGCAGCACATGTCCCCCGGGAGCGGCCTCGCGCCGCTGAGCCGCCGTGAACGGGAGGTCGCCGCCCTCGTGGCCGAGGGGCTGACCGACCGTGAGATCGCCAGGCGCCTGTTCATCGCCGAGCGCACGGCCGAGGGGCACGTGCAGCAGATCCGCAACAAGCTCGGGTTCGACAACCGCGCCCAGGTCGCGAGCTGGGCGACGCAGCAGGGCCTGAGCCCCGGCGCCAGCCCGGTCCGGCCGGGCGTCGTGCCCACGCCCAACAACCTGCCGATCAACCTCACGACGTTCGTCGGCCGAGAGCGCGAGCTGGGCGAGACCCGGCGCCTGCTCCAGCGGGCCCGCCTCCTCACCGTCACGGGGCCGGGCGGCTGCGGCAAGACGCGGCTCGTGGTCCAGGCCGCCTCCGAGGTCCTGCACCGGTACCCGGACGGGGTGTGGTTCGTGGACCTGAGCCCGGTCGCCGACCCGCCCGGCGTGCCGAGGGCGGTGGCCGAGGCGCTGGGCATCGACCCCGAGGGCGCCGACCCCCTGGAGGCGGTCGCCGCCCGCCTGGCCAGCGCCAGCGGCCGCCGCCAGTGCCTGCTGATCCTGGACAACTGCGAGCACCTGGTCGAGCGCTGCGCCGAGACGGTCGACGCGCTGCTGCGGGCGAGCCGCCAGCTCACGTTCGTGTGCACCAGTCGCGAGCCGCTGCACGTGGCCGGCGAGGTGACCTGGCAGCTCCAGCCGCTGTCCGAGGCGGAGGCGGTGCGCCTCTTCGTGGACCGGGCGAGCCTGAGCGACCCCACGTTCGAGCTCACCGCCGACGCCGGGCCGCTGGTCGCGCAGCTGTGCCGCCGCCTGGACTGCCTCCCACTGGCGCTGGAGCTGGCCGCGGCCCACGCCGGCGTGCTGTCGCTCGACGAGCTGCTGCGCGGCCTGGAGCACCGCTTCAGCGCGCTGTGGCCGCGGGCCGCCGCGCCCCGCCAGCGGACGCTGAGCGCCACCATCGCGTGGAGCTACGACCTGCTGGATCCGGGCGAGCGGCGGCTCCTGAACCGGCTGGCCGTCTTCCGCGGCGGGTTCACGCTGGACGCGGCGGAGGCGGTGTGCGGCGACCCCGGCGTGTTCGAGCCGCTGGCCAGGCTGGTGGACAAGTCGCTGGTGCTGCCCGTGCTGCCCCGGCGCGAGCGGTACCGGTGCCTGGACATCATCCGTCGGTACGCGGAGGAGCGGCTGGCCGAGTCGGGCGAGCGGGAGACGATCCGCCTCCGCCACCTCGGCTACTTCCTCGAGTTCGCGGAGCGCGCGGCGGACGAGCTGACCGGCCCCGGCCAGCCGGCCTCGCTGGACCGGCTCGCCGACGAGCACGACAACCTCAGGGCGGCCCTGGAGGCGGGGCGGAGCGCGGACGTCGAGAGCCGGCTGCGACTGGTGCTGGCGCTGGAGCGGTTCTGGTCGATCCGCGGCCATCTCGGCGAGGGCCGCGGGTGGGCGGAGGAGGCGCTCGCCGCCTCGACCGGGCTGGGCGCCACCGCGATGCGGGCGCGGGCGATCGACGTCGCCGCCCGGCTGGCGCTGTACCGGGGCGACACCGCACGCGGCCGGGCGTGGCTGGAGGCCAGCCTGGCCATCTGGCGCGACCTCGAACAGGCCGCCGGCGTCCAGGCCTGCCTGACCAACCTGGGGGTGGCCGCGTCCCGGCTCGGCGACTGGCCGGCGGCGCGCGCCTGCTTCGAGGAGAGCCTGGGTCTGGCGCGCGAGCTGGGCAACCAGCGCGCGATCGCGCTGCTGCTCGACAACCTGGGCGTGATGGCGGCGTACCTGGACGACCACGACGAGGCGCTGGCGCGGATGGAGGAGGCGCTGGCGGCGATGCGCGAGCTCGGCGACCCGGCACGGGTGGCCAACTCGCTGGCCAACCTGGGCATGCTCGGCCTCTATCGCGACCGGGTGGACGAGGCGTGCGACCACTACGCCGAGTGCCTGCGCATCCTGGAGTCGCTGGACGCGCCGGTCTGCCTGGCCGAGTGCCTGGAGGGCTTCGCCTGCGTCGCCGCGCGCCGCGGCCGGGCGGAGCCGGCGCTGCGCCTGGCCGGCGCCGCGGCGGCGATCCGCGAGACGGTGGGAACGCCCCAGCCGCCCTGGTCGCGCCGGATCGCGGAGGGCTGGGAGCCCGCCGCCCGCCGCCGGCTGGGCCTGGCCGCCGCGCGGGCGTGGGAGGAGGGCCGCCGCCTGCCCGCCCCCCAGCTGATCCCCCTGGCCCTGTCCGAGCGCTGACCGAGAGCGGGAGGTGGGCTCGGACATGAAGACGCCCGGACTGACGACGTCGTCGTGGTCCGGGCGCTCCGGGTCGGCTCGGCCGCGCCAGTGCCGCCGAGAACCGTCGGCCGGCGCTCCCCCTGCGCCGGGCCCGACGGTGCTCGCCGCTGGTCGGCGGGCTGCTCAATGATAAGCGGAATTGGGCCAAAAAGTTAAGTGATCTGTGCCCGTTCGTCAATCAGGACCGGCGGCCATGGCGGGCCTGGCCGGCCATTTGTTAAGTAGTTATCAACTTGACAGGCCAACGGCGGGTTCGCCGCGCCTGTATCGTGGGAGCGCATCCATGCCGACCTGGGACGAGCTCTACGCCAACCCCACGATCCTGCCCGTGCCCGAGGACCCCGAGCCGCTCGTCGTCCGGGCCCTGGAGGCGCTGCCCGCGCCCCCCGCGACACCCGTCCTCGACGTCGGCTGCGGAGGAGGGCGGCACCTCGTGTGGCTGGAGCGGCAGGGGTTCCCAGCCCACGGGACGGACAGCGCGCCCAACGGGCTCGCGCGGGCGCGCGCTTGGCTCCAGCGCGAGGAGCGCGCGGTCCGGATCGCGCTCGCCGACATGCGCGACCTGCCGTTCGTGAGCGACCGGTTCGGGGCCGCGATCGCGTACCACGTGCTCTACCACGGGCTCCGGGCGGACGTGCGGAGGGCGCTCGCGGAGGTCGAACGCGTGCTCCGGGACGAGGGCCTGTTCGTAGGCACGCTGCTGTCGACGCGCACGTGGAAGCACGGCGAGGGCACACGTCTGGAGGACCTGACATACATCCAGGAGCGGGGGCCGGAAGCGGGCGTTCCGCACCACTACTGCGACGAGGCCGAGGCGCGCGCGCTGCTGGCCGGGTTCGACGTCGACAGCCTCGCGCTCGACGAGTTCTCCGACGAGGATGGCCAGCGTCATAGCCACTGGGAATTCGTCGCGATCCGGCGCCGTCGCTGATCGCGGCCGCGAGCGCCGAGACTCACCAGACTCGTATAGTCGGCAGGCACGGGCCGACCGCCCCTGGGAGCAAAGCATGCCTATGACCGATCATGGATACGACAGGAGACGAGCCGTGAGTGCGCGGCGCCGTGAGCAGGTGCGTCACCTCGTCCGCTCCGTTGGGGTGGAGCTGCCCGACGGAGAGGAGGTGCCGTTCTTCGTGGAGCCGACGCCTGGCCGCTTCCGGCGCAACCCGGCTCTCAAGACCGTGGAGGTGACCGACGAGCAGCTTCGAACCCTCCAGGTGGAGGCGGAGGTGCCGGCGAAGATCCCGCCGGACGGCCTCCCGACGTCCGCGCTGCGACATCTGATCGACATCGGACTGAAGGGCGGCGACGACATCTGACGGGTGCCCCTCCCCCCTTGCGGGGGAGGAGGCCGAAGGCCGGAGGGGGGGTCAGCTGGTCGGCGCCTGGTGGAGTTCGACGTGACGGAGGGTGCGCATGGCGCCCTTGACGATGAGCAGGATCGCGACGTCGAGGCTGACCCCGAACAGCGCGCCGAACTGCAGCAGATAGAACGCGAAGACCTGGCCGAGCAGCAGGTCGATCGTGACCGCGCGATCGAACCATCGGAGCGCGGCCAGGCGAGAGGCGCGCAGCCGCGTGGCCGCGATTGCGATCAGCAGGGCGGACAGGCCGTTCGACACGAACAGTCCGGTGAACGCCACGCCGCTCTTGGCCTGCGGTGAGGCGGGCGGCGCCCCCGCGTAGACGGTCACTGCGACGACGACCGTGAGCACGATGAACGCCGCGTACGCGATGAACGTGACGGCGATCACCAGGTCGAGGCCGTTCGAGTCGACCAGCCGGACGTAGAGGCGGAGCGCCCTCCACTGGACGCGGCGCAGCGGTCCGGGCAGCGCGGGCGGCCGCTGCGGCGCCCGCTCCAGCGTCTCCCGCAGCGCGTCCAGCACGGGCTCCACGCCCTCGCGGTCGCGCAGGTAGGCGACGACCGGCGCGCTGTGGCCGGGCCGCCGGCGCGTGGTCCGCGCCTCGCGCGCGGCGTCGAACGCGTTGGCCTCCAGCTCGCCATCCGAGAGCCGGTCCCGCGTCTCCAGCGTGCGCGTGGCGAGGAACACCAGCACGAAGATCACGTACACGACGGCGATCGCCGGGCGGAAGAAGTAGTCGTTGTCGCTCGTGATGAACTTGCCCAGCTCGTCGATGAACGTGCCGAAGCCGGTGCCGCTGAGCAGGGCGGCGATGACCAGCGCGCGGCGGCCGATGAACCCGAGCAGCAGGAGCAGGCTGACCAGCATCAGCAGGCCGCCCCAGAGCATGTGCGCGATGTGCAGGCCGCCGCCGCCGACCTGCGGAAAGCCGGACAGCGCGAGCGCGCCGCGGATCAGGAGCAGCGAGGCGACCGCGGCGACGAAGAACAGCTCATACAGCGAACCGCGTGCGAGGCTGCGCGGAAAGCCGGCCGCCAGGCGGTGGACGAGGCCGTTCACGCGTGGGGGAGGAAGATCAGCCCCGACACGGCCATCAGCACCACGCCGAGCACGATCCGGACGCCGCCGTCGCGGACGAACGCGAGACCGAGCAGGAACACCATCACGGGCCACCGGTCGAGGTACGCCTGCAGGATGGCTGACAGGCTGTCCGTGGTGAAGCTGATCGGGACGACGGTGGCCAGCACCAGCAGGAGCACGGCCAACACCTCGAACAGCAGGTTGCCCCTGCCCTCCCGCGCCAGCAGGTAGCCCGCGACCAGCGGCAGGAGGGCGAGCAGTCGGACCAGGACGTTGGTGATGTCCAGCGTTGGGAACGTGGCCGGCAGTTCGACAGTCGTTTGCAGGAAGTTGGCGAGATGATTCATTTGGCTCTGCCTCACGTGTGGTGTGGGCGGACGCCATCAAGCGTAGTGCGCGCCGCGCCGGATCGCTACTCGTTCCGGCGCGACGCGCCCCTCACACCGGCACGGTGAGGGGCGCGATGCGCTGCCAGGCGTCGCTCGAGAGCTGGTCGGCGAGGTAGATCGCGACGCGGCAGCCGAGCGCTCGCTCCAGGTCGGCGCGGAAGGCGGGCAGGCTGCCGGGCACCCCCTCGACCAGGAAGTCGAGCCAGCTCGGGCTCGCGGTCGGCGGCCACCAGCGGATGCCGTCGACGTCGTGTTCGGTGGCCACTCCGTGAATGGCCTGGCGGCGTGCGTGTATCAGCTGTTCCACGCCAGGCGGCCGGCCCGACGCCGGCGCGCCCCTCGACCATAGCACGAAGGTCCCCCGCCGAGAACCCCTCTCCGGCCTTCGGCCTCCTCCCCCGC
>Ga0066903_100006513_pt1 | contig 10399 bp, 11 predicted proteins | sample PanSoiMetaGPlot1_FD_67491 | JGI IMG/M metagenome (GOLD analysis project Ga0066903, IMG submission 67491) | Tropical forest soil microbial communities from Panama analyzed to predict greenhouse gas emissions - Panama Soil - Plot 1 (version 2) | ecosystem: Environmental > Terrestrial > Soil >...
AAAGCCGCTCAGATCCAGAACCTCACAAGGGACGTGCTCGGAGAGGATGGCGCCGCCGAGGCGCCGCTCGTCGATGCGATCGCCGATGGCTGCAGCTATGCCGAGCTGGCCGCGGCGGAGCCTGTCGACGTACCGGTGGCGCGCAAGCTTGCCCTCATCGTGCGTCCCGCTCTCATCGCCGGGCCTAGAAGGGTGTTTGTGTGGGGCGATTGGAGCGCAATTGAGGCGCGGATCACACCTTGGCTCGCTAATTCCCCTGACGCCGAAAGGGTGCTCGACATTTTCCGCGCCAACGATCGCGACCCGACACAGCCCGACATTTACACGATAGCCGCAGCCAACGTCCTGCACAAAGATCCGAATGCAGTAACGAAAACGGAACGCGGCATCGGCAAGGTCGTCGTCCTTGCCTGCATCGCGGAAGGCGAATTGGTGCTGACAGACCGCGGGCTAGTGCCAATTGAAAAAGTGACAACAGCGATGCGCGTCTGGGACGGCGTTGCCTGGGTGACGCACGGTGGTGTTGTCTACAAAGGAGTTAGAGATGTCTTTACTTACGACGGCCTCACAGCCACCGGAGATCACATCGTCTGCACGACGCAAGGGAAATTGCAGTTCAGCGACGCCGCCGCCCGCGGCGCACGTCTCATTCAATCAGGCGCAGGTCGGACGCCGCTACGGCTGGGTAGAAATCATCTCAGCCGAGCGGCGTTACGTAACAGCAGACTGGCACCACCCTTATGTCGAGACGCAATGCACCGGATGCGGCGCCAAAGCTTGGATCAACTTGCACAACCTTATGCGCAGAATCTCGAAAGGCTGTCAGCAATGTTCGCAGCCGCGCCAAGTACCGCGATGGCTCGATCGTATTTTGAACGAGGCGAAAGGCCGCTGTACGACGGCAACGCACAAGAGTTGGAAGGATTACGGTGGACGGGGCATAGAATTTCGCTTTCCTTCGATACTGGAAGCCGGTCTTTGGGTTTTGACAAACCTTGGCGAGCGGCCATCGCCGCAGCACGAGTTGGATCGGATTCACAACGACGGCCACTACGAGCCCGGAAACTTGCGCTGGGCAACACAACGACAACAAGCTTGCAACAAACGAACCAGCATTCTCGGCGAATGGGATTACTACGCCGACGAGTGGCCATATGCATTTTTCACCGTGAGACGATTCAAGCTGGCAGGATTAACGCGAGGGGAAATTCTGGAGCGAGCGGCACTAGCAGTCGAAGAGAAACGCAAAGGCTGGCGCTCGATTGCCGCACGGCTCGCGTCTTTGACATCCTAAACACCGGCCCCCGCCACCGCTTCACTGTCTCTGGGCGGCTCGTTCATAACTGCGGTTTCGGCGGCTCCGTCGGGGCGCTTCAGGACATGGCGCTGCACTATCGCATTCACCTCGACGATGCCGAGGCTCGTCGCATCGTCGATGCCTGGCGCGACGCAAATCCGTGGGCGCGGGAATTCTGGGGCGCGCACCGTAACGGCGAAAGCTTCGGCTTGTGGGGCGCCGCAATGCAAGCCTGGGAGCTGCCTGGCCAGATCGCTACGGCGGGTCGAATCGCTTTCACCTATCGTGAGGATTACCTCGGCGGCTCCCTGTTCATGGCCTTGCCGTCAGGTCGCTTGCTCACCTACCCGCACCCACGCTGGCGCGATGTCGACGTTCTCGACCGGAGCGGCAAGCCAACCGGCGAGAAGCGCAACGAATTGTCGTTCCGGCGCGCCCATGGGCGCGCGAAGTTATGGCACGGGACGCTCTGCGAGAATGCGGTGCAAGGGACCGCTGCCGATCTGCTGCGCGCAGTGGTAACGCGGATCGAGACCAATCCGGCGCTCGCGTTCATGCCGATTCGCATGACCACGCACGATGAAATCGTCTGCGAAGTCGACGAGGCGCGCGCCGAGGAAGCAAAAGCAATCCTGCGGCGCGAGATGCTGACGCTGCCGGATTGGGCCGCGAGTTTGCCGCTCGCGTCAGATGAGAGCGTATGTGCCTGGTACACGAAATCGAAGGCAGCGCTGCGATGAACGTGCACATCCCCTCTCCAGTTAACGTGCGCATGTTACGTTTGTATCAGCAGAGAGCTGCGACGTATTTGTACGAGCGTGACGCTGCGATCCTCGTCGCGCCGCTTGGTGCTGGCAAAGGCGCGGCGGTTCTGACCGCGCTCGCCGAGTTGATCCGCGACGGACACCGGCGGCACGCGCTCGTTATGGCTCCGAAACTGGTGGCGACGACCGTATGGCCAGCCGAGATCGCTGCCTGGCCTCACCTGGCGCATTTACGCATCGCGGTCCTGGATGGAAGCCCTGAGAGCCGGCGGGCGCTGCTTGCGACCGCGCCGGAACGCGAGCTGACGGTGATCGGCGTCGACCTCGTACCTTGGCTCGTTGGTGAGCTCGCTGCGTTTGCCGACGATCATCCGCTCTTCGACATGCTGATCATCGACGAGACCTCGCGCCTCAAGGATCCGAGCGGCAAGCGCGCCCGTGCGCTGCTGAAGGTCGCCAGGCGGTTTCGGACCCGCTGGGGCCTGACTGGCACCCCGCGCCCAAATTCGAGCCGGGATCTATTCATGCCGGCGGCCATCATCACCGACGGCGCGCTGTGGGGCCGCGCATTCATCCCGTGGCAGCAGCGGTACTTCCGGCCGCGTGATCCGTTCGGGTGGGAATGGGCGGCACTACCTGGGGCGGAGGAGCAGATCGCTAAAGACTTCGGCACCGTCGCGATGACGGTCGCTGACGAGGACATGCCCGACCTGCCGCCGCTCAACGTCGTGGTGACGCTACTGCGGCTGCCGGACGCCGTCATGGCAACTTATAAGACGATGGCGCGAGAGCTGTTCGCCGAGATCGAAGGGCGTTCGATCGAAGCCGCCTCGCGGCTGATCGCGACCGGGAAGCTAGCTCAGCTTGCCAACGGCTTCCTCTACGACGCCGGCGCCGATGATCCAGTTTCGGTCCACAGCCTGAAGATCGACTGGCTGCGTGAGCTGGTCGAAGACCTGCAAGGCGAGCCGCTGCTGATCGCCTACGAGTTCGTTGAAGACCTGCGCACCATCCGGCGCGCCTTTGGTGAAGTACCGGCGCTCGGGGGTTCGGCGCCGGCGCGCGCGGCGACGGAGCTCATCGCAGCCTGGAACGCAGGAAAGCTGCCGCTGCTCGCCTTTCATCCGGCGGCTGCCGGACATGGATTGAACCTACAGCATGGCGGATCGCGCATGGCGTGGCTGTCACCGTCATGGTCCGCCGAGCTTACGGAACAAGCAATCGCGCGCATCTACCGGCCGGGGCAGACGCAGCACGTGACGGTGCACGTCTGCATCGCGACCGGCACGGTCGACGAGATGAAGCGCGACCGGGTGCTCGGGAAGCTAAGCGCCCAAGAGGCATTCAAGCGGCACTTAGAACAGATCTAGGTGTCTCGATCAGGAGGAGTATGAGCCATGATTAATGAATACATCACTGCCAACTTCGATACGCTGATGAGACAAGGTCCTATGACGGCGTCTCTATATCTGTCGAAAGCGATCGATGACATTGACGTGCAACTCGGTAAAGACGCAGCACGTAAACACCCGGAGATTGTTGCCGCCTTAGTGCAAGCGGCGGCAATCGATGAAGTTGGTAGCGTCATCGCCCAACAAATCAGAGCCGGCCTCGATGCTATCGCGGCCGCGATCGAAAGCCATACCGACAGGACCGCCGACGACGGAATATCTCCAGAATTTCGTGCGCAACTGATGAAACGAAATCCGTTTACGAACAACACAACAGCCGAAAAGTAATTAACACAAACCAAACTTTGGTCGGGGCGCATTCAATGCAAGCGCGCACCGTTTTTTGCCTCTCAATGCTGGATAACGGCTATTGGCCGTTACTCAACGATTGCAAGCGGCCGATCGGAAAGGATTGGCAAAGAAAGCGTCCCGACAGAACCGAAGTGTTGTCATGGGACCGCAGCGCGTTCGCGTCGACCGGCATGAAGATCGACGGCGATCTTGCGGTGATCGACGTCGATGTGAGCGAGGCAGGCTTCGTTGAGGAGCTGGCAGGTACTCTCGACAAGCGTTTCCCTGAGCTATTCGCGCGCGGCCTGGTGCGCCACGCCGGTGGCGCCAAGGAAGCCTGGATCGCGCGCGTCGACGAACCGTTTGCGCAGCTTACGTCGCGGCATTGGTACCGCGGCGGTACCCCAGATAAGGTAGCAAAGCATCACGTCGAGTGCTTCGGCTCGCTCAGGACGCGACAGTTCGGGGTTGACGGGCCGCATGCGCGCAACCGCCAAGGCGAGATCATCGACACTTACCAGTTCGCCGGCGGGGCCTCGCCGGCGACAACGCCGCGGACGTCCCTGCCGGTACTACCGAAAGCGGCCTTTGCGGCGGCTTGCGACCTGTTTGATGAGATCGCCGCAGCGGCCGGACTGACAGCCATCAAAGCCGAGAAGACGCAGGGCAACGCAGCGACGCGCGTCGTCTACGATCTCACCGATGACATGGTGTTCGAAAACGAGAGAGGTAATTACCGGCTCGACGAGCTCGAAGACGCGCTATGTGCTGCGCAGCACGAGGGTCATGATTTCAGGGTGACGTCGTCGTTCCTCGGACAGGGCACGAACGCGACCAAATGCATTGTCGGCCTGACCCGCCACCGCCGCCGCCCTTGCATCTACATCCACGATTTCGAGACCGGGCTGACGCATATGCCTACCGATTGCAAGCCCGCCGAAGAGGGTCTGATGGAGAGGCTCTTTGTGCTGATCCCCGACCGCCGCAAATCGAAAGGAGATCCGTCGTGCCCGTCGAAAACCTGATGCCGCCGATACCAGAGCCTTCCGCTACCGCGTTCGACGAAGTCGTAGAATGGCTGCTCGACAATCACGGGCTGCTCGTGCACGGCGAGAAGCGCGGCACAGGGCTTATCGTGCCGCTACGGACGCGCATTGTGACGGCGACGGCAATCTCCGCCTTTAAGACGCTGTTAATTCCTTATCAGATCACTGAAAGAGACGGGACCAAGCATTTGCCGCTCGGTCCATGGTTGAAGCGACCAGATCGAGTCTTGGTGGCAGGCTTTCGGACGGCACCGGACAAGCCATGGCCGACATTCACCGAAAACGGCGCGACCTATGTCAATCTCTATCTACGGCCGGAGCTACCTGAGGACGGCGATGCGCGTCTCGGACACGAATTTCTCAATGTGCTGTTACCGGATGAACGCGAGCGGACGTGGTTCAAGCAATGGCTCGGCCACAAGCTGCGCCATCCTGAGGTGCCGGGGCCGTCGATCGTCATGGTGGCGCAAGACACCTATGGCGTTGGCCGTGGGACCTTGTTCAAGATCCTTGCGGGGTTGTTTGGCCGCGAATATGTCACCCGGCCGGAATTCGGCGACATCGTCAGCCGCGAGGGTCAGGCGGCCTACAACGAATGGATGGCAACCGCGATTCTCGCTCTCGTCAACGAGACGTCGAGCGAGGAAGATCATCGCTACACGATCCGGCAGAAAGCTTACGAGCGCATAAAAGAGCTGGTTGATACCTCTCGTCAGGTGCGCCGAATCAAGGGCAAGTACGAAAAGCTCTACGAGACTGAATGCGGACCAGGTTTTATCTTCGCATCGAACCACAATACGCCGCTCGTCATCGTCGACAAGGATCGCCGTCTGACCTTTCTGCGGAACGGCACAACGCAGTCGCCGAAGTTCTATGCCGCGCTCGACGCTTGGCGCGCCGTGCCGGGCAACCTGGGCGCCTTTCGGCGTGACCTCGAAGCGATCGACCTCACCGGCTTTGATGCCTATGCGCCGCTGCCAACGACGCTGCGGGATGTCGTGACGGAGGACGGCCGCTCGATAGTCGACGAGGCGGTCGAGCTCGCGCTTGAAGTCCTGCCAGGCGAGATCGTGCAGCCGGTACAAGTTGTTGATGCGATCGAGATCCTGCGGGTCAAGCAAGGGCTCTATCTGCGCGGTGAATGGCAGCCGTTTGTGATACGAGAGACGAAAAAGCGCGGCTACCGGATCGGTACCAAGGACGGCGCCAATTGGCGGCCGTGCCTGCCGCAAAGGGGTCAGCGCATGGCTGCCTACGCGCGCTCAGAGAAGGCGCGCAAGCATTGGACCGGGGCCGATCCGGCGGAGGTGCTGGCCGAGCTGCAAAAGAACGAAGAAACGATCACAGAGCTTCGGAATAGGCATGGCAAGATCTTACCGTTCACGGTGATCAGCACCCCGGCCGCCGAAAAGCCGTCCGAGCGGACATGCGCGGCATCCGGGTGCATGAATATCATTCCGCCGGCGGCTCGGACCGATAGCCGGTACTGTTCCAAGGCTTGCCACGATCGAGCCTACAGAGCGCGGCACGAGACAATCAAACCAGTCCTAGATCCAGAAGAGCCGTCTCATTAGCCGCTGCTAGCGAGGTCGCCTACCCACATTAGCCGTCTCATAGCCGTCTCATAGCCGTCTCATAGCCGTCTCATAGCCGTCTCACGCGAGGTTAGCTAGCCGTCTCATGAGACGGCTAAGCCGTCTCACGCGAGAGCTGACGCATGGGGCAGGCTCGGCGGCGCGGTCATGCTGCAAGTGCGAAATAGCCGTCTCATGAGACGGCTAGCCGTCGCGAGGTTAGGGCGAGGTTTTAAAAAAGGTTAGCGCTAAGTGTTTGATATTGCAGAAGCGTGAGACGGCTTGAGACGGCTACTAACCTCGAACCTCGAAATATAGCCAAGACTCTATAGAGAGGAGTCAAATCGTTCCGCTTACGTTCCTTCCCCGCGCTGTAAAAAGTTTTAGGAGTGCGAGGTTTGAGGTTCTGAGGTTTTGGCGTCCATGCATCTGTCTTCGCCCACCATCTGTTGCGTGCGCTTATCTGCGTTGCGATATACAGGTTGTGCACCCTGTTGATGAACCGGTGTTCGCGGTCTGCCGCACGCCTGCCGGCCGTTGGTCGATCGTCGCGCCCGGCTGCCGGGATCTGAGCGGCCGAACCGGCGTGCACCGGATTGCCGTGCTCGACGAGCCTGCCGCCGGAGGGGCAAAGGTCATCCGGCTGCAGGACACGCGGGGGTTGATCCGGCTTCTGCCGTTCGGGCGTCAAGTGCGGTAGGGGAACCAGGCCGCGGAAAATCTTAACGTGCGCGTCGTAAACCGGCGGGCCTAGAGGGGGCGTCCCGGAATATTTATTCGGGCGAGGCCCGTTCGTCCTGGCTGAATAATCAGAGAATATTCGGATTTCCTGGACGGGAAAGTATTCAGGGGTGGGATTTCGGATTGGGGGCGCCTCAGCTTTCCGCGGCCGGCCTCAAAAAGTTCAGGCCATATTCTATTGATTACAAGGGCCTGCGCCTCTAGCCGGGTCGTGGTCCGGCGTTGCCGGAAAATATTCGGGTGGGGCTTTCGGATATTCACCGCTCCGAAACATTTAATTGTTCGCACAGTCGCACAGTTTTATTCGGCTGGTACGATTGGGTGGATTACCGGCTTTCGGTCGATACGCCAAACGCGCCTATCGTGTCGGTGCGCGCTGAGCTCTGAGAGCCAACCGTGCCGGACTAAAGCCTCAGCCGAACTGACCGCGGTCTCTTCATCTCGGATGGAGTTGGGGGCATAGGCGCGAATGTCGCGGAGGCAGATATCTGGATTTGTCCAGTGTTGGAGGAGCCAGTCGAGAAGCACCTGAGGATGGTTGACTACCGTTTTGGTTGGCTCTGTGTCGTCCGCAAACGAAAATGTCTCACCACGGGTCGGCTTCGCCATCGAGGGGTTCCTTGGGGTGTTTAGGTGGGCCGCAATCGTACACGAGCTTCTCATCGGCACCGAGGTTGATGGTAATGATGACGTGCTCGGCGGCGTCGCTGGGTTGGTCGGCTCCGACGTTGGCTGTGGTTCGGAGCTCTTTCGAAGCTTCTATCCGATGCCGCGGCGATGCTTTTTGGTCGCGGAGGATGGAGCCGAGTACTTCGGGGGCTTCCGTGAAGATCTGGGCGGCTGACTCCTGAGCGGCTGTACCGTTCAGCGTACGGCGCTCGTGTTCGGCGTTGACGGCGAGTCGAATTGCTTTCGATTGTGCGATCTCGGTCCAGTTGTTGGGAGTGATATCGTACTTTTCGCAGATCCGATCGTCACTTAAGAGTCTTTCCTTGTTGCGAGCCAAGTCGGCCACGAACGCCATACCAATATCCGAGTTAAGCGGAACGTGGACGCCGCGCAGTACGACTGCGTCGACGGGTTTGGCTGCGCGTGTGGTCGTCGGTGGGGGTGCGGTGTCGTCGGAGACATTAAAGCCGGGTACGCCGTTATATTTGCCGGGGTTTGCCATGAAGCGACTATAACGCGCCGCGGCGCCCCTAGCGAGCCGCCAGAGCGCTTCGTTGTACCGATGGATAGGTTGGGCGTGGATCGGATTGATTTCGCGCTAAGGACGGACAGCGGGGCGCCGGCGCAGCGTGAGCGGGATCTGGCCGAAGCGCGAGCCATCGCGGCAGTGTGGTGGTGGTTTATACGCAGCTCTGACCGGTTCGACCTGCCATTTGCGACTATTGTGATGAAGGTGCGCGCGCGGTGTTCCAGCGCTAACGTTGAACGAATTCAAGCTGAATTCGCCCGGCGGCACCGGCGCGCGCTGCAGCGTGGGGTGTGGGGGTGAGTCGCGCGGCAGAATGCTGCGACAAGGTCATAGCGACGCGGGCGCTGTTGTCATGAGCGCTTCATGTGACGCCGGCGTCTGTGCCGAAAGGGCCGCGATACCTTGCCACGGTATGGGCATCGATGCCGAGCTTCTTCGCGACGGCGTAGGCACTCAACCCCTCGCTTAAGTGCTTGGCAATCTTCTGTTGTAATGCCGGTGCTATCCTGGGTCGGCCGATCGGCTTGCCACTTTCGGTGCCTTCTACCTTGGCGCGTTCCATGCCGGCGCGGGTTCGCTCCCCGATTTTCTTCGATTCCATCTTGGCCAAGCTCGACATGACTGCGAGCAGGATGTCACGGAGCATTTCGTTGTCGGTGGAAAGGTGGGGCTCGGTGTAGCTGTGGAAAGACACTCCGCAGTCAGCCAGGCGTTGCAGGTACATGATCGTCTTGACCATGCCTTCGCGGGTGAGGCGATCGAGCGCCCAGACCAGGACGCAATCGAACTCGCGCTTATGGGCGTCCTGGAACAGTGCAGCGAATTGCTTGCGGTCCTTGGTGCCATTCCGGCCGGATTCGCGGTCGATGTACTCTTGCGCGACGGTGTGGCTGGCTTTGTCGCACCAGGCGCGTAGTTCGCGCAACTGGTTCTCGGGGTCTTGGTCCTTTTTGCCCGGATTCGGACTTTGGCTTTGGTCTTTTTGCTTCTTGGTGCTGACGCGGGCGTAGATGGCAATACGCATGAAATATGGTCCTTTATTGGTGGCGAAACGGGTCCGTTGTGCCATATTTTTTCGTCTTTTGCAAGTGCCCATTTCATGCGGGTTTCTTGGTTCGATTTTTGATGACCCTTATTCCATTAAGGGTCGCGGTTTGGGTTGGCCGATTGCGAGACGGCGGGCGGGCTCCGCGGCGTCCTTCCGGCTCGGATACTTTGGTTTGGCGGCGTCGGTCCCGATCCGAATCGGGGCGTTCCGAGTGCTTGTGACGGCCGCGGTGGTCGCCACGGGATCTTTCGACCGATCAGGCGAAAGTCTGCGGATTGGTTGGGACGGTCGGCGTGCTCTAGAAGGGGTCGAGAATGGCGCTGGTAGGCGTGCCTGTGCGTTCTTTGACCGCGGGGGCTGTCCGGGTAGCGGGCGAGCCTTCTGACGCGCTGGGCGCCGAGGGGTCAGGGTTTGAATTGGGTTGCTGCTGCTTTGGCTCCCGCAGCCTGTTCCTGCTCTAGACGGGCTTGCTGATTTGCTAGGGCATTTTGGCCGGCCGCGATTTCAAGGCTGAGCTGAGTTTGGCTTTGATCTTCGAGTGCTTGCCGGCCGGCGTGCTGCTCGACTTCGACGTCGAGTTCTGGGCGGCCGGGCTCGGAAGGAATGAGGTTGGGCATCCGCGTATCTCCCCTTAAGTGGTCGCGCGTTCGGCTGAATGATTAGAGCTTACACATTTTTCATTGTAAGCTTTACGGGTAAGGGGTCATGCTGGACAAGGCCCGCTCGAACCTGATCTTTCTGCGTCCGTCTCGCTCAGCCGCGGTTCGCCATTTGGGTTTCGAGCGTTTCTCTTTCTTGATTTTGATTCCAATTCCGCTGCGCTCGCTGCGTCGCGCTGCGGAGGGAGAGCGCCTCCGCGGAGAGGGCGCTGCTGCCTGGGATGGCCAACCCCCCTACCCGGATGGACAGGCGGGGTGGCCTCTATTCTATTATACCCACCCCATTAATATCCCTGACTGAAAAACCCCACCTATTGTCATTCGTCAACC
>Ga0066903_100006514_pt1 | contig 10398 bp, 7 predicted proteins | sample PanSoiMetaGPlot1_FD_67491 | JGI IMG/M metagenome (GOLD analysis project Ga0066903, IMG submission 67491) | Tropical forest soil microbial communities from Panama analyzed to predict greenhouse gas emissions - Panama Soil - Plot 1 (version 2) | ecosystem: Environmental > Terrestrial > Soil >...
CACGCGTACATGCTCGCCATCTTTGACCAATGTCGATCCGCTCGTGACCACGTGCTCTCCGCCCTTCAGACCACCACGTACCTGAATCATGTTTCCGTAGGCGTCCCCTAGCTCAACGGCGCGGCTTCGAACGGTGGCGGGATCCTGTCCCTCCGCCAACAGAACGGCGAAACCCTCCGGATTTTGTGGGTCGCGAATGACTGCGCTGAGAGGAACCGCAAGCACGGAACTCGGCAGAATCTCGCCATCGAGCGTGAGCGACGCGATCATGCCGGCCCGGAGCTGATTTTTCGGATTGGGTACGGTCACCTCAACGGAATACACCCGGCTCTTGGCATCGGCAGCCGCCGAAATCGCGGTTACCCGTCCGGCGAATGCCTGAGGAAACACATCCGTCGTGATCGCCTGTTTCTGTCCTAACTTGATTCTGCCGACCGCATTATCGGGAACGCCAAAGACGGCACGAACAAATCGGGTGTCGGCAATCGTGAACCCGGCAACCGACGGCCCGACCAGAGCGCCCAGATCAACGTTGCGGTGGAGAATCCATCCATCGAAAGGAGCCCGCAACGCGGAATCGTCGAGCGCGGATTGCGCCTCGGCCAGTACCGCATTCGCATTGTTGAGGGCCGCCATCGCGCTGTCGTGTTGGGCTTTTGCGCTGTCGTATTCGGGCTTGGTGGCACTCTGGCTGGAATACAGCTTCGAGGTGCGATCGAAGTTCAGGCGAGAGTGTTCAAGATCGGCCTGGGCGCGCGCCACTTGTGCTTTGGCTTGTTCCCGCTGATCGAAGTAATCCTTCTGCCGCACGACCGCCAGCACGGTCCCCTTGCTGACCCAGTCGCCCGTATCGACGCTGCGCATGCGCCCATCCGCACCACGCACCTGCTTGATGCTCTGCACGTATCCGCCCGATTTGAACGCAAGATCCACTTGCGCATTGGGCAGGATGTTTGCCGAATATTTCGTTTCGCTGCCCGTCGCTACGGGCCGGACCTGGGCAGTGCGCACCGGGACCAGCGGCTTCTGCTCCGAGGCTGCCTTCGTGCAGCCCAACTGGCTCACGGCGTACAACAGCATCAGAACGGCCAGTGGCACCTGTGTATTTTGAATCCTTAGATCGCGGATCATTGCTCTTCTCCCATCGCTTTTTCAAAGTCAGACCGGGCTGTCCAGAACCCCAGCAACGCTTGCTGGTACTTGTCCATTGCACTTGATGTGTTTGCCTGCTGCAGTAAAACGTCGCTCAGCAGGACGGCTTCCTGCTCGTAGCGATTGGTCACTTCTCGCAACCGTTGCTGGGCCGCTTCGCGGTTGGCTTGCGTAACCGTCATCAGCACACGCGATTCTTCCAGCTTGCGGAAGCGGCTGTTCACGTCGATGAGTACTCGCGACTGTGTGTCGAGCAACTGCGTGTGTGCTTGGGTCTCGGTGACCTTCTTCTGATTGACGATGTCCTTGCGGCGACCCCAATCCCAAGGCTCCCATTTCAGCTCGAAGCCGATGCTCGTCATGTTTCTGGGAAGGACGTCAACATTGAAGTTTGAAGCGTAGTTGAAGGCGACGCCCACTTCGGGAATGAAGTCGGCCTTGGCCATGCGTCGGTCGTACTCCGCCTGTCGTACGCTGAACTCGGCTTCTCTGACCTCGGGACGTTGCGCAAGTGCACGGCCCTGCGCCAGCTTCAGGTCGACCTCTTCGAAAGAGGCGGCGGGAACCTGCTCGGTACGGAATTCGGTGCGGATGTCACGGCCCAACAGGAGATTCAGATACTCCTTGCGGGAATCGAGCGTGTTTCGCAGTTGCACCAGTTGATACTGTTCGTTGGCCAGCTTGGCTTTTACGTCGAGACTATCGGACCTGAGTGCTGCTTCCTGCGAAACGCGCTGCAATACGACCCGATCCAGCTCCTTGTATTGTTTGACGCTTGCTTCAGCGGCTTCAAACTCGCTCTCGGACTGCAGGACCGAGTAGTACGCCTGCTTCACGTCGGCTACCAACTTTTGTCTCTCGGCGCGGGTTTTCTCACCGGCAATCTTGGCGCTGAGCTCTTGCGCCCGCACCCCGAGCTGGATCTTGTAGAGTTGGGAAAGCGGTTGTGTCGCCTGGCCCATGACGTAAGCGATTGGTTGACGCGGAGTCGTGATCTTCGTGTCGGTTGTCGGGAATGGGCCGACGCCGGGGATGTCGCCAAAGGCCCCTGCCGGAAAATTGAAACTGACCTCATTCAGGAGTTGCGATCCCAGGACCGTCCCGCTGAAGGATGGCAAGCGCTTCGTCTTGACCTCTGAGACCTGCCATTTGGACTTGTCCACGTCCAGGCTGACAATCTTCAGGGAGCGGTTGTTGGCCAGAGCCAGTCGGATCGCTTCCTGCAACGTCAGCAGGTTGGCCGAGTCGGAAGCTTCTTGAGCTGCGCCATCGGCAGCCGCGCATACGATCCACAACGCCAGCGAGAGCGTACGGACCACCCGTCCGAACGTTGTCGCCTGCCTGCGCCCGTCTGGTTCGATTTGTACTCTGTAATCACGCATGAGAATGCTCCATGACTCCTACACTGTCATCTTTTTGAAGCGCTGTGCGGCAAGCAAAAGCAAGGCTGCGCCCATCGCGAATAAAACCATGCCGTTCCACCAAAGCTGCGCCAGCCCGGCCCCACGGAGAATCACGCCTCTGGCGATCTGGATCATGTAAGTCGCCGGCAATGCATGGCTGGCCAGGTACGCCCAGAGCGGCATGGTTTCGCGCGGAAACATGAAGCCCGAGAGAAAGATGCTGGGCAGCATCACCATCAGACAGAACTGCAGCGCCTCGGCCTGCGAATTCGCCTTGGTCGAGATCAGGATCCCGATGGCAAGATTCACGAACAGATAGGTGGTGGTCAGGATGGTCAGGACAAGAAGACTGCCGTGAATTGGGATCGAGAACGCGTACCGCATGAACAGCAGGATGATGGTGAACTCTACGCATCCCGTCACGAAATACGGCATGATTTTCCCGAGCATGAGCCCGAGCGGGCTCACGGGTGTGACGAGCAACTGCTCGATCGTGCCGCGCTCTTTTTCCCGAACGATGGAAAACGCCGTCAACATCACGGTCACCATGATCAAGAGGACAGAGATGAGGCCCGGCAGAAGGAAGTTCGGGGACCGAGAAGCCGGATTGAACATCATCTTGGGCCGGATGGCAATCGGGTCCACATGCCCTGCGGGAAGCATGCGTCGCAGTGACTCGTCCATACCGATGGAGCCAGAAACATTCAGAGCCTGCCCGGCCACAGACGAATCTGAGCCATCCACCAGCACCATCACCTGCGCGGGGTTCCCCTTCAGAAGATTGCGGTCATAGTCCACAGGGATCTTGAGGCCAACGCTGGCGCGTCCCGCAACCAGCTCTTCATTCAACTCGGCATCGCTGTGTACGTATCGATAAACGCGGAAGGTATCCGAGTTGCGGAAGCGGTCGATCAGGGCGCGGCTTTCGGAACTTCCGGCGGTCTGCGTCATCATCGAGCTGCCACTCGCGTCGTAGATCACGGTCTTGACCTGCCGGATGTTGGTGTCGATGGCGCCGCCCAGAATGGTCATCAGCCCGATCGGCAGCATCAGTGCGAAGATCACCGCCATCCGGTCGCGCCGCATGTGTCGCACTTCCTTGTAGAAGATGGCTCCCATCCCTTGGAACGGATTCTTCATTACGCAGCCTCCATCTGCGCCTGATGGCGCTGGCTCAACTCGACAAATGCATCCTCGAGTGTAGGAATCAGTGGCCGGATCTCTTCCACCTCAATGCCCTGCGCCCGCAATTCATGGTCCAGCTCTGCCTGGCCAACGGATTCATCGACGAGCGCGTGGATCGAGCGACCGAAGATGGTTGCGTTGCGGAACAACGTCATTTCCTTTGCCTTGCGCAGGGCCGTGGTGATGGCGGGCGCTGAAATCTCAAAACGGTGCGTGCCCTCGGGATTTACTTCGGGTAGCGCCCGCAGCGAGTCAGGCGTGCCGTCGGCGATCAGTTCCCCGTAGTAGATGTATGCGAGATGACTGCAACGTTCTGCTTCATCCATATAGTGCGTGGTGACGAAGAACGTAATGCCCTGGCCGGACAGCTGAAATAAGAGATCCCACAGTTGCCGGCGAGCGACCGGATCGATGCCGGCAGTAGGCTCGTCAAGGAAGAGCACCGTGGGTTCGTGCATCAAGGCACACCCCAGTGCAAGGCGTTGCTTCCAACCACCGGAGAGACGGCCGGCGAAACGGTCGACGTACTTCTCCAGCTTGTTGGCAGCGATAGTCTCGTCGATTTTCGCGTCGAGCGCTCTCCCCTTAAGCTGGTAGGCGCGCCCGTAAAATCGCAGGTTCTCGAGCACTGTGAGGTCGTCGTAGAGACTGAACTTCTGGCTCATGTAGCCGATGCGCTCGCGAACCGTTTCGGCTTCGCTCTTGACGTCCAGGTCGGCCACGCGCGCTTCGCCTTCCGTGATGGGCAGGATGCCGGTCAGCATCTTGATCACGGTCGTCTTCCCGCTGCCATTCGGCCCGAGAAATCCGAAAACTTCACCCTTTTCCACCGAGAGCGAAACCCGGTTCACGGCCACGAAATCGCCGAAGCGTCGCGTCAGATTGGTCGTTTGAATCGCCAGCATTACCGTGTCTCCCCGTTGAATTGGGCATCGGCACTCACGCCGGCCCGCAGTCGGTTCTCGCGGTTCTCTACGCGCAACTTCACCCCGATCACCTGGTGCACGCGCTCCTCTTTGGTCTGCACGTTGCGGGGAAGAAATTCGGATTGCTGACGGATCTGCTCGACACGCCCGGAGAAACTCTCGTGCGGGTAGCTGTCCACGTGAATCTCGGCGGACTGCCCAACTCCCACGCTGCTGATCTGTGTTTCCGGTACGTAGACCATCAGGTAGAGCTGGTCGGCTTCGAGCAGCTGTGCCACGGCGGTGTTGGCGGCCAGCAGGTCGCCGGGTCGCAGGTCCATCGTTTCCACCACGGCTGCCGCAGGCGCGCGCACTTCGCGCTCAGCCCAGCGCGCTTCGGTTTCACTCAATTGACCTTCGGCCAGCGTCAGTTCGGCGCGCGCGGCAGATATGTCTTCCGCGCGGAAACCTCGTCGCGTTTTATCGGTAACGGCCTTCGCCGCGTTCAGACGTCCTTCGGCGGCGGTCACGGCGTTTTCCGATGCCGAGACCCGAGCCTGCTCTGCCCGATAACGATCGCGAGCGTTGTCGAGCACTTGCTGGGCGACAACGCCGGCCCTGGCCAGCGCTTCATTGCGATTCAGTTCCCGTTCGGCATTGGCCAGATCTGCCTTCGAACGATCGAGATCTGCGCGCGCCTGGGAGAGTTCCGCACCGCGAAAGCCGTCGGAAGCAGCTCGCGCTTCCGCAATTTCTTCCGGGCGCGAACCACGCAACATCTTCTCGAGATTCGCCCGCGCCGCCTCGACTCGCCCCTTGGCCTGTAACAGCTGGCCTTCCAGTTCCGCGCTGTCGAAAACCACGAGAAGCTGATTCTGCGCAACGCGGTCACCTTCTCGAACCAGTACCTGGCTTACCCGGCCGCCGACCTTCGAACCCACGCTGATGTTGCGCGCTTCCAAGGTGCCCGAGGCGACGACAGAATCGGTACCCCGGCCCTTGCGGGCGTATGCCACGGTCAAGCCGCCGATGAACAGACCTGTGACGATGACTGCAATTTTCTTCTTCATGAGAAGACTCCTGATCTTTTCGGATGTACGGTAATGAGGGAGTAATATTCGCGTCGGTTAAGCTTCGCCGTGGGAGTACCAGCTGGTTTGCAAGGAATTCGCCAGCGGCGGCAGTTCTGGAACCTCGACATCGGTTTCGAGCGCTTCGGCGGCACGAACGTAAGTCCACTCGCAGGAGCGGTCATCAATGTTCAACAACAATGAAGTGTCTCGGCGCGAGTAGCCTTCCATCGCTCGAAGCACAAATACAAAGCGCGAGAGCACATCCAGGCGCAGCACGCGCTCTTCGAAGATTTCGGCCGGCAGGCTCATCACCTGGGCGATGCGCTCCTGGCCGACGGCGTCTCGCCGCATGGGTGGCAACATGTATACGGACTGCGCCGTGGCGCTGATTTGCGCGCGCATGGTCTCGGCGCAGACGCGGACGACCAGGCGCCGCGCCCAGCTCACCATCCACTCGCGAAACACGTGGTCCGATCCCTTCAGGGACTGTTCGAGCGCAGCATCAAGCAACTGGTCGCTCATGTCTTCATCCGCCGTGAGCAGGTAGCACAGCCAGCGCAACCGTTCCCCCGATCCGGCAAACAGCTGCCGGTAGTCGTTGCTCGTGCATCGTTCGTGTGAGAGTGATCGTGTCATTGGTTGACTTCCTTTCCATCGATTTCAGATTCCCAGTCGGAGTTCTTTTTTGCAGCTTCGGATTCTTCAATCTCTTCAATCAGTGCCGTAATCAAGGGACCGCATCCCACCAATTCGGCTCCGGCGTGTCGCATGTCCGTCAGCAGCTGTTGGCCGGCATCGTCGACAAAGGAAACATTCAGCAGATCGACAACGATGACCAGGTTCTTGCCCGCGGCCAGGAGTGCGGACCAGACATTCGCCGCCTCCTCGACCCACTCGTGCGCCAGTTTGCCTTCCAGCTTCAAGCGGGTCATTCCCGGCGCATTCAATACGCTTATTCGCAGCATTCGTTCTCCCAATCCATTTCCTGCGCCGCCCGTACTCGTTCCTGTTGCCAGAGAACACTTTTCACCAGGTCCTTTTCCGCTCGAGAAAGTGATTGGTACGCAGCGCGAAGGCTCCCTAACAACCGTGCAGCTTCTTCACGACTGCAATGCGGTCCCAGACCGCGCTCGCGTTCGATTGTTGCTGTGTAGGTCGGCATCATGCCTTGGCATAAGGCATCCACCGTGCCAAAGTTCAGGACCATCAAGCCCAGGGGCTAAACGATTGATTCTGAAGAATCTTCGCTCACCACGTGCCTGGTTTGGCAGGTGCCGGTGCCAAAGATTCAGGTGCCCAATCCTTCGGCAGAGTGCCAGTTCGGCAAGGATCTTTGTCAGGAAGGAACAACGCTGCGGGGGATCAACTGGAAGCTGGCCACCACTGCTTCTGCGTGATACCCAGTTTCTTGATCTTGTATTGCAGGGTGGTGCGCTTCAGGCCAAGACGCGAGGCGGCGCCGTTGGGGCCGGCCAGAACGCCGCGCGTGTCGCGCAATGCCTTGATGATCAATTCCCGTTCCGCAGCCTCGGAATGATCGGCGGGAACAGCCGCGGAAACGGGCGCGGGGGACAGCTTCACTTCCGGGAGTGGTACCTGCAACGTGCTCCCCGTGGACAGAATTACCGCGCGCTCAATCAGATTCTCCAACTCGCGAACGTTGCCGGGCCAAGGCCATCGTTGCAGGTTGGCCATCGTATCCGCCGGAATGCTCTCGATTCGCTTCTGCATCTGCCGGCCAAATTTTTCCGCGAAATAGCGAACGAGGAGGGGAATGTCCTCGGCACGCTCTCGTAAGGGAGGGATGCGAATCGGAAAAACGTTCAGCCGATAGTACAGGTCGCTGCGGAACTCTCGGGTCTCGGTCATCTTCTCCAGATCGCGATTTGTCGCCGCCACCAGCCTGACGTTGACTTTCTTTGTATGCGTGCTGCCCAGACGCTCAAACTCGCGTTCCTGCAGCGCGCGCAATAGCTTGGGCTGAATTTCCGTGGGGATATCGCCGACTTCATCCAGGAACAGAGTGCCCTGGTCCGCAAGTTCAAGTCTGCCGATTTTTTGCGCGATGGCGCCCGTGAATGCTCCCCGCTCGTGTCCAAAAAGCTCGCTCTCGAGCAAGCCGGTCGGGATGGCGGCACAATTCATCTTCACGAAGGTGCGCGCCCTGCGGCGGCTGTGATCGTGAACTGCGCGAGCAATCAATTCCTTCCCCGTGCCGGTCTCTCCCAGAAGCAGGACTGTGGAATCGCTGGTCGCCACCGTTTCTACCAGCTTGAGTACCTGACGGAGCGCTGGACTCTGGCCGACGATTTCCTCAAAGTTCAGTTCGCTGCGAATCTCGTCTTCGAGATAGAGCTTCTCCTGCGCCAGTTTGTCTTTCAAAGCCTCCAGGTCACCGACCGCAAGGGCATTCGCGACCGCGATGGCGACTTGCTTGGTAATCTCCTGGAAAAGATCGCGATCGTCCCCGGGGAACGCATCCTCACGTGAACTCGCGATGGTCAGCACTCCCAACCTCTTCTCGTGCGCAATCACGGGGACAGAAAAAATCGTCTTTAGCCCGCGCTCAAAAAAACCTCGGGTAAAAGGTGACGAAAATCGATCCGGGTCAGGCCGCGGCATGTACACCGGCGCACCAGTTTTGAACGCAAGCCCCCCCACCGTTCCTTCGGGCGGGTAGGGCGCTCCTTCCCGGATCGGTTGGGATGGAGAATCCATGGCACGCGTGGCCATCATTCCCGTCGTGGGGTCATACAGGGCGAGCCCCACGAACTCATGTTGGAGCACCCTTTGCAGGCTGACAGAGATGGCGCGTACGACATCGTGCAAATCGAGGTGGGATACCAGCGCGTTGTTGATTTCCAGCAGCAGGTTGGAGCGGTCTCGCTGCCTGCGTGTTTCTCGCTCGGCCTGAAGCGCCTTTTCGAAATTCGCCGAGTTATCCGCGGCAATCGAAACCTGCTTGGTGATCTCCTGCAGAAGTTCGCGCTCATCTTCTGTCCATGCGTCTTCGCGGGAGCTGGCGAATGTCAGCACGCCCAACTTCCGTTCGTGAACCAGGACCGGGAGGGCGAAAGCCGTTTTCATCCCGATTGCGAAGAATCGTTGCGTGACCTCAGAAGGAAATCGTTCTTTTTCCGCCGTTGGCACATAGACTGGCTTTCCCATTTCGAAGGCCAGGCCGCTCAAGGATCCCTTCGGGTCGTATCGCAGCCCCTCGACCAACGGGGTGGCCGCAGAATCCAAGGCACGCGCGATCAACTTGCCGCTTTCCTCGTCGTAGAGCGCGAGGCTGAACGAGTCCACCGCGATCACCTGTCGCAGGCTCGAGGAAATCGCTTTCACAAGGTCCTGAAGGTCGAGGTGCGACGCAACCGCGTTGTTGATCTCCAGCAGAAGCCGGCTGCGATCGCGCTCCTCGACCGCCACGCGCTCGGCCAGAAGCGTCTTCTCGAAGTTGATGGCATTCTCGACAGCGATGGCCAGCTGTCCCGAGCATTGCTCGAGAAGCTGAGCATGGTCGGCGTCGAACGTCCCCTCCTGCAAGCTGACCACCCCCAGAATCCCAAGAGCTCCATCTCGAGACATCAACGGCACGGAGCACCCCGATTTGATTCCTTGCTCGACCGCGTGCTTTACCCAGGGCGACGTGTAGGCGGCCAGTTCTGCCGCGGAGCGGATCAAGACCGGCTTGCGGGTGGCGATCGCTTTTTCTTCCGGTGTGCCATACAGCGGAATCAGCAGCTGCTCCCGGAAGAAAGCGCCTTTCCCCAGTTCTCCAAGATCGAGCGCGTGCGTCTGCATCTGCGCACCGTCGGAAGTGCAAAGACCCAGAAATGCCGAATCGTGAGGCACGAGTGCACGCAGGCTGCCGGAAATCGATCTCAGGAGCGTGCCCAGGTCGAGGTGCGCAGTCACGGCCTTGTTGACTTCCAACAGCAAATGCGACCGGTCCCGCTCCTTCCTGGCCTCTTCCTCGGCCCGGCGCGCGCTCGCGAAATTCAATGCGTTGTCGACCGCGATTGCCACCTGCGCCCCGATCTGCGTCAGCAGGTCAGCGTCATCTTCCGTGAATGCCGACTCTCGCAGACTTGCGAGCATCATGCTGCCGACGATTTTGTCGTGGCAGAGCAAGGGCACGGCACAGCCGGACTTCAACCCGCGCGCATATGCCTGCTTCATGATCTCGGCGGGAAATTCCTCAAAATCGGGGCGGTGACGGAGAACGGGCTTGCGGGTCGCGAAGGCCAGGCTGGCGGGCGTCCCCACGAGCGGAATCAGTTGGCCCTCGCTCAGAAATCCTTTGTTTTCGGCAAAGTCGAGGGCGTGGAGGCGAAGCTCATGACGTTCCTGGTTGTATAGCGCCAGGGCAGCAAAATCGTGCCGGACTTCTCGGCGGAGGCAATCAGAAATCGCTTGCAAGACCGGAGCCAGGTCAAGATGAGAGACGATCGCGTTGTTGATTTCGAGCAGAACGCGGGCACGTTCTGTAGGCAGTCGAGCCCCAAACGCGTGACCGCCAGGGTCGGTTGTGTGCCCCATTCCACGCCCTCCCCAAAGGCCGGAAAAAGTGTACCCCAAAACAGTTCGGATCGTGGGTGGGCGGGGACAAAACGTCGATTGGCGCTCAACGGCGGGTCCGTAGCGAAGCCAGCGATGGTGGGGCCCCTGCAATTTTCA
>Ga0066903_100006515_pt1 | contig 10398 bp, 8 predicted proteins | sample PanSoiMetaGPlot1_FD_67491 | JGI IMG/M metagenome (GOLD analysis project Ga0066903, IMG submission 67491) | Tropical forest soil microbial communities from Panama analyzed to predict greenhouse gas emissions - Panama Soil - Plot 1 (version 2) | ecosystem: Environmental > Terrestrial > Soil >...
GAGCAGGAGGAGAGTATTCCGAAATGTTCGCAATGTACGGCGCTGATGCGGCCGGGTGTCGTTTGGTTCGATGAACACCTGCCTTGGAACGAAGTGGTACGAGTTGAAACTTTTCTTGATAGCGGACCTTGCGATGTCGTGATCGTCGCCGGAACGACTGCCACGTTTAGTTACATCATCGATTGGGCGCTCCGCGGCAGGCGGGATGGCGGCCACCTGATTGAAGTGAATCCCGAGGAAACGCCGCTCTCACGATTCGCAACGCGAGTGGTGCGCGAGCCTGCCGCGATCGCCTTGCCGCCTATTGTTGATGAGCTGATCGCTTCTGGATGAAGTATTTGTAGGGCGACCGCACCGGTTGCCAAATCAATGTCGGCAAGCGGAGCGCTTGCCCTACAATTTGGAATTCAATGCGATTCTAACGACTGATCCAGCGGAGATATCGTTCCGCGGACTGCTTAACCGCTTCTTTTGCATCTGAATGAACATTCGCCTGCCACCAGCCACCATAAATCTGCTCGAATGAGAAAGGTTCGATTCTTTCGACAATGCGGCGGATTGCCGACGCTCCGAGCGGAATGAGATTTGGATAGCTTCGCAGAAAGCTCACGTAACGGCGATCCTGCACGACGGTAATGATGTCGCCTGTGAGCAAGGCTCCTTTGCCACTAGCGCCTTTCGGCCAATGCAGCACGGTGCCGCCTTCGAAATGGCCTCCGAGATTAATCAATGTAAGCCCATCCCAAAGCGACAGGGTTACACCTTCCCAGAATTGAATCCGTGAACTCTTGCGCATCACCCACTCACGATCGGCAGCATGCAAAAAAATCTGTGCGTCGAAACGCTCGGCCCATTCAACCATCGCCGAATAAAAATGTGGATGCGAGATTGCGATGGCGCGGATACCGCCGCGCGTATTGATTTCGGCAGCGGTCTCGTCATCAACGAGAGAAATGCAATCCCATAGCAGATTTCCTCCTGGGGACTGCAGAAGCAAAGCGCGCTGACCTATCGCGAGTTCGGGTTCTGTGCCGATTCCAAGAAGCTGCGGCGCTTCCTCTTCGAGGCGATTGTGATGACCAGGTTGTAATTCCTTGAGAGTCGTCCATTCCTGGCCGGTATGACGGACAAATTGCCGTTCATCTTCGCAAATTGGACAGCGCGCCGGCTGTTCCGCAGTCCCATCAAACTGCGTCCCGCATTGCACGCAAATAGAGTTTTCCATAAGAAAAAGTTATCGCTCTTGCCGAGGTTACAATGCTAAAGGAGCATCACGATGAAGAATCGTGCGTTAACACTCGCCTTTCTGATTTTAGGTGTACTCTGCTGCCTCTGCGATTGCAGCGATCAGAAAACCGAGAAAGAAACGGAGCGCTACATCCTCGAAAGCGAACGACAGTGGGCGGAATCAGTCGCGACAGGCGACACGTCGGCGATTGAACGCATCCTTGCTGACGATTTTATCGGTGTCGATCCCAAAGGCCCACTGTACACCAAGCAACAAATGATCGATGAAACGCGTGACGCCCCGAAGTATTTCGTCTCGAATCGGCTTAACGATGTGAAAGTGCGGTTCTACGGTAACACTGCGATTGCGCAGGGAAGCGAGACATGGGAGAAACGTTCCGGAGAGCGCGGGCGTTTCGTCTGGACCGACACTTGGCTGCAGCGCAACGGCCGCTGGCAAATCGTCGCCGCGGAAGATCTGATTGCGCCAGAAAAATCTGATTAGTTCTACTGGTGACGAGCAAGAATCTGTGCGAAGCGCCAGACTTCGTGAAATGTGTTGTAGAGCGGCGTCGGCGCGACGCGAATCACGTTGGGCTCGCGAAAATCGCACTTCACACCACCGGCGATAAGTTCATCGTGTAACTGCTTTGGATGTTCGTGCGCCTGGATCGATAATTGCGCGCCGCGCTCACTCGGGTCTGACGGAGTGATGAGCGAAAATTTCTTTGAACCGATTTGTTCGATCAAAAATTCGAGATAGCCGGTAAGTTTCATTGATTTTTCGCGGAGCGGTTCCATCCCGCCGGCCGCGTGGAAAATTGAGAGCGACGCGCGCAGCGGCGCCATCGAGAGAATTGGCGGATTACTAATCTGCCAACCGTCAGCGGACGCAACGGGGACGAATTCCGGTTCGAGATGCAATCTGAATCGTGTGTTCGGATCATTCCCAAACCAACCGGCGAACCGCGGTAATCTTGTGTTTGTCGCGTGGCGTTCATGCACAAACGCGCCCGCAACCGCGCCGGGGCCGGCGTTCAAATATTTGTATGAACACCACACCGCGAAATCGACATTCCATTCGTGCAGCGAGAGCGGCACATTGCCGGCCGCGTGCGCGAGATCGAACCCAACGAAGATTCCGTGTTTCTGGGCTGCAGGCGTGATCTTTGCGATGTCGACTAGTTGCCCGGTGAAAAAATTCACCGCGCCGATCATCACCACTGCAAGCTGACCGCCGTGCTCCTCGATCAGGTTGAGAATGTCTTCCGTTCGAACAGTGAATTCGCCTTTGCGCGGCCGCGCCAGAACGAGGGCGTCCTTCGGATCCAGTCCGTGGTGAATGAGCTGCGTCTTAATCGCATAGGTGTCCGAAGGAAACGCCGGCTCTTCCATCAGCACTTTGAAGCGCGATTTGGTTGGGCGATAAAAAGTCGTCATCATCAGATGAATGTTCACCGTGAGGCTGTTCATGCAGATCACTTCGAGTGGCTTCGCGCCAACGAGGCGCGCCGACGGTTCACGCAGAGCTTCGTGGTACGGATACCATGGTGTTTCGGTGGCGTGGTGAGCGTCGACGCCAAGCCTGGCCCAGTTATCCAGCTCATCATCGACGATCTGCTTCGCCGATTTTGGCATCAGGCCTAACGAGTTACCGGCGAAATAGATGACCGGCGTGCCGTCTTTGCCGAGCGGCACAGAAAATTTTTCGCGGAAATTGCGAAGCGGATCCTCTCGATCGAGTTGCAGAGCAAAGTTTTCGTCGGTGGAGAAAGTCATCGTTATGAATCAACACCAAACGTCCAACGTCCAACGCCCAACGTCCAACGCTCAATTCAGAGGCAGGGTCATTGCGCTGCGATGACTGAACGACGTAGCCTGCCGTCGCATCATCATGTAGCGGGAATTTGCATCAACTCGATCGTTGTCCCGTCAGGGTCGCGCACGTAGACGACGCGCTTACCGGCATTCGGGCCTTTTGTGAGTATTTGCGGTTGCCCCGCCGTTTTCCAGCCTGAGACAGCAATCCTGTCGAGGACGGAGTTGAGATCCTTAACAAGCAACGCGACATGCACGGAACCAACGTCGCACGGTCGAAGATTTGCGCGTTTGCGATCCGCGGGTGCGAGATACTGCAGTAGTTCAATTTTGTGACCGCCCGGCGTTTTTAAGACCGCAAGCTTTAGCTCAGCGCCTTGAACGCCGGTGATCTCCTCTGCGAATTCACCTTTTTGATGCGCTGTATGCGAAAACTCGAAACCCAGGACATCGCGCCAGAAGGCGAGCGAACGTTCGAGATTTGAAACGGTGATCCCCGTGTGATCGGCGGAAATAATTTGGAAGTTTGCGCTCATGCTCGCTTGTTACGCCGTAGCTTCATGCGAAGGCGGATGCTTGTTCGTCCGAAAGAAACGTCCAACGCCCAACCGGCCTTCGCAAGCTACGGCGCGGCACGCGCTCAACGTCCAACGCCCAACTAAAAAGCAAGCAGCATCGGCGCAGGTCACAGCTGAAAAATTTTCGCGAAAGAATGAGCCGTTTTCCAACTCCTTGTTGCGTTAAGGAGTATGAAATCATTCTATTTCGCAAAAAGAAAACTGCAGCTTGTGCCAGCGGCAATCACTCTGATCGCGCTGGCGATATCCACCTCAATCTGTGCGCAAACCATTACTACAATTAACGCGCCGGGGGCGGGCACCGGGCCATTTCAGGGTACCTATGCCCTGGGCATCAACGCATCTGGCACAATCATGGGATTCATTCGTGACGCGGGCAATATCCGGCACGGTTTCGTCCGGGCTCCGGACGGCAGCTTCAGCATCTTCGACGCGCCGGGTGCGGGCACAGGACCCGGCCAGGGCACGCGGGCCTACTCCATCAATCCGAGTGGGGCGATTACGGGATATTTCACTGATTCAGCCAATACGGCCCACGGCTATGTTCGCTCCAGTGAAGGCGTGTTTGCCGTGTTCGATGCGCCGGGCGCAGGCACCGGGCCACTTAAGGGTACCTTTCCTTATAACAGCACCCAACTCATCAACGCGAACGGGGCGATCACTGGATACTACGTTGACTCGGTAGGCGCGCTTCACGGTTTCGTGCGCGATGAGAATGGCGTACTCACCGTGTTCGATGCGCCGGGTGCAGGCACAGGAGCCGACCAAGGCACGCAAAGCTTCGCAATCAGCCCGAGTGGGGAGATCACAGGTTTCTACTTTGATGCAACCCGTGCGGTCCACGGCTTCCTGCGGGATAAGAAGGGCGTCATCACCACATTCGATCTTCCTGGCGGCGGCACGGGCCCAGAGGAGGGTACGTATGGTGGAGGCTTTACTCCGAACGGAACGATTCTGGGAGTCCTCATCGACGCGGACTTTGTGAATCACGGTTTCCTGCTGGATAAGCATGGCGCAGTCACCACGTTCGATGCTCCGGACGGCGGTACCGGGTTCAACCAAGGTACCCTCCCTTGGGCAATCAATGCGACTGGCGAAATCGCAGGATGGTATGTGGACGATGCAGACGTGAATCACGGCTTTGTGCGCGATAGAGACGGCACTATTGTTGAGTTCGACGTTCCGGGTGGGTTCATGTTCCCTTGGGCAAGCATTGCTCCCAACGGTGCCGTGGTCGGACCATACTTCGACGCGACCGGTGCGGTTCACGGCTTCCTACGACAATAGCTGCTGACCGAGCGATGCCGCTTCTGTAACGCATAGTGTTACTGAATTATTGCAACAAACTATTGAGCCGCCGGTCAACCCGGCGGTTCAATGCGTACGACTCACAACACCGATTTTGTTGTTGATCCGGCTGTGCTTCGAAGCGCTGTAAGGGTACGGGAACAAGCCATCGACGCGTGGGACGATGAGCTGTGGCTGGACGCCGCGCCACGATATGCGTTAGATTGCACCGTTATGATAACGGTTCACGCCGATGGGCCCACGGCGTCGACCGCGGAGCTGTTGACTCCGCCCGTTGAAGCGAATCATTCCGAACGCAACGAGGCCGCCGCGATTAGCGAGATGATGCCGGAGGTTTACGAAGATCTGCGTCGTCTGGCGGGAACCTTTCTGCGCGGCGAACGGACCGCCCATACTCTTCAGCGAACGGCCCTGGTACACGAGGCTTTCCTTCGCCTGATTGGCGAGAAAAATCTTGTCTGGCAAAATCGTAGTCACTTCATCGGAATCTTCGCGCGCGTAATGCGCCAGACGCTGACTAACTACGCGGTCGCACGGCACCGTTTGAAGCGCGGGGGTTCGGATCCTCTGAGACTTACTCTCGAATTTTACGACAACTGTAAAATTGATGTGACTGCACTCGACCAGGCGCTGCAGGCACTGGAAGCCTTGGACAAGCGACAGGCGCGGATCGTCGAACTACGATTTTTCGGAGGATTGACAGTCGAGGAAACCGCCGAGTTACTGGAAATTTCGCCAGCCACGGTAAAGCGAGAGTGGACTGTGGCCAAGATTTGGCTCCGGCGAGAACTATCTGCGAATTAGCGGTTCAAATTCTCCGTGACCACAAGAACAAGCCGCTTCAGACAGCGTAACATCGATCCGGAACGCTGGGATCGCTTGAAAGCGATTTTGGGCGAAGCGTTGGAACAAGATTCTTCAGCGGCCCGGATTGCCTTGGTGGAGAGACACTGCGGTCAAGATACGGATTTGCTCGAAGAGGCCGAGTCGCTCCTTGTCGAGGCCGAGGTGCTTCTTAGGGAGCGTACCGACAGTTTCGAAGATTGTGCGCGAAACGCAGCCTCTACCTTCTGGCAGGAAGGACCGCAGCGCGGCGGACAGCGTATCGGCGCGTATGTCGTCGTCCGTGAACTTGGGCACGGCGGAATGGGAACAGTTTTCCTGGCAGAGCGCGCTGATGGTCAGTTTGAAAAACAAGTCGCGATCAAAATCTTGAACCGACCCGCCGACACGGCTGAGATTCTGCGCCGTTTCCGGGCGGAACGCCAGATCCTGGCGGGGCTCGACCACCCAAATATCGCGCGGCTGCTCGACGCAGGCACGACCGACGATGGTCTGCCGTACTTCATAATGGACTATATCGTCGGCGCACCAGTGACTCGATTTGCAATTGCGCAAAAGCTGTCGACGCGTCAACGACTGGACTTGTTTTTAAAGATCTGCACCGCGGTGGAGTTTGCGCATCGGAATCTGGTTGTTCATCGCGACATAAAGCCGAGCAACATTCTGGCGAACGCAGAAGGGGAACCGAAACTGCTCGATTTCGGGATCGCCAAGCTTTTAGCGAAAGACGAAGACGAGGCGCGATTGACTTCCGAGGCACAACAGCCTTTGACGCCTATCTGCGCGTCGCCCGAACAGGCGAAGGGAGATCCGATAACAGTCGCCACTGACATTTACTCGTTAGGCGCACTCCTGTACGAGCTGCTCAGCGATCAAAAGCCGCACCGCTTTTCCACCACTCGCCCTACTCGTGAGGAATTGGCGTTAGTGGTAGGTGAGCAGATTCCACCGCCGCCCAGCGCCGTCGCTTCTGATCGTCAAACCGCACGGCTGTTGCGCGGTGATCTCGATGCAATCGTCCTGTTCGCGATGCATAACGAGCCTGGGATGCGTTATGCCACGGTAGCAGATCTCGCGGATGATATTCGCCGACATCTCGCGCGAAATCCCGTTCTCGCGCGTCACCCCACACTTGGGTATCGCGCGAAGTGTCTGGTCAAGCGAAACGGATCACGTCTCCTGGCGGGCGCGGTTGTCGTTAGTCTGTTGGCCGGACTTTCGTTGGCGTTCTGGGTTTTGGCTCAACAGAATGCCCGTGATGCGGCGGGCATGCCGGCGCGTGGAGTCGGTGTATCAGCCTCGGACACCCGGAAAAGTATCGCAGTCCTGCCCTTTCAAAATTTGAGCAGCGATCCGGACAACGCCTATTTCGCTGATGGCATCCATGAAGAGGTCCTGACACGCCTCACTAAAATCGAGGATTTAAAAGTGATTTCGCGCACTTCGACACAGGGTTATCAAAGCGAGCCGGGCAACCTCGCCGAAATCGCGAAGCAGCTTGGCGTAACAAACATCCTTGAAGGTAGCGTCCAAAAAGCGGCCGATCAGGTGAGAGTTAATGTTCACCTGGTGAACGTGCAAACCGGTTCGCACCTCTGGTCCGAGACATATGACCGAAAATTGAGTGACATCTTTAGCGTCGAAACCGAAATCGCCAAGGGAATCGCGGACTCGCTGCAAGCGCAGCTGACCGGCCATGAGGAGCAAGCGCTGGCTGCTAAGCCCACAAATAACCTGGAAGCTTATGATGCGTACTTACGCGGCCTCGTATTTGAAGCACGTGGCAACTACTCGCGTGATGCCGTGTTTAAAGCCGTCGATTATTACGATCTGGCGGTGCAGCTAGATCCGAATTTTGCGCTTGCGTGGGCGCGACTTTCGGGTTTGCACGCTCTGCTTTACTCTAACCGCCGCGACACAACTGTCGCTCGACGCGACGCGGCAAAGGGTGCTTTAGAACAGGCACAGAAACTGCAACCGAACGCGCCCGAAACTCTGCTTTTCACGGGTTACTATCAATATTGGGTGCTGCACGATTACGGGTTAGCGAAAGCCACCTTTGAACGCGTCAGCAAAATGTTGCCCGGAAACAGTCAGGTCTTATACGCCCTTGCGGCAATTGCGCGAAGTGGGGGAGATTGGGATGAAAGTCTTGCCTATTGGGAACGGGGCCTCGATCTCAATCCACGGAATACGGCGTTACTTACGGAAGTAGCATTCACATACGCAGCACTCCGGCAATTCTCGAAAGCGGAAAAGCTCTACGACCGAGCACTGACTATCCTTCCCGATGAGTTGTCTTTAATGGCATTAAAAGCCAGCATTTACCAAGCGGAAGGTAATCTGAAAGAATCTGCTAAGTTGCTCGAGCAGGTAAATGCACAAACGAATTCGGACGTAGCCGTTCGAATCAAGCTGGCCCAACTAAGATTTGAAGGAAATTCTGAGGCCATGCGATGGGTGCAAGCCGGACGAGCTCAATTCGACTCTGCTGCGGGAATTGTGAAGGGCAGCAAGCAAGTGGCGGTAGCGTTGGCTCAGCAAGTAGCCGGCGACACTGCATCATCAAGAGCTACCGCGGAACAAGCGCGCAACACGCTTGAGTCGCTCAAGAAGGATCAACCACAAAATGCCTTCGTCGCAGCAGCGCTTGCTGTCGCTTACGCCATACTCGATGAGAAAGACCCAGCCCTCAACGAAGCGCAGCGTGCAATTACACTTTCGCGGAGTGCCAAAGATCGGCTCTCAGGACCCGGCTTCGAAGAGAACCTTGCGCTAGTTGAGATGCTTGTTGGCGAGAATGATCGTGCGATCGCAACTCTCAGGCGATTGTTACAAACGCCGTATGGCGGCTGGCTTTACAGCCCAACGCCTATCACGCCGGCACTTTTAAGGCTCGATCCACTCTGGGATTTTTTGCGCGGTGATCCGGAATTTCAAAAACTTTACGAAGGCAATTAGCGCAAAGTCCTAACCGCAGATTACGCAGCTTTTCGCAGATTGAGGATGAGAATGTCAGGAAGCAAAACCTGCAACTAATCCTTATCCAACAGCGGCGATTACTTTCAGCTCGATCGCAATTGATGTGGGCAAGGCTGTAACCTCGATTGTCGTGCGGGTCGGGTTTGGCTTGGCGTGGCCTGCGAAATACTCCGCGTAAATGCGGTTGTAGATGGGAAAGTCCTTTTTCATGTTCGTGAGAAAGACCGTTACGTCGATGATGTCCTGCCACGTCGCGCCAGCGTCTTCCAGCACAAGCCGCACATTTTCGAATACGGCGCGGCACTGCGTTTCAATATCATAACTGGTAACGTTGCCGGAGGAATCGAGCGTCACGCCGGGAATTTCTTTACTGCCGCGCACACGCGGCCCGATTCCAGACAGAAACAACAATCCGCCTACGCGCTTTGCATGCGGAAACGCCCCTACCGGTTCGGGCGCTCGTTCGCTTTTGAAGGTTTCATTCATCGCTTACTTACTGCCCAGTAATTGGATCAAGGCAATGCACATTTTCGATTAGCACAAAGCGCGATTTACTGATCTGAGGATTCTTGCGGGGCGATTGCCGCGGTCTTCTGGTCCGATGGGCGGAAGCTTGTTACTGGCGGCAGGACTTCCTTGAACGTGGTGCCGTAAATGTCCCAAACAGTTAGAAACAGTCCACACACGATCGGTCCGACGATGAATCCGATCAGGCCGAAAAGGAACAGTCCGCCAAGTGTGCCAATCAGAATAAGAAGATCCGGCATTTTCGCATCTCGGCCGACAAGCATGGGCCGCAGGAAATTATCGACAGTGCCGACTACAGCTGCGCACCAAACCGCCAGCAAGGTTGCTGTTAGATGCTGCCCCGTTATAAACAGAATGATAACAGCCGGCACCCACACCAGCGCGGCGCCGACCCCGGGGATAATCGAAAGAATTGTCATGATCGTTCCCCACAGAGCCGCTCCCTCGATTCCTGCTGCCCAAAATGCGATGCCTGCCAACCCGCCTTGAATGATGCCGATCACCAGCGTCCCTTTGACAGTCGCTCGCGTGATCGAGGCGAACTGGGTGAGCATTCGTGTCTCATCCTCGTCGCTCAACGGGGTGTAATAAAAAATTCGTTCAAGAATTTTGTGGCCGTCTCTGAAAAAGAAAAACATCGCGTAAAGCATCACAAACAAATTGAGAAGGAACGCCGCGGTGGTGGCAGTCATGCGCGAAGCGAACCCCACAAGGAACGCGCCTGCGCTTTTGGCGGCAGTCCCGACCTGTGCAAGCAGTTGATCCTGGCTGGGCATGTATTTAGCCAGTGCAGGAAACTTTTGCATCATCCACTCCTGCCAGTTGAAGGTGGTAGCTGGGCGAAGGTGTTGATTCAGCCAGGGGATCGCCTGGTCACTCATGGTCAGCGCCTGTTGCAGAACGATCCCTAAAAATGCGCTTACCGGGCCGAGACCGAGAACGAGCAACACCAACAATGTAACTGCTGCGCCGAGCGATGCGCGCCCACCCAACAGCCTGGTGATCCAGCGGTAAAGTGGATGAAACAATCCAGCCAGCAACGCGCCGAGAAGGAGCGGTTTAAAAAAAGGCCACGTGACGGCCAGGAACAACACTGTAACTGCAACCACGAGCA
>Ga0066903_100006516_pt1 | contig 10397 bp, 12 predicted proteins | sample PanSoiMetaGPlot1_FD_67491 | JGI IMG/M metagenome (GOLD analysis project Ga0066903, IMG submission 67491) | Tropical forest soil microbial communities from Panama analyzed to predict greenhouse gas emissions - Panama Soil - Plot 1 (version 2) | ecosystem: Environmental > Terrestrial > Soil >...
GATCGTGTGACCGGCATCGCGCCACCGGACCGCGACGGCGGTTCCCACCGTGCCCGCACCGACGATCGCGATCCTCATGGCGTCACCGACGGCGAGTATGGCAACGACAACACCCAGAGCAACGGCCCGGACGGCGCGGGGGCACCCGTCGGCGCCGGCAGCGCGTTCTCGGGCGAGCCCTCGTGTACGTAGCGCACGATCCCGTCCGTCAGCAGGAAGAGATCGTTCGTCGATGTGATCGTCGCGAAGACGTGTCGGCTGCGCGTGCCGAAGATCAGCGACGGGGGGCCGGGCTCGGGCCGCGGACCAACGGCGACCGAGTACACGCCGGCAACACCGCCGACCGACCCCAGGACGTAGGCGATATTGCTGTCGGTGCTCCATGCGAGCAGCCGGCTCGCGTGGAACGGCCGGCCATGCAGGGTGATCATCGTTGCCGCTCGCGCGCCGGCGCCCGGGTAGTACATCCCGGCTCGGCCATCGGGCGTTCGGACCAAGAAGTCTCCGGTGGCCGAGACACCGAGCGGCTGGTATCCGGCGAGGATCGTCGAGAGCCGATGCCCGATGATCCGGTCGATCGAGAGCGTGCCCGCCGTCTGAACCGTCACGTACAGCGACGAGGCGTCGCGCAGCAGTCCGGTCGCATGGCCGCACACGTTCCCGACGAACGACCTCACGGATTCGCGCGTCTGGAGCGATCCGGTGGTCACCTGCAGGTGTTCACGACACCCACCCCGGGCGTCGGAACGCAGGATGCTGACGTACGCCCCGCCATCGGGCCACGCGACGAGCTGGCCCTCCCCGAGCTCCACCGGGTCCGCGTTGGCATCGGCGCTCCGCACCACCGTGGCTGCCGATGTGCCGATCCCGGTCGGCACCGTGAGCCCGATCCACGTGTCCCCGACCGCGTACGTCGACACGAGCGCGGTCGGCGTCGCGTGGATCTGCGGTCCCGCCTGGACGGTACCGGTCGCGAGGTCCCAGATCCACAAGCGTTGCTCTCCCTGGTCGGGGGCCGCGTAGACGAGATAGCCCTGGAATCCGGTGGCACGTGCATGCGGCGGCGGCTTGGACGGTGTGAGGAACTGGATCGTCACGAAGGCTGCCGCGGCGACCGCGACGACGAGGACGGTGGCGATCCACCCGCGTGAGGAGCGCTCGCCACCGTCCTCCTCCGGCCCTTCCACCTTCGCGCCCTTCGGCGCGCCCTTCGGCGCCGAACCGCCGGGCGCGAACAGCGCCGCGCCGCATCGCGGGCAGGCGGACGATGTCGTCGTGCCCGACCAGTCGCAGCGCAGGCACACCTTGGCCGCCATCGGCGCGTCCGATCAGACGGGGACGGCGAGCGGGGGCGCGTAGGGTCGCGCTTCGCCCGCCGGGGCAGGGAGCTCGACCAACCGCCGACCGTCGGGCAGCCGGTGGTCGGGATCGAGGTCGAGCAGCGGCAAGATCACGAACGCGCGCTCGTGCATCCGGGGGTGCGGGATCGTGAGCGCGGGGTCGTCGGAGCGAAGGTCGTCCCACAGCAGCACGTCGATGTCGATCGTGCGCGGTCCCCATCGGACATCGCGCACGCGCCCGAGCTCCGCTTCGACGGCGTTCGCGGCCGCCAGGACGTCCGTCGGCGCCAGCCCGCCAGGGTCGACTTCGACCACCACGTTCAGGAACTCGGGCTGGTCGGGTGGTCCGCCGAGCGGCGCCGTCGCCCACACGCGCGAACACGCGGTCGTCCGCACGCCTCGGTCGGCGAGCAGGTCGACCGCCCGTTGCAGCGTCGCGAGCCGGTCTCCAAGGTTCGCGCCGATCCCGAGGAAGACACGCGGCACCGGCTCACTCCGGCCGGGTGACCGCCGCGGCGACGCCATCGATCCCCAGCCGAGTGGCAGCGTTCGGCTTGTGGACGACCACGGTCGCGCGCGCGATCGGCTCGAAGGCGACGCATGCATCGGCGATCGCGGCGGCCATCGACTCGATCAGGTCGAACGAGCCGTCCTCGATCACCGCGCGGACCGCATCGGTGATGCCGCGATAGTCCGCCGTCGCGTCGATGTCGTCGCCCGCCACCTCGACCTCCAGATCGAGATCAACGACGAACGGCTGCACGGCGTCCTTCTCACCCGGCCGCGCGCCGTGATGCCCCTCAGCCCGGATCCCCGATAGGAACAGCCGCGCTCTCATGCGTTCGGTCCCACCTCCTGATCGTCCGCGACCACCGGCTCCGGGTCGTCTTCGTCGTCGATCTCGAACGGCATCCCGCCGAGGGGCACGAGCACCGGACCTGCCGGCTGGTGCCCGTGCGGGATCCGCAGATAGTTGGCGCGCAGATACTCCGCGATGATCGGGAAGATCGTCTCGGGCGCCTCGTCGGGCAGGAAGTGGCCGCACCCGGGCACGAGGCCAAGCGCCGAGGACGGGATCGCGTCGTTCAGCCGCTCGGCGACGTCAGCGGGATGGAACGGATCGTCCTCGCCCCACAGGATCAGCGTCGGCAGGTCCCATCCCGCCATCGCGCGTTCGAGCTGTTTGAGACCGACGCCATCGAGGGCGCGCGCGAACCGGAACAAGGAGTCGACCGGTGCCGGCGGCTCCCACGGTTCGAGGTAAGCGCGCACGTCGTCATCGGTCAGCTGATCCTCGACGGTGCCGATCTGCAGCGCCGAGCGCACGACGAGCTCGGCCGACCCGTGCGTCTCGCGATCGGCCGGGAGCACCTGGATCTCGCCGATCGCTTCGGTCGGCCACCGGTCGAACGCGATGCTGTCGATCAGCACGAGCGCCTCGACGTCGTCGCGTTGGTCGACCAACAGCTGGGCGAGGCCCCCGCCGGTGGAATGCCCGACCAGGGCGACGCGATCGACCTCCAGGTATGTGAGGAGCTCGTTCACATAGCCCGCCTGCGCGCGGATGTCGAGCGGCGCCCCGGACGGCTTGTCGGACGCGCCGAGCCCGAGCAGGTCGGGGGCGATCACGCGATGCCTCGAGGCGAGCGCCGGGATCAGCCCGCGCCACAGGTACGACGACAACGGGAACCCATGCAGCAACACGACGGTCGGACCGCTGCCTTCGTCGTGGTACGCGAGCGCGCCGCCCGACGTGTCGGCGCGGTTCACGCGGAGCCTCTGGTGATCGCGTCGGCGACGCGGAGCGCGCGGACGGTCGCCCGCACGTCGTGGACGCGCACGATGTCGGCGCCGCTCGCCGCCGCGAGGATCGCGGCGGCGAGCGAACCCTCGAGCCGGTCCCGCGGGTCGTCGGCGCCCGACAGGGCGCCGACGAACCGCTTGCGTGAGGCCCCGACCAGCACCGCGGCGTCGAGATCGCCGAAGACGCCGATCGAGCGGAGCAGCTGCAGATTGTGATCGACGGTCTTGCCGAAGCCGATGCCGGGGTCGACGCACAGCCGGTCGGCCTCGACGCCGGCGAAGATCGCCGCCTCGACGCGCTCCCGGAGATACTCGTGCACCTCGGCGACCACGTCCTCGTACAGGGGAGCGTCCTGCATCGTGCCGGGCTCACCCCGCATGTGCATCAGGACCAGCCCCGCGCCAGCCTTCGCGACGACCGGCAACATCTCCTCGTCCGCGCCGCCCGAGATGTCGTTCACGACGGACGCGCCGGCGGCGAGCGCATCCGCCGCGATCGCCGCGTGGCGCGTATCGATGCTGATCGGCACGTCGGGCAGCTGAGCGTGCACCCTCTCGATCACCGGCACGACCCGGCCGCGTTCCTCGTCTTCGGGAACCGGCTCGGCCCCCGGACGCGTGGATTCGCCGCCGATGTCCACGAGGTCGGCGCCTTCATCGGCGAGTTGCGCCGCGTGCGCCACCGCCGCCATCGCATCGTCGAACATCCCGCCGTCGCTGAAGGAGTCGGGCGTGACGTTCACGACGCCCATCACGAGCGTCCGCCCACCAAGGGTCAGGGCGTGATCGCCGCACCGCCAGATCCGTCCGGTCACGCCGCCATCGTAGTGAGGACCGGCGGAGACGGCCGGGCCGCGCGAGTCCGGACCGGTCAGCGCATGCCGATGTGCTGCATCGCCTCTTGGCGCGTGCGGGCGTCGTTTCGGAACAGCCCGCGCACCGCCGACGTCACCGTCACCGCCCCGGGCTTCTTGATGCCGCGCATCGTCATGCACAGGTGCTCAGCCTCGATCACCACGAAGACGCCGCGCGGGCTGAGGGCCTGCTCGATCGACTCCGCGATCTCGGTCGTCAGCCGCTCCTGCACCTGCGGCTTCTTCGCGAGCGTGTCGACCACGCGAGCGATCTTCGACAACCCGGTGATCTGCTGCGACTTGTTGGGGATGTACGCGACGTGCGCCTTGCCGTTGAACGGGATCAGGTGGTGCTCGCACATCGAGTACAGCGGGATGTCGCGAACCATGATCATCTCGTCGAAGTCTGCGCCCTCGACCACCGTCACGATCTGCGACGCATCGACGTCGATGCCGGCGAAGATCTCGCCGTACATCCGGGCCACTCGGGCGGGCGTCTCCCGCAAGCCCCCGCGCTCAGGGTCCTCGCCGATCCCCTGCAGGATCATCCGGACACCCGCTTCGATGGCAGCGGCGTCGAACCGGTCGTTCACGGGCGGGATGCTACCGCGGGTCGCCGCTGCCGCGGTCCTCAGCGGATGCCGGAGTCCAGCTGCAGGTCGAGCTGCTGCATCGCGGTCGTCACCGTGACGGTCACCGGCTTCGCGGTCGGCGGACCGCCGCCCTCCACGACCGGTGTCACGGTGTAGGTGCCCGGCGCGAGTGCGAGTCGGTACGAACCATCGGAGCCGGCCGTCGTCTCGTGCACGGTGCCGTCAGACGATGTCGCGCGGACGGTGCCGCTCCACATGCCCGGCGGACAAGGAGACCCCGCGCGCTCGACCGGACACGTCGGACCGATCGTGACCTGCCCCTCGATCCCGCCGGAGGGTGCGCCGGCGTTGGACGCGCATGACACCGCCACCACCAGCACGACGAGGACGGCCACACGACGCATGGGGGTGAGACGGACGCGGCGGCCGTGCAGGTTCCCGGTCAGCTCGCGTACGCGGCCGGTTTCAACGTCCCGATGAACGGCAGGTTCCGATACTTCTCGGCGTAGTCGAGGCCGTACCCGACGACGAACTCGTTCGGGATGTCGAACCCGACGTAGCGGACATCCAGGTCGACCTGCTGGATGCCCTCCTTGCGCAGCAGCGCGGCGACTTCGAGCGTCGCGGGCTTGCGTCCGGCGAGGTTCTTCAACAGGTACTTGAGCGTGAGCCCGGAGTCCACGATGTCCTCCACGACGAGCACGTCGCGGTCGCGGAGATCGTGGTCGAGGTCCTTCAGGATGCGCACGACACCGGAGGTCTTGGTCGCGGCGCCGTAGGACGACACCGCCATGAAGTCGAACTGCAAGGGGAGGTCGATGTGGCGCGCGAGGTCGGCCATCACCACAAACGCGCCCTTCAACACCCCGACGAGGAGCAGGCTGCGGTCTCGGTAGTCGGCGGTGATCTTCTCGCCCATCTCGGCGAGCTTCGCCTGGATCTCGGCCTCGGGGATCAGAACCTGTTCGATGTCGTCGGTGAAGGCATCCATGCGAGGGCGCGAGTCTACCCGTCGTCCTGGTCGCCGTGTTCCGCGTGCGTGACGACGACGTGCGTGCGCTCGCGGCGGGCGACCCGTCCGTCGGGGAGATCGCGCCGCCGGCCGGGGCGGCCCCGTGCGAGATCCAGCACCGCCTCGATGCCCGCCTTCGTCCAGGGAGCGGGCGCGTCGATGCTCAACACCTGATACGCGGCGAAGCGGATCAACCGGGCCGCCACCGGCTCCGGGAGCGCCGCCAATCCCTTCGCGTCGAAGCGGACCTCCCCGTCCGGCTCGTCGACGAGGTCCTTGTAGAGCAGGAACGTCCGCTCCCAGAGCTCGTCACGGTCGCGCCGGATCGTGTCGGCGGTGCGCGCGATCGGTTCCCGTACGCCGCGCCCGGTGGCGCGCTCGAGCATCGGCAGGAGGTCGTGACGGATCGACGCCCGGAGGTACCGGCGGTTCTCGTTCATCGGGTCGCGGCGCGGACGCAGGTGCATCGCCCGGCAGAAGGCCTCGACCTCGTCGCGGGTGACCTCGAGGAGCGGCTGGATCCCGCGGCCTTGGTTCCGCCCACCTGGCTCGATACCCGCGAGCCCTTCGATCCCGGTCCCCCGCAAGAGGTTGAGCAGAACCGTCTCTGCCTGATCGTCGAGCGTGTGCCCCTCGGCGATCCGCTCGGCCCCGATCTCCCGGCGCACGTCGTTGCCCGCGTTCCAGCGCTGGCCGGTCGCCCACGCCTCGACCGATTCCCCCTTCGACGGCGAGCCCTCGGCGACCCGGACGTGCAGGGGCAACCCGAGCCGGTCTGCGAGCCGGCGCACGTACGCGGCATCGGCGGCGCTGTCGTCGCGCAGGCGGTGGTCGAAGTGGAAGATCGCGAGCCGCATCCGGAACAAGCGACGTAACTCGTGCAACGTATGCACCAGACACACGCTGTCGGGGCCGCCGGACACCGAGACCAGCACGAGCTCGCCCGGCGCCACCATCTCGTGCGCGCGCATCGTGGCCGTGGCCTGGGTGAGAACTCGGGCGACCGCCGGCGGCCGGCGCGGCATCGGTCAGCCCACGACGCGGGCGATCCAGCGGTCGGGCTCGTCGATCTCGCCCGGCCGCGGCATGTTGCCCGGCTCGGACCACACCAGGTTGAACCCCGGCATCCCGATCCGCTCGACGACCGACCCGACGAAGCGCTCGCCGGCGTCGTACTGGGCGACCTTCTGGTCGAACCCGATCGCTCGCTGCAGACGCCTCTCGAACCCGCCGACCGCTCGCCGGCGGGCGAGCGCCGACTGCAGCCGTGGCAGATCTTCGACGACGTCCTTGGCGACCGCGTTCATCACGTAGGAGGCGTGCCCTTCGAGCAGCGACATCACGGCCTGTGTCCGATGGAAGAGCTCACGTTGCTCGGGGGTCAACATCCGCAGGATCCCGCCGGGCGAGCCGCCGCCGGGGCGGAGCTCTTCGACCGCGCGGGCCAGCTGCTCCATCAGCTCCTTCGAGTCGAGCTGCACGCTTTGGAGGTAGGCATCGACCATGCGCATGAGCTCGGCGCGGAGCCACGGCGCCCCGGAGAACTGCACGCGGTGGGTCACCTCGTGGATCGCGACCCACAGCCGGAAGTCGCCCGGCGACAAGGAGAACGTGCGCTCGACCTCGACGAGGTTCGGCCCGATGAAATAGATCAAGCCGTCATCGTCGGGCGGCAGGAACATGTCGACCTGTCCGAGGACACGGCGAGACACATATCCGAGCAACCCGCCGACCTGCGCGCCCAGCGCTTTGCGCGCGATCGTGTGCTTCTCGGTCGTGGTGCTTGGGCGGCGTTCGGCGATGCGGCGGGCCAGCGGCTCGATCGCCCGCTGCAAACCTTTGAGGTTCTGGCGAGACCAATCGCCGCGGCCCATCACCCACGCGCGCGACTTGAAGCCGCCCACCGTGATGCCGGTGCATTCCGCGACGAGGGCCTCGGCGCGCTCGACCTGTTGCGTCAACTGCTCGCGCATCACGGCGCGGTCGGCATGCGACACCTTCGCACCGGAACCGGAGATCGATCGTGCGGTGCGAACGGCGAGGTCCCAGTCGGCGAGCCGGGCCGCGTAGGACCCGAGCGACCAGTCGAGCTCGACGGCCGGGTCGGGGGCCACCGCGCCGCGCCTAGCCTTCGGCTTTCTTGCGCGCGGCGATCATGGCGGTGCGCTTCGCCTTGCCCTCCGCGATCCGCCGGTCGGTACCGCTGTCGAGCAGCTCCTTCAACGTCTGCTCGTACACCTCTTGGTCCAACGACACCTCGGGCCGCTCGGCGGGCGGAGCCGGTGCGGCGGCGGGGGGAGCCGCTGTGGGTGCAGCGGGAGCAGGAGCCTCCGCAGCGGCGGGTGCCTCGGCAGGGGCTGCTGCGGCAGAAGGAGCCGCTGCGGCCGGTGCCGGGGCAGCTGCGGCGGCAGGGGCAGGTGCCGCGGCGACGGGTGCGGACGCGACGACCGCCGGCGGTTGCGCGACGACGGGCACCGCCTGCGTCACGTCGACCAACCTGCGCGGCGCATCACGACCAGGCACGACACGGTCGGCGCGCACGACCTTCGCCTGGTCCTCGTCCTTGGAGAAGCGAGGCGCGAACCGCATGTAGGCCGCGATCAAGATGAGGAGAAGGAGCAGCCCCAGCCCGAGGCTCAGGAAGGCCAGCCAGTAGATCCATCCGCCGTTCGTCAGCACCGGGGTGACCGTTGGGACGATGTGGGTCTGGGCGAAGGCGTCTGTCCCGGAACCCGCCACAAGGACCACGGCACCGGCCGCGACGGCGAGGGCTCGACGGGTCGCCTTCATCGGGCGGGATTCTCGCAAGCCGAGCTCGGTACCGGCAACCACAGACCTCCGAACCCGTCCGGGAGAGCCGGAGGGGGGATTCGAACCCCCGACCTACCACTTACGAGGCGGTTGCTCTACCCCTGAGCTACTCCGGCGGAGCCGCCAGGATACCGGACGTCTGGAGCGGCCCTGGAAGCACTGTGGAATGATGCGCCGATGCCCCTGGCGTCGTCGCGCCGCGTGGACGGCGCGCGCGACGCGGCCGCGACGATCATCGCGGCGGCCGTGCTCGCGGGTTTCCCCATCGTCATCGCACTCGTGCGTCATGACGGCGCGCCGATCGGAGCTGACACGCCGGTCTACGTCTGGTGGGCGCGACTCGTCGGCGCCGCAGGTTCATCCGCGGTGGCGTTCCGGCCGGGCGTTCCCGACGTCACCGAAGTGGTCGCGAGGGCGCTCGGCCTTCCCGAAACGGCGACGGTTGCCGGTCTCGGCTGCGCGCTGATCGCCATCGTCGGGCTCGCCGGGAGCGCGGTGCTCCGCGGTGATCGCGACCGCCGCGCCGTCCCGCTCCTGGGGCTGATCCTCACCGGGCTGTTCGCGACGTACCTCGCCGCCGGACATCTCTCGAACGCGGTGTTCGCCGCGCTGTTCGTGCTCGCGCTGGCGTTCCTTCTCGACGAGCGCCGCTCGGGGTGGGCGATCGCGGCAGCCTTGGTCGGCGCCGCCGGGATCGCCCACCCGGAGTTCCTGGTGTTGGCGGTGGCGATCCTCGCGGTCGCGACGGCCCTGGCCCTGATCGCGGACCGCCGCCGCGAGGCCGCGACGACCGCGGCGGTCGGAGTCGCGGGCGCGGCCATCACGGGGGTCGGGCTGCTCGCAGCGTCAGCCGGCGGTGTGGCCTTCGATGTGCCGACGTCGCTCGACGTGTTCCTGCTGCAGACCCACCAGCTCGATCGCCTGCACCGGCTGTTCCTGGAGCGGTTCACGCCGAAGGTCGCGGGCTACGCGTTGTGGGCGTGGGTGCCGCTGGCGGCCGTCGCGATCCCGAGCCTCCGCGGGCGACGCGGACGACTCCTGCTCGCGTGGACGGTCGTCACGATCGCCGGGGTGATCGGCGGGCTGGTGGGTGAGTGGTTCCCCCCGCACCGGGTGGTGGCGTTCGCCTTCTGCCTGCCGCTGCTCGCCGCGATCGGGCTCGATGCGATCGCGCATCGTCTGCAGAGGCTGGCGATACCGATCGCGATCGGCGTCGTCGGCGTGATCGCGGTGAGCGCCGTCTGGCTCTGGGTTCGGGCGCCGCGGCCGTATCAGGATCGCGCGGTCGACGCCGTGGCCGCAGTGGCTCCCTCGATCGCGACCACGCCCGGCCTCGTGGTCGTCGACCTGCCGGCGGATCGTGATGCGACGGCGGTCGCCGTGATCCGCTCGCTCAACCTGTTGCGCGCCACGGTGCCCGGCGACCGCGTTCGAGACGTCGTGCTTCGGTATCCCGCCCCACCCGATGGCGATCCGGACGCCGAGAGCCTCTGGCGCGCGAGCGAAGGCGCCGCCACACAGGCCCTTGTCTCGGGCGCCGCCGAGGTCGTGGCGCCGGCGACGCCGCCACCGGCGCCTCCCCTTCCCGTCGCGGCGGCGTTCGTCGCGACGATCGCGTGGCTCGCGGCGAGCGGTCTCGCGGGAGCCGGCTGGTGCGCCGCCGCCGGGCACCGCGGCATCGCACTGGTCGAACGAGCGACCGGAACTGGGCTCGGCGGCCTCATCCTCGCCGGCGCGATCGCCGACCGCGTGGGGCTCCCCCTCGACTCCCGACCCGTCGCGATCGGCGTGATCGCGGTGGTCGCCGGCGCGGGACTGCTCGCCGCGATCGGGACGAAACATGCACAGAGGCGGCGGACCTCAGGCGGCCGGGGTGCCACCACCACCCACCCCACGCGCGAGAGCCTCCCTTCCTCCATCGCGCCGGCGCTGCCATGATGCGCGCGTGAGCGCACAGCCAGGTCTCGCAGGACCCATCGAACGG
>Ga0066903_100006517_pt1 | contig 10397 bp, 7 predicted proteins | sample PanSoiMetaGPlot1_FD_67491 | JGI IMG/M metagenome (GOLD analysis project Ga0066903, IMG submission 67491) | Tropical forest soil microbial communities from Panama analyzed to predict greenhouse gas emissions - Panama Soil - Plot 1 (version 2) | ecosystem: Environmental > Terrestrial > Soil >...
GATCAAGCCGGGGATCGCGTACGGCTCAACCGACGACATCGCCGCGACCGTGGCGGAGAACAAGGTGCACGTGCACGACTTCCATGCGACGATTCTGCACCTACTGGGCATCGATCACGAGCGCCTTACCTACCGCCACGCGGGCCGTGACTTCCGGCTGACGGATGTGAGTGGGAATCTGGTGAAGGGAGTTCTTTCGTAGCCACAAGCTGCTAGCTTGTGGCTCGTGAGCGCCACAAGCTGGCAGCTTGTGGCTACTCTGCCATCAGCTCCTGTAGCTTCTGCACCGTTCGCGACAGCAGCACGCGAACGGCCACATCCGTCTTTCCCAAGCGCGCCGCGATCTCCTTCGTCGGCAAGTCTTCCACATACCGCCAACGCAGGATCTCCTGCACGTCCGGCGGAAGCGCCTGGATGGCCGCGTAGAGCTGCCCATGTCGCTCCTCGCGGGCGGCCGCCTGGCTGGGCGACGTCATGCTCGCGGCCAGGATGCTCATCCATTCGCGGCTGCTGTCGCCGGCCGGAGAATTGAGGGCGACCTCGAACTCGCTGTCGCGCTTTTTGGCGGCGTGCTTGCGGCTGGCGTCGATGATCCGCTGCTGGGCGATCTGGCAGAGCCAGCCGAACGGGTCGCGGTCGCTCAGGTCGGCGGCGGGCAGGGCGTTCAGGGCAGAGATTGCAGTCTCTTGCCAGATGTCCTGCGGTTCGATCTTTTGGCGCAGGACGACGCCCAGGTTGCGGTCGATGTACGCCAGGAGCTGCGGGCGAAACTGCTGGAGATAGTCGGTGAGCGCTGTGGCGTCGTGAGCCCGGACGCGATCGCGCAATTGGTTCTCGTCGGCCATTCGCGGTCCCAGGTCGGTGTGGTCGTCTTCTACACTAAGCGCTCAGAGTGCCGCGGTACATCGCAAATTCCTGTTGAGTTGTTGACGTGACTGGTTCAAGCCCCGCCGGACTTTCGCTGGATGACGGCCAGGCCACCTGGGACGTCTTGTCCGAGCGGCTCGAGACGCTCATCCGGCGTTGGGATGCAGGCGAGGTGCCGCGATTGGCCGAGGTTGTCCCGGACGGCTCGCCTGCGCTGCGCCGACTCATCCTGACCGAGCTGATCAAGGTCGATCTCGAGTACCGGTGGAATCGAGGAGTACCTCGGAGCATCGAGGATTACCTGGCTGAATTTCCGGAGCTGGCGTCACCGCCCGTGCCGTGCGACTTGATCTTCGAGGAGTACCAGCTTCGTCGGCGGGCCGGGGAGGCGGTCACCGCCGACGAGTACGTCAAACGATTCCCGGATCGGGCGCAGGAGCTGTGCCGGTTGCTCGGAGCCCCGCCATCGCGCGGGGCCCGCGGCCGGCCGGGCGGCCCTTCCGACGTCGAGGTCGGTCAAGTGCTCGACGACTTCGACTTGTTGGCATTGGTCGGCGAGGGGGCATTCGCCCGCGTCTTCCTGGCACGGCAGAAGTCGCTGAGCCGGTTGGTGGCGCTCAAGGTCTCGGCCGACTATGGGGCGGAGACCCAGACGCTCGCCCAACTCGACCACCCGCACATCGTCCGCGTGTACGACCAGCGCGTCTTGCCCGACCGCGGGCTGCGGCTCTTGTACATGCCCTACCTGCCCGGTGGCACACTCAAGGAGGTGCTGGAGCACGTCCGCGAAACGCCGACCGGTCAGCGCTCAGGAAGACTATTGCTCGAATCGGTCGATGCGGCACTGGCCCGCCGCGGCGAGGTGCCGCCCACCGACTCCGCCAACCGCGAACGCCTGGCGGCCATGTCGTGGCCCGAGACCGTCTGCTGGCTCGGGGCACGCCTCGCGGACGCTCTCGATCACGCCCACAAGCTCGGCGTGCTGCACCACGACCTCAAGCCCGCCAACGTCCTGCTCGGTGCTGACGCCGCCCCGCGCCTGGCTGACTTCAACGTCAGCTCGTGCAGCAAGGTGGAGGGGGCCGGCCCGGGGGCGTTCTTCGGCGGCAGCCTCGCGTACATGTCGCCCGAGCAGATCGAGGCGTTCGACCCGTCCCACGAGCGAAGCCCGGAAAGCCTCGACGGCCGGGCCGATATCTACTCACTGGCGCTGACGCACTGGGAACTCCTGACCGGCTCGCGCCCATTCTCGGACGAAGGCGTGCAGGCGGACTGGCAGCTCACCCTGGCTTTGTTGGTCGAATGCCGAAACGAAGGACTCGATGTCGAGGCTCTTGCGCAACTACCGGCGGACATGCCCCCCGGTCTGTTGGACGTGCTCCGCACCTGTCTGGAGCCGGACCCGGCCCGCCGGTACGCAACGGCCGGCGAGCTGGCCCGGCAGCTCGACCTGTGCCGCAAGCCGCGATCGCGCGAGTTGCTCGTTCCCCGGCTCGGCTGGCGGACGTGGGTTCGCCGCCACCCGCTCCTGTCGATATACGCCGTCGGCTTGGCGCCAAACGCGATCTCGGCGTGGTTCAACATCGAATACAACCGCGAAGCGCTGATCAAGCCATACCCGGCCGCGGAAGGAATGTTCAAGCTGCTGCAAGTGGTTGTGAATGCGACTTTCTTCCCTTTGTGCGTCGGGCTTTTCACCATCTTCGTCTGGCCGGTGGCACGCGGTCTACGACACCTGCAGCGCGGTGCGCTGCCAGCAGCAGACCTGGCTCGGCTGCGGCGGCGATGTCTCCACCTTGGGCCCGCATCCGTACTCGTCTCGTTGTGGGCCTGGGTTGTCGCGGGGATCATCTTCCCGGTCACGCTCCACTTTACGGTTCACGAGTTGCCGGCGGCGTTTCACCTGCACTTCCTGGCCTCGCAGACACTCTGCGGTCTTATAGCGGTCACATATCCGCAATTCGGGATCACGTTCCTGGCATTACGGGCGATTTATCCTGCGTTCGTGCCAGATGCGACGCTTCACACGGACGACATCGCCCAACTCCAGGCGATGGATCGGTCGCAGGGGTGGTACCTGGTTCTCGCGGCGTCGGTCCCGATGTTGGCGGTGGGTTTGCTGGCTGGAATTGGCGGAGAGATTCGCATCGTACTGGGCGCGCTGAGCGTGATCGGAGCGGCCGGCTTCGCCGTCGCCTACCTGCTCGTGACCGCGATCCGAGCCGATCGGGCGGCGCTCGAGGATTTGACGCACCAGTAGGGTGGGTGGAGGCTTTGCGGAACCCACCGATCGCCCACGGTGGGTTCCGCAAAGCCTCCACCCTCCCTACCAAGCCACTACTTGTAACTCTTCATCAGCGAGTAGCCGTTGCCGATCCCCGGGTCGATGGGCTTCGACGCATACAGGTAGTTTGGCGGGCAGTACGGCCACCAGGCATAGCAAGGCGTCGGGAACCAGCAGAAGCCGGGAATCGGATAGCACGGAGGATACCACTTGAAGTGGAAGTAGTACTTGTCGAACTTGAAGTCGTGCTTGTCAAAGTTCTTGTGGTCCGATTTCTCGAAGGACTTGTGCTGACTCGGCCCCGATTGTCCCGAGGGCTTGCCGCCCTTCTTTTCGCCGGCCTGCAGGCCGCCGAATGTCAGGGCCATCACCGCCACGGTGGCCAGAATCTTGGTCGTGAACGTCGTCATTGGAGGACTCCCAGAAGGCTTTCGCGTTGTTCTTGTGATCAGGTCACTCGCCTGACCCATGACCTTCTGGGCGCAAATGGCGGCGGAGTGTTACAGGCGTTTCGATCGATTTTTCGAGAACGAGATAATTCGCGGAGATTGCGAACTGGGGTCGTACGCGAAACGATTGTGAATTGCAGGAGGGGAACGGCTCACGTTTGTGCGGCTCACTTCTCCCCAACGCAGTACATGTATCGCTCGCCGCGGAAGTAGAGTCGCCTGCCTTCCGCCAGCGGCGGGGCGTAAGTGAGTGTCTCCTGAGCGGGCAAGGGCCACGAACGCTCGAGTTGCGTCGCGATTTGGTTACGGGCTTCCACCTTGTACGACGGGCCGGGTTGCACCACGAGCGTCGTCCCCTGGTTGTCGCAGAAAATGAGGTGTTTTCCTGCCAGGGTCGGGCTCGCGGCCACGGCCACCGAGTTGTAATGCGTAAACCCGTCCAGATTCGCGTCCCGCCGGTAAAGCATTTTGCCCGTCGATAACTCGACTCCGTAGATGGTCTGGTAGATGTCGATCTCGTAAGCCATCCCGTCCCAGATCAGCGGGGAACCCGCGGTCCAGCGGTCAATCCATTTCCCGCCCGCGCCGCGGGACTCCTCGCTCGGCAGTTCCAGCGTCCGCACGAGCCGCGGTTCCCACTTGTCCGGTTTGGCTTCGTTCAGGTCCCACTCACTGATTGTTTTGACCCCGTATTTGGGCAAGTACATGCGATCCCCGAGGATCACGGGCGGCGACCAGCCGGTGTCTCCCGCAGCGCTGCTGTCGCGCTGGCGGAACAGGATTTCGCCGTCGGACGGCCGAACGAGGTCGCCTCGCTGTGTAATCACGACGTGCTTGCCCGCGACCGTTGCGCCGAGAAGGGCCGCAACGTTGTACCGGATCTTTTTCTGCTGCCAAAGTAGCTTGCCGGTCTTGGCGTCCAGCCCATAGAGGCTGTTCAAGAAGACGACGAAGATACCGTCGGCGAGAACCGGTGATGACCCATAGGTGAGTTCTTCCGCCTTCACTCGCGTGATCCACTGACGCCGGCCATCGAGATCGAAGCAGGCCGCGACGCCCAGGCCACTCCAGACGTAGACAAACTTCCCATCGCTCAGCGGCGTCGGCATGGTGAAGCCGACGATGCCAAAATGCGCCTCGAAATGGCCGTCGGCCTTGATTTGAAATCGGGCGAGGTCGATCCCAACCAATGCCTTGTGAATCTCCGCGCGGAGCCGGGTTTGCTTCACCAAATCAGTTTCCTGACGCAGTTTGGCGATCAAGGGATCGACCCGCTCTGCATAAGCCGGCTGGGCTCGCCTTTCTTCGGACGTGAGGGCTTCGTAGTAATTGATCGCCGCCGACCAGAGCACGCGGCCGTCATTCTTGTCCAGACAGAGGAGTTCGTCGGGTTCGGCCATCACGAAGAGACGATCGCCGACCATGATCGGTGTCGATGTGCTGCGTCCAGGGAGCGGGGTCATCCAGCGGATGTTTTTCGTGTCGTACTTCACATCGGGTGGATCCATGATGCGCAAAGAGCAGCGCATATCTTTGCCGTCCCCCTGGGGAGAAGAACTGAGTTTGAGAAGGAGCCGATTCCAGCCGGGCTTCAGTTCCGCGTCGAATCGCGGCGACGGCTGATCGAGATGTTGAAGCTCGTGCTTGCTGATCGCAGTGTAGTAGCCGAGGCCGACGCCTTGTTGTGGCGATCGGTAGACTTCCTTGCCATTCACCCACGCCTTCAGACCGTGTCCGTGATCGACGACCACGCGCACCGGCCCGCCTCGCGGTGAGAACACGTATACGTGCGCATACGCGAGCTGCGTGCGTCCGGCATCGATTGCCTTGGCCACATCCAGCCAGGGGAGCTCGGCCGTGCCGAACACCATGATGTCGTCCGGCGGAACGGTTGCCGGTTTCCACGCCAGGTCGCCCACCTTCTGTCCCGCGACCGCCTCGACCGTGGCCTCGTCGTGGAGAAGATCGTCATCGAAGCGCTGCGGCAGCGCCTGGACCGCGAACGGGCCGATAACGAGCCAGTCACGTACCAGTCCCTTCGCCACGAACGGGGCATTGCCATGGTCCTTGCCCTTCGGCCGGTCGGCGGAAGCCCGCATGCCTTCGAGTGCACCTCGCGGAATTCGGTGCCATTCGAGTGGCGGGTCCGCGTCCGGCCAGAGGCCAGTGGTGTTGCCGCGCCAGCCGCTCACCGGTTCGGCAGCATTGCCTGTCGCCGCGAGGAGAACGTTGAAAAGTGCGACGTGGACGAATCGAGCGGAACGCAAGGAAGTCCTCCGGGACGAATTCGTGTTCACAGGCCTAGCTTCGCTCGCCCGTACTCCAGCGACCGGCGCACGTTCTTGTCTTCGGCCGCCAGTTGTTCGACCTCTTTCAGCTTGCCGATCCGCGGCAATGGCTCCTTGCCCGCGTGCTTCTGCACCATTGCCAGGGCGCGGGCCAGGTCGCGGCCGGGGACTTTCTCCATCGTCGCCCAATAATCGTCGGTCAGGCAGGGGATGCGCAATGGGTCACGGGTGATCATCTCCAGGCTGAACCGGATCGATGGCCGGGCCTTCTTGAGCGCGCCGACAATGCCCGGAAGGTCGAGGAAGCCATCGCCCAGCGCGACTTCGGACAACAGGAACCCATCCGTGGACGATTCCACGCCCATGTCCTTCAGGTGACAGGCCGCGGCGAACGGGGCGAGGGCTGTCACAGTTTCCGTCGGCCGTTCGAGGAGCGCGATGCTGTTCCCGGTGTCCACGCAGACGCCGACGAATTCCGATGAAATGGTCTTCAGCACGTCAATGAGTTCGTCGGTCCGGTAGTCCTTGTGGTTCTCGACCGCGAGCGTTGCTTTGTTTCGGGCCACGACTGGCTCCGCCAGCCGGAGTGACGCGAGGGACCGCTCGGCGAACGCGGCATACTCCTTCGCGGCATGAAAAGTCTCATACCGGCGGCTGCCGAGCATCACCGTGCGGACGACCGTGGCGCCCGATTCCCGAGCTGTCTTGATCTCGGTCTCGAAGCGCTCGACGTCGTCTTTGTCCTTCGGCGGGCGGATGGAGCCTTCGACGTACATGCCGTGGCGCTCGGCCGCGGCCCGGAGCTTGCGCGCTTCCTCCACCGACTTGCCCAGCGGAAGCTGTATCCCGTCCGCACCGCGTTCGCGGCAAAACTCCAGGAACTTGAGCGGATCGGCCAGTCCCTTCTCCACTCGCGAGCGGATCGGAAAGGAGTGGATGACGCACCCGAGCGAGCCGCGCGTGCGCGAATCGTCGGCTCGCGATATACCGGCAAGAAGCGCCGCGGCGGAAGCGCTCATGAAAGTTCGGCGGTCGGTCATGATTCGGAGACCCCCAGGGCCTTCAGCTCCTTGTCCCACGGCGACCGGTATGGCCGCACCAGTTGCCGGGCCGCTTCCGCGTCGCCAGGGATGGTTTCCGCTTTCACATCCCAGCGCAGTGACCGGCCGAGGCGGAGCGACAGGTTGGCCAGGTGACAAGCGCTTGCGACGCGGTGACCGCCTTCCAAATCTGAGACCGGCGACTTGCGAGTGCGAATGCAATCGAGGAAGTTGCGGGCGTGCTCCAGGTACTGCTCGGCGCTGGACCCGGAGCGATCGACGACTGCCTCCGTTCGCAGCTTCGTCGGGTCACTCACCGCCACCGGTTTCGGCCCGCCGGCGGGGTGGCCGTCCTTCACCCCCACGACTTGATTGGCCGACGGGAAGTCGGGGTCGGGCTTGATCGCAAAGCCGGACCGGGTGATCCCGAGGGTCCCCTTGGTTCCAACGAATTCGAGTGGATACTCCGGCTTCGGCCCGACAGCGCACTCGCGCATGGTGACCGCGGCCGTCCAGCGGTCAAATGCGAACAGGGCGTCCTGCGTGTCCGGTGTTTCGCCGTTGTCAGATAATGCGAACCGGCCGCCGATGCTGGAAACCGACTTGAGAGTGCCCAGGCCCAAAACCCAATCGGCAATATCGAGCTGGTGAGCGCCGAGGTTGGTCATCTGCCCGCCGGAATGGTCCCAGAACCAGCGGAAGTGATACAGCCCGCGATTCGGGTTGTACTTGTGTGCCGGGGCCGGGCCCAACCACGCGTCCCAGTCCAGATCGGCTGGCGGATCTTGATCCGGCGGCGAGCCAAAGCCGGGTGTGACATTGCGGACATTCGTAATGCGCACCGACACGACGCGGCCGATCTGTCCGTCGCGGATCAGCTCGCGCGCCCGCTGATAGTGCTTGCCGGATCGCTGCTGCGTCCCGCACTGGACGATCCGCTTGTGCCGGGCGGCCACGTCAACCATCCACCGACCTTCGCGAACAAAAAGCGTCAGCGGCTTTTCGACGTAGACATCCTTCCCCGCGGCACACGCGAGCATCGTCATGAGCGCGTGCCAGTGGTCGGGGGTCGCGATGACGACGGCATCAACCTGCCTGTCGTCAAGCAATTTGCGGAAGTCTGCGTAACCAGTCGGGTCGCCGCCCATTGCCTTGAGACCTTCGGCCAGCCGGCCTCGATGAACTTCGGCCAGTGCCACAAGCGAGACGTCCGGGAGCTTACGAAACGTGGCGACGTGACCTTTGGCCATGAGCCCGTAGCCGATGAAGCCGACACCGACGCGATCGTTCGCGCCGAGGACACAGCTGTACTGAGCGGCTGTGAGGGCCGCGGCCCCGGCCAGAAAATGCCGGCGTGTGGGGGGAATGTTCACGCGATTAGCTCCTTGATGACCTGCCCGCCGAACTGCGAGAGCTGTTTGTACCGCCCGGCGTGGAAGTAGGTCAGCCTGGCGTCGTCCAGGCCGAGCAGCCGAAGGATCGTGACGTGCAGGTCGCGGACGTGGCGAACGCACTCGACTGCTTCGGCTCCCAATTCATCGGTTTTCCCAACCGTCTGCCCGGCACGCACACCGCCGCCGGCCAGCCAGATCGTCATCGCCTTCGGATTGTGATCGCGGCCGTATTTCGTGCCCATGCGAACGCCGTTGTCGGGGGTTCGCCCGAACTCCCCGCCCCAGATCACGAGCGTGGAGTCGAGGAGACCGGTGCGTTTGAGGTCGCGGATCAGCCCGGCGATCGGCTTATCCACTTGCCGGATCAAGTTGCCGTGGGCTCGTTCAATGTAGTCGTGCGAATCCCAGGTGCCCGCGTAAAGCTGAACAAACCGGACACCTTGCTCGACGAGTCGGCGGGCGAGCAGGCAGCGCCGGCCGAATGCATCGGTCGGCTCCTCGCCGATCCCGTACAGCGCCTGCACTTTCTTGTCTTCCTTCGAGATGTCAAGCAGTCCCGGGACTTCGGCCTGCATGCGGAACGCCAGCTCGTAGCTCTCGGTGCGGGCGGCGAGATCGTCGCGGCCGGGCCGGGCCGCGGCGTGGGACTTGTTCAAATCGGCCAATAGATCGAGGTTCTGTCGCTGATGATCGCGCGAGACGCCGGGCGGCGGAAGCAAATCGAGGATCGGCGCCCCGGCGGCCCGGAGCGGCGTCCCCTGGAAGTGCGTCGGCAGGAATCCGTTCCCCCAATTGGCTGCACCGCCTTGTGGATACGAGACCTCCGGCAAGACGACGAATCCGGGCAGGTTTTTGCTCGCGCTGCCGAGCCCGTACGTCACCCACGAGCCGATCGCCGGGTCGCCTCCGAAACGGTTGCCGGTATTCATCTGGTACATGGCGGTCGGATGATTCACCGAATCGACCTGGCATCCGCGGAAGAAGCAGAGTTCGTCGGCGACACTCGCGAGGTGCTCCCAGTTCTCGGCCATTTCGGCCCCAGGCTTCCCCGCTTTGCGAAACTTGAACGGACTCTGCACGTAGTACCGTTTGCCGCCCGACATCGCCGATTGCATGGCGTCGTTGCGCTGAAAGTCCTTCAGGTGCAAGTCGGCGAGCTTCGGCTTGGGATCAAAAGTGTCGATGTGGCTCGGTCCGCCTTCCATCATGAGGAAGATGCAGGCCTTGGCCTTGGCCGGAAGGTGCCCGGACTTGGGGGCGAGAGGATTGCTTGACTCGGCGCGAGCGTCGTCCTTCAGCATCGCCGACAGAGCGACGCTGCCGATTCCCACCCCCATTCCATACAACGCGTCTCGCCGTGTGATCATCGCTCAGTCCAGATAGATGAACTCATTCGCATTGAACAAAACCAAACAGACCTCCATCAATCCGCGAACGTCTGCGGAGACATCCGCCGGATGCAAATCCGCCACGAAATCCGCGGCGGAGTCGAGCACCTCGGTGTATTTGAACTTCACCCCGGTATTCTCCTCGACCGCCTCGCGGACGATCTCGCGTGGCGGCTTGAGCTTCTCGAATGTCAGGCCCTTGTGTCGCTCGGTCATCGCGGCCCAGTGCCCCAAACAACGGTCGCGCTCCGCGACCGTCGGCAAGCGTCCGAATGCCAATCGGAACGCCCGGTCGATGGCCTCTTCCTTCGATTTCGTCTCGCGATGTACGCGAGCGGCCAGCGCGAGCGCGCGTGCCCGCGTCGTCTCGCCATTGAGCAGGCTGAACGCTTGTGGGGCGATGGTCGATGCCTCGCGGCATTCGCACGGGATATCTGGGCCGGGCTGGTTGAAAACTTCCATGAACGGATCGCGCAGCCCGCGCAGTTTGAGCACGTAAAGCGATCGGCGGTGTCGCTGTTCCGGCCGCGGCGACGGCTCCCACGCCGGGGCGAAGGTGCCCATGACCTGCCGCGGCTGGAACGCGACGTCCGCGTTCAGCTCCGGCCAGACGGGAATACCTCCCACTTCCCGATTCATCTCCCCGGACGTTGCCAACAAGGCATCTCGGAGTTCTTCGGCCGCGAG
>Ga0066903_100006518_pt1 | contig 10396 bp, 7 predicted proteins | sample PanSoiMetaGPlot1_FD_67491 | JGI IMG/M metagenome (GOLD analysis project Ga0066903, IMG submission 67491) | Tropical forest soil microbial communities from Panama analyzed to predict greenhouse gas emissions - Panama Soil - Plot 1 (version 2) | ecosystem: Environmental > Terrestrial > Soil >...
GCGGCGAAATGCTCGGTGGTGACCCGCTTCCGCAACACGATCGGGCTTCCCGGCCGGCTGTCGGTGCGACTGCAGCCCAATCATCCGACCGACGATACGCGCGGCATCGCGGCGAGCATCCTCGATGGGCTGCTGCTCGGCGCAGGCGATGCCGTCATCGGCATCAACCCGGCGACGGACAGCCCCGAGCGCGCCCACACATTGCTCTCGATGCTCGACGAGATCCGCCACAAGCTCGACATCCCGACGCAGAGTTGCGTGCTGGCGCACGTGACGACTACGCTCGCGCTGATCCGCAAAGGCGCGCCGGTCGACCTCGTGTTTCAATCTATTGCCGGAACCGAGGCGGCCAACCAAAGCTTTGGCATCAACCTGGCGCTGCTCAAGGAGGCGCGCGAGGCGGGGCTGTCGCTAAAGCGGAGCACGATCGGCGACAACGTGATGTATTTCGAAACCGGGCAGGGCTCCGCGCTATCGGCCAACGCCCATCATGGTGTCGATCAGCAGACACTCGAGGTGCGCGCCTATGCGGTCGCGCGGGCGTTCAAGCCGCTCCTGGTCAACACCGTCGTCGGCTTCATCGGTCCGGAATATCTGTTCGACGGGAAGCAGATCACCCGTGCCGGGCTCGAGGATCACTGCTGCGGCAAGCTGCTCGGCGTGCCGATGGGTGTGGACGTCTGTTACACTAACCATGCCGAGGCCGACCAGGATGACATGGATGTGCTGCTGGCACTGCTGGTCGCGTCCGGCGTCAATTTCGTGATGGGCGTGCCCGGCGCTGACGACGTCATGCTGGGCTATCAGAGCACCTCGTTCCATGATGCGCTGGCGATGCGCGATCTGTTCGGGCGCGGACCAGCGCCGGAGTTCGAGGCCTGGTTGGCACGGCAGGATTTGCTGGATTCGGAAAGCCGCATCCGCCCGCGCAGATTGCCGAGGCGCTTCCGCGCATTGCTCAGCGCATGATCCCGAAAAGTGGGAACCGGTTTTCGGATAAGATCATGCGCAAGCAAGATTCCTTGATGCAATTGAGCTTGATGCGATGAAGAAGAACCACCCGCCGTCACCCGGCCGACGACCGCGCCGCACGCCCGCCGAAAATACCCGCTGGGCCGATCTGCGCAGGCTGACCGCAGCCCGGATCGGGCTCAAGCGAACCGGCGCCTCGCTCGCGACCGGTCCGCTGCTCGACTTCCAGCTTGCGCACGCCCGCGCGCGCGACGCAGTGCATGAGCCATTTGACGCCGCCCGGCTCGCCGCTGACTTTGCCGCTGCCTTCGCCACCGACTTGGCGGAGCTTGCAGTGCCGGTGCTGAGCGTGGCGAGCGGCGCGCCCGATCGACAACACTATTTGATGCGACCCGATCTCGGCCGCCGGTTGGCCGCTGGTGCCGAAGCGATGCTGGCGCCGCACGTCGGTCATTACGATATTGTGTTCGTGGTTGCCGATGGCCTGTCGGCACGCGCGGTCAAGACGCATGCGCAGCCGATCCTCGCCCAGGCCTTGACGGCGCTGCGCGCGGACGGTTGGCGGATCGCTCCCCTTGTGATCGTTTCCGAGGGCCGCGTGGCGATTGGCGACGCGATCGCGGGAGCCCTTGGCGCCGACGGCGTCGCTGTCCTGATCGGCGAGCGTCCGGGTCTCACGGCTCCCGACAGCATGGGCGCCTATCTCACCTGGCAGCCGCGCCCGCGCACGACCGATGCTGACCGCAATTGCATCTCGAACATCAGGCCCGAAGGCATCGGCTACGCCGATGCCGCCTTCAAGCTCGTGCATCTGCTGCGCGCCATGCGCGTGCGTGGCCTCTCTGGTGTGGCACTCAAGGACGAGTCCGACCGGCTCTTGATTGGCAACTCTTTGCTTGGCGATTCATGATTAGCAGCGCGGCGCGGGCGGTTCCGCGGCCTGATAGTATAGGGGGGGACCCTATCGCAAGCGCCTTTGAATTCAGGCAATTTCCTTGCGACCTGGGTGAGCACTGGTCTAAGAATTTCGGAGGGGGAAACGCCGCAGGTTTGGTTGTGAACGAAATTGTGCGGGCAAAGGTATCCACCGAAGCGCCGTCGGTTCGTACGGGTCGTACACTTGCGCTTCTGCTGAGCGGATTGGTGCTCGGTATTGCGGCGGATCGATTGCTGGTCCCCAAGGGAAGTCTCGAGGGGGGTCTTCAGTCCAGCGCGCAAGCGGTACCTCACACGCAAGCCCCGTTCTCGCGCATCGGCAATCGAATCATTGTGCCGCCGGATTCGCTGCTGCGCTCGCAGCTGGTGGTGGCGGACGTTGCCTCGAAGGAGGTGTCCCGTTCATTGGTGCTGCCGGCGATGGTCGAGTCCGATCCGGCCCGGACCGTGAAGGTGCTTCCTCCGGTGACTGGACGTGTCGTAGAGCTCAAGGTCCAGCTCGGTGAGCGTGTCGTTGAGGGACAGGAGCTTGCCATCATTGACTCTGGCGACCTGGCGCAAGCCTATTCGGATGTGGAGAAGGCGCAATCCGCCGCCACGCTGACCAAGAAGGCGCTCGATCGCCAATTGGGACTTCTGAAGATCGGCGGTGGGGCCATCAAAGAGCGCGAGCAAGCGGAGAGCGATTACGCTCAGGCGGAGGCGGAACTCGACCGCGCGCAAATGCGGCTGCGCTCGATGGGCGTTTCAGCCGAGCAGATAGCCAAGAGCCGGCTTCTCACCATGAAGGCGCCGGTGGCCGGCAGCCTGATCGATCTGCAGATCGCGCCAGGCGCGTTTCTCAACGATACGACCGCGGCAGCCATGACGATCGCGAACCTGGACACGATCTGGGTCACGGCCAATGTGCCAGAGAAGGATGTCGCGTTTGTCTTTACCGGGCAGACCGTCAACGTGACGTTTCCCGCCTATCCGGACAAGGTGTTCAGCGGCAAAGTCCTGTTTGTCAGCGACGTGATCGAGCCCGATACAAGGCGCAATAAGGTCCGCATCGCATTCGACAATCCTGACAAACTGATGAAGCCCAACATGTTTGCGAACACGACCTTTGTCGCGCCTCCCCTGTCGCGCCTGGTCGTGCCGACCTCGGCGCTGCTCATGACCAACGACAAGACTAGCGTCTTCGTCGAGGTCGCCGAATGGGCGTTCGAGCGCCGCGATGTCGACGTCGCATACCAGGAAGGGCCAACCGCGGCCGTGAAAGCCGGCCTCAAGCCCGGCGAGCGGATCGTGGTCAAGGGCGCGGTGCGCCTCAATGATTGACCAGTTCGTCGCACTGTGTTTCAGGAAGCGTCTTGTTGTGCGGCTGATTGCGATCTTCGCCTGTATTTTCGGCATCTATTCGTGGACCCAGCTGGCGATCGATGCCTATCCGCTGCTCAGCCCTGTCTCTGCGCAGGTAACGACCCAGGTGCCCGGCTTGGCCGCCGAGGAGATCGAGCAACAGATCACCATCCCGCTGGAGCGGGCGCTCAATGGCACGCCTGGGCTGGTGAGCATGCGCTCGATCAGCACCTTCGCGCTGTCGCAGATCAATCTGCTGTTTCGTGACGGTGCCGAGGACTATTGGCAGCGGCAACGGGTCAGGGAACGCATTGGCGATGTGACGTTGCCCTCCGGAGCGTCACCCGGACTCGACAACGTTACTTCGCCGGAGCTCGAGATCTATCGCTATACCCTCGAATCCGACACCAAGAACCTGATGGAGCTGTCCGAATTCCAGCGCTGGGTAATCATGCCGGCGCTGCAGCAGGTTGCAGGTGTGGCGGGCGTCGATAATTTCGGCGGTTTCACCCGACAATTCAGGCTCGATCTCGATCCGACAGAGCTCCTTCGCTATGGACTCGGTATCAACGACGTCATCAATGCCATCAACAACAATACCGCCAATGCGGGCGGCGGCCGCGTGGCGCGTGGCGATCAGAACTTCATCGTTCGCGGCGTCGGCCTCGTGCGCACGCTCGAGGATCTCGGCAACATCGTCGTGGCCCAGCGCAACAGCATGCCCATCCTGGTCCGCGATCTCGGCAGCCTGAACTATACCCACCAGGAGCCGGAAGGAATCCTGGGCAAGAACGAGAACCCTGCGTCGATCGAAGGGATCGTCATGGGGCTTAAATACTCGAACGTGTCGGATGTGATTGCGGGTATCCACGCCAAGGTGGAAGAGTTGCGCACGCAGCTCGAGCCGCAGGATGTCCACATCGTTCCTATCATCGATCGCAGCGATCTCGTCTCGGCGACCGTGAGCAAGATCGGCCATACGGTGATCGAGGGCATCGGCTTGGTCATTGTCGTGCTCATGCTCTTCCTCGGGAGTCCGCGTAGCGCCCTGGTCGTCGCGGTGACCATTCCGTTGGCGGTCGTTTCAATCTTTGTCTTGATGAACGCCTCGCATATGTCGGCGAGCATGCTCTCGCTCGGTGCGCTCGATTTTGGCGTGATCGTTGATGGCGCCATCGTGGTGACCGAGAACATTCTGCGCCGTCGGGAGCAGAAGCCGAACGAAGCCTTGACCGAGGAGGACATCAGGTCAGCGACCAGCCAGGTGGCGCGGCCGATCTCTTTTGCGACCTTGATCATCATCACCGCTTACTTCCCGCTGTTTGTGCTGCAGCGAGGCGAGGCGGCGCTGTTCACGCCAATGGCGTTTACGGTGGGCTTTGCGCTCTTTGGAGCGCTCGTCGTCACGCTGGCGCTCATCCCTGGCCTGGCCTACCTGGCGTTCCGTAAGCCGCGCCGCGCATTTCGCAACAGGCCACTCGAAGCGCTCGGACGCGCCTATTGTGCCACTTTGGGGCGGCTGCTGGATTGGCCCATGCTGTCCTATGCGGCGGCTGGAATAGCGGTTGTTGCCGTTGTGGTGCTCGGGCTCCGGGTCGGCCGCGACTATCTGCCGGATCTGGACGAGGGCGGCCTCTGGCTGCAGGTCCAGATGCCGAGCGGCCTTTCGCTCGAAGCCGCCAGCGAGATGGCGAGCGAGCTGCGGCGCGCTGTTCGGGAATTCCCGGAAGTCCAAACCATCGTCACGCAGCTCGGCCGTGAGGATGCGGCCGTCGATGCCTGGACGCCCTCGCATATCGAGGCTCCCATCACGCTGACGCCGTATGAGACCTGGCCGAAGGGCGAGACCAAGAAAGATTTCGTCCGCAAGCTGAATGCACGGCTCGCGCAGCTGCCAGGCTTCAATGTGGGGATCAACCAGCCGATCAGCGACATGGTATTCGACCTGGTCAGTGGCGCGCACAGCGCGCTGGTGATCAGAGTCTTGGGCGATGACTTTGTGGAGGACCGCCGGATCGCCGGCGAAATCGTTGATCTGCTGCGCAATATCAAAGGCACGGCGGAGGCGTCGATCTTTCAGGAGCCGCCGCTCCCGCAGATCGCGATTGAAACCGATCGTGCGGCGGCCGCTCGCTATGGAATCAATGTCTCGGACATCACCAATCTGATCCAGACCGGCATCGGCGGCGCTGCCGTGACCCAGGTCTACGTGGGAGACCGCGTCTACGATCTCACGGTGCGGTTTCCTCTGGATACGCGTTACGACCCGGAAGCGCTGGGCAATCTGACACTCACCAGCGCCAGCGGCACGCAGATTCCGCTGTCCCAGGTCGCCACCATCACCCAGCGCAACGGCGAAGGCACCATCACACGCTGGAACAATCGGCGGAATTTGACGATCCGGATCGATCTCGCCGACCGTGACCTTGTCTCCTATCTGGCCGAGGTCAAGGAGCGGATCGCGCAATCGGTGCAGTTCGATCAGTCCAAGTACCGCCTGGAATATGGCGGGCAGTTCGAGAACCAGGAGCGGGCGCAGCGCCGGTTCACGCTGATCCTCGGGCTGGTCCTCGCCCTCATGACGCTCTTGCTCTACACCGAATTCGGAAAGTTGCGGCAAGCTCTGTTGATTCTCGGCATCGTGCCGCTGGCCGCTTTGGGTGGCCTGCTCGCGCTCGTCGTCACTGGCGAGACGCTCAATGTCGCAACGGCGGTCGGATTCATTGGCTTGTTCGGCGTGGCCGTTCAGAACGGCATCATCATGGTGGCCAATCTCAATCGCGTGCGCGAGACCGGCGTGTCATTGCGCGAGGCGGTCCTGATCGGCGCTTCCGAGCGGTTCCGGCCGGTGCTGATGACCGCGACCGTCGCGACCGTCGGCATGTTGCCGGCGGCGCTGGCGACCGGCGTCGGGAGCGACGTGCAACGCGGGGTCGCGACTGTGATCATCGGCGGTATGATCCTCGCGACTTTTCTCACGTTGCTGGTGCTTCCCAGCATCTATTTTTCGCTTGAACGCATTGCCGAGCGTTGGGCGGCGGCGAGGGGGCAGGAAGCTCTGGCAGGACACTAAGGATATGGTGGTGCAGTGACTGCAACGGGAGAGCCGCCAGATCCGGAGACCGGTCATGCGGCACATTCGTGTGCGGACTGGTAGCCAGCATGCAGTAAGGCTGTCATGATATGGGCATCGTTTTCACGTGCCGTCGCGCAAATCCTAGAGTGGGCATCATGCGAAAGTCTTTCTTCTGCTTGGTTCAATCACTGCTCCTGATCAGCTTCGCCAATGCACAGCCCGCCACAAGAGCACTACGGGATTTCGACTTGCTGGGACGGTGGGCGGTTGAATGCACCCGGCCCGCCAGTCCCATCAACGAGCACTCGCTGTTTTCGCTCACCGCAATGGGCGCCGCCTGGGTTCTGAATGATTTCGGGCCGGACTACGATGGCATGGCCTATCGGATCGTCGATGCCAAGCGGGTTGCGCCCGACAAGCTGTCGCTGCGTCAAGTTCTGGCGACCGATGAGAGCGTCGTGCTCGACATGGTCATCCTGAAAGACAGCGAGAGGATTCGCATCTGGTCGTCGCAGACCGCCGACGGCAACGTTCTCGTGCGGGATGGGATGATCGCCTCCGGGAACGACCAGCGGACCCGCTGGGCCGGTCGTTGTGGAGAGAGAAAGGCGATGCAACCGAATTCGCCGGTTGAATGATCGCCGCAAAGGAGCGTAGGTCTTGCTGGTCGCTCCAGTGGTTGAATGCATCGTGACAGCATCGACGACTCAAAAATAGCTGGTGCCCACAAAGCGTGGCGTTCTGGCTCGCGGTGCTGTCAAAGCTTGGGAGGAAGGAAGAATGCCCAATCGCTTGCGTCTGCCATGCCTGTCGCCGTCGCGCATTGTAGCCAGTCGCGCCATGTCGGCGGCATTGCTCGCAATCAGTGCGTGGCTTTGCAGCGCCGCACCCGGTCCGGCCACAGCTGAGCCCGCGGACCTGGAAGAGGATTACGGAGAGTTCACGGCTCGGCCGGAAGAGCTCGCATCCGTTGCGATCAACGACATTGTCAAGTCGCTGCGGCTCAATAAGACCGCGATAGTGCTCGGACGTTCCGTCTACGAAAAGAGCTGTGCCTCCTGCCATGGTGCCGATCTCAAGGGTGTTGCAGATCAACACACGCCAGACCTCACTGATGCCGAATGGCGCTTCTCGGGGGATGATTACCAATCCGGAGGCGTGACCAAATTTCCCTCCGACGTCGAATGGACCGTGCGCTATGGCATCCGTTCTGGCCACCCCAACGCGCGCGGGGCGGAGGTCAACATGCTGGCCTACGATCCGAAGTTCCGCAACGAGGAGGATACCAAGGACTTTGGGGACAAGGAGTACCTGACGCCGGCGGAAATCGATGACGTCGTCGAATACGTCCTCCAGCTCAGTAAGCAGCGCTTTGATCGCCCCAAAGCTGCTCGTGGCAAGACGCTGTTCAATGATAATACAAAGGGTAACTGTGTCGATTGCCACGGCGCCGATGGCAGCGGGATCGACACGTTCGGGTCGAGCAATCTCACCCAAAAGAACCTCTATCTCTATGGCTCGGATCGCGCGTCGATCCGCGAGTCGCTGGTCAAGGGGCGACACGGAAAAATGCCGGCCTTCGAAGGCGTGCTGAAGGCTGAAGAGATCAAGGCAGTTTCAGTCTTCGTCTTCTCACATGCTGCGCCCCCGCGCGGCGCGCCGGCTCGGCGAGAACCGGCCGGAAAGGCACGACGGTGAGAGGTGGGTGCCACGTCCGCTTCGGAGCAGCGGACGTGCCGCGTTCGAGGATGTGCGATTAAGCGAGGCGTCTCAGGACGCCGGCCCCTCCATGCCCTTCGCCTTGAGCACAGGCGCGGCCATGAATCCGGCGAGCGCCTGGATCAGGGCCTTGGCGGCCGCGGCGTCGCGCGCGCCGGCGCTCAGGCCAGCCGCATAGGTCGTGTAGTTCTGGATCTCGGCCGGGAGCGGACCGACCAGGGTGACGCCCTTCAGCGGCAGGATCTCACTGATCTGGTGGATGCCGAGCTCGGCCTCGCCGCTGACGATGAGCTCGGCCACGTAGCCGCCCTGCTTGAGCTTGGCCTTTGGCTTCACCGCATTTGCGATCCCGAGCTTCTCGAACAGGCTCGCGAGATAGATGCCACTCGAGCCGCCGCTCGCCGGGTCGATGTAGGCGACAGTCTTGGCGTCCAGCACCGCCTTCTTGAAGGCATTGACGGTCGCAATGTCGGGCTTCGCCGCGCCGTCCTTCACCATCACACCGATGCCGACGCGCGCAAGCGTCTGCCGCGTGCCGGCCGCTGCCTTGCCCTTCTTGATTAGATCGTCGACGGCGCCAGGCGACACGATGACCACGTCAAAGGTCTCGCCGTCCTCGATGCGCTTCGCCAACCCTCCGACCGTATCGTTGTCGATGGTGAGCTTGTGGCCGGTCTGCTTCTCGAATTCCGGCTGGATCGCGACGACGACGGACTTGTACGCGCCTGCGCTCAAGACCTTAATCTCGGCTGCGTCCGCAGGCGTTGCGCATGCGACGCCAAAGGCCATCATACCGGCAGCGAAAACAGATGCTTTCATGGTTGTCCTCGATATTGGGGCGCGCACCCTATCCGCAACAACGCCAGGCGTGAACCCGCGCTCCTCGGCACCGTTATCGCGGTCGCCGGGCTAGCAGGTCGCGAGCGAGCGGTTCGATCTCATCTCATCTCGCTCTAACGGGGCGCAAATAGATCAACATCGGTTCTGCGCCAATGATCGATCAGCTCCGACACATGGTCGATGCCGTACTCATCTGCCGTGATTGGAACCACATTGAGGATCTTCACCAGCACGCTGTTGAACTTGATCATGTCCCAACCACTCCTGGCGAACCGGGGGTGGAAAAGGACGGCGGTTGCTTCTTTGAACAGTGGGATTTGCTCCGGGTAGTGGAGCTTGTGCCACCAGTCGAAGAATGTGTTGTTGAGAAACGGGTGGATCGCAAGGTTCGCCAGAAACTTCGATACAGCGCCAACGGTTGCACGATCGACGTCGCGTCGGATCGTGAAGTGCAGCTCGGCGCGATGGCCGGCGCCAGGCATCGGGAATGTGGACATGCCGATGGTCGAGAAGGTCGTGACATCGACCTCGGCGCATCGGCGCCAAACCACGATGCTGATACGGGTCGGCTGTCCGTAGGATTGCTCATCGTCATCATACGTGACGGCGTCATCGGGCTCGCCGAACCGCTCCAGGTGCTCGCGATAAACTTGTCTAATGAGTGGCGAAGCAGCCATATTCGCGACCAAAGGAAGCAGTGCCTGACGCGGCGAGCATTGTTGTTGCTCGGCCCAGATCGCTGCGCACGATCCCGTCACACATATACGCACTCTGGGCCGGAACGCATCGGCAACGACATGAGAGCGTTAACGATGTTGGGAGTCGCGGCTGGCTGCGCACGCCAGTCGTGGCGTGGAAGCGCTGGCATCAGCGCGCCAGACCTTGAGATCGATGGCAGCCGAGCCGAAAGCGAACGCTGGCGGGGCGTCGCCTCGCGCGGCATGGTCGCCTCGCGCGGCACTCTCAGGACGATTCCCGGGCTGGTATAAATGTACGCCGTCATGTTCGGTCCTGTCCGCGCTCCGCCAACTCCGTTGAGGAGCAATTCAAGGAGCACCTCGCTTTCTGCCCGCTGGTGCGATCAGGTGATGCGGGGTGGCTCGCCGGTTGCTGTGGGAAAATCCTCCGCTCCGCTAAGGAAACGGGCTCTGATCGCACGAAGAAAAGTTCCGCCCCCTATCGGTGAACGCTGCCCATCAGAGGGGTATTTATATAAGTCTATTCAAATAATTGAAATACCTGCATTAACCGTCGCTAAAAAACATCCAGAAAGTGATGCAATTCGCGGAACGCTTTCCGGCGACCATCATTTCCGGGTTGCGGGGAAGTCTAGTGAAGGGCAGGCGGGATGAATGCGGAATTGTACCGCCGGAATGCGCGTCGCTACCTCGCCCGCGCGCGTCAAATGGTGAGCCCCGAGAACAGGGCCATCATGATTGACTTGGCCACCCGCTGGATGCGGCTGGCAGAAAGATCTGAGGCCGCTCGGCCAGTCCAGCAGCAGCAGCA
>Ga0066903_100006519_pt1 | contig 10396 bp, 8 predicted proteins | sample PanSoiMetaGPlot1_FD_67491 | JGI IMG/M metagenome (GOLD analysis project Ga0066903, IMG submission 67491) | Tropical forest soil microbial communities from Panama analyzed to predict greenhouse gas emissions - Panama Soil - Plot 1 (version 2) | ecosystem: Environmental > Terrestrial > Soil >...
ATCGGCGTCGGCAGCTATCTCGAGGTGACGGCGCCGCCGAACAAGGAAATGGGCGGCATCCGGTTCGAGGCCGACGGCACCGTCACGATCATCACCGGGACGCTCGATTACGGACAAGGCCACGCGACGTCGTTCGCGCAGGTGCTGTCTACGCGGCTTGGAGTTCCCTTCGAGCGCATCCGACTGCTGCAAGGCGACAGCGACGAACTGATCGCCGGCGGCGGCACCGGCGGCTCGCGCTCGATCACGGCGAGCGGCGCGGCGATCGTGGAGGCCGCAGCAAAGGTCATTGAACAAGGCAAACAGATTGCGTCATTCGTGCTGGAGGCGTCCGCGGGCGACATCGAGTTCGACCAAGGACGTTTCATCATTGCCGGGACCGATCGCTCGGTCGGATTGCTGGAACTCGCCGAGAAGCTGCGCGCCGGGCTCGCGCTGCCCGACGATCTTCCGAAATCGCTCGATGTGAAGCACGCGACCGATCCAATCCCTTCAGCTTTTCCCAACGGCTGTCACGTGGCCGAGGTGGAGATCGACCCGCAAACGGGTGTCGTCGAGGTCGTAAAATATTCCTCGGTCAACGATTTCGGCACCGTCATCAATCCCCTGCTGGTGGAAGGGCAAATCCACGGCGGGCTGGTTCAGGGCATTGGCCAGGCGCTGATGGAGCACACCGTCTACGACGAGAACGGACAGCTCCTGAGCGGCTCGTACATGGACTACGCGATGCCGCGGGCCAACGACGCTCCCGACTTTGTGGCGGTGAGCCACCCGGTGCCGGCCAAGAGCAATCCGCTGGGAACCAAGGGTTGCGGGGAGGCCGGTTGCGCCGGCGCGCTCGTCTGCGTCGTCAATGCCATTGTCGACGCCCTATCCGAATACGGGATCACCCATATCGACATGCCGGCCACGCCCGAGAGCGTGTGGTCGGCGATCCAAAAGGCCGGGCCGGTCGCCCCTAAATCTCAGCGCCTTTTTGGAATCATCCCTCGCTAATAGGCATGCGGTTTGGTAACGCGTCGGTTGCGCCTTCGGCGCTACCCGTCCGTGGCGCAGCCGTGCCATCAGTATGCGGGAAAACCTTGCGCGCGTGGCCGGAAGAAAACGACAGCGATGACTGCCCCCCTCCTGACATTGCCGAGCGCGCGCACGGGCGACTTCAAAATCATCTCCAGCGTCAGCGCGGCGCATTTCGTCAGCCACTACTATATTCTGCTGCTGCCGCCGCTGTTCGATGTCATCCGCAGCGACTATGGCCTGAGCTTCACCGAGCTCAGCCTCGCACTCACTGCCTTCAACATCGTCTCTGCTGCGTTTCAGACCCCCGCCGGCTTTCTGGTCGACCGCCTGGGGGCGCGCACCATTCTCGTCGGCGGCCTGCTGCTCGGCGCGTGCGGGTTTGCGGTTGCGGCGGCCGTGCATTCATATTGGCTGCTGGTGGCGATGTTCGGGATCGCGGGGCTCGGCAACACCGCGTATCACCCCGCCGACTACGCCATGCTCTCGGACCACGTCAGTCCCGAGCGCATGGGTCGCGCGTTTTCGATCCACACCTTCGCCGGGATGCTCGGTTCGGCGGTGGCGCCCGCAAGCCTCCTGATCCTGCAGCAACTTGTGGGTTGGCGGGGCGCGTTCTTCGCTGCGGCGGCGCTCGGTTTGGCCGTGGCCGCGCTCCTCGTGTTCACGCGCGACGACGCCGAGACCCAGCGGCCGGCGCGAGCCAAACCGCAGGCCGCGGACCGTGATGGGGGATGGTCATTGCTGCTCTCACCGGCGATCATGCGCAATCTTGCATTTTTTGTGCTGCTCGCGATCGTCAGCGGTGGGGTGCAGAACTATTCCGTCGTTGCCCTCGCCTCGCTCTACGAAACACCGCTGACGCTCGGGAATGGCGCGCTCACGGCCTATCTTTTGCTCAGCACCATCGGCATCCTCGCCGGCGGGATGCTGGTCGGGCGTGTGTCGAGCGTGCTGGTGGCAACGGTCGGCACCTTGGCAACCGGGCTCGCCGTGCTGCTCGTCGGTGCGACGGAGCTTGGCCCGATATTATTGATCCTGACCATGAGTATCGGCGGCTTTGCAACCGGCATCGTCATGCCCTCGCGCGATATGATCGTACGCGAGGTCACGCCGCCCGGATCGTTCGGCAAGGTGTTCGGCTTCGTGACCACCGGCTTCAACATCGGCGGCATCGTCTCGCCTCTGATCTACGGCGCGCTGATGGATCACGGCAACCCACGGGCGGTCTTCCTGCTGATTGCCGCGAGTTGCGTGGTGTCCATCATGACCATCATCCCCGGCTGGCGGCTGCACCGGCCCTGAGCGGGTCCGAGTGAGGCAGGCATCGTGTGCGCAGCGATACCCAAAGCCCGGAAAAATGCCTAGGCTGGCGTCGTCAGGCTTCGGAGGGCATGTGATGCGGGGGTTCGCAACGCTGTTGATCGCTTCGGTTCTGGCTTCGTCGGTGGCCGCGCGCGCCGAGGACTTTCCGACACGGCCGATTCATATCCTTGTTCCCTACGCGCCCGGCGGGGTCTCCGACATTGCCGCACGGCTTGTCGGACAGAAGCTCAGTGACGCCCTGAGCCAATCGGTGATCGTGGAAAATCGCCCGGGCGGCAACGGATTCATCGCCGTCACCGCACTGCTGCGTGCCCCGGCAGACGGCTACACGTTCGTTGTCGGCACGGTGGGCGAATTCACCATCAATCCAGCCCTCTACAAGGACATTCCTTACGACGTCGCGCGCGATCTCGCGCCAGTCGCAATGCTGAGCGACACGCCGCTGGTGCTCGTGGCGCACGGCGAATCCCCCTATCATTCGGTCAAGGAGGTCATTGCCGCGGCGAAAGCGCAACCGGACGCGCTCGCCACCTCATCGCCGGGCACCGGCACCTTCAACCACGTCACCATCGCGCAGGTGGATCTTCGTGCCGGCATCAAGCTCTTGCACGTCCCCTACAAGGGCGGCGCCCCGGCGGCGACAGCGGTCGCCGCCGGCGACGTTCCGCTCGGCGTGCTCGCCATCTCCTCGGTCGTGCCGTTCCTCCAATCCGGCCGCATCCGCGTGCTCGCCGTCACCACGGCCAAACGGTCGAGCTTCAATCCGGATTGGAAGACCCTGCAGGACGAGGGCGTCCCCGACGTCGACGCTTCGAATTGGGTCGGCATGTTCGCGGCCAAGGACGTGCCGAGGCCGATCGTCGAAAAGCTGCATGACGAGATCCAGAAGATTCTGGCGATGCCGGACATCAAAGCCAATTTCGGCAAGGGCGGCGCAGAGACGACGCCGATGAGCATCGCCGATTTCGATGCACGCATCAAAGCAGACACCGCACGGTTCAAGACGATCGTGACCGAAGCCGGCCTCCACGTCGACTAGGTTGTGTGCCATAAATCGGAACCGCTCGGATTAGATGCGTATTCCGTCCGGCGGGTTTTCCTCGATACGGCTGAAAGGCTGGCTTGTCGGGCAAATCTTAATATCTGAACTTCTTCCCGCCCTCATGCCGGCAACCCGGCCAGCTTCAGACCCTCCGCAAGCCGGTTCCAGATTTCCTCGTGCATGAACCCCAAGCGAGCTTGCAGCGCCGAAAGCGAGGCCTGCGGATCGATCTCGAGGAATCGCTGTAACACCACGGCAGCTTTGTCTCGTTGACCCAGCAGGGCAAGGCTTGCCGCCAAAACGCGGAGCGACGCGGCATATCGCGGATTATGCAGCAATGCGCGGCTATTAAACGATACTGCCTCCTCGTATCGCCCATCGGCAAAATGCGCGAGAGCCACTGTCGCGGACATCAACCACGCTCTCGGATCGCGGGGATTGAGCCGCTGCGCTCGCTGCAAGAGCTCAAGTGCCTTGCTGGAATTGCGCGAAATCGCCTCGATGATCCCCGCGACCGACACCGCGATCGCGGAGTTCGGGTTCAGCTCCAGTGATTTGTAGGCAAGTTCAAGCGCACGCTTTCGATCATGAACGAGGCGCATCGTGGTGTGGGCCGTCATCCAGAGCACGTTGCCATCGTCCTGCCCAAGCTCCAGGGCGCGTGCAGTCAGGTGCGCTCCCTTAGCTGCTTCAACCGTGGGATTGCTTGCCCATCCTTGAACGACGCGCTCTCCATAGCAGTACGCGGCCAGCGCTAACGCAGGCGCGTAATTGGGATCGATCGCGAGCGCTTGCTCCGTGCAGCGAATCGCGGCGGCCAGACTGTCCGCGGTGAATTCGTATTCGAGTTGCTGCGCGCGCAGCAACAGGTCATACGCATCGACACTGGTCGCCGGCTTTTGCCTAAGCCGCTCGATTTCCGCGAACTGAAGCTTCGGCTCGATCGCGGCCACGACGCTTTCGGTGAATCGGTCCTGCAGATCGAACACATCGGTCAGTTCGCCGTCGAAGCGATCGGCCCAGATGTGCGCACCGGAGGTTGCATCAACGAGCTGCCCCATGAATCGGAGACGGTTGCCGCCGCGCCTGACGCTTCCCTCAAGCACGTAACGCACGCCAAGTTCGCGGCCAACCTGGCGGACATCGACGGCCTTGCCTTTGTAGGTGAATGAGGAATTCCGGGCGATGACGAAGAGCCAGTTGCAGCGCGAGAGTGCTGTGATGATTTCTTCGGCCATGCCGTCGGCAAAGTATTCGTACTCGGGGTCGCCGCTCATGTTAGCGAACGGCAGGACAGCAATCGAAGGGCGATCCGGCAGCGGGAGATTGCTTTGCGGCTCGGACGAAACGCGCGAGGGCGGCACGTCAGGTTTGTTGTCTTCGCGCACCACACCGACAAATCGCATACCCTTACGTAGCAGGGTCTTGATGAGGCGCTGCGCATCGCCATTGTCGCCAATCGCATTGCGGGCTGCATTGACACGGGTGGTCAACGCCGATTCCGAAACGATCCTCCCGCCCCAAACTGCGGCCATGATGTCGTCCTTGCTGACGACGCGGTCGCGGTTGCGGATCAGGTAGGTCAGCAGGTCGAAGACTTGTGGCTCGACGTCGACCAAGCCGGCCGGTCCGCGAAGCTCGCGCCGGTCGGGGTCGAGAACATATCCATCGAATAAGTACTGCAACTTACAGCCCATGGGACGGCTCGCGGGTACTGAGGCTACCACATCCCAATCCTTGGAAAAATGAAGCTCGCCTTAAGGGCAAATGAAGTCCTCCTGAAAGCGCATCCAAGATGGCCCTGACATCCTTGCAATGTTCCGCCCAAGCCGACCATGGCGATCGCACGAGGGGCGGCCACGCTGGAGATTCCAAGGAGCAGAACAATGTCGACCTTCCTCTATACTGCCACGCGTTCCGATGAGATCCTGACTGAACGAAATCGGATCGGCGTGTCTCGACCGTCAACCGTCCGTTTTTTCGGGCCTGCCGTGGCCGGGCTGCGGTTCTATTGTGATGCACTGTGCGAAGGCCTTGCGGCGCATCGTCGGTACGAGCATCTGAGGTCGTGGCGCGTTCCTCACGACACGGCGCTCAGACACGCGCTGCTGCAATCAGTCTCAACGGCCGGTCAGGAAGATGGCGGTCAAGTATGAGTTGTCGGCTGTTCGGCCCGCCCGCACTGCTCGCCGCTTCCCGGCCTGATCAACATCTCGCTCCAGGGCGACACTTTCCGGTAGGAGCCGTAGTGCGGGGTGGGCGGCCATCGTAGCAACACGCGCTACGGCCGGAGCTTGTGGAGGATGCGGCTGAGATCATCGATGTCGTCGCGATCGAGCCGGGCCGAGAAATTCTTTGCGATCGCACGGCCGTAGACGGACCACATGCGCGAGCGCATCGCGCGCCCCGCCGTCGTGATTTGGATGTACGCACCGCGCGCATCGTCATCGATGGGCTCGCGCGACACCAGCTTCGCCGCGCTCATGCGATCGACGAGGCGCGAGAGATTGTACTTGGCCAACAGCATGCGGGCGTAAAGGTCGCGATGACGCAGGCGACCGTCCGGCTCGCGCGCGAGCTCGAACAGCACGTCATACCAGACGAGCGGCGGCAGTTTCGCCGCCTTCAGCGCCGCTTCCACCGCGTCCAGTAGTACCTGCTCCACGCGAATGAGCCGCGCCCAGACGCGCACGCTGTCATCGGTCAATGTCCTGGCCATGAATGACTCATAGCACAATTGTTGCAATTGCACCAAACATGCGATATTGATGCAATTGCAACAATATTGAGCGGCAAGGTGGCGCGCATGGACAAGCTCACTCTCATCAGTCACGACCTGTGCCCCTATGTGCAGCGGGCGGCGATCGCGCTCAGCGAAAAGAACATCGCTCATGACAGGATCTACGTTGACCTCGCAAACAAGCCGGATTGGTTCAAGGCGATGTCACCGTTGGGCAAGACACCGGTTCTAACGGTCGGCGACACCCCCATCTTCGAGTCGACGGTCATCCTTGAGTATTTGGAGGATACCGGTCCCAATCCGCTGCACCCGCAAGATCCGTTGCTGCGCGCCGAGCATCGCGGCTGGATCGAATTCGGATCATCGATCCTCAACGACATCTGGGCGTTCTACAGCGCCGCCGACACCGCGAGCTTCGCGGCCAGGCGCAAGGCGCTCGCCGACAAGTTCGACCGTGTCGAACGTCGCTTGCGCCACCTCCCCTATTTCGAGGGCCATCGATTCAGCCTGGTCGACGCCGCCTACGGTCCGATCTTTCGCTATTTCGATGTTTTCGACGCCATCGACGACTTCGGCATTCTCGCTGCGCGACCCAGGACCCGCGCGTGGCGGGCTGATCTATCGCGCCGCCGCAGCGTCGTGGACGCGGTCAAACCAGACTACCCCGAGCGACTCCGTCATTTTCTGCGGACGCGCAATTCGCATCTTTCGACGCTGATGTAGGCGTTCGCACCCGCAGCCTAAATGGAAATCGCCCGGCGTTGCGAGGGCAGCGCCGGGCGATGGATCGTGTCAGATGCGCCGTCGTCAGTGCGCCAGCGGATCCGGGCGCACCTGCACCTTGTAGACCTTCGGCAGGTTCGCCGTGCCGCCTTCATTGTGGAACGGCGTGCGCGTACCCAATGTCGTCCACAGCCCCCGGCCCTTCCAGCCGGCTTTCTCATCATCGATGCGGCCGTCCACGTTCTTGGTGAAGAAGCCCAAGGGATACGGCACGCGGATATCGACGAACTTGCCGTCGACGAGGGCCAGCAATGACTCCGCGCCATTGGTCTCTGCGATGGGTATGTCCTTGCCTAGCCCGAGCGTGTTGAAGCGATCGACCCAGATGTAATAGGCGTGGTTGGCGCTCCCCGGGTCCTTCACGCTTTTGAATTGCGGGCCGGGCATCGTGTAGAACGTCCAGCCCTCCGGGCACAGCTTGCCGGTCGCCGCTTCCGGACCGCTGAGCGGCCCCTTGCATTTGCGCCGATCGAAGCTGCCCATGTGCCCGCTCGAAAATGCCGACCACACGACGCCGTCGCTGGTGACATCGATGCCGCGCGGGCCATACACGCCGGAATCCTCCGGCGGCAGAAAAAGCTCAGTGAGCGCCGTATGGATCGGATCGGAGCCGGGGATAACGTGAACGAAATAGCCGGGCTGCTCGAGACGTGAGAAACCGACGTCCATCGACTGGCCCCAGACCGAATCGTCCACCGGGCTCGGTTGCACACCATAGAGGCCTGCCACCACCCGCTTGTCCTTGGCGGGATCGACGGGTTGATTGGGCTCGACGTAATCGTCGCGCTTGCCGTTGCCGTTGGTGTCGACCACCATCGGCGTCCATCCCTGCGATTTCTGATCGTCGCCGGTTTCGTCATACATGACGGTGTTGAGCCAACCCACGTAGGCAAACCCGGGCGCGGCCACGCTGGTCCACAGCGTATTGTTGGCATCGTGTCCGAAGTAGAGATGGTGCGTGTTGAAACACGTGTTGATCAGCGACCATTTCTCCGTCTTCGGATCGTACATCGACAGGTGACGCGGTGCCTCTTTGATGGGGAAGACTTTCGCGGAGGGATTATCCGAACCCTGCTGGCAGAAGCTCGGGTTGGCCGCTGGCCTGATCCGCGCCGTGAACCACACCCGCCCCTTCTCGTCCATGATCGGATTGTGAATGCTGGCGTGCCCGTCCCAGATCGGCTCGTCGCCCCAATAGGCTGACGTTCCCTTCGGCAGATCGAGCGAGGACGGCGTCTTTGGATCGAGATACGGATGCTTGATGGTCCACGCCTTGTTGTGGACGGGATCGAGCACCGGCACCAGGTCCGTGCTCTCTTCCGGCGAGCCGTAGATATAGCCGTTGGCATTGACCGTCGGCTTGCGCTTGTCGGTGGAAATCGCGTCGTGGAGATAGATTTTGGGGGTTGCCCAATCCCACTCGGTGATGACCACATTGCGCTCGACGCCCTTCGGCCGCTCCGGCTTGTCGAACGGCAGTTCGCCGGCGGCGATGCGATCGGTCCAGTCGCCGAACATGTGATAGGCCTTGTCAGGCCCGATCCGACCAAGCGTCAGCGCCATGTTGGACATGGCCTGGCCGGCTTGCGTGCGCCGCGCCCACGCCTCGGCGGAATCCTTGGCGTCCTTCTTGAAGATCTCCGGCACCACGCGCACGCCCTCGGACCCGAGCGCATGGCATGACTGGCAGGAGTTCTTGACGTAGTCGACCATTGCGTGCTGCGACTTCAACGTCTCCGGCATGCCGTTACCCTTGTCGCCGGTGCCGGGGAATTCGCTCTTCTCCGGGATCTTGATCATCGAATACCAGTACATGCCCGGGTAATACTTGGCGGCTGCGGCCGGATTGGGCGCGACCGTGGCGGTGAGATTGAGGGTCTTGCCCGGCTCCCCCTGAACTTTCTGCGAGTCGACGAGGCCATAACCGCGAACCCAGACGCTGTAATTGGCTTTCGGCAGATCGGGAATGACGAAGCGTCCCTGGTCGTCGGTGACCACGATCTTGGTGTACTTCGTCGGCAGATCGGTCGTCTCCGCAATCACCCACACGCCGGCTTCCGGCCCGCTGGTGCTGGTGACGACCCCGCCGATATCGGTGGCGCCGATCTGAACCGCCTGCTGGGCGCCCGTCGGCACTGGCGCTGCGGCGAGAAACGCGGCAATCGCGATCGCCGCGACACCGGAGTACAGACTTTTTCTCGTCATGAAAGCCTCCCTTTGGATGTGGAACGCGGCGACGTGGGCCGGCCAGTTCTTGTTGCGCGAGAACTTGCGCCATTCCCCTGCCCACCCGCAAGGGAAAAATCCGCGATGGGCGATGCACGGTTGAACACTCAGACTGTCACCGCGCTGCGGCAAAAAAAGGTCAACAAGGTAAACGCAATGCCCGCAGCCCTGCCGTCCGCGACAGCCGTATCGCCGCGCATTTCCGTCATGCTAAAATCCAGTCGTGCGCAAGCGTGCACCGGAGGCATGCGATGAGACTGCAGTCGCTCGGATATGTCGGGATCAAGAGCAAGAACCTCGACGACTGGGAAACCTACTGCACGCGTTTCCTCGGCATGCAGCTCGTCGACAAGAGCCGCTCGACGCTCGCATTGCGCATGGACGATCGCAAACAGCGAATGGTGATCAGTCGCGACGACGGTGAAGGTCCGGCCTTCTATGGCTGGGAAGTCGAAAACGCGGGCAGCTTGGACGCGCTCGCCGCCCATCTCGAGAGCCACGGGGTCAAGGTCGCACGCGGCTCGCGTGCCTTGGCTGACGAACGCCGCGTGAAGGATCTGATCGTCTTTTCCGATCCGATCGGCAATCGTCTCGAGATCTTTCACGGCGCCGAACTCGCGCCCGACCCGTTCGCGCCCGGTCGCGCGATCTCCGGCTTTCGCACCGGTCCACTCGGCATGGGCCACGCCGTGCTCACCGCCGAGCGCGTCGACGACGTCATTCCCTTCTATACCGACGTGCTCGGGTGCAGCCTCAGCGACTATTTCAACCAACCGTTCAAAGCCTATTTCTTTCACGTCAATGCGCGGCACCACAGCATCGCCTTCATCGAAACCGGAAAGAACGGGATCCATCACCTCATGATGGAGCTGTGTTATCTCGACGACGTCGGCCAAGCCTACGACATCGTGCTGCGGAAACCGGACATGCTCGGGACGACGCTGGGTCGTCATGTGAACGATCAGGTGACGTCGTTCTATTCGTGGTCGCCGTCGAAGTTTCTGGTCGAATACGGCTGGGGCGGTCGCACCATCGATCCCGGAAGCTGGGTCCCGGAGGAGCGCACCGAGGGCCCGAGCCTCTGGGGCCACGATCGGTCCTGGCTCTCGCCGGAAGCGCTGGAGCAATCGCGCGACCTGCGCATGAGCGTCGCCGCGTCCGGCGGGCGCGCACCGGTCAATGTGATGGATGGAAATTATCTGCGCGCGCGCGACGTGTGTCCGTGGTGGGACGCGATGTCGGGGGCAAGGAAGACGGGGTAA
>Ga0066903_100006520_pt1 | contig 10395 bp, 8 predicted proteins | sample PanSoiMetaGPlot1_FD_67491 | JGI IMG/M metagenome (GOLD analysis project Ga0066903, IMG submission 67491) | Tropical forest soil microbial communities from Panama analyzed to predict greenhouse gas emissions - Panama Soil - Plot 1 (version 2) | ecosystem: Environmental > Terrestrial > Soil >...
TCATCGTTACCGACGACGAGGATCGCTTGATTCGGATTTTTCTTGTCGATCTCGACGGTCTTTTTCTCTTTCGCCTTGTTCGCGAAATCAAGTGCACGCTTCTTGTCCATTACCGGATCTTCCGAGCTGACAAGGTCCTCACCGTCGGGCCCCAGAATTTCTTTTGCGGCGGACGCATCCGAACTGGCCGCGGCCTGAATCAAGGCATCAGCTGCCTGTTCCGCGGTATCAAATTGCTTGCCCTGGCTTTGGGAAGACGCTTCCCCTTTTGGCTGCGCTGCCGCAGCGGATTGCTTTTTCTCCGCTGCGTTAGTCGTCAGAATTAGAGCAGCGCAACCAACAATCGCCGGGACGATCAGGAAGAATTTCGAAGAAGTCATCATATTCATTTTTGTTTTCATGTTTTGTCTCCTCATCGAATTATTTATCGTCGACGTCCGCCGCCACCTCCACGTCCGCCGCCGCCTCCACGTCCGCCGCCGCCTCCACGTCCGCCGCCGCCTCCACGTCCGCCGCCGCCGCGACTGTACCCGCCACCGCCCATACTGCGGCCGCCGCGCGAGCTGCTGGCCCGCGCGTAATTTCCGCTGCCGCCCCGACCATATCCACCGCCGCGGTTGCCACCGGAACTGGGACGCGATGACGACGAGCGGTTGCCAACGCGATTCGCGCTGCTGCCTCCCGACGGACGAGTCGAGGGTCTCGAAGCCGCGCTACCGCCACCTGGACGAGTGCCGCCGGACGGACGGGTCGACGGGCGATTGCCCGCGCCGGCGCCACCAGACGGACGAGTGGAAGGTCGATTGCCCGCGCCGGTCCCACCAGAGGGGCGAGTCGAGGGTCGATTCCCCTGGCCAAATTTGTTCGATGTTCCCCGATCACCGTACGGAGCATTGCCGCGGTGTGACGGATTATGATTCCATTTCCCGTTGGCCGGCATTTGAGAGGGTCGATTGCCGGCGCCCGGCCGATTGCCGGGGCGATTGCCACCCTGTCCCGGTCGGTTTCCGCCTTGTCCGGGTCGGTTGTTATTGTTCCAATTATTCCGGTTGAAATTGTTGTTGTTGTTAATGTTGACGTCGCCGCCGTGCCAATCGCAATCGCCCCAGTGATCGCCCCAGGCGCCCCACGCGATACCAGCGCCCAACGCTAGGCCCATTCCCGCGTACCAGCCCGGATAAGAGTAAGGATAATAGGGATAAGCCGGCGGACCGTAGACAACCGCCGGATCGTAGGAAGGGACATAGACAACCTGCGGATCGGCGTTCTGAATAACGATGGCCTGTTTCCCACCTTCGAGGGTTTGTGTTTCGACTCTTTGTTGCGCACTGGTCTTCAGGGTTCCTTTGCTCTCGGCTTTCGCGCGCATGCGCTGCACCGCGTCCATGACATCAGGCTGCTGGGCCAGGAAGGCGTTTCCTAAATCTGTCGTCCATTGAATGTTGCCCGCCATGCGCTGCAGAACTTCCGGGGTAGCGGCCAACGATTGCACGCTCGGATCCCAATTCTGTTTTGCTACAGCATCGGACAGCGCCTTATCTTTCAAATTCTTGTTCCGATCCAGCCACTGCTGCATCTGGATGATCTCGAGCGGATAGGTTGACGCAGCCAGAGTGTTAGCCAGAAGATCATCGGAATAAAGCGCGATCGGAGCGACTAACGAATCGAGTTGATCATTCGGAATCTTAGGGCTTTCCTGGGCCGGACTCGTGGTTGTCATCTCCTGCGACTGCGCCTGAGGCGCAGGGGACTCAGTCTGACCAAGCGACACCAGTGTGCTACTGCACAAAATGGCGATCACGCCATGCAACTTGTTGGTGAAGAATTTGCGACGGTGCAACCTCATGACTTTTGCCTTTCGTTGAATTGCCCAAAATTAAACGGTCCGCGACTAATTTCGGATATAAGACTTTGGTCTGACGGCCTCTCAGGCCAGCGCTCCTCGCACAGCGGCAATAAATCTCTCATCGTCGAACGGCTTGATGAAAAACGCGACCGGCCCGATGGCCGTCGCCGTCGCCCGCGCCGCGGCATCTTCGCGCGCCGTGATCACGATCACTTTTGTGTTCGGCGAAATCGCGCACAATCGCGCGAGGACCTCCAGCCCTGTCACCCGATCCATCCAAACGTCGGTCACGAGCACGGCTACGTGATTATTGCCGGCATGCGCGAGGAATTCCTCGGGATTACTGAACGCCCGGACCTTGAAACCTTCCGCCAAAAGAAGGAACCGCATCGAATTTAGGACTGAAACATCGTCATCGAGCAAACAGACTTCATTTGCGTCGGCCGACTCGCTCATGCCGCGGCTTTGCTCTTTGCGAATTCTCCGCGCGCGGCCGGAAGACGCACGACGATACGCGCGCCGCGGTCCGGCGCATTCTCGGCCGTGATCGTACCGCCGTGCGCTTCAACAATCGATCGGACGATGGTCAATCCCATGCCCATTCCTTTTTGTTTGGTGGAAAAGAAGTGATCGAAAATCTTGTCCGGCCGATCCGTTGGCAAGCCGATGCCGAAGTCGCGCACCGTTACTTCGGCCACATCTCCCTTGTCCGAGCGTGTGCTAATAACAATTCGCCGCTCGCTCGGCTTCAGCCCCTCGCTGGCGTCTAGCGCGTTCATGATCAGGTTGAGCAGAATTTGTTGAATCTGAACCAGAGCTGCGTCGACCTGCGGAAGTTGAGGGTCGAGCTCGGTGGTGACCACACTTTCCCGACTAAGGATATCGGTGCTGACGAGGCGAACGGTTTCTTCAATGACCGAGTTGAGATTCACGTGAGTGTGTACACTCGTGTCCTTGCGGACCAGACTGCGAATTCCCTGAATCACGTCGCCCGCTCGCCGGCTGTCGGCGATCAACGCTTGTAGTAATTCCTGAAGCAGTGCCGGATCAATATTCCCGCGTTCAATAAAGCGCCGCGCAGCAGAAGCGTTATTCGCGATGGCCGTGAGTGGTTGATTCAGTTCGTGCGCGAACGAAGCCGTCATCTCGCCCATTAGCGAAACCCGGTTGCGGTGCGCCATTTCTTCGCGTTCCACTTGCAAGTGCAGATCAGCCTGTTTTTGCGAACTGATGTCGACCGTTACTCCGATCGTTTCGATGATCTTTCCCGCCTCATCCTTGATGCAACGCCCGCGCATGATGACCCAGCGGACTTTTCCGTAGGGCAAAAGCAAGCGGTGCTCGCTCTCGAACTTTCCGTGAATCGAGCACGCGGAATCGTATTCGGCTTTTATTTTCGCGCGCTCGTCCGGATGGACACGGGAAAGGATTGAATCGCAGGTCAAATGCGCATCGGGATCAAAACCATAGATTGCGCGCCCTTTTTCACTCATCCAAACGGTGTTGTTGTCGAGATACAAACTCCAAAACGCCAGGTCTGCTGATTCGGCAGCGAGGCTGATGCGCTCTTCGCGCTCGCGCAGCGCTTCCTGTTGCCGCTGGCGTTCGATCGCAATTCCCGCGATATGCGTGGCAATGCTAGTGAGCCGCTCTTCTTCGGGACGTGGCCCGCGCTTTTCTTCCCGGTACATCGCGAACGATCCAAGAACATCGCCTTGGGCGGAAACGATTGGGGTCGACCAGCACGCGCTTAGTCCGCAAATTTCCGCGAGCTTGCGGTAATCTGCCCAGAGCGGACTTGTCATTACATCGGTTACAACCACCGGTTTCCGCGTATACATAGCGGTTCCGCACGAACCATTGCGCGGCCCAATTGACAGTCCGTTGACCGCTTTGACGTACACTTCTGGAAGACTTGGCGCGGCGCCGTGATGAACGTGTTGGCCGTCTCGGCTCAATGTTAAAATGGAACACCGCAAGCCTTCCGCCTGCCCTTCCATCAGCAGAACCAGGCTATTGAGCACTTCGGGCAGCGGTTTATCGGCCGCGATCATTTCCAGAACCTGGCTTTGTCCAGCCCGGAAAAATTCCTCCTCTTTAATGGCGGTGATATCGCGGCAAACGATGACTCCACCTAAAACTTCGCCACTAGGACCGCGCAATGGTCGGCCAGTGATCCGTATCCACAACCCTTGCGGCACCTTCGCGTTGCGAACATACATTTCGGCGTCGTTTACTTCTTCGCCTCGAAGAGAGCGCGTCAGCGGCAATTGATTAGCCGGGAAAGGTGTAACTTTATCGGGTAAATAAAGTCCGTAGCGCTGCGGCCATTCCGCCGGAGAAGTCTGTGTCGCACCCTGACCAAACATTCGCTCTGCTGCCGGATTAAAAACGACAAAACTTCCATCTTTATCTGCTACGACGACCGCGTCCCCCATGTCGGACAAAATCGAGTGCAGGATCTCGTTCGTGCGCGAGAGCTCGGCCGCGGCGAATTTTCGCTCCATCACCAGATCGAGTTGTGCTGCCACAGCCGCAATGACCTTGACCAGTTGTTCGTTTTCGTTGCGCGGTTCGCGCATGAAGAATTCGATCACGGCGATCACCTGATCTCCCGACAGAATCGGAATCCCAACTGCGGCCTTCAGGCCAAGCGCTCTTGCGGCTGCAAATCGGGGAAAGTTCGGGTCCTCCCGCACATCCTCGATCCAAGCCGGTGCTTTTGCCTCCCACACTCGGCCGGGAAGTCCGATGCCCGGCGGAAACTGGTTCTTTTCCGATGTTGCCCGAAAGTCCGCCAACTCCGGACCGCCACACAGCCAAACCGGGCCACATTCAAGCAACGTCTTTTGTTTGTTGGGCAACCATGCCTGACCCAAGGCCCAGTTCGTTTTCTCGCAAACCCGGCGCAACACAATTTCCAAGGCCGACCCAATATCGCCGGCCGCCGCCACTTCCATGGTAATTGTCTGCAACAGGTTAAGCTGCTCGTCGTGCTCGTCGCTGCTCATAACCCACAGTTATAAATCAAGGATCAAACGATAATTCTAAGTGGATGCATGCCCGATGTATGTCGGACTTAAGTCTTACCTAACGGATAGAAGTTGCGTTTATCGTGCGGTGTAACCGCCATCGACGGTAAAGGTTTGACCCACCGCAAACGACGCAAGGTCGGAACACGCAAAGAGTACCATGTTCGCGATCTCCTCCGGTTGTGCGAATCGACCGAGCGGAGTGTTGGAAATAAAAAATTGGCGCATTTGCGGATCGTCATACCAATCTTTCGTCATCGGCGTTTGCACCAATCCAGGCGCGAGCGCGTTGATTCGAATTCCATGGCTAGCATATTCGAGCGCGGCCGCTTTCGTTAGGCCGATCACGGCGTGCTTCGCCGCGATGTAAGCACTGATGCCTTGTTCAGCGATCAATCCCGCAATCGACGCGGTATTCACGATCGTGCCGCCGCCCGTTTTGAGCATTTGCTGGATCTCGTACTTCATCGCCAGAAAAACGCCCTTCACGTCGACTGCGAACGCGTGATCAAACACCGATTCATCAGTGTCGGCGAGCATTGCCATCGCTGGAAGAACGCCGGCGTTGTTAAACGCGCAATGTAATCCGCCGTACGTTTTCACCGCAGTGCCAACGAGATTTCTTACTTGCTCCGCGTTGCGCACATCGGTCTGGACAAAAATCGCTTCGCCTTTCTCGCGTTTGACAAGGTTAACTGTCTCCTCGCCCGCCGGATTTACATCGCCGATCACAACCTTTGCGCCATTCCGGGCAAACATTACCGCTGTCGCGCGCCCGATCCCGCTGCTCCCACCGGTGACAATCGCGACCTTACCAGAGAAGTTCATTGGCTTCGTTTTTCGGAAATCGGCGCAACAAGCCGCTCCACTGGAACGCCGAGCCATTGGGCAGCTGCATCGCGTTCGTGAAATAACTGGGCCTTGATCGGAGAGCCTTGAGTCATCAGTGCGTGAAGCTTGGCGTAGTGGATGATCGTAGCGTCTCTCGCAAGGATCGCAGACTTGACCGGTGGTTTTCCCGCATAGGTCAGCCGGCGATACAGCGAGACATGGATGACGTATCTGAAGTTCAGCTCAACTTCGTCGGCCTCCAGCGTATCTGCAAATCGATTGAACGGTTCTGTTTGCTTGGCTTCAAGATCCGCTAGAACTGAAATGACTTTGTTGACCGAAGCCTCGTCCAACAAACCGCGCGGCCTCCAGAGAAGAAGCCGGATATCTTCGCGAAATTCTACGTCAGGTGGATTTTTCATTGGCGCTTTGCCTCCGGAAATTGCCAAGTGCCGTTTAGGATATCGGCGCGACGCCGATACAGGCGCACAGTGGTTCAACGCGAAGGTGCACGTTTTATTTGGCGGCGATCTGTTGTGCCGACTTCACGCAGCGAAATCCAAGATGATTGGTTCCGGTGTTGACTTCGCCTTTGCCGCGGGTGCCAACGATGTAACGCGAGCAATACTGGTCGTTGCAAAGAAATGAGCCTCCGCGATGGACGCGTTTCTTCTCGTTAGGCTCGGCCGGATCGAACGGCGAATCGGGACCCTGCGGATTGATCGCGACTCCGCCTTTGTCGGCCAGTGTTTGGTAATAATCCGGCCGATACCAGTCGCTGCACCATTCCCAAACGTTGCCGGCCATGTCGTAGAGACCGTAACCGTTCGGCGGAAAACTTTTCACCGGCGCGATCCCCGCGAATCCATCTTCGCCGGCGTCTTTCACCGGAAATTTTCCCTGCCAAGTGTTGGCCATCCATTTTCCGTTCGGCCGAAATTCAGTTCCCCAAACGTAAGTTTTTCCCGAGAGGCCGCCGCGCGCGCCAAATTCAAACTCCGCTTCGGTCGGCAAACGTTTTCCCGCCCATTTCGCGTAGGCTTCCGCATCCGGATACGCAATTTGAACGACCGGATAATTTTCTTTGCCTTTAAGGTCGCTCTCCGGACCGAGCGGATGCCGCCAGTTCGCGCCTTTAACGTAACTCCACCACTGATAATGATTGTCGAGCGACACTTCGTGATCGCTGGGCTTGAACACGACTGCGCCGGCAACCAGATTTTCAGCCGGCGCATCGGGAAATTCCTCGCGCGTCGGCGTTCGTTCCGCGATCGTGACGTAATTTGTCGCTTTAACGAATTTTTCGAATTGCTCATTCGTCACCGCGGTGACATCCATCCAGAAACTGTCCACCCTCACACGATGCACCGGGCCGGCATCGTTCGACGCCATCGGCATCTCGCAACTCCCGCCGCCATTGATGGCTGCGCCCATCGAAAATTCGCCGCCCGGGATCCAGACCATTCCTTCCGGCGCCTTGCCAGGCGCGGGATTCTTGCTGGCAACGGTCGCCTGAAACCCGTCCGTTCCGCAAAATCCTGCCTTATATATTAAGAGCAGTGCCACGATTATCGCCAATCGACCCATATCTGCGTTTAGAGCAAAAGGAAGCCGAAGGCGGCTTCAAGAGCAAGGCCGACAACCTCGCTCCCGTTCGGAGCGCTACTACTGTTATTATCTTTTGCTTCGAACTTCACCCGTCGGTCGCTACTGCTTCGCCATCTGTGATTTAATGACGCCGACGATGATCATGAGGATAGCTCCGCCCACTCCACCGCCACCGACGTTGGCCAGAATACTTTGCAGGTCCATTCCTCCTCCGCCGGCCGCCGCCGATCCGATCACGCTTTGCAGAATGCTCCCGCCAAGCCCACCTCCGACAACCCCTGCGATCGAGTTGCCGATCGCACCCAGACTTTTGTCTTTCATCGCGGCGCCGGCGATGTTGCCGCCAACTGCGCCGCTGACCGCTTCAACAATAAGGCTAGTAATGTCCATAGGATGACAAGTTTGAGCGGCCGCGTCGGAAAGCATATTGGACTTAAGGCTTAGGTTGCCTCTTTGTCACTCGTCCCTGACGGCTTCAATCCGTCCGGAGCGGACCGCTTTTACCAAAACGGCATGGTCGTGCTCAGTTTGGTCGGCATAGGCCGAAGCAAATTTTCCCAAGGCGCGATCGAAACTGTCGCCTTTTCCGAGATAACCACTGATCCCAGCTGCGTCACCCGACTTGGCATGCGCGCGCGCCAACAGCCAGCCGCAGCGCTTGGTGTAGCGTGCCAGATCCGATGAGTCCATTCCTGCGATCGGAATCGAGAGTTTCATGTCTCGCAGTTGCCGCACGTAGAAGTCTCTTCGGTGTTTGCTCCGCGCCCACCCCAGAAAAATGTCGCTCGAAGATTGCATCAAGCGTTGCCCCATCACTACGCGCTCACCCTGGTTCTGGTACTTGCTCCTGATGGTGTAAGGCTCGAGCACGGAACGGTCTGCCTCTTTGAATTGGAGGAGCAAAGGATGCCCCTCGTCAGAAATAAAAAGCCCAACGTAACAACGCGTGCCGACACTTCCAATACCCACCACCTTTAGAGCAAAGTCCTGAAGACGGTAACGATCGAGCAGAGTTTTTCGTTCGTCGGAAAGCGATTGCCGATACGCGGCGAGCGCTGCGTGCGCGCGACCTTCAAAGTCTCCTTTCCGCTCGTGAAACAGAATCGGCGGTTGATCGACCAGCCGATAGCCGCCTTCCTTCGCTTCGGCAATCTTGGGAAACAAATGCTCGGCGATGTGCTTGCGAGCCTGGTCGGCAAACTGTTGTTCCTCTTTCCTTGCCTTAAGGTTCGATTCTTCAGCGATTAGAGTTTCGATGTCCAACGCCTCATACCAGATCTCCATTGGACTGAGGCGCGAGCATTCGCGCATGTGTTTCCGATAGCTGCTAACGCACTCCAAAACGGCAGCGCGCGCCTGCCGGTCGGACAATCGTAAGCTCCGCGCCGCGACCACAATGCTGGCCGCCAGAGGTTTGAGGTCCCATTCCCATGGCGCTGGATGCGTTTCGTCGAAATCGTTCAGATCGAAAATGAGATGCCGTTCGGGAGTGGCAAAAAGGCCGAAGTTGAGAACGTGGCAATCCCCGCAGGCCTGGACGCGCAATCCGGTAGCGGGAGTGCGGGCGAGATCGCAGGCCATTAGTGCCGCGGAACCGCGAAGGAACGCGAAAGGGTTTTGTAACATCCGTCCGTAGCGAATCGGCACGAGTTTCCGTAACCGTCCACGACTGGATTGCTCAAGGATCTTGATTGGATCGCGAGAGCGATCGTCGCTGCGCGATAATCTCCAGACTTTATGGCTTTGGCGCGGGACCTTGTTGCGCAAAGCCTTGCCATGACCTGCGCGTTCCGCGTGGGTCCGCCGGCTATCAGGCGAACGTTTTCCACCCATCGTAAACGACGTGAGCGAAAGAGGCTGGAACAGTCAACACGGTTTGGCCATTGGACTTTGGTCCCAAAAAATAATCGCCTCTGAGCGACAAAAGACGATGAGCAACAGTCCAACGCTGTAAGACCAAGGCCTAACTCTACTCGCGCCAACTTTTCGGTTTGTTAGGCGCTTGTTAGGTGGACCACCTCAAACCGAACCATCTCGATGTAAAATCAAACTGTTAGAGGGAGCAAACAACGGACCAGGCGACAATGGGCTAACTATTTCAGGTGTGAGTTCTCTAGCCATTGCTCTTAGCGGTGCCGGTTGTCCGTCTCTTCTGCAACCTTTTTAGTTCTGGAAGTGAGTTTCCGCTGCTCGACAAGCTGATGATAAAATTGGAACCGTCACTGGAAACATTTCCGTGACCCGCCCTGATGAACGGCCAGTTCACTCACGCCGACGAATTGCATCGACAGCGTGGGCAAGTCTTGTCAGCATCAGCTCTGCGGTCACCAAGTTAGGAAAAACAGCGAGCGCGGCGCCAAAGAGAAAGGAAACCGCTATGATTAAATCGGTAACACAAAAATCCGGCTGCGCCCTTCTGGCAGCCATGCTTCTTAGCGATCCTAGGATTCTTTTCGCTGGTCCTGTTTCACTGAGCGACGACTCAAAATCGACCGACATGTCAAAAGAAATTCCACCGGTTGAGGAAAGCTGGTGCAAACCTCCTCCTCCGTGGGAAATTCGAATCGGTGTTCCCGGGTGGCTCGCCGGTATGTCGGGCGAGAGCGGTGTGAAGGGAGTCGTTGCCTCAGAGGATGTCAGTTTCGATCAATTGTTGCGGCATCTGACTCATTTTCCTATCGCGCTATCGGTTGACGCTCGCTATCAGCGTTGGGAATTCCACGTGGACGGTCAGTACATCGAGGTAGGTACGTCTGCCACCCTACCCGGCTTGCTTTTTACCAACGCCAATGTGCACATCAAAAATGCACTCGCGGAAGGATTCGTGGGTTATCGGTTGATCAATTGCGATAACGCCTTTCTTTCCCTCTTCGCCGGTTTCCGGTGGACCTATTTACAAGGCGATCTAAGCATTTTCGATAACGGCGATGCGCGCCTGGCCATTCTCCGCGAGCTACTCGGAATCCCCAATAAGTTGGACTTCTCAGATTCGATCGATTGGGTCGATCCCGTCCTCGGTGCCCGTGGGAAGGTGAAAATCTGGAAAGCGACGAAGCTTTGGGCGGAAGGCAATGTGGG
>Ga0066903_100006521_pt1 | contig 10395 bp, 4 predicted proteins | sample PanSoiMetaGPlot1_FD_67491 | JGI IMG/M metagenome (GOLD analysis project Ga0066903, IMG submission 67491) | Tropical forest soil microbial communities from Panama analyzed to predict greenhouse gas emissions - Panama Soil - Plot 1 (version 2) | ecosystem: Environmental > Terrestrial > Soil >...
GCGTAGACGCGGTAATTGAACATCTCGAAGCCGGGGCGGTTAAACGTCTGTGCCATCCAGCGGCCGGCGAGCGCCATTCCGACGCTGTTGGCGACCCCTTGCCCCAGCGGCCCCGTCGTCGTCTCAATCCCCGACGTCCAGCGGTATTCGGGATGCCCGGGGCATTTACTGTCGAGCTGCCGGAAGCGCTTGATGTCGTCGAGCGACACCGAGGGCTCGCCCACGATCTCGTATTTGCGATTGACCGCCTTGACCCCCGCGAGGTGCACGAGGGAATACAGGAGCATCGAGGCGTGCCCGGCCGAGAGAACGAATCGATCGCGGTTCGGCCAGATCGGGTCGCTTGGATCGAACCGCAGATGATGCTGCCAGAGCACGTAGGCCAGGGGCGCCAGCGCCATGGGCGTTCCGGGATGCCCCGAATTCGCCTGCTGGACAGCGTCCATCGAGAGCGTGCGGATCGTGTTAATGCAGAGTTGATCAATGTCGGTATTCATGGTGCTGACCTTTCTCCTTGTCTCCTTGCCTCCACGTCTCCTTGTCCCCTTCTCTCCCCCTCTTTCCTTCTTAAGCAACCGGGCCCTGGCGCTGCATCACGGCTCCCGCCACATGGCATGGACGTCATCGAGCAGGCGGTCGGCTTCCGCCGGCCCCCACGAGCCGGCGGCATAATTCGGAAACTCCGGCGGCGGCTCGTTTCGCCAGGCGTCGAGGATCGGGGTGGTGAATTCCCAGGCCGCCTCGAGCTCGTCCGATCGCATAAACAGCGTCGCGTCGCCGCGGAGTGCGTCGAGCAACAATCGTTCGTACGCCTCCGGCAGCTCGATGCCGAATGTGTGCCCGTAGTCGAACTCGAACCGGACCGGATGCAGAACGAGCTGCATTCCGGGGCGCTTGGCCGAAAACGAAAGGCTGATCCCCTCGTCGGGCTGAATGCGGAACGCCAGCACCGTCGGCCGGGCTTCTGTCAGGTCGCAGACATCCCCCTCGCACTGCACCGTTTGAAAGAGCCGCAAGGGGGGGAGCTTGAACTGCACGGCGATCTCGGTCGTCCGCCGCGGGAGCCTTTTGCCGGTCCGCAAGAAAAACGGCACTCCCGCCCAGCGCCAGTTCTCGACCCCCACCCGCAGCGCGACGTAGCTTTCTGTGTTGGAGCCGCGGGCGATCCCCTCTTCGTCGCGGTAAGCGCGAACCGGCTTCCCCTCGAGAGTCCCGGCGCCGTATTGGCCGCGCACCACGTCGCGCGCCACTTCGTCATCGCGAATGGGCACGAGCGAGCGCAAAAGATGCAGCTTGGCGATCCCCACGTCGCTGGCGCGGAGAGTCGCCGGCGGGTCCATTGCCACCAGCGCCATGAGCTGCAGCATGTGGTTCTGCACGACATCCCGCAGCGCTCCCGCGTGGTCGTAAAACGAACCGCGGCGCCCTTCCATCCCCACCGTTTCGGCGACGGTGATCTGGACGTGATCGACGTATTGCCGGTGAAACAGCGGCTCAAAAATGGCGTTCCCGAACCGGAACGCCAGCAGGTTCTGAACCGTCTCTTTCCCCAGGTAATGATCGATTCGATAGACCTGATCGGGGCTCAGCACAGAAAGAATATGGCGGTCGAGATCGAGAGCGCTCGCCAGGTCATGCCCGAACGGCTTTTCGATCACCACTCTTGCCCAGGGGTGCTTGCCGTCGCGCCGCACCAGCCCGGTGGCGGCCAACCGCTCGACGGCCGGCGCGAAGTATTCCGGATCGGTCGCCAGATAAAACAGCCGGTTGCCGGGAAGTCCCTCCCGGTTCTGGACGTCTTCCAGCCGTTTCGACAGCGCCTGCATTCCCTGGGCAGTCGTGAAATCGGCCTGCTGATAAAAGGTTCGGGCGAGAAATCTGTCCCAAGCCCCGGCATCGACCGGCGCGTCGTTGCGAAACCTGCTGACGTCGGCCTTGATCTCTTCGCGATACGCCGAGTCGCTCTTTTCGCGGCGTCCCAGACCAACGATGGCGAATCGGTCCGGGAGCAGCTTCCCGTGCCAGAGACCGTAGAGCGCAGGAAGGAGCTTGCGCGCGGCCAGGTCGCCTGTCCCTCCGAAAATCACGATGGTGCAGGGGTCGGAAGCGGCCGCTGCGGGAGCGTACCGCTTGCGCGCATCCGCGTGGTCAACCTCCGGACGGACGACAGTCGGCGTTGCCATGGCAGGTTCCTCCTGACGGGTCATGTTAGCGAGCCGGCGATTCAAAGGGCAGGGATGGGCCGGCTAAAGCCGGAACTCCAGCAGCCGACCTACGCGGCGGGCGCGACATTCGCTATAACGTTCGTCGCAGACTCATTATGAAACAACAGCTCTCCGAAACGCTCATTTCGCGGACATTTCTCGGCCTGCTGCTGGCCCAGTTCACCGCCACGTTCAACGATCAGGCCATCCACATGGTGGCGATCTTTTATTCGGTCGACATGCTCGTCCGCTACGTGCAGATCGGCCGCGGGATCGACGACAAGGCGGTTGTAGCCATCGTCACCGCCTGCTTCATCGCTCCGTTTCTCATGTTCTCTTCGTTCGCGGGCCCCCTGGGAGACCGCTTCAGCAAACGCTCCGTGATCGTCTTCTGGAAGTGGGCTGAAGTCGGCATGATGCTCCTGGCGTTCGTCGGGCTGCTTTTGCCGCACCTCGTGGGGACCAATTCTCCTCGTCTTCCGACCCTGGCGCATATCAGCGCCATCATGGTCATCTCGACCGTGTTCCTGATGGGGATGCACAGCACGTTCTTCGTGCCGGCCAAGCTCGGGGCAATGCCCGAGATTCTGCATCCCTCGATCCTTTCGCGCGGCAACGGAGTGCTCGAGGGAACGAGCTTCGCGGCCCAGATCGCCGGGACGTCGGCCGGCGGAATCTTCTATTCGCTTTTGAAGGGGGAAGTTTCCACCGGCAGGTTCCAGCCGGCATGGGAATGGACGATCGGCGCGGCGCTTTTGACACTGGCGCTGGTGGGGACCCTCACGGCAATCCTGATGCGCCCGCTTCCGGCGGCCGCGCCGGACCTCAAACTCTCGTGGAACTGGCTGAAGCCGCTCAAGCAGAATTTCGGCATCGTCTCTCGTTCGCAACCTCTGACTCTCTCGGTGATCGGCATCGCGTGCTGCGTGTTCATGACGCTGTTCCTGCGGCAGACACTGCTTTATCGCGGAGAGGTCAAGAAAGAGCTGAAGGCGGAAAGAGCAGAACTGGTAAAGCACGATCCGTCGGCGAAACCCGATCACTCGAATGAAGGAGGAACAACGCTGGCTCGCGTGCTCACGGCCGTGTTCCCCAAACGGCTCGAAAAGCGCGCGCGGACGGCTGCTCAGGAGCCTGAGCTGCAGGTGGCGCTGTTATTTGCGGTCGTCGGGCTGGGGGTCGGAGCGGGAAGCCTGGTCGCCGGCTACCTCTCGGGGCACCGCATCGAGTTGGGGCTTGTGCCGGCCGGGGCTCTCACCATCATCGTCTGCACACTCGTTCTGGGGCTTATCCTGAATGTCCCCTGGATTTTCATCGCAGCGCTTTTCGGCATCGGCTGGGGCGCTGGGTTTTACCTGGTGCCTCTCTACACGCAGTTGCAGCACCGCGCGCCGAAAGAGAGCAAGGGGAACGTCGTTTCCGCCAGCAATTTTCTGAACGTGGTTTTCGGCATCGTCGCCGTCGCGGTTTTCTATGCGGCGACGTTTCTCCTCGAGCGGGCCATGCTCGAACCCGTCGCGAGCGCGCAAATCACCAAGGAGCAGATCTCCAAAGACCCGGCGCTGCTGAAGAAATACGTCGGCAACCTCGTAAGGAAAGAGCAGATTCCGTACTGGCTTTTCATCGTCACGAGCGCGCTGACGGCCGGCGCTCTCTATTATCTGTTCTTGAGGCTCCGCGATTTCTTCCTGCGGATGGGGATCTGGATTCGCTCAGGAGGGCACAATCCGTTGCGCACGATCGGCATCGAGCACATGCCGGTCGAAGGCCCGGTCATCCTGCTGGCCAACAGCAACCTCTTCCGCGCAGCGCTTGACCTCGTCGCCGCCGTGGATCGCTATCTGCACGTCGTGCTGGTCGAGACGAAAGGGGCCCGACACGCGTGGCTGCAGGGCTGGGCTGAGCACGCCGGAATGATTGCGGTTCCCACGAACGTCAAGGCGCCGGAATGGTCAAAGGCGCTCGAAACGGGCGTCAAAACGCTCAAAGTGGGCGGGATGGTGGCGCTGACCGTCAACCAGCCCGAATGCGCCGCCGAATCTGCGCGGCTGATCGACGCCTGGCGTTCCTCCCGGCCCGACGCCGTCGTGCTCCCCGTCTACTGCACTTCGGCCGCGGGCGCGAATGCCAGCGCTGGAGTCGGGGCAAAACCCTATCCGCGCGTCATCATCGGCGAGCCTCTGCCGCCGCACGTTGATCTCGCGACTGTGCTCTCGGCCATCGAGTGCCTGGCGAGCGCCCCGGCAAACGGCAAGCACCCGTAGTGCCCGGCAGCTCTTTCCCTCGTTCCCGTGCTCTGCGTGGGAAGTAGGAACCGAGGTTGGAGTTCCGCCTCCTCAGGAACAAGGCCGCCCCGCTGGAGTTCCGCCTTCAGGCGGTTGGCAGGCTCCGGGCGCCGTCGAAAGCCGAGAGACGCTCGGCCGGCTAACGCCGGAACTCCAACTGTCCAGCAGTCCTGAGATCCATAGGCTCGCGCCACTGAGCGGAGGAACTTCAGGCGGCTTCGGGAGCCTGAAGATGTCCGCCGCCCAAAAAGGCAGAACTCCTCACCCTCAGCCGCTCTCGCCGGCGGGAGAGGAAAGAAGCGATTCTCGGAGTCCCCGCTCGCCAAATGGTTTTTGCCGATCAGGCAAACTTTGCGGCCTGGCGAGAATTTGCGGCCGCACGAGGCCAAACCGGAAAAATGCAGGGCCGATCCAGGGTCGCCTCACAACCCGACCATCCGCTACAGGTCGAACGACGTAGGCGCGAGGGGCGTTTCGAGGGGTCGATTGCGTGATGCGGTTTTGTCGGAGCTGACGATTCTCACCCTGGGTTTCATCGCAACGGACTCTTCGCCGGTGACGATCATGCCGACCGCCCGGTGAATCCGGTTGAAGCCCCCTGACCCTACCAGCGGGGCGGTTGTAACGCCCACGCGGAGCCCGGTTCATCGTCCCGCTGCGCTCTCGAATCGACCCACGGTGATGATCTCGCATTCCGCTCGCGTTGCGCGCCGGAATATCCGGAATATCCAGCCTATCCGGCACATCCTGCGCGCCTGCTTAATGTCGCTGGGCATTCTGGCCGCCCTGCTCGGCGCGCTGGCGGGCTGCTCGCAATCACAACTCGCGCCCCTTTCGAAAACTGACGAGCAGGTCTCTCCGGACGCCCTGATCGTTCCCGCAGACGAACAGTGGATTGACACGGGGATCAATGTCGTTGCCGGCCAGCCGATTACGATTGTCGGAAAAGGGCGGATCCGGATCGGGAAGATGAAGAAGAAGCGCCGGGACGACGCCGAGCTTGAGGTCGGCCCCGAAGGAACATTCTTCTACAGCGACAGCCTGACTCATGAAGAATTCCCGCTGGCGGCCGCCGGCAAAGGGCCGGCCCCCTGCTTCTGCCTCATCGGGCGAATCGGCCATGGCCCGGTATTTTACGTCGGGCCCGAACGAAGCTGGGTTCCCGAGCAAACCGGGCGGCTCTGGCTGGGAGTGAACGATTTCGACTCTTCAGCCAACACGGGTGAATTCTTCGCCGAAGTCTCCAAACCCACCGACGTGCAGCCGGTCGCCTTTCGGCAGGAAGTCCCGCTTTCGGCCCAGGGCGGCTCAGCTCTTCCCAATTGTTCGGTCGTCGTGTTCTACATTGACGGATTGCGCCCCGACGTGGTGGAAGAGATGGCGGCGATGGGACATATCCCCAATCTGCGCAGGATCTTCGTCGACGGCGGGACTTACCTGAGCAACGCGTTCACGGCGTTTCCTTCGGATACCATCACGTCCAACGGCACGATGTGGACGGGATGTTTCTCCGACCGCCACGGCCTGAAAGGACAGGTGCGCTTCAGCCGCGTGCGGCTGAAGTCCGAATCGTTCCTGGAAACCCTCGGCCCCAGCCGCAGCTCGCGGCACCTGGGGCCCAAAGGGATCGACAAGTTCTTCCATAACGCCCAGGCGAAGACGGTGGGACTTTTCCGCGGTGAAGAGGAAGAACAGGCGTGGCGGCAGTCGCAGACAAGCGGCACACCGGCCCTTTACGACTATCTGCGGGCACGGGGCGACGACTGGGCGACGGGGATCTTGCCGATCATGACCGAGATGCCGCCGTTGCTCTGGACGCGGAGCATGGCGCGCGTCCTTCCCTACTTTCGGGCCCAGGAAGCCTGGCGGTACATCGACGACGCCAATGCTGACTTTGCGGTCCGGCATCTGATCCGCCAATATCGGCCGGTCACCATCATCTGGATGCCCGAGACCGACTCGGTAAGCCACAAGGAGTGTCGCGGTCAGTTCGGCAGCACGCGGCGGACGATCGCACGAGCCGATCGGCTCGTGGGAGAAGTCGTCTCGGAGCTCGAAGCGCAGGGCCGGATCGAATCGACTTACCTGATGCTCGTCAGCGACCATGGGCATCTCGGCGGACGCAATGAACATCTGTCGCGCTTCGATCTGGCCGACGAGCTCTTCTTTTGCCCGCGCCAGATGACGCGCGACGGCCGCTGGGTCGGCGGCGGGCTGGGGCTCTCGGTGCGGCAACACCGTTCGGCGAACTGGCACAAGGGAGACAAAGCGGGGCAGTTCGTTTTCATCGACGCCGATTCGGACGGCACGGCCCGTATCTTTCTGCCGAGAGGGCATTACCGATCGGGCGAATGGATCGGCGCGAGCTCGGCTTCCGATCTTCTGGCTTACCGGATCGCCCCGCACCTCGATCCGATCAACCTTCCGGCAACGCTGGCCAATTCGGCGGCGGTTCACGACGACGGCCGGCAAGGAAGGCCAATCGACCTCGTGCTCATGAAGCTCGACGAGGATTCGATCCTGATCACGACCTGCGACAGGGGGCAGGCGGTCATACAGCGCAAACGGAACGACTCGGGGGCCTTCGTTTACCGCTACATGCCGGTCGAAGAAGTCTCCGCGGCCGGAGAAGGAGTGGTCTGCTGCGAGCTCGTCAGCCCGAAGATCGATCCGCTCGGGCTGCTCAAGCGCGTCCGGCCTTCGTTCCTCACCGAGTTTCATGACGAACAGACGTGGCTGTGGGTGACCGCGACCAGCGAATATCCTGACGGCGTGGTGGCTCTCACGCGGCACATGCTTTGGCAGGAAACGCTCCAGGCGCAGGAGCGCGAGTACGCTCCCGATCTCGTGGTGACCGCACGCCAGGGCTGGCTGTTCTCGACTCAGAACACGCCGGGCACCACGCATGGCTATCCGCTGGCCGAATCGGCCCGCGCCACGTGGTACATCTCAGGCCCCAATGTTCGTTGCGGCGCCCGAGTCGACGCGCCCTGCCGGCTCGCCGATCTGACCCCGACGTTGCTGCATTTGACCGGGACAGATTACGATCCCGCGCAGCTCGACGGCCACGCGCTTCGGAATATTTTCGAAACCCCGGCTGCCGGCGACGTCCTTCAGGCGTCGGTCGGCGAAGATGCCGTTCGCGAACGCGCCGTCTACTGGCAGGACATCGACCTGCGGGCCTGGCAGCCTCTCAGCTACACCCCCTCGGATGGCTACGGCCACATGCCCCTCTCGATGAACCAGCCGGGAAGCGGCTGGGATATCAATAACATCGCGTACAACGCCATCTCAGTCACCGACTGGAGCATCTTCCGGCTGATGGACGACATTCTCTCGCCACTCACCCCCGGCCGCATGAAGATCGATCACACTGTCGAAACGGTCGACCGCCGTGCCACGCACTCCCGCCGCGCGTGGGTCGGAGACGGCGTGCGGGCGCTGAACGTCCCGGAAGTGACCCTTTCGGATTACAGCCCGACCTCGATCGGGAACATGAAGCGCGTCGATCACGCAGTCGACTGGCTGCAGGAGCGCGGCACGCGCCTCGACGACAAGCTCGCCACGCGCCTGCGGCGCCCGACCGTCCTGGGCGCTCCCGCCACGAACAAAGTGATCGATTCGGTGCAAGTAGGGGTCTGGGAGACCTATCTCTGGGTGCAGCGGGTCGGCGTGGAGATTCTCGATGAAGGGATCCTCAACGGCATCGAGAACGGCGTCGACTCGGGACTGAACGCCTTACGGCGTACGCCGGCAGAGGAGATCGTCGATTGATCGCAAGGTAGTCATCACGCTCCGCGTGATGACTACTATTCCTACGGCACGCTCGCGCCGTTGATCACATCCACCATCTGCCGCAGGCGGCCGATGTCTTTGCGGTTGAACTGGAAGACCAGCCGCGGCAGTTCTGCCAGGTGCGGGTCGTCCGACTCCAGAGGCAGCGCGTCCGAGCGGACGATCTTCCCCGACTCGACGATGTCGGAGAATTCTTCGTTCAGCCGCGCGATCAATTCTTCGCCCGGATCGCGATTGAGCCTCAGGACAAGCTTGCGACGCACGTATCGCATGCTGTGGTAGACGCTGTAGAACCTGAGGATCTCGGCGACTGCCCCCTCGACCGACTCGAAACAGCGGAACAGCGACATGTCGGCGGGGGAAATCAGGTTGTGATTGAGGAGCTGCCTGACGACGAACTCGCGCCAATTCCGCCAATAGGTTCCGCCGGGCTCGTCGACGCAGACGATGGGCATGAGGTCGCGCTTGCCGGTCTGCACCAGCGTCAATGTCTCGAAACCCTCGTCCTGGGTGCCGAACCCGCCAGGAAAGAGCGCGATGGCGTGCACTTCCTTCACGAACAGCAGCTTGCGGGTGAAGAAATATTTGAAGTTGATGAGCTTGTCGTCGTGTGAGATGACGGGATTGGCTTCCTGCTCGAAGGGGAGCATGATGTTGAGGCCAAATGACATCTGGCGCCCGGCGCCGGCGTGGCCGGCCTCCATGATTCCACCGCCGCCGCCGGTGACCACCATCCAGCCCTTGGCCGCCATCTGCCGGCCGAATTCTGCGCCAAGTTTGTAAATCAGAGTGTCCGGCGGCGTGCGGGCCGAGCCGAACATCGTCACCTTGCGCTGCAGCCGGAAGGGCTTGAAGACCTTGAACGCGTAACGCAACTCTTTGAGCGCCCGCAGAATGATCTTGAGGTCCCCCCGGGTCGTCTGGTCGCGAACGAGCTTGTCCGCCACTTCTTTGATTTCGATCACCAGGGCGTCGGGACCGAGCGGTTCGAATTCGATGGATTGAGCCGACGAAAGAACGTCGGTTTCGGAAAGATCGGGGCGCGACTGCGGCACTTGGTCGGCCATGAACGAACGGCTCCTTGCACTTCGGAATTGGAACAGCTTCCTCATCATAGCATCCACAACGACGAATGACGAAATCCGAATGACGAAAGAATGAAGAAGCTCGAATGACGAAGCTCGAATGACGAATGACGAAGGGCCGTTGTTCTCGTTCCCACGCTCCGCGTGGGAACGCGCGTTCCGACGCTCTGCGTCGATTCTTTTCTCACATCCCCTCCGGGTGACCGCTGGAGTTCCGGCTTTAGCCGGCCAGCGTCTCTCGGCAATGCCGGCGCGTGCAGCCCACGAGCCACCTAAAGGCGGAACTCCAGCAATTCCCCCTCAGCCCCTCCCGGTCGAGACAACCGAAGTCTCAGCGTGGCCGCCGAAGCCTTACGACTTCGGCTACACGAAGCGACGAATTGCAAATTGAAAACTGAAAATTGGGTTTCGGGTGGGAGTCACTTTTGATCTGATGACGATAGAATCTCGGCACGCAGTCTATTTGTGTTCTTCCCGGACGGGATGCCGGGCCATAAAGGACCGGTCGCCGGGCATCATCCATTGGCAGAGAACCTGTATGAAAGGTTCGCCACTTCGCGCGCTTCTGTTCCTGTCGCTCTGGCTGGCCGGAGTTTCGCCGGGCGCTGCAGACGTGGGATTTCTGCCGGTCAAGAGCGTCGAAGCGCAGCCGCTGGCTACGGCGACCGAACGGTTGATCGAAGCGCTCGACTACGTCGGCGCCCCGATTGCGCCCGCCGAGCGAAAAACGCTCGAATCCGGGCTTAAGGAACGCGATCCGGACAAGCTGGCCGCGATCGTGCAAGAGGTGTTCGATCCATACTGCGTCGCAGGCGTCAAGATCGGGCCCGACAGGCGCATGACGGTCATCGAGGGACCGGCCAAAAAGGAACTGGTGCAACAGGGCTGGCGCACTTTTCTGGTGAAGGTCCACAACATCTCCGGTCTGAGCCCGGCATTCAAAGTTGAAAGCCCGCACCTGGCCCCCTCCTTTATCCGCAGTTCCAAGGAGCCGATGCCGCCATCGGTGCTGACGCTTGCCGACGT
>Ga0066903_100006522_pt1 | contig 10395 bp, 8 predicted proteins | sample PanSoiMetaGPlot1_FD_67491 | JGI IMG/M metagenome (GOLD analysis project Ga0066903, IMG submission 67491) | Tropical forest soil microbial communities from Panama analyzed to predict greenhouse gas emissions - Panama Soil - Plot 1 (version 2) | ecosystem: Environmental > Terrestrial > Soil >...
CCTGAACGACATGACGCTCGGCCAGCGCGGGTCGTTCGGCATCGTCGGCGTCGCCGAGGCGTCGCGGCTGTTCTTCGGCAAGGACGTCAGCAACGTCACGCTGGCGGAGGCGGCGACGATTGCCGGGGTCTTCCAGGCGCCGTCGGCGCTTTCGCCGTTCAGCAATCCGGCGGCGTGCAAGGAACGCCGCAACGTCGTGCTCGGCGCGATGGCCGACGCCGGATACATCGCCGCCGACGTCGCCGAGCGATCGGCGCGCGAACCGCTCGCGATCGTGCAGCGCGCGCTCGAGGCAGAAGCGCCGTACTTCGTCGACTACGTCGCGCAGACGCTCGAGAGTCAGTATCCCGGCCTCAGCACGACGACGACGCAGACTGTCGATGTGTATACGACGCTCGATCTGCACCTGCAGCGCCTGGCGCAGGACGCGGTCCGCGACGGCCTCGTGCACGTCGACGAGCTGCTGCCCAAACGGAAGCGCGGCAAGGCCGAGGCCGCGCTGATCGCGCTCGACCCGCGGACCGGCGAGATCCTGGCGTTCGTCGGCGGCCGCTCCTACAACCAGTCGCAGTACAACCGCGCGATCGTGTCGCGGCGGCAGCCGGGATCGGTCTTCAAGCCGTTCGTCTACCTGACGGCGTTCGAGCAGGCGATTCGGACCGGGCGCACGGACGTGACGCCGGCCTCGATCACCAACGACGATCCGGAAACGTTCGAGTTCGACGATCAGGTGTGGACGCCCGAGAACTACGAGCACGAATACGACGGACCGATCACGTTCCGCCACGCGCTCGCGCGCTCGCGCAACCTCGGGACGATTCACGTCGCGCAGGCCGCAGGCTACGACAACGTTTCCGCATTCTGGAAGAAGCTCGGCGTTGGCAACCCGCCGAAGCCGTATCCATCGATTGCGCTCGGTGTGTTCGAGGCGACGCCGTACGAAATCGCGACGGCGTACACGCTGTTCCCCAATGGCGGCACGATTCGGCCGCTGCGGCACATGCTGCGCGTCATCAGCGGCGGCAAGGACGTGACGAAGAAGGAGCCCGGCAACCCGCGGGAAGTGGCCCGCCCCGACACGACCTTCCTGGTGACCAACATGATGCGCAGCGTGCTGAACGAGGGCACGGCCGCCAGCGCCCGCAGCATGGGCTTCACGCTCGACGCCGCCGGGAAAACGGGAACGACCAACGATCTGCGCGATGCCTGGTTCGTCGGCTTCACGCCGGAGCTGCTCACGGTGGTGTGGGTGGGGTTCGACGACAACCAGCCGGTCGGGCTGAGCGGCGCGCGCGCAGCGCTGCCCATCTGGACGCAGTTCATGCGGACCGCGCTCGCGGGGCGCGCCAGCGTGCCGTTCGAGGCGCCCGACGGGATCTCGTTCGTCGACATCGACGCCGAGACCGGCAAGCTGGCAACACCGCGGTGCCCGAAGATCATCCCCGAGGCGTTCCTCGCCGGCACCGAGCCGCACGAGCTGTGCGAACTGCACCGCTGATCATGGGGGTCAGGCAGGTCACGTAGGTCGCGTAGGCGAAGATAGGCAGACAGGTCAGCCCACACGACCCGCCCGCTATAATCGCCAGAGATGAACCGCGAAGTCTTTGCCGCCGTCACGGCCGCGCTCGAACGCGGTGAGCCCGCAGCGCTCGTCACAATCGTCTCCACCACCGGTTCCACGCCTCAGCGGATCGGCGCGAAGATGCTCGTCTTCGGCGACGGCCGCACGGTCGGCACGATTGGCGGCGGCTGCTACGAGAACGACGCGTTCGGGAAAGCGCGCGAGGCGATCCGGACGCGCAAGCCGCAGATGGTCCACTACGAGCTCGACGACGACTTCGCCCAGGAGACCGGGCTGATCTGCGGCGGCCAGATGGACGTCTACATCGAGCCAATCGAGCCTTCTCCGGAGCTTTACATCATCGGCGCCGGGCATGTCGGCTTTCACCTGGCGCGGGTCGCACATGAGGTTGGCTTCACCGTTCACGTCGTCGACGACCGCGAGAAATTCGCCAACGCCGATCGGTTTCCGACCGCTGCGGAGATTGTGGTCGACGACATCCCGGCGTGGATCGCGCGCGCGCAGTTGCCGCCGCATGCGTACGCCGTGATCGTCACGCGCGGTCACACCAACGACCTCGAGGCGCTGCGGGCTCTCGCGCCTCGCGATCTGCGCTACCTGGGCCTCATCGGCAGCCGCGCCAAGGTCGCGCGCATCTACGACGAGCTCGCCAAGGGCGACATTTCAGCCGAGGCGCTCGACCGCGTCCACGCGCCGATCGGCCTCGACATCGGCGCTGTGACACCTCAGGAAATCGCGGTCAGCATCCTCGCTGAGCTGATCGCGGTCAAGCACGGCAAGGAGGATCCGCGGCCGCTTCGCTGGACACCGCCGCGACTCGCCCACTCCGCAATCCGCAATCCGAAATCCGAAATCTGAAGTGTGGCGTCGCTGCTGATTCGCGGCGGGGTCGTCGTGACAATGAACGACCGCTTCGACGTGATCGACGGCGACGTGTCGATCAGGGACGGACGCATCGCGGCGCTTGCTCGGACGATCGCCGAGCGCCACGATCGCGTCGTCGAGGCGCGGGGCGGCTACGTCCTGCCTGGCTTGATCCAGACGCACATCCATCTCTGCCAGACCCTCTTTCGCGGATACGCCGACGACCTGTCGCTGATGGACTGGCTGCGCACGCGCGTGTGGCCGATGGAGGCAGCGCACACTCCCGCGACGCTGCGCGCAGCAGCGCGGCTCGCCGCGACCGAGCTGCTCGCGAGCGGCACGACCGCGGTGTTGACGATGGAGACCGTGCACGACACGGACGTGGTGTTCGAAGAGGCGCGAGCGAGCGGCATCCGCGCCACCATCGGCAAATGCATGATGGATTTCGACGCCGACGTTCCGGCGCGCCTCAGGGAGGAGACGCGGGCGTCGATCGACGAGAGCGTCGCGATCCGGCGCCGGTGGGACGCCGCCGCCAACGGCCGGCTGCGAGCGGCGTTCGCGCCCCGATTCGCCGTATCGTGCTCGCGCGAGCTGCTCGAAGCGGTGGCGAGCCTGTCGGAGACCGAGCGTGTGCTCGTGCACACGCACGCATCCGAGTCACGCGAGGAGATTGCGATCGTACGGCAGATGACCGGGGCACGGTCGAACCTCGAGTACCTGGCGAACGTCCACCTCGCCTCGCCGCGTCTGTGCGCGGCGCACTGCGTCTGGGCCGATGATCGGGATCAGGAGCTGCTGGCCTCGCACGACGTGAAGGTGATGCACTGCCCCGGTTCGAACCTGAAGCTCGGTTCCGGCATCGCGCCGGTGCCGGAGATGCGCGCGCGCGGCATCACGGTGTCGCTGGGCGCCGACGGCGCCGCGTGCAACAACCGGCTCGACATGTTCGACGAGATGCGCCTCGCGGCCGTGCTGCAGGCGATGCGGAGGGAGCCGGGCGCGATGCCGGCGCGCGACGTGCTGTGGATGGCGACGCGTGCCGGCGCCCGGACTCTAGGCGTCGAGGATCAGATTGGCTCGCTCGAGGTCGGCAAGAAGGCGGACGTCATCGTGGTCGAGCGCGATCGGCCGCATCTGGCGCCGGGGCCCGATCCGTACTCGACGCTGGTGTACGCCGCGCGCGGCAGCGACGTTCGCACGACCATCGTCGACGGCGAGTTGCTCGTCGACGAGTTCGCCTCCGTGCGCGTCGATCGTGTCGAAGTGGCCGTCGACGCGCGCGGCGCTGCCCGGGATCTCGCGTCGCGGGCCGGTTTCTCGCTCAGCCGCTGATGTCCGGCGGTTCATCGCCCGATAGAAAGTCTGCACGCGACTGCACGAGCCCCGCTGCTCGTGTTCTACTCTTGTGCGTAAGGAACGGTCGATGGCACCAGCGACGGCCTACATCCTGGCGGTTGACGACGAGCCGAGCATCTGCGAGTTCCTGTCGCGCCTGCTTGGCGACGCCGGCTATCGCGTGAAGACGACGACCCACCCTCTCGAAGCGCTGCGCGTCGCCGGGGCTGACGGTCGCCCCGATTTGCTGCTGACCGACCTCAAGATGCCAATGATGGACGGCGATGCGCTGGCCGCCCGCGTCAGGGAAATCCATCCCGACATTCCTGTGCTCTTTCTCACCGGATTCTCCGAGCAGCTCTTCCGAGGCAAGGGTGCGCTCCGCGATCGGCAGGCGTTCCTCGACAAGCCGGCATCTCCGATGGCAGTCCTCGAGGCCGTGGAGATGCTGCTGAAACCGCCAGCGACGCCGCCGCCCGCGGCGCCTGAGCCCACCAAACCGGTTATAATGTGGCTTAGCAGTCTCAAGCAGGGACTGCTAGCCCTAAATGTCTCAGGACGCCATAGATAGGTCGAAACGAGTTCTGGCGGCGCTCATTCGCGAGTACATCGCGTCGGGCGAACCGGTGGCCTCATCCGTCCTGGTGGCCGCCGCTGGGCTGGGTGTGTCGTCGGCAACGGTTCGCAGCATCCTCGCCCGGCTCGAGGAAGAGGGGTTTCTGCAGCAGCCGCACACGTCTGCCGGGCGCATCCCGACCGATCGCGGCTACCGCTTCTACGTCGATCTCCTGCTCGAGTCTCGTCGTCCGCACCGGTCCGGTGCGGCGGTCGAAGCACGCCTCCGCCGCGAGAGCCGCGACAACCTGATCGACACGCTGTTGCCGCAGGTGTCGCACATGCTGTCGCAGGCGTCGCGCAGCGTCGGCTTTGCCATCCGCCCCGCGCATGAGGCGGCGGTGTTCGACCGCGTCGAGTTCGTGCCGCTCGGGAGTACCCGGGTCCTCGTCGTGATTGTGGCCAGCGGCGGGCACGTGATTCAGAAAGTGATCGACGTCGGCGAACCCGTCGCGGCCGACGATCTGCGGCAATCCGCGAATTATCTGAACGCCGAGTTCGCGGGCCTTCCGCTCTATCGAGCGCGCGAGGCGGTGCTCGAGCGTATGAACGAAGAGCGGCTCCTTTACGACGCGCTGCGGGCGCGCGCGATGCGGCTCGCCACCTCGACGTTTGCGGATCTGCCGGACGACCGCATGATGTACGTCGAAGGCGCGGCGGCGCTGCTCGACGACGGCAGCGGGTTGACGGTGCAGACGTTGCAAACGCTGCTGCAGATGATCGAGGAGAAGCAGAAGCTCCTCCAGGTGCTGAACGAATACATCGATGGCCCGGGCCTCACGGTCGTGATTGGCGCCGAACATCTCGACCCGGGCCTGCGGCCGTTCAGCCTCGTGCTGTCGACCTACGACGACGGATCCGGGATCGGCACGCTCGGCGTCATCGGTCCCACGCGCATGCGCTACTCGCGCGCGATCGCCGCCGTCGACGGCGCGGCGCGCGCGGTGTCGCGCGTCCTGCGCGATCCCAATTAAGAAAGCGTTTATGGCTGACGAACCACTGACCGACGCGCCGGAGGCGCCTGCCGCCGAGCCGTCCGCGCTCGCCGAGGCGCTCCGCGAGCGCGACGAGTACAAGGACCGCTGGCTGCGCGCGAGCGCCGACTTCGACAACTACAAGAAGCGCCAGGATCGCTTCCGCCGCGAGCAGGCCGACCAGGCGATCGAGGCCCTGCTCCAGGATCTGCTGCTCGTCGTCGACGACTTCGACCTGGCGCTGGCCGTCGAGTCGGACGAGAGCGCCGCCCCGTACCGGAGAGGCATCGAGCTGATTTACGGCAAGGTGCAGGACCTGCTCCGGCGCTACGGCGTGACGCCAATTGAGCCGCTCGGCGAGGATTTCGACCCGAACCTGCACCAGGCCGTGATGCACGAGGAGAGCCCGGAGCATCGTGAAGGCGAAATAATCGGCGTGCTCCGCAAGGGCTACAAGATCAACGATCGCCTGCTGCGTCCGGCGATGGTGAGGGTGGCGAAGGCGTGAGCAAACGGGACTACTACGAGATCCTCGAAATCTCGCGCACGGCGAGCGACGGCGAGATCAAGAGCGCCTACCGCAAGCTCGCGATGAAGTATCACCCGGACCGCAATCCTGGCGACAAGGCGGCCGAAGAGAAGTTCAAGGAGTCGGCCGAGGCGTACGCCATCCTGTGCGATCCGGAAAAACGCTCGCTCTACGACCGCTTCGGCCACGCCGGCGTGCGGTCGGCCGCAGGCGCCGGTGCGGGGTTCGATCCCTCCGTGTTCCAGGAATTCGGCGACTTCGCCGACATCCTCGGCAACATGTTCGGGTTCGGGGATCTGTTCGGGGGCGGCCGCCGGCGCGGCGGCCCGCAGCGCGGTGCCGATCTGCGGTACGACCTCGAGATCTCGTTCGAGGAAGCGGCCCGCGGCGCGGAAACCACCGTCCAGATTCCGCGCCAGGAAAACTGCGAGACGTGCCACGGCTCCGGCGCGGCGCCAGGATCGAGCCCGTCGAACTGCCCGCAGTGCCACGGGCAGGGGCAAGTGCGGTTCCAGCAGGGATTCTTCACCGTCGCGCGCACGTGCCCGCAGTGCCGCGGTGCGGGGAAAATCATCACCAAGCCGTGCCAGACGTGCCGCGGCGCCGGACGTGTCGCCAGAGAGCGCAAGATTACGGTGAAGATTCCGGCCGGCATCGCCACCGGACAGCAGCTGCGGCTGCAGGGTGAAGGCGAATCGGGTTCGGCCGGCGGCCCGGCGGGGCATCTCTACGTCGTCGTGCATGTGCAGGAGCACGCGTTCTTCCGCCGCGACGGCGTGAACCTGTTCTGCGAGATTCCGGTCAACTTCACGACGGTGGCGCTCGGCGGTGAGATCCAGGTGCCCACGCTCGAGGGTCCCGAAACGGTCCGCGTCCCCGATGGGACACAGACGGGGACGACGCTGCGGCTGAAGGGCAAAGGGATGCCCGACGTCGGCGGACGCGGGCGCGGCGATCTGTTCGCCACCGTGCAGGTTCGCACGCCGAAGAAGCTGACGCGCGAACAGCGCAAGATCGTGGAGCAGTTGGCCGAAGCGCTGCCGAAGGAAAAGTTCGAGCCGCGGCCCCGCGGCGAGGACGACGCGAGCGACGAGCGCAATCTGTTCGATCGCGTAAAGGACATGTTCGGGTAGGTCGGGCGGGTTGAAGGAGTATCCGGCCGTCGTCGTCCGGCACACGGATTCCGATCTGATCGCCGCGCTCGTCGACGACTTCTGTCCAACCGCGATCGAGCCGCGCGACAGCGATGTGCGCGTGTTCTTCGCCAGCCCGGGTAGTCGCGACGCGGCGTTCGAGGCACTCGGGACGCGATTCGATGTCTCCGCCATCGATGTCAGCGATGACGACTGGCCGCGCCGATCGCAAGAGAATCTTCCACCGGTCGTCGTCGGTCGCGTCACTGTGTTCGCGAATCCCCAATCCCGAATCCCGAATCCCGGCACCATCGTCATCCAGCCCTCGATGGGCTTCGGCACCGGACATCACGCCACAACGCGGTTGTGTCTCGAGGCGCTCCAGGCGATCGAGCTGAGGGGCCGGGACGTGCTGGACGTCGGCACCGGCTCCGGCGTGCTCGCGATCGCCGCGGCGATGCTCGGCGCCGTACGCAGCGTCGGTCTCGACTCCGACGTCGATGCGATTCAGGCCGCGCGCGAGAACCTCGCGCTGAACCCCGCGGCACACGGCGTGACGCTCCTCGAGCTCGACCTGACGCGCGATCCGCTCCCCGCCGCGGACGTCGTGATCGCCAACCTGACCGGCGCGCTGCTCGTGCGGACGGCGGCCCTGCTCGGCGCCGCCGTACGGTTCGGCGGAACGATGATTCTGAGCGGCCTCCTCGCGCACGAACGCGACGAGGTGTATCGTGCGTTCGACTCGATGCCCATCGTCTGGGAGCGCGAGGAAGACGGCTGGGTGGGGCTCGCTGTGAAAAGACCATGACAGTCAACCCCTGCCAGACGCTTCATGTCTAATAAGGAAAACGTGGTGCGCGCGCTGTCAATCGTCGGCGTCCTGGCGGTTCTGGTGGCGGCGGCCGCAGCCGAGCAGCAGCCGCCCGGACCTGGCCAATCCGGCCAGCGGCCATCGACTCCTTCGCAACCGGCACGGGACACGCCAGCGCAGACTCGAGATGCGCCCCCGCCACCGACCGGCCGCATCACCGGGCGCGTCATCGCGTCCGACAACGGACGTCCGGTGAAGCGGGCGCGCGTATTCGTCACGGCCGTCGAGCTGCCCGGCGGACGGGGCATAATGACCGACGACCAGGGCATCTTCGATATCAGCGAACTCCCGGCCGGCCGCTACACGCTCACGGTTTCGAAGACCGGCTTCGTCTCGCTCTCCTACGGTCAGCGGCGGCCGCTGCAGGCGGGCACGCCGCTGCAGCTGAACGACGGCCAGACCTTGAAGGGCATCGAGTTCCAGCTGCCGCGCGGCAGCGTGATCGGCGGGCGCGTCCTCGACGAAGACGGCGAAGCGATGCCCGGCGTGATGGTCCGCGTGATGCGCTATCAGTATCTCCAGGGCGATCGGCGGTTGACGCCGGCCGGCGCCGGGCAAACCGACGACAAGGGGATGTACCGCGTGTGGGGCCTGATGCCCGGCGACTACTACGTGACCGCCGTCGCCCGCGGCGGACCGTTCGGCGGCGGTCCCTTCGGCGGATTCGGCGGCCCCGGGGGTCCGGGCGGCTTCGCGGGACGCGGCGGGCGCGGCGGCGGTCCCGGGGCCGCGCAGGGCGGCGGCGATCAGGAGCAGATCAACTACGCGCCGACTTACTACCCCGGCGTGCCCTCGGTGAATGAAGCCAAGGCGATCACGCTCGGTCTCAGCCAGGAGCAACTCGACATCAACTTCAACATGCTGCTCGTGCGCGTGGCGCGCATCACCGGCCACGTGCTGAATCCCGACGGTACGCCAGTAACGAGCGGCAACGTGAACCTGGGGCTCGACGCGGGCGGCGGGGGCGGCCGCGGCAACCAGATCGGGATGAACTACGGCGGCCGCATCCAGTGGGACGGTGCGTTCACGATCGGCAATGTGGCGCCCGGCCGCTACATGCTCCGGGCACGAGGCGACGACGGCGACACGCCTCAATACGCGGCGCAGGCGCTCACCGTTTCCGGGGACGATCTCGACGACGTCACCGTGATGCTCGCGCCGGCCGCAACGATTACCGGTACCGTGACGTTCGCCGGCACGGCAGGCGCGACGCCCGATCTTTCGCAGTTCCGGATCACCGCACCGTCCGCCGAGCAGTCAGATGTCGGCCCGCAGCAGAATGCCCGCATCGGCAAAGACGGCACCTTCGCAATCGTCGGCGTGGCGGCCGGTTCGCATTTCGTCCGTTCGGCAGGAGCGGCACGAGGGTTCATCCTCAAATCGGTGGCGATCAACGGCCGCGACGTCACCGACGCGCCGTTGACCTTGCGCGCCGGCGAAACCCTGGCCAACGTCTCCGTCGTGTTCACCGATCAGCAGAACGAGATCAACGGCACGCTCACCAACGAGCAGGGCACGCCGGTGCCCGACTACACTGTCCTCGCGTTCTCGACCGATTCGTCCCTCTGGCGGCCGCAGTCGCGTCAAATCATGACGGCGCGGCCGGATCAGACCGGCAAGTACCGCATCCGCGGCCTGCCGAAGGGCGAGTACTACCTCGTAGCCGTCGACCCGGCGGAGCAGGGCGAGTGGTTCAACCCGCAGTATCTCGACGAGCACCGCCAGGGTGCCTCGCGCGTGACGTTGTCGGACGGCGACACCAAGACGCACGATTTCAAGGTGGCGCAGCGTTGAATTTGGAATCGGGAATTTGGAATTTGGAATTCGTCGTCCGCTGAGACGGCAACAGATTCTGAATTTCAGAGATCCTTCCATAGGAACTGCAGCACGCTGATCGCGGCGACCGGCACCGCGTCGGCGCGGAGCGTGCGATTGCCGAGTGTGACGAGGCGGACACCGTGGGCGGTGGCGGCGTCGCATTCTTCCACTGCCCACCCGCCCTCGGGTCCCACCATCAGCAGCGCATCGGGCGGCGGCGCCGATTGCTGGATGGCCGCAAGCGACTCGGCGTCCGAGGTCGCGCCGGGTTCGACGAGCATCAGCCGCAGCGCCTGCGCCGGCTCGGCCAGGAGCGTGTCGAGGGTCATCGGCATGCGCAGTTCCGGTAGAACCGCACGGCGCGATTGCTTCACCGACGCCAGCGCGACGCGCCGCCACCGGTCGAGGCGTGCGCCGCGCATCAGCGCGGCGACGGTCACTTCGGTCCGCTTCGTGACGATCGGCTGAATCGCGGACACGCCGAGCATCACGGCGTCGCGGACGACGTCGTCCATCCTGTCGGTCTTGAGCACCGACTGCGCGAGCGTCAGCGCCACCGCGGTCTCCGCCGCCGGCTCGACGCGCTTGACGAGTTGCACGCGCACGTCGCGCCGCAGGATGCTCGCCACGCGCGCGAGCCACTCGTGGCCGCGCCCGTCGAACACCGCCAC
>Ga0066903_100006523_pt1 | contig 10394 bp, 8 predicted proteins | sample PanSoiMetaGPlot1_FD_67491 | JGI IMG/M metagenome (GOLD analysis project Ga0066903, IMG submission 67491) | Tropical forest soil microbial communities from Panama analyzed to predict greenhouse gas emissions - Panama Soil - Plot 1 (version 2) | ecosystem: Environmental > Terrestrial > Soil >...
CGATCCTGTCGTCTCGTGCTTCTTCGGCCGCATCGCTCCCTCCGATGCGGCGACCGAATCATGCTTCTCGATTCGAGGGAATCGCGAAAACGAAATTGCAAGCTTCCAGGGCCTCAGACAGGGAAACCTTGCAATCTCAAGTCAACAAAGCCGCCGAAAAACGACTCTCGCTCAGTGGGTTAGAAGTTCTTCACGGGCGACGATGTAGAGAAAACAAATTTCGGCAAGGACTTCGCGCCAGGCCTGCGGGGCCGACGCACTTGTCCGGGTGTATTCCAATTTAGTTCGTAGAGAACATCGCTAAACTCACAGCGGCCGACGAACTCACCATTGTCGGTGAGGCGGATCTTGAGGACACCGCCGGGATGGGCCGGCCTAGCGATTTTGCGAGGATGATCGGACCGATCTTCGTGCCGGCATTCATTTTGTAGGGTGTCGGGTCGCTCATCGAGACGGTCCGTCGCGTACGGAACAAGGTGGGTCAGCAAAACTAAAACGACGATCGCGCTTAACGCCCCAATGCCGCCGAAGAACTCTCATGGCCCAGCCCTCTATTTTTGCGTTCGCAGCCGCTCCGCTCGCACATAGAGCTCGCGTAAAAAGCGAGTAGCGATCGCCGATTTCACTTGCGGCGATGCTCCTTCCGGCTCCTCCTTGACTTCTACCATAAGTTGTATCATCTGCAAGGCAAAAGTTTGTCCGAGCACAAATATGGGGTAGTCGTCCGCATCCCGGGCTTCAATGAGGTCGCACTCACGACCCCGTACTCCGGGCCCGTTGTCTCACTTGACCTCGCCGAACCATGAAGATTCCCTTTGCGCCGCCAATAAAGCACCATGTTCGCGCATTCTGGGACCGCGCGCGAGCAGCCGAATCAGGTAAAGATCGAGGCGCGGCATTATCAATAAGCTGCTGGCCGCAAACTCAAACTCACGTGCTCACCGGCGTATGCGGCTCTGGGCAACCCACGTCATCCCATCTGTGGATCCGGTAACCGAACGTCATGGCAAGCCGCATAGCGAACTCGTCTTTTGCGACGTGCTCCTCCGCTTAATGGATTCCCGTTCCCTAGCAGGAGCCGCTCGGCCGCAGCATGCAGAATTCGCGTCCCGGTCGATCGACCGAGAATGCCTCGATGAACCCGTGGTCGTCCTCGCTTTGGGTAACGAACGCAGTTTTTCCGTCCGCGCCGCCAAAGGCGAGATTGGTCGGCCCCTTTTTCAGCAATGGGATCTCAGGCAAAGGAGTTCCGTCGGGAGCGAATACCGCCACCGTGCCAGCATCGGGCCGTGCGGCGAAAAGTTTGCCATCGATATCGGTTCGCATCCCGTCGAGGTCGAAGTGATGAAAAACCTTGAGTATGCGCCGGTCGATGAGCTTCTCGTCCTGCAAGCGGTAGGCCAAGAGGCGCGCAGGCGCCGAGGGGGTCTTGGACTCGCCGACATAGAGCGTGGCGCCGTCCGGGCTGAGCTCGATGCCGTTGGTCACGCCCATGGGCTGATCGCTGGTCATCACCTGTCCACGACCTTTTCCATCTGGTCCGCGCGTGATCCGCCAAACGCGGCCAGTGCCGTCCGAGCGCTTCGGATCGCTGGCGTAGATCGTGCCGTCCGTCGCGATCGCCAAATCGTTGGGCTGATTGAACTGGCCGGGCTCGAAGTACACGTGCGGCTGAGTCTGACCAGGCTCGAAGACGTGCACCCTGTGCTTCTTGAAATCGGCCACGTACATCCGCCCCTCGCGGTCGAAGCGGGTGCCGCTGCCGATACCTCCGCCGGGAAGTGTGGCGAAGGGCACAGACTTGGTGGCGCCTGGACTAAGCTTGCCGATGACCCCGTCGGTCCCGAGGTTCATGACAAATAGGTTGCCGGCAGCATCGACGGCGGGTCCTTCGATTCGGAAGGTGTACTCCCCCCGCGTCAGTAGCCGACTTGTGGGCATGCCGCGCCTCCGTGGTGTGGAGCAGCTTGCAGAATACAATCCAAAATTGCAATAAGATTTTGCGCTCTCGCGAACTAACGACCTCATGAAGGGTGCGTACGTGGCTTATCTTGAAATCTTGAATGGGCAAAGTAGGTTTTTCTCAGCAGATCACCTACGACAACCTCTGCTTAGAGCCCGACAACAAGCTTCCAGCCGCAGACGACAAGTCAGCGCAACTGAGTTGCGGAAAATCGCCATGGCGCCCTGGAGCTTGGTTCGAGATCATTTTGGTCACCAGCTCACCAGCACCGCTTATCTGAATATGGCGACATCCGTGCCGTACGTCCAAGTTGTGCGCGCGTCCGAGCCTGGCGTGGCTTTGAAACTTTTTTGCCGCCGTTCACCATGGCAGCGGCTTCGTTCTATCTATGAGGTCGCACACACCTCAGAATTCCCCCGTTCCGTCGTGTCCGCGACCCCACAGAACCCTCCTTATCTGCTTATTATGTGCTTAATCTGTTTATCTGACTTCTGACTACATCGGTCCATGCATTCTAAACGGGCCGATCAGCCACAAGGTACGCGCTTGGGTGCTTCGGCGCCTTCAGCCTTGCCGACGCGGCTGGTGGCGGGGCTGTTCATTCTCAAGCACATGCACAACCTCTCCGATGAGGCGCAGTGCGACCGATGGGTGGAGAACCCGTATTTCCAATACTTCTGCGGGGAAGTGGCGTTCCGGCACGAGCTGCCGTTTGATCGCTCGTCGCTGACGCGCTAGCGCCAGCGGGTGAGGAGCAGATCGCCGCGCTGTTGCAGGAGAGCCTTTCGGTGGCCCACCCACCGGGGCGATCGAGACCAAAGATCTCGAACGGGTTGCGATAGATACCACGGTGCAGGAGAAGGCGATCGCGCATCCGACCGACAGTCAGTCGGCCCGTGTAAGCGCCCGCTTTCCAAGCGGCGTTTGGGCCGAATTTGCCCGCTCCCGGCCGCGGAGCGATGCTGCCAAGAGTTTCATTGACAAACGCGCCGTCGAGATTGCGCGTGGAGGTCCAGCCATACTCGCTCTGCCCGTCCGCGGGCAGAGCGTGCGCAAACACAAGCGCATCCGAGCTGCCCGTGAGGAGCACCTTGGCCCTGTCCGAGCTTGACCTTGGTTCCTTTTGGAATCCGTTTGAAATTGCCCGGCTGCTCGCCTGCCGGCACGTTGGCAGTCGTATACACCTCGAACTCCATGAGATTGTCGGGCTTTCGGATGCGCGTATCCGGATCCGCGACAAGGAATGTCTTGTCGAGGTAGCTTTCTGTCTGAGTCATCTCTGCCGGCGGAATTCCGGCATGGCTACGCCGCCATGTCACAAACGGTGGAGCTTTGAGAGACTCATCGCATGACCTGCCCGCTCGGAAGGCGCGTTGTTGTGATAATAGAACGTTGTCGTGCAAGGGCGTAACTTGCCACTAGGGCGGGAGGTCATATCCGACCAGGAGTTTGATGGGCCGCGGGTAGACCGCTCCTGGAGCCCGGCTTGCACGCGCACCGGAATACCCGATGAGGATTACGCTTATTTCGAAAGGCAGCTGTGATCGCTGCCGCGACGGACTCGCACGCGTGGCAGTCACCGCGATTGGATCGGAATCGCTGGTGCCTCGTGGCATTTCGTGACGTCTCAAGGCTGGGGCGCGAGCGCTGGAGGCGTGGTAACATTCGACACCCGAGGTAGCGGTTCAAGGTCGGCAACGCCTCCCTTCCCTAATTCACAGCGGCTGGGGGCAATTCCGAAAGGGGAGACTCACGTGGTTGCCATAGCCCTAAGGGGGTTCTGCTTGTGCGCTATCATCCCGGTCTCCGCGTCTATTGCGCTCACCTATATTCTTCTCCAGCCGGCCTCCCCCCAGCCCGCGCCCTCCGGGGACGCGGGAGCAACCTATGACGAGGTGGTCCCTCGCGCACTCCGCGGGCCCTTCATCTCCGATCCGGCGATCATTGCAGAGCTCGATTGCCCTAACGGACAGTGCGGTGGTCCGCTCGACTTTGCTCGGCTGATGCTCGCTCGCGCCGCGACTGTCAATAGCAAGGTGAGGCCGACCGGTAACCCATTCAATCTTGCTGTCGCCTCGGTGCTGCGGCGAACCATCGAAAGCGATCTCGCCGAACTCGCCAAGAACGATCCGGACGTTGCCGACCATCAGCTCAAGAAGGCCTTTCTGACCGACAAGGATTCGCGTGTCGAGCTCGTTGGTGCCGTTAATCGCATGGACCGTCAGTTCATCAAGGATACCAGCCAGGGTCTCACGCGCGACCAGCTGGGTTGCGGCGAGGTCAGCCTGATCTATCGTTTCTCCTATTCGTTGACCGACCGGGTGCAGAAGTCCCGTCTGCCGGTCACGCTTAACATGGTATTTCCCGCGCTGCCGTCCGACACTCGTGGTACCACCATCATCTGCAAGGTCATGGCGCAGCGGTGGCTCGCCGCAATCCGCAACATCGAAACTCGCCACCCGTCGAAGGCCGCCGCCGACCTGCTCGACCCGAACAGCGGCCCACTTGCATTCATCACAGGCCGTGACATGGTGCGGCTCGAGCTTAACATGCAGGCCTATCGCAAGCCGGCCAGCATTGCCCGCGACTTCGGCACGGAGGCCGCGTATCTGATCCGCGTTTTCAAATGGCTGCCCGACAAGGGCTATTTCGATCCCGACGTGCTCCGCAACCAGATCGATCGGACAAAAGTCCTGTGTGAGTCGTCGACGCCCGAGAAGTGCGCTGCCAACCAGCGCCGCCGCTCCCGCCTCGTCGCTTTCCTGTCCCGGCAGGACACGCTCGAATCCCTCGATAAGGGAACCCTCGAGGTCGACTACGGCCTGAAGGTCCTCGCCACGCGCGGCATCTCGATCTCCCCCGGTGGGGCGCACCGCTCCAACAACCAGCCCTATTGGAACGCGAGTAGCGACGACGAGCAGATCATCTCCGACGCCGAAATTGAGCGAGCGCTCGCAGCTGCCCGCCGTAACAATGTGCAGCTCAGTTTCATCAAGACGAAGGAAGACTTTCGCGCCCGGCTCAATGACAGCACATGTACGGGCTGCCACCAGACACGCGCCATCGCGGGGTTCCATTTTCCCGGAGCCGATCGCGCCGGCACCTCTGCGGTGAACTCGGTACTGCTGCCGGGATCGCCGCATTTTTACGGCGATCAGCCGCGGCGTCTGGAAATTGTTGAGAAGATCGCCAACGGGCCAGCCCGCAAGCTTACCGAGTACGAGTTGGCGACGAGCTACGCGGCGCGGCCAATGAATCGCCTCCGCTCCGTGCTGGCCACGACCCAAATGATTGGCGGTTGGGGTGGCACCTGCTTAGTCGAACCCGTCCTTGGAACGGCCCAGCGGCAATGGACATGTCAGGATGGCCTGGAATGCACCCAACTGTTCAACTCCCGGAACAGCCCGGGGATTGGGACCTGCGTACCCAAGGCGGAGAAGGAAGTGGGCGACGCATTGCAGGGCGGGACCGTCACAACGACCGCCTTCGGAAGGGATCGTTACGTGCGCACTACGCCCGCGCCCCTAGTTGGCGACGACACCCGCATCCCGGGCTCCGGCTTACCGTCAAATCCACCGCCGGGCAACAGCTACTATGGAGCACACCAGGAATATTACGAAGGAAATCCTTCGTCGACCGACAAGGACGAGCGGCGAGACGCGAAGACCGGAGGCTTTCCTTCTGGCATGCTGCGTCTTTCCGAATGCCTCCACCTGCCGGATCACGCCACGTGCGGCCTGATCGCCTCGAGCGGGTTCAACGACTGCATTGGCAAGCTCGGAACAGACTCCCGATACACCATCGACGTTTGCTTTACTCACTTCACCTCATATGCGGGCCTGCGCGCCTGCGCCGCGGGGTCGCCCTGTCGCGATGATTACATCTGCGTCAAACCCATGGGGTACACGCCGGCGACAGCTGAAGCTGCCTTCCAACAACGCAAGCAGACGCTTATCAATTCAAAATTCTTCAGTGAGATTGTCGGAAATCCCTACCGGCCCGAGAACTACTACGGCCAGCAGAGGCCCGACGCCTCCTGGATCAAGCGCAACGATCAACGTGGCCTTTGCATCCCACCCTATTTTGTCTTTCAGTTCCGCGCGGACGGCCACCCTGAACCGAGGCGCTGAAGACGTGGTTCGTACGAGGCAAGATAGCCAGCAGGGGACCTTTGTCGCGCATCTGTTATACCAGAATGCGGAGGCATTGCCTCATGTAACGCACGTTCCGCGCCTGAGTAGGCTTGTCCCGTTGTAGGACAGCACGTTTTGGCGAAGAATGCGACTAGTCCCAAATAAGGAGGCGCACAATGCCAGTACCTGTTGTAATCGACATCCATCACAACGATCCGGTCAATAGCTTCGCAGCTGTCAAGGCTGCCGGCATTGTTGCAGTCATCCACAAAGCCTCGGAAGGTATGCACTTCAGAGACAATATGTACGCACACCGCCGCCCAGTCTTCCTTGATTACGGGCTCAAGTGGGGTGCGTATCACTTCTTCCATGGCGAGGGAAAAGCCGAGGCTGACTTCTTCTTGTCTGTCGCAGAGCCTGATGAGAACACAGTTGTTGCGTTGGATTGGGAAACCACTCCTGGTGGTTACACGCCCAACGCTGCACGCGCTCGTGACTTTCTTGAGCGTATTGAGGAGAAGCTAGGCCGCAAGGCCGTGATCTACTCTGGCAATGTCGCCAAAGAGCAAATCCACGGCAAGGACGCTTACTTCGGCTCGCACAGACTTTGGCTCGCGCAGTACAGCCCGCACTGGAAGGTGCAGCAAAGCTGGGAGAAGCCTTGGCTATGGCAGTACGGCTCAGAGGCAACGCACGACCGCTGCCCTGGCATTGGCGGATACTGCGATGTGAACACCCTCGTTGAAGGCACTGTTGAGAACTTGCTTGCGGAGTGGACTGAGGCATGACCTGCTTCCCTCATTTTCGGACCGATCTTTGCTGGAAAACTCCAGTTTAGCGGCATGTGTGATTCGGGCCCACTGGCCACGGAGCACACCGTACCCCCTCGAGAGCCAGCCAGGGAGCGACAAGCCCAGCGAGTGAGCGAGCAAGCACCATCAGCGCTCCTTCCGAATCCGGCGCACCGTGCCGACGCCGATGCCGTACCTCTTGGCGATCTCGCGCACGCTGCCGTGGGCGCGCGCGATCCTCCGCTCGAGGGCGTGATCGATGCGGGGCCGACCGAACACCGTGCCGTTGGCCCTCGCCCGGGTCATGCCGGCACGGACGCGCTCGGCGATCATCTCGCGTTCGAAGGACGCGAACACGCCGAGCATGCCGAACATCGCGCGGCCCGCCGGCGTGCTCGTGTCCAGTTGCTGGCGGTGGAGATAGAGGTCGATCCCGAGCGCGTGAATTTCCGAGAGGAACGCGACGAGGTCCTGCAGCGAGCGGCCGAGGCGGTCGAACGCTCCATGCCATGACGACGTCGAACTTCCTCTGAGTAGCATCGCGGAGCAGGCGGTCGAACTCGGGTCGGCCGCCCCTACCCTTGGCACCACTGATGCCGCGGTCCTCGTAGACGCCGACGACCTCGTGGCCCATGCGGGCCGCGACCTCGAGCAGCTCGCGCGCCTGGTTCTCGGTGTTCTGCTCACACGTGGAGACGCGGAGGTAGATGGCGGCGCGCGTCATCGGGCGGACCAGGTTCGATAGGTGATGCGTCGAGTTCGGCGAGGAAGAGTTCGCGGAGCGGGCATTGATCTTCTCACGGGAATCATAGTAGTCTGGGCCGACCGGCGCCCTTGAATCCACACGCCTTTCTCGGGCACCCGTCGACCGGGTTTCTCGAACACCGAATCCTCCAACGGCATCAAGGGCATGGTCCACGACCCCAGAGCGGGCCGCTGAGGCGCCGCACGCCTGGGCGGCAGGCGGTGCCTGTCGCGCGCGATTACGCGACGGCGGGCCTCCTAATGGGCGTGCCCTACCCGCCGTACATGAAGGGCCGGAAGGGCATGCGAGCTGCATGCCCATGAAACGCCGGCCCGGAATGATCCGCGTCACCCTCGAGGGCGTGCTTACCCACGACCAGTTCGAGCGCGCGCGCTCGGCGCTCGGGGACGCGCTCGCCGCCGGCGTCATCCACAACCTGGAGGTCGTCAAAAAAAGAGCTCGGCGATGAGCGATAAGACGTCCGACGTGGTCGACGGCGTCGGGCGGATCGAGGTCGAGGGGCCGAAGGGCTCACCGCCCACGAGTCCCATCGTCGTGGAGAAGGAGCCCGTCGAGCTCCTGCGGGAGTGGGGGCTGGGGGGCCTGAGCGTCGTGATAAGGCCCGGGGCCAACAACGACTAGCTTGGAGGGGCCGACGCGAGCCGGCCCTCCTCTTTGCTCTCCTCTCCCCGGCGTCTCGCGCGAATCACGAAGCACGCCGGGACGCCGGCGGAATAGGTCACGAGCAGGCCCCCATCTTTTCGGCGGAAAAGGGCACCCGTTTCGACCCGGACGATAAGTACGGGTCATGACCAACCACCGGCTTGTCGAGGGCTGCCTCGAGCTCGACGTCAACCGGCTGAAGCGCCTCGGCTTCCTCGCGCAGGGAGCACGGCGCGTCGGTCGCATCGCGTGGGGTGACGACTTCAGCGTCGCATGCGAGCACGACGGTCGGTTCTCCCTGCTGCTGCGCTACCCCGACGGGCGCGGGCAGCGGCTCATGCTGGTCGCGCGCCCGATACCGAACGGAGGCCACCAGTGGATGTTCGACCTCGGCGGCCGACGCGCATTCAAGCTCTACCTGCCGCCGGGCGGCGACGTGTTTCGGCGGCATACGGTTTGGACTACCGCTGCAGGCACGTCAGCCTGCGCAGGCGCCGCGAGCAGCGGGTGTGAGCGCATGACGCGGCGCGTCTGCCCATTGTTCGACGTCATGAGACCGCCCGGCATGTGGCACTCGACCTGCGAGCAGAGAGCAAGCGAGCTGGAGTGGTTGAAGCACAAGGCGAGGAACTACGGCCGCAATGCGCGACAGGCGAAGCGGTTGAAGGAGAAGGCGCGAGAGGCCGGAAGGCACCTGTGAGAGCAGGGGCGCGGAGCGCGCGAAGGAGCGACTGAAGAGCATGGGATCGGCGGCGCCGGAAGGCGCCGAAGGCGTCCTTCAGTTCATAGGCGGGGGGTCAGCTTCCAATGACGGGGAAGTCGGTCTCCTCGATGACGGTCACCCGCCTCGCGCGCTCGGCGGGTCTTGGTGATCATCGTGGTCTTGAATGGGTCGACGGCTTCGTCGGCCCTTGGTCGCTACTTGAATCAAATGGTTGAGAAGAATCGCGCGGGGGGCGAAGCCCCGCGAGCCGGCCGCTTGGCCGGCGAGCACTTCCCGCTACTGATGAGAAAGTAGGACGCTAAACGCTTTACCGGCTTATATGTGCTTCTAGGAATCTCTTTGGATTCTTTTTCTGAATCAGTGAGAAGCATTAAAGTGTCGATTTGGCGGGCAACACGACCTGCATGACGCGCTCGAATTCGATCTTAGGGCAGTTCATGCATTGCAACGCAAAAACGAGCCTCTCTGCTAGGGTGGGCCTCGCGGCCGCGACTTCCTCATCGATCAGGGCACATGGCCGTCGATCCGCACCTTGGCAGTCGAGATCGCCCTGGAGATTGCGAAACTCCCCGGCGCCCGAGGGACTCGTGTATGTCGATGGAGCCTTCGCGGCTATCGCCGCGATGCGAGCCAGGGCGCGCTAGTGGTCTGCGCTGATCCTTTCTTCAACAGCAGGCGTAATCAAATCGTGGCGTTGGCGGCGCGCCATACCATTCCGGCAATCTACGAGCAGCGCGAATTTGCCGAGGCGGAATAGGTTCCCTCGGTGGCGAACCATCCGCAGTTAAAAATAGTGCTAGGTGGCGTGGACAAATTCATTGGCGCGTGAATCAGGTTTTGGCCGTCGATGACCAGGCGGGTTTCAGTTAGCGCGAGCGGTCGAGCAAATCCTTGACTTCGACGGCGTCGATTCTGTCCTGGGCGAACGAATACGCGTTCTTTCCATCACGATCGACGGCATCGAGTTGCGGCTGCTTGGACAGTACGGCTTGGATGACCTTAAGGTCCAAGCCGGCCTGTATCGCTCGCATGAGAATCGTCCTTCCGCGCTCGTCCTTGAAGGTCCGGTCGGCGCCGCCTTCCAACAGAGAGATCAGTATCTCGCCGGCCTTACGCCGCGCGTCGTCGATCTCCTCTTGGTCCATGCTCTTGACGAAGCGCAGCGTCAGGGCCTCGTCGACGGCGCCGTTGCCCCAGTATTCGAGGAAGTCGCTTCCGAACAGCTCTTTGCTCCGCTTGACGAGGTAGTCAACTGCATCGGGGCGGTGCGACCTGACGGCCACGACTAGTGGGGTGTCGCCCGACTTGTTACGGACCGTGATCGTGTCCTTCGCCCTTCGACGCGGGTCGTCGTCGAGGACCGCCTGCAACAAAG
>Ga0066903_100006524_pt1 | contig 10394 bp, 9 predicted proteins | sample PanSoiMetaGPlot1_FD_67491 | JGI IMG/M metagenome (GOLD analysis project Ga0066903, IMG submission 67491) | Tropical forest soil microbial communities from Panama analyzed to predict greenhouse gas emissions - Panama Soil - Plot 1 (version 2) | ecosystem: Environmental > Terrestrial > Soil >...
TTTCGATTCGATGCGGGAAGCGGAAGGACCACATTCAATGTGCGCTCTAGTACCTCAGACGTAGAGATCACATGGCCGGATCACCACACCTGAACCCGAAGCGGATCATGAACGACTATGAGTGCCCCCGCATTGCAAACGGCAGACAGGAAAGTGGACCTTGTTTTAAACAAGCCTCCCTCCAGCATTCTGCTCCTCGAATCGAAGTTCGTTATCGGGGGCTCAGGGCGGATTACCTACGATGTCGTTCGCAGGCTAGATGGTCAGCGGTACCGGCCCGTACTCTGCACACTCTACGAACCCGGCGAAGTGGGGGAGTGGTTTATCAGAGATGGTTACAGATTTTATTCTAGATTGATCACACACCGGTATGACCTACGGGCCTTTGGGAAGCTCCGAAGCATTATCGAGCGGGAGCATGTCGAACTTGTGTTGCTGATCAACCAGCCACTCACCTGTTTTTGGGGTTTTATCATCAGCAAATGCTGGGGCATTCCGGTAGTTGCAGCAGTGCACAACAAATTTCTAGGTGAACAATCCCCCAAACTGCGACTCAATCGGTTCCTCATGAACCGGATGGATGTTATCTTAGCGGTTGCACAAGGGCAAAGAGAGCACCTTGTAAAACGTCAATACATTCGTGATGACATTGTCCGTGTAGTTTACAACGGGATCGATCTCGATGAGTTCAAGCCGCGAGTAGAACGTGAGGAACAGTGCAGGCTTCTTGGGTTGAATTCGAAAGCTTCTATCGTGGGTACTGTAACCAGACTTGTGTATCTCAAGGGAGTGGACGTGTTTCTCAAAGCAGCGGAAATCGTCTTAAAGAAATTTCCGAGTACCCAGTTCGTCATTGTTGGTGATGGTCCCGAGGCTCACGAGCTCAAGAGGATGGCTCAAGCTCTTGGAATAGCATCCAGTGTTCGGTTCGTGGGTAGTCGCGACGATGTCGCGGATACCGCTAGCGTCTTCAACGTTGGTGTTCTAAGCTCTCGAACGGAAGGCTTGCCGATGGCCGTTCTTGAGTACATGTCGCTCTCAATACCTGTCGTCGCAACCAACGTTGGCTGCGTATCCGAGATGGTCGGTCATGGGGAGACCGGGCTTCTTATCCCTGAGGATGACCCTTTTGCGCTGGCCGGCGCTCTCGAAGCGCTCCTGAGTAATCCCCAAAAAGCTAACAAAATGGGATTACGCGGTCGCACAAAGGTTGAGACTTGTTTTCAGATTTCCAATACGGTGAGCCGCACGGAGCAACTTTTTGAGAAGCTTCTGCCGCGCTAGTGCCCGCCCATCTTCCAAGAGGTCGAGGGAACAGCCGCATGCGCTTGGATCCATAGGTCGAAGCAGAGATGTGCTTAAAAATATTGGTAGTCACAGCCATGTATCCGCATGCGGGCAACGAGGGTTACGGGAGTTTTGTGAAACAACAAGTCGAGCAGTTGCGAGCGTTAGGACATCTCGTTGACGTGCTTCATTTCCCCGGTTACCTCTCTCAACTTGAATACCTCAAGGCTGCCGTGGAGGTTTCTCGGCGGACTCGTCGCGAACGTTACGACGTGGTTCACGCTCACTATGGTGTGACTGGATTGGCTGTGCTGTTCCGTAACGCTATTCCACTGGTCATTTCGCTTCACGGGAGTGACGCACTCGTTGGATGGCATGAACCGGTGATTAGTAAAATTGTGTGCAGGCTGGCGGATGCCACAATCACCGCGAGTAGGAAAGTAGCTAATCGCATCTCAGGCGAAGTTATACCTTGCGGGGTCGACCTGTCTATATTCGGACCCAAACCGAAGACGGAGGCGCGTCAAAGACTACGACTGAGATCGGAGCGCAAGTACATCTTGTTTCCATTCGATCGTACTCGAAAAGTGAAACGGTTCGATCTCGCTAGCGAAGCAGTGACCATCTTGACACAGGAAGGCATGGATATGGAGTTGCTCATTGTCTCCAAGGTGGATTACACCGAGATGCCTTGGTACTATAGCGCCGCCGATGCTATGATCCTGTGCTCCGATTCGGAAGGATCGCCTACGTCGGTTAAGGAAGCGCTTGCCTGCAATCTACCGGTCGTGAGCACGGATGTTGGCGATGTGCGGGAGATCGTGCGAGGAATCGCGGGAACAGAGATTGTCGAACAGAGCGCTGTTTCACTTGCGGCCGGCCTCAGGCAGGTGTTGAATCGTTCCCCCGATTTTGTGTTCGACGGCCGCACCGCAATGGAACGCTACAGTCAGCAAAGGACCATTAATGCCATAGTCGCGGTCTACCGTCGTGTGATCGAACGGCGGTTGCTGAAGCACCGTAATGGCGCAACGCAGAGCCCGCACGCACCAAACCAGCAGCCGACTCAGAGCTCCCATTAACCTGCACAGCTGCCATGAACCTTAGTCAACAGCTTCGCAAAATGACATTCTCGCTGTTGTATTATACCGGGATACCGTTTTTGCTTCGAGAGGTTGTGGAGCGGCATAAGACCACTGTCGTGGTGTTCCACGCTCCCTCGCCGGGTACCGCCAAAGGCCATTTCGAAGCGTTGCGGAAACGCTACAACCTTGTCGCACTGGCTGACTACCTGCGTGCCTACATCGATGGACGAGCTAGGAAGCTGCCGCCAAAGTCGCTCATCATCACCATGGATGATGGGCATCGAAGCAACGCTCAGTTGAAATCGTTGTTGCAGGAAATGGAAATACCAGTGACGATTTTTCTCTGCAGTGGCGTCGTCGGGAGCCATCGTCATTTCTGGTGGCTTCATACCCGTTCGCCGAGCGAGGCCGCCTCCTGTAAGGAGATGAGGGATGCGGAGAGGTTGGAGTTCCTGTTGAGTAGAGATTACCGCCCTGAACAGGAGTACTCGGATCGCCAGGCGCTGTCCAGGAGCGAGATCGAAGAACTCAAACCCTTGGTCGACTTCCAGGCACACTCCGTGAGCCATCCTATCCTTCCGGCGTGCGCGGATGAAAAGGCAGAACGAGAGATCAAGCGGTGCAAGACCGACTTGGAGCGACTTTACGGCCTCAAAATCGAGGCATTCGCGTTTCCGAACGGGGATTACTCCGAACGCGATATGATCATCACTCGTAACGCTGGCTATAGATGTGCGCTGACACTGGATACTGGGATTAATGACAGCGCGAATGTGGACTTACTTCGTCTGAGCCGAATCCCGGTGCCGGACGATGCTTCGGTGAGCGAACTGCTGGTGAAGGCTTCGGGATTCTGGAGGAGGTTGAAACGGGCTCGTGGGCTTCTGAAGCGATGTCTGCCTGGAGTCGCAATTCGCGAGGCTGTCGCGTATCACATGCCAACTCCGAAACCGCAGGAAACGATCGGCGCTTGAGAGAAGCGGATGTTCCGCTGGTTTTGACTCGCTACAGGTGGTCAGGCTACCAGAGGGAATCGTCCCCCGGGGCGTGTCGCATCGATCTCCAGTTTTTGGGCAAGGCAACAGTTAATCGGAATTAACGACGTGATTCTAAGTTTTAAGGGACAATCCCGGATGGGACGCCATGCGTTTTCAACGGTGGCATCCGGCTCATTGGGAATTCTTGCCGGAATAGCGTTAGACATGATCGTCGTGGCTATGTTCGGCATGAGTTGGAGTACTGACGCTTACTTCATCGCTGTGACGATTCCGCTGGTAATTATCACCCTTATGATGCTACAGGCCACTCGAGTTGTTCAGCCGCTATTTATCAACAAGCGCCAGACACAGGGGGAACACGAAGGTTGGAATTATCTTAACCTCATAATGAGTGGGGGTACCGCCATCGTAGCTGCATGTTCTGCTGTTGGAGTCCTCCTCTCACCGATGCTCATGCGATTGCAAGCGGCGGGTTCAGCCAACGATGAAATACTTCTCGCTACACGGCTTAGCATGTGCCTATTTCTGATTCTGCCATTAAATTTTCCCGTTGTCATCATGCGAGCCGCCCTCCAGAGCTTCGGGATTTTTGCGTTGCCCGGCAGCATGAAATTCTTTGAAAGCTCGTTTAAAATTCTTCTGCTTTTGTCGGTAGGAGGCAAGCTCGGTGTGGAGGCACTAGTTTGGGGAACGCTGGCAGGGACGCTGTTTCAGGTGGTTGTATTTTACCTGGCGTTAAGAGCGAAGGGTTTTCGTTTTCATTCGGTGTTCCGCTTGAAGCATCCTGATATGGTCCGAGCTTACGCTCTGATGGTCTTTCCAATCGCGGGGCAAGCCTGCGCTGTGGGTGTCGAATCCCTGACGAACGCTCTGGGCTCCCTGCTCGGCCCCGGGAACGTAACCGCTCTGCGCCTGGCGACCCGGATCATTGAATCGTTCGCAGGCCTTCTAGTGGGTAGTATTATCATTGCCGCGATGCCGACAATTGCCGGCAGTGTGGCAACACGCGACTGGGAAGCAACTCGGAAGCACCTTCAACACGGATTGTATCTGTTGTTGCTTGTGTCGATCCCCTTTTCGATCTGGCTTGCGATGGTGAATCGACCGTTGATCTCCTTGCTTTATGAGCGGGCTAATTTCTCGGCGGCAGACACCGCACTTGTAGCAAACATCCTGTTAGTGATGATTCCGTACCTGTTCCTCGGACGTTTTAGGGGCTTGTTGGAGCTACCTTTCTTTGCTGAACAGGACACAAGGACACCAGTATTAAGTGCGATGATAAGCGCGACGCTTTTTGTTGCGACCAGTTTCTTTCTGGTGCGTATTGCAGGTGTCTACGGTATTCCCCTTGGGCAGTCGTTTGGATACGGCCTCGGGGCTTGGTTTTTACTCTACTTGTTGCGGCGCCGCATCGGGAAGATTGGCTTCGGAGCGGTGCGGGACGTCTCGATAAGAATTTGTGGGGCCTCCTTGATCATGGCTGTATTTATTTGGGTGGGAAAGTGGCTGGCTGCCTCAGTTCCACTTCACGCGCTTGCTGCTAAAGCAACCGCTTTGGCGTTGCCCACAGCTTTTGGATCGGGTGCACTTATCCTTTCGCTATTCCTGCTTCGCGTTCTCGATCCGGCCCTTATCAAACGTGCATGGGTCGCTATGGAGCGCCGGACAGGACACTGGCTGGTTCTGAATCGAACACCGCACAGCCTGTAGCTTGGAACGGCTAGCTCTCACGGGAGGATTTTCCGCGTATGTCGCTTGGCATTAACACCAAACCGTCCGAGGAACCCGTGGTTCCTAGGCGCGGAGGGTACGAGAGTTCGATCGAAAAGCCGATTTTCATTACAGGTCTAGGTCGGAGCGGTACCACTCTTATTCACACGATGCTCTCAACCCATCCTCAGGTGAATTGGCTGTCGCTGTTGTGTGGCAAATTTCCTAAACGCCCTTACCTCAATCGGTGGCTGATGTCGGCAATTGATGTCCCAATAGTAAACATCTATCTCAGGCGGCGGTTTGTTCCGTTAGAAAACTACGCATTCTGGGATTTCTACTTTCCCGGATTTAGTATGCCGAATCGAGACTTGGTTGCGTCCGACGTGAGTCTGCGCACGAAGCGAGCTCTGCGAACAGTTGCAAGCGAACTACTTACAGCTAAGAGAAGACGGCTACTTGTTAAGATCACAGGCATGCCGCGAATGAGTTTTTTGCGGAATGTCTTCCCGGATGCCAAGTTTATCCATGTAATACGCGACGGTAGGGCAGTGGCTGACTCTCGTATGAACACCTTCTGGAAAGGGTGGCAGGGATTAAACATATGGCCGGGCAAGATGCCTGCAGAGTATCAAGAGGAATGGGAGCGTCATCACCATTCCTTCGTCGCGCTTGCCGGAATAGAATGGAAGACTCATCTCGATTATGTCGAAGTGCTAAAGAAAGACTTCCCAGACATCAGCATTTGCCAGGTTCGCTATGAGGCCTTTTGCGCTGACCCGATCGCTGAACTTAGAAGGATTGCCAATCACTGTGAACTGTCCTGGCCGAAAGACTACGACCGCGCTATCCGGAAACAGTATGTGCACAGCGAAAATGAGAAATGGAAGAAGGATTTGACCGACGCACAAAGAAAAATCCTTGAAGATGTGTTGCGACCATATCTGATCAAATACGGATACGAAGGACGCGGTCAGCAAGCTCCGACTGGATCTTCTCGCACGCCTGTCAGGGTTTGATGTTGGTTATTACCAGCAACTCGCGCTGCAGTTCAATTTCATGAAAAAGAACGTTCTTGAATACTTGGAGGATGGGTCGTTGCGTCATTTTATTTCAAAGCCCGCGATCATTGATGGTGCGAAGGAGATCACCTTTGGAGACTTGGTAGCTCTAGCCAAGGCAGCCGCATGGTTGATCCAAACCCGTGTGCCAAAATTACAAAACCAGCCGATCGCGATTTTTTTACCCAAGAGCATCGACGGCTTCGTGGCGATCCTGGCGGTTTTGTACAGCGGAAATTTTTATGTGCCCTTGGATGTACAATCCCCCCCGCTACGTTTAAAGAAACTTTTCGAGAATCTCGGCCCCACGGTTGTTTTAACCTTGCCACCTTTCAAGCCAATTTTGCTCCAGGCCGGCGTGAAGGAGGATAGGATTTTATACCTATCCGACGCCTCTCCAATAACTCCAAAAAACATGTTAGCCTTGCAGGCTCGCTGGGAGAGGATCGTTGATACAGATCCAGCCTATATCATCTATACCTCCGGCTCGACTGGAACTCCTAAAGGCGTTGTCATCGCCCACCGGGGTATAATAGACTATATTGATTGGGCGCTCGGTTGCTTTCAGATCAATGAAAGTTCTGTCATTGGGAGCCAATCCCCGTTCTATTTCGACAATTCTACATTGGACATCTATCTGTGTCTTTCTACGCGAGCGAAACTGGTGATTATCCCTGATCAGCTTTTCGGATTTCCGGTGAGACTGATCCAGTATTTGAAAGAGAAAGAGATTAATTTTATTTTTTGGGTTCCCTCAGTCCTCGTAAACGTAGCCAACCAAAAAGCACTCGACTATACGCAGCTTCCAGAATTGCGTCACATCCTGTTTGCTGGCGAAGTGATGCCGGCCCGGCATCTGAACTATTGGCGCCAACGCTTCCCTAAGAGCACGTTCGCCAATTTATACGGGCCAACCGAGATCACCGTGGATTGCACCTACTACATCCTGAATCGGGAGATTAGCGACTACGAATCAATTCCCATCGGTTTTCCATGTCGCAACACGGACGTGCTCATTCTTAACGACCGCAACCGCCCTGCACAGGTTGGCGAGCCAGGGGAATTGTGCGTGCGCGGCAGTTCGCTGGCGCTGGGCTACTGGAATAATCCCGAGCAGACAGCTAAGGCATTTACGCAAAATCCTCTGAACACATGCTATCCGGAAATCATTTACCGGACCGGTGATCTTGTGTCCCGCAACGAAAGTGGTGAAATAATGTTCATCGGGCGGAAAGATTATCAAATCAAGCATCTCGGCTACCGGATCGAACTGGCCGAGATCGAAACAGCGATGCTGGCGATCACGGAAATTCAAAAAGCATGTGTGCTTTATCACCACCAGAAGAAGGAAATTACGCTTTTTTTCGAATCGAATGTAAAGCTGTCAGCCCGTGACATCCGGCAGAAACTCACCGACCGGCTTCCGAAGTACATGTTCCCTACGGCCTTTCACCAACTTGATGCCTTGCCGTGCAATCCAAATGGCAAGATCGACCGGCAGATACTGACAGAAGCATATCTAAGACGCCATGAAGTTGGCCTTGCTGATCGACCAGGTCTTGTCCCGGTTCAGGGTGCAAGGGGTTGAACTGGCCAATCGGAGGGCGAAAAAGATGAAACCTAGAGGGTAAAAATGAAGCTCGCTGTCGTCAGCAATATCAACATGGATCCGCTGAAGCTGCATCTGAAGAAGATGAATGCTCCGACTCCCTACTTTTGCGCCTATGGTCAGCATCTGCTCGAGCTCATAGATCGGAAATCGGCTCTGTACAACCTGGACTTGGGCACCCTGTTTGTTCACCTGGATGCCGAGGAGTTGTTGAAGGATGACTTTTTTCGACTCCCGCGCGAAGCCCAGGTAGATGCTTATTTAGAAGAGCTTTTAGCGGCGCTACACTGTTTCTGCGGCGAACATCCAGAAGTCAGCGTGATTATCTCTTCGATTGTCTTGCCGCCATTCTCGTTCGTCAGCTACCTCGACGGGAACTCCGATTATAACCCTTCGGCAATTGAGGAGCGGATGAACCGAGAGCTTCGGGAGTTTACAGCTGGACACCGCAACGTATTCATCCTCGACTTCCATCGTCTTGTGCGATTACACGGCTACAGGGCTTTCCACGATGAGAAGTATTGGTACCTCGGCCGTATCAAATATACGCAGGCCGGCTTCAAAACTCTTGCCGAGGATCTAGCTAGTCTGCTATATGCCATTCGGGGCAGCGCCAAAAAGGTTTTGGTATTGGATTTGGACAATACCCTATGGGGTGGAGTCTTAGGTGAAGAAGGGCCTAATGGGGTCAGACTTTCTGAAGACGGGGCCGGGAAGGCTTATCGGGACTTCCAAAAATGCATACGGGCTCTAAGGTCGGTAGGCGTTATTCTCGCGCTCAATTCCAAGAACAACGAGCACGAGGTCCGGCAATTTATGGAGCAGTCCACGATGATGGTTCTGAAGTATGACGATTTCGTGGCGCGAAAAATCAATTGGGAGAACAAGGTTGATAATTTAAATGAAATAGCCTCTGATTTAAACCTGAGCACAGATTGTATGGTGCTCATCGACGACAACCCCGCCGAACGCGCCCTAGTGAGGAAATATTTGCCAGGCGTGGGTGTACCCGAATTTCCCCCGGATGCGGCAATGCTAAAGACTTGGTTCCTAAGCGAAGTCGTCTACCGGTGGTTCCCGCGCGTTAGACTGACGAAAGAGGATCTGAAGAAATCCGAACAGTATGAGCGTAACGTCAGACGGAATACCTTAGGCGATCGCCTAAACCTGCAAGACTTCATCGCCAGCTTGCAGATTGAACTTAAGTTGATCAAGAATGATCCACAAACCGTTACGCGAATTGCTCAACTGACGCAAAAGACCAACCAGTTCAACTTAACCACCCATCGCTATACAGATGCCGACATTGCGCATTACATGGAGAGCGATCGGATCGCAATCTACGGGCTGGAATATGAGGATAAATTCGGAATGGAGGGAATTGTAGGAGCGGCCGTCATCAAATGCCATGGCGACTCTGCCCACATCAGTGACCTGCTTTTAAGTTGCCGTGTGCTCGGTCGAAACGTCGAATACGGCTTCCTCATCGAAATGCTGCGTGATCTTCAAGATTCCGGGATTAAGCGCATCACAGCGGAATACGTTGCCTCACCGAGAAACGTCATTGCGAAGGAGTTTTACGCCAATTGCGGCATGTGTCTGGCGGGGGTCGGCAAGTTCGAAAAAGACACTGACTCGGTGCTCAGCCACCTACAAAAAATTTATTCGAATCATCATGCAAACGGTGTCAAGTGAAGAGATCCTTGGCAGGATTGAAATGATCCTTGCGGAAGCCTTGGATGTCCAACTAATTGGACTGACTGGTGAAACTCGTCTGGACGATATAAAGAATCTCGACTCTTTCCAAGTGATCATGCTTTTCATGGCCATTGAGGAAACCTTCGGCATCCAGTTCACGATGGACGAGATCGCCACAATGAAAACGATCGGCGATATTCTTAACTGGATCAGCGGAAAGTTAAACCGATAACAAGGCGACGACGAGGCGATGTTCAAGTTGCACCATGTTGGGGTTTTGGTTCAAGATATCGAAGCCGAAACCGCGAACTTCGTGAATCGGCTGGGATACGCGGTTGAAAGTGAAATAATCGAAGACCAAGCACAAACCGCTTTCGTTAGGTTTCTTCGGCAGGAAGGGGCTCCTTCCTGGTTGGAGCTGATTGCGCCAAACGGCGCAGGTAGTAAATTGTGCAACGCGCTCAAAAAAGGCGGAGGTTTGCATCACTTCTGTTATGAAGTCGATGACTTGCAGAAAGCGAGAACCAACTTACGCAAACAGGGCATGATGATGATTGGCGAACCCGTTTCAGCGGCGGCATTTCCGGATCGCAAAATCGCCTGGTTGATGGGGCATAACCGAATTCTGGTGGAGATTCTAGAGCACGGAGTAGGGGAATTGTCGCTAGTGTCTATCCAGCCGGTATCGAGTAGTTAGAAGTGGCACGTAGCGATCTTGATCTCGCATGTGCATACTTATGCGCGGGAAACTACGAGAAGCTATTGGCATCATCCAAAGTATCAGAGCCTATCCATTTGGATCGAGCCCGCGGGATTAACACGTAAAACGTGTTCGAGGACGTCGAAAGGCTTGCCACTCCGAGAGTATCAACATCTTTGCCGATTGAGGAGATTTTCGGTCCGCGCTTCATTCGAGAAAAGGTTGTCGTGCTGAAGACGATTGCTG
>Ga0066903_100006526_pt1 | contig 10393 bp, 9 predicted proteins | sample PanSoiMetaGPlot1_FD_67491 | JGI IMG/M metagenome (GOLD analysis project Ga0066903, IMG submission 67491) | Tropical forest soil microbial communities from Panama analyzed to predict greenhouse gas emissions - Panama Soil - Plot 1 (version 2) | ecosystem: Environmental > Terrestrial > Soil >...
TCGACTCCGCTCACCCACCCAGACGCGTCAACGCTAGGCATCGCGTCGCCCCCTGTCCAAAACCGAAACTGGCATAAATTATTCCGGATTGGTATCAATGCCGATGGACATCCGACGCCTTCGCTACTTCGTCGCCGTCGCCGAGACATTGCATTTCGGAGAGGCGGCGCGCCGCCTGAACATGACGCAGCCGCCGCTGTCCAAGCGCATCGCCGAGCTTGAGAAGGGGCTCGGCGTCCTCCTGTTCGACCGGCACAACCGCAAGGTCGTCTTGACGGCGGCAGGCCACACTCTGCTCCCGCAGGCGCGGGAGGCTGTCGAGAGCTTCGACAGGGCGATCAGCTCGGTGCGCGCCCACTCGCCCAGCCACTCGCGCCGAATCTGCGTCGGATTTGCGCTCGACACCTCGCGGCAGGTCCTGCGCCGAATCACCGCTGACCTCAAAGCGCTGCGCGCCGAGGGCCAGATCCGAGAGGCAACGACCGCCGACCAGCATCGCATGCTGCTGGGCGGCGAGCTCGACATCGGCGTCCTGCGCCATCCCTTCGATCCCAAGGGGCTGTGGACCTCCGAGCCGCTCTGCCAGACCTTGGGCGTGGTGATGGGTCGAAACCACCCGCTGGCACGGCGGCGCGTGATCGATCTTGCCGACCTGCAGCCGAGCACCCTGCTCACCTTTCCGCGCGTAGTCGCACCCGGACTGTACGACGAGCTTCTCGCCGCCTGCCGCGCCGGCGGCTACCGGCCGGCGCGGATCGAGCACGCAATGCGGATGACGGCGGGCCTCCTGCTGTCGAACGCAGCGGTTACTCTGCGCCCCGCCGTCGCGCTCAAACCCCGTCGCGTCGGCACGAAGGCCCCGGACCTCGTGTGGAAGCCACTCGTCGACGAGCCGCTGCACTGGTGGACATCCGTCGTGCGGCGCGAGACAACGTGCGATCCGCTGACCCAGAAGACGATCCAGGCCGTGCTGCGCGCGCTGGAGAAGTATGACCAGTGGAAGCGGCATCCGGTTCGACCCTCTTGAGGTCGAACCGGATGCTTCCACAAAGATAGTTTAGCCAAATTGCGGGCACTTTGTCGTGCTTCGCAGGCTCACCCCGCGCGCCGAGCGTTACCTCGTCGGTGAAGCTCCTACCGCCCGGCTACTGAATCGATATTGATTGGCAAAAATTGACTTTGTGCCACCGCAGCCAAGTTCCGCATACCCCCACAGCAAAACGAAGCGGTCTGCATATGGCCCGTCGCGCAGGTAAGAACGAATGCGGTATTTAAGGGCTTATCTGACATACACGCCGAACGCGGCCGCAGGACCATTTTTGGGGTAAGTGGGTGACGAACACGTGTGCCCGTCACCTCGCCAACAGGGGTGAATTCCCTCGGATTCCGGACAGACAGTGAACTGATATTCTTGATCAGGAACAGACATTGCTGATGGGTTCAACTGATGCCATGCGATCTGGGTCTCACGTCCTTCGCGGCAGAGCGACACAAGCTGCTAGCCAGCCCCTGGCTCCACACCTTTGGATTTGAATACGAGTGCAGCATCCGGAGCCAGCAGGAATCGGATGAGTGATCTGGCCGCACTCGTCTCCTTAGCATTGGCTCGAATGCCAATTTTGAAGGCGAAGTCCCTCGTATCATAGAGCTCAGACGGGATTGGCCCGACAAGTTCAACGCCCGCTACTGCTACGAAGACCGGTGTATTTCCAAATGCAAATTCTACCTCGCCACGTGCTAGGAGATCCACTACCTCCACGGCCGTACCGAGCTTTGTCTTTGGCTTCATGGTCTCCGCAATTCCGAGGGATTCGAGGATTCGCGCAACTTGAATCCCGCTACCCCCGCCCCCCGAAGGATCAGGGTATGAAATCGATTTAGCTCGCAAGCATTGAGTTCTTGAAGGCTGCGACCGTAGTGATGTCCGGCTTTGGCGACCCGGCCCGCACAGTGACCGATATCAATGACCGTGCTACAACCGTGACATCGCCAGGCGCGACGTAGCCTTGTGTCACAAGAGGGTCCATAAACGGCGGAGGTAACAAGGCCGCATCGAATTGCTCGCCGCTTCGGATTTTATCTGCACCCGCGCCGGCCGTTGCATAGGTGATGATTAGCCTGTGATTCGTTGAATGCTCAAACCCCGGCGCGACCTCATCCAGTGCTGGCTTCATGGCGAGGGCCCAAAGGAGCTTAATTTCAGAATAGGCGCTGTGAGCGATTTACGCCCTTCCTCGACGATGGCCGGATTTGCCTGAGCAACAATGCTGCGGAGCGGGCGCTACGCGGTTTTGCTCTGGGGCGCAAGTCGTGGCTCTTCGCTGGCTCCGAACGCGGCGCCGCTCGGGCGGCGGCCATGACCACGCTGATTGTCACCGCGAAGCTCAACAATGTCGACCCGCTGGCTTGGCTGGCCGACGTGCTCGCCCGCATCGCCGGCATGCCGCGGAGCCGGCTTCCAGAGCTGCTGCCGTGGAACTGGCTTTTAAGACTTCGGCCTTGGGGCATGTCGGGGCCCGGTTTTCGGCTGCGCTCATGGCGTCCGGTCGCTCCAGCCATGCGTGGCGAATATATCGCTGACAGCCTCCACAATGGCTGCGCCAGTTGCCTCGACCTCGTGCCCGGTCATAGGTGTCGAGAGCGCGCCTGAGCAGTTCGGCGTGAGCAGGAACCCGCGCTCCAGGAGGCAGAAATGGATGGCAGCGAGCGCCTGCTTCTGGGAGGGGGAAGGGAAGCAGCTACGATAGCCGGCTATCAGCCGACGAGTGAGATGTAGGCGGAAGAGCGAGCCCATGCCCGTCGCCTGCGCCGGAAGCGCACGCCTGAGGAACTGTTCGTTGAGCGCGTCCCGCAGTCGTTGGCCTATGCCGTTGAGGCGGGCGACAGCCGTCTCGTCATAACTCCTGAGCGTCATCAGCCCAGCCATCATCGACAGCGGATTGGCGCTGAAGGTGCCACCGTGGGCTACCACGGGTTTGCCCTTGGTGTGATCGAAGATGGCCATGTGGCGAGCCGGACCGGCAACTGCACCGATCGGCAGGCCCCCGCCGATGATCTTGGCGAGAGCGACGAGATCGGGCTCAAGCCCAAATTCGTGGTGAGCGCCGTGATAGCCCAGACGGTAGGAAATGACCTCGTCGAGGACCAACAGGACGCCGAACTTGCGGCAGCAGTCTGTGAGGGATTCGAGCAGCCGCTGATCTGCTGGCACCATTCCAGCGCGAGATGCAAGGGGATCAAAGACGACCGCAGCTAAGCGGTGGCCGTTCTCCTCCAACAGCTGGCGACATGAGGACGGATCATCGAACGGGAGAACGAGCGTGTCATACAACAACGACGGCGGGCTGCCGCGCGCGTAGGCGACGCTCGCTGGCACGTGGTCGCCCCAATTCTGCGGGGTGGGATCGAGACTGATTTCGACAGGATCGTAGGCGCCATGATATGCGCCTTCGAACTTGGCGATGGCATGACGCCCGGTGATGCCGCGTGCCGCCTTGACGGCGAACATCACGGCCTCGGTGCCCGAATTGACAAAGCGTACCTGCTCGGCACGCGGCGAGCGCCCGCAGATCTCGTTTGCAAGCTCGATTTCGTGGACGGTTGGGATACCGAAGGCCGTCCCCTCGTCGAGACCCTCGCGCAGCGTATCAATCACTGGCGCGAAAGCGTGACCGTGGATTAGTGAAAAGAAGTTATTGGCGCAATCAAAGATGCGCCGACCGTCCACGTCGGTGATCCACGCGCCCGAGCCACGCGCTGCGAAGGGCGGGTGCGGTGCGAAATAGGATGCGAGCCGCATGCTGCCGCCCGGCGTTATGCGCCTGGCGCGCTCGAACTCTGCCCTCGATCTCGGTCCTAACGCCTCGGGTCGATTGTGGGTGGCTGGCGGCAGGGACATCTCTCGCTCCTCGGCAGCAATCGCTCAATTCGCGCGCAGGGCTGCAGTGGCGTCTTGGTCGACGATGAAGTCGGGCGCGGGCCCGAGGACGACGCCGTAGCTTGCTCGCGCCGCCTCCAGGGAGACGAGACCGTCGCGCACGTCGTTGCGCACGCATTGCGGGTCGCGCATGCGTGGGTCGCCGTAACCGCCGCCTCCGGCGGAGGAAATGCTCAGGCGCAAGGGCCCATGGTGCTCGACGCCGTACTGTGGCGGATTGTACCGGCGACCGTCCGGGAATGTTACGGCGCAAGAACCCTTGTCACCGGCGAGCCCGCCCGCGATACCGAAGCTCGTTTGCGCGCCATTGCCCTCTCCCCGGTAGGAGTATTCCGCTGGGACCAGCACATCGAGCTCGACGAGAGCACCGGTGCCGCCGCGAAAACGGCCTGGCCCGCCGCCATCCGCGCGCAACTCATGGCGGCGGACATGGAAGGGATAGTCGACCTCGAACATCTCGACATCCGGGAGGGTCAACCCGCCGAGCGTTGCCATGTGGCCCATGGTCTCGAAGCCGTCGCGACCGGCCACGGCCCCGGCTCCCGCCATGCCAAGCCACTGGTAGGCGACGAAGAATCGCCCATCGGCATCGATTCCGGAGGTGTTGCAGTGCGACGCGCGGCTCCAGCCGGCACACGCCTTCTCGGGCACAGCTTGCCCAAGCGCCTTCCAGATGGCGTGTATGATCTGATGCGCGGGGTAGGTCGTGCACAACGTGACGGCGGCCGGATACCGCGGATTGACGATGGTGCCCTCGGGCGCGATGACCTCGATGGGTCGGTAAGCGCCCTCGTTGCGGGGGATGTGCGAGCCGAGGGTCGCGACGATGGCGAGGTAGGTTGCCGAGCAGGTGTTGGCGAAGGGGCTGTTCTTGAAGCCGCGCAACTGCGGGTCGGTGCCGGTGAAGTCGCAGGTCAGCCTGTCACCCTCGGCCCTCATTGTCACTCGAATCTTGGCATCCGTTGGGGCGAAGCAATCCGTGCCAAGGAAATCTTCGCCGCGCCAAGTGCCATCGGGCAGCGTGGTGATGGCCTCGCGCATGACGGTCTCGCCCCAGTCGAGGAGATCGGCAAGGAGATGTGAGAACGCCTCTCTGCCATGGCTATTGGCCATAGCAGCTAGCCGCCGGGCGCCAATCTCAGTCGAGCCCAGCATGGCCGAGAGGTCCCCTTCGGCGAGATCGGGGGTGCGGCTGTTGAGACGTAAGAGGCGCATGAGGTCGCGGCGGGGCCGGCCGGCCTCGACCAGTTTCAGGACCGGAAGCCGGACGCCCTCATGGAAGATCTCGGTGGCGGCCGCATTGTAGGTGCCCGCCGCCCCGCCGCCGATATCGGATTGATGCGCGCGGTTCGCCGTGAACGCGAGCAACTCCTCGTCGAGGAATACTGGGCGAATGACGGTCCAATCGGGCAGATGATTGCCGCCGGCGTCATAGGGATCATTGAGAATGAAGACGTCGCCAGGCCGGATGTCACCCGCAAAATCCTCAAGTACATGACGAATACCGAACCCGCCAGACCCGGTATGAATGGGAATTCCGTCGGCCTGGCTCGCTACACGGCCCTGCGCGTCACTAATGAAGCAGGAGAAGTCGTGGCTCTGGCTAAAAATGGGGCTGCGCGCCGTGCACGTCATCACCCACCCCATGGTGCGCGAGACATGGTCGATCTGCTTCTGCCCCAGCGCCAGCTGAATCGGATCGGTGCGCTTGCCGTGCCTCATAGCGCCACCTCATGCTGGCGCTCGCTCTCCGGCCGCGGTTGTGCCGTGTCAATCTCGATGACCAACGTGTCCGAGGCATCAACGCCCAACGCGTCACCTGGATGTACGAGGATGGTCGTGGTGTGCTCTTCCACGACGCATGGACCCTCGACACGGCAACCCGGCAGCAGGTCGGCGCCGTGATAGACGGGCACGCGGGACAAGATCCCGGCGTTCTCCACCCAAACAGCGCGATGCTCGCTCGGCTTTGGCAGGCGGGGTTTGCCTGCGGGTGTTGTCAACCGCGGCGATGGGACTGCCGGGGCAGGGATCGACCCAGTGACGCGCAGCGCGGCCACCACGGGGCGGGAGCGCGGCTGCAGATGGCCGTAAAGCACTCGGTGCTCGCGCTCGAAGGCTGCGGCGATGCTGTCGATATTGCAGACGTATGCAATGCGCAGGGTGGATTGCTGGCCCGGGTAGCGCAGATCAATTATGCGCTGAAAGGACGCCTGGTCTGGCCGCAAGTGCTGGCGGGCCAGCGCGCTTGCCACCTCGTTCTCCAGCGACTGGAAGGTCCGCTCCGCCTTGTCGAGCGTCTCCTCCGTGAGGGGCTCAATACAGCTCTTGACGGCGTCGCGACGGATGTCGGCGTTGAGCATGCCGAAGGCGCAGAACACCCCGGCCATGCGCGGCACCAGCACCCGGCGGCAGCCGAGGTGGCGCGCAACCGCTCCAGCGTGCACAGCCGCGGCACCCCCGACCGCGACCAGCGAGAAGGCGCGCGGATCGAAGCCGCGCTCGACGCTGACGCGCTCGACGGCATGAACGAGCGCCTGCTCCTGGAGCTTGATGATGCCGGCAGCAGCCACCACCGTGTCGACTCCGAGCACGGCGGCAATATTGCGATCGATGGCCTGGCGGGCGCGCTCCGTGTTGAGCGTTATGGCGCCACCGGCAAAGGGGCCCGGCCGCAAGCGACCCAGCAAGAGTTGCGCGTCGGTATCAGTGGCATTCGTGGCGCCTCGATCGTAGGCGGCGGGTCCCGGATCGCTGCCGGCACCGTCCGGACCTAGCGTCATGACGCCGCCGGCGTCAACGCGCGCGATCGACCCACCTCCGGCGCTCACGGTGTGGATGTCAATGGCAGTGAGGCGCAGGTGATAGCCGGCAACCTCCAGCTCGTCCGTCATCTCAATGCGGCCGTCGTGCATGAGCATGAGATCGCAGGAAGTACCGCCCATCTCCATCGTGATGAGTTTGTCGTCGCCGATCGCCGTTGCTAGCCAGCGCAAGGCACCGGCACCGCCTGAGGGCCCGGAGAGCAGGAGAGAGGCCGGATTACGGGACACTTCTTCGAGCGTGACGAGACCGCCGTTGCTCTGCATGAGCAGGAACGAGCCCTCATGGCCCTCTTCGGCAAGCCGCCGTTCGAGTCCGCCAAGATAGGGAAGGACGCGTGGCGCGACCGCGGCCGCGGCGACTGTGGTGGAGGTGCGGGCATACTCGCCGATCACCGACGCGACCTCGCAGGAGAGAAACACCCGAAGGGACGGGTCGACACGCGCTAGGGCATCGCGCGCGGTACGCTCGTGCACGGGATTGGCATAGGAGTGCAGGAAAGCTACAGCGATGGCTTCTATACCTCCATCACGCAGCTGCCGCGCGGCCACCGCAACGTCCTCGATGCAAAGAGGTTCGCGCTCGCGACCATCAGGACCCATGCGCCCGCGCACAGGGAGACGCAGGTAGCGTGGCACGAGCGGGCTCGGGTAGGGGTCGCGATGCCGCCACGGATCAGAGCGAATGCCCCGACGGATCGTCAAGGCATCGCGGAACCCGGAACTGCAAAGCAGACCGACCAGAGCTGCCTTACCTTCGAGCACCGTGTTGGTGGCAACCGTCGAACCATGCACGAATGCGGTGCATTTCGAGAGCAGCTCTCGGAGCGGCAGATTCGCGTCGGCGGCCGCCACGGTCAAAGCTTGCAGTATTGCCCGAGCGGGATCGCTTGGCAGCGAAGGACTCTTCTTGACCAGTAAGCCGCCCTTGCGATCCGCGACCACCACATCGGTGAAGGTACCGCCGACATCGACACCGATTCGCCATGGTGGGCTGAGAGGCGCCACGCTACCTCCGTTTCACTTGACAGTTTGCTATGTGAAATAGCACATCAAGTCAAGAAATCTCATCTCAGTCCTAACAGGCGATACCATGACTCAGGTCTGCGAGATCACACGCGCGAGCAGCGCCTCGCCGCGAGCGAGATCGCTGCGGATAGCATCCGACAAGCCCTTCCCATCGCGCGAGCGCGCGGCAGCGATGGCTACTTCGTGGACGCGAACCGCATCGGTGGGCACTGCAAGTGAGGGATAGAGGAGGCGGAACGTCGGCCCGATCCGTAGCCACGTAGCACGGATGAAGGACAGGGCCAGCGGCATTTTCGCTGCCGCGTAGATGCAGAAATGGAACTCGCGGTTAGCACTGAAGACGGTACGGTAGTCGAGGCGGTCATACGCCGCCTTCATGCGTTCCTGGGCTCGATTCAGCCTGCGAACGTCGTCATCTGCAAGTTTTTCCGCCGCTTCCGCGGCAGCCATCGGCTCGAGGGAATAGCGCAGCGCATAAATCTCCTTGAGGCGCGCCGGCGTTAGCCGAGGGACCGCCACGATGCGGGCGTTAACGAGCTCCAATGCTCCCTCGCTCACCAACCGCAGGATAGCCTCGCGGGCCGGCGTTGCGCTGATCCCGAGGTCCGCGGCAATGGCTCGCGAGGCAACGCGGTCTCCCGGCACGTAGGCGCCGTCCATCAGGCTCTGCGCGATACGCTCGTAGGCGGCCTCCGCAAGCGTTTCCGGTCGGGCCAATGCGGCAAGCTTGGCGGCCGCTCGGGGTGCCGCGCGGGAAGCGCTGATCGCGGGCCTTGACAGCTCCTTACGTGTCATAACACATTGCACATTGCGTCGCTCTTTCGATATGTATCGACAGCCTCGCACAGGAGTATCGACTCCGGACGATTGGGGGAAGTGCAAAAAGAATTTGAGCCAGCCGAGCCGATGCATCCCAATCCAGGGTCCGCGAGAACAGGGAGTGCAGGAGCAAGCCATGAGAGTTTTCGCACTGGCTGCACTAGCAGCAGCGTCCGTCAGCGGTACATTCACAAGCGTCCACGCCGACAACATCAAAGTGGCGGTCATCGAGAACCTGAGCGGGTCAGGGTCGACGACCAACCGTGAGTTCGCGCTTGCCGTCCGCTACTGGGCGGAGCAAGTCAAGACCAAGGGAGGCATTCGGGGCGGCGTGGTCGAATACATCGAATACGACAGCCAAGGCTCGACCGCGACCGCAGCAGAGAAGTTCAGGAGCGCGGTCGCCGATGGGGCTCATATCATCGTGCAGGGTGGCTCCTCCGGCGTCGCCGGGCAGCTTACCGAGGACGTGCGCAAGCACAACCTTCGCAACCCCACTCAACCCATCCTGTACATCAATCCGGGCTCCGAAGCGCTCGAGCTGACCGGCGAGAAATGCCACTACTACTTCTTCCGCTTCGCCACGAATGCCGATATGCGCGTCAAGGGGCTGGTTACGGCGATGAAGGAGGCAGGCGACCTGGGCGCGAAGGTGTTTTCGATCAACCAGAACTATTCCTGGGGCAAGGATATGCAAGGCGCCATCGACAGCTACGCCTCGCTCGGGGGCTACACCGTGGTCGATCGCGTGCTGCACGACACCAACAAGATCCAGGACTTCGGCCCCTATGTTGCGCGCATCAAGGCGTCGGGCGCGGACACGGTGATCACCGGCAACTGGGCAAGCGATCTCGTTCTGCTGATGAAAGAGGTCGCGACCTCCGGGCTCAAGATGAAGTTTGGCACGATGTTCCTCGACTTGCCTGGTAGCCTCGAGAGTGCCGGGCAGGCAGCACTCGGCTACTACACGGTCGAGAGCTCGAACAAGGAGGTCGGCGGGGACGCCATGCTTGCGCTCTATGCCGACTACAAGCAACGCTTGGGGCATGAGCCGAGCTCGTCTGAGACGCGCACGATCTTCGCCATGCAGACTCTGGGCGCCGCGCTCAATACGCTCGATCTATCAAAGAAGATAGACGTATCGGCAATCGCGTCAGCTCTAGAGAAAGCCAACATCACTACGCCTGCCGGCGAGATCGGCATGCGTGCCGAGGACCACCAAGCCATCGTGCCCGTGATCATCTCCAAGGTTAGCCCGGATGCGAAGTACAAGCGCGAGGGCCTGAACCTCGGATTCAAGCCTGTGCGCGTGATAGCGGGGAAAGATGCGGTGAACCCTGTGCAATCAGCCTGCAAGATGGAGCGCCCATCCTAGCAGCAGAAGCCAATGGCTCGGGGCACCCTCGCGCCGTTGTGCATTGATGGGAAATTCGCGGGTGGATTTCGTAATTGTCTCCCTCTTGAACGGCATCTCCTACGGCCTGCTGCTGTTTATGGTGTCGGCAGGTCTCACGCTGATTTTCGGGATGATGGGCGTGTTGAACTTTGCGCACGGCTCCTTCTACATGTTGGGCGCGTATTTCGGATACACCCTCGCTCGCTACGCCAGCTTCTGGGTTGCGCTCGCGATTGCACCGCTCGCCGTGGCGCTGATCGGCGGCTTCATCGAGCGCTACATGTTGCGGCGTGCGCACCGCCATGGGCACGCGCATGAGCTACTTCTGACCTTCGGCCTTTTTTTCATCTTCGAGGAGCTGGTGAAGCTTTTTTACGGCTTCTACCCGGT
>Ga0066903_100006528_pt1 | contig 10391 bp, 7 predicted proteins | sample PanSoiMetaGPlot1_FD_67491 | JGI IMG/M metagenome (GOLD analysis project Ga0066903, IMG submission 67491) | Tropical forest soil microbial communities from Panama analyzed to predict greenhouse gas emissions - Panama Soil - Plot 1 (version 2) | ecosystem: Environmental > Terrestrial > Soil >...
GACTCGCCGGCGGCGTGGGCCACCTGGTCGGTCGCGGTCAATGTGCCGTATCGCGAAGTGCGCCAACGTGTGGACGCTGACGCGCTGGCCAAGGGTCCCCATATCCCGCGCATCCAGCGTTGAACACGCGTGGCCGGCGCCCGGATGCGCCGCGGCCCCGTCCGTGACGCGGGGTTGGACGGCGCCCGAAGCACGTGCGTACGCTGCCTCACCGCTCGCACACGATGGGTGCCCCACGCGGGCCGCCAACTGCCGGCGCGAGCGACGTCCCGGAGGAGGTCCCCATGCTGAAGAAGATCGCCGTCACGCTGTTCTCGGTCATCACGCTGGCCGTGGTCGCCGTGCTCGCGATCGCCGCCACGCGGCCGGCCACCTACCACGTGGAGCGCAGCGTCTCGATGGGTGCATCGCAGGGCGCGGTGTTCGCCGTCGTGAACGACCTGCACCGCTTCCACGAGTGGTCGCCGTGGCAGAAGCTCGACCCGCAGATGAAGGTCACGTACAGCGGACCGCCGACGGGCGTGGGCGCGTCGTACACGTGGGTGGGCAACGACAAGGTGGGCGAGGGTCGCATGACGATGACCGACGCCACGCCGCCCAGCTCCGTCACGCAGAAGCTCGAGTTCATCAAGCCGTTCGTGTCCACCTGCGCCGTGCACATCAACATCGCGCCGGACGGCGACGGCAGCCGCGTCACGTGGGCGATCGACGGCAACAACAACTACGTGTCGAAGGTGATGTGCCTGTTCGTGAGCATGGACGCGATGATGGGCAAGGATTTCGAGGCGGGGCTCGCGAACCTGAAGCAGGTCGCCGAGGCGGGTCCGTCGCAGGCGGGCGCCGCGACGCCGGCCGAGACGGGAGCGCCGGCGAAGCCCTGAACGCCGATCGAGTGAGAATGAGTGGGCGGTCGCGTAGACGCGGCCGCCCACTTCATATTCCGCACGTTCGGGCGATCCGGTCACGGACCACGCGACCACGAGCTTCGTATCCGCGGGCGCACACGCGTCTTCGCGCTCGCCGCACCACGCGCGCCATGCCAATATCCGGCGTCTCCCACTCGGGGAGAATATCGATGAACCCGCGAAAGGAGCCGCCATGCGGAAATTCATCCTGTGCCTCTCGATCAGTGGAGTGGTGTTCGCCACCGCGGCCCGAGCCGCAACGTGGCAGGTCGGACCGAGCATCGGAGTCGACCTGACGACGCGATACGGATCCTATGCGGGCGTCATCGGAGCCCCGCTGGGCGCGGACCTGATCACGGGAGGACTGCGCCCCGGGCTTCGCGTGGGCGCGTGGGACTCGCATCTGCGACACGAGTTGTTCCTCGACACGAGCTTTCAGATGCTGTCGGGCTCGAGCGTCCTGTGGACGACGTCGAACACGCTCAACTACGCCTACGCCTTCGATTCAGGCCCGGCATGGTACGCCACGGCCGGGGGCGGCTTCGCGATCGCCTCGGGTAACGAGACGGACACCAGGTCGACCCTGCTCTACGGTCTCGGCTTCGGGCGCAGGCATCGGCTGAACCACGGTCACGGCTCTGTGCGAGTGGAGGCACGCTACGACGGTTCGGAGACGCGACACGCCGGCCACCTGACCACCCTCAGCCTCCGCCTGGGTTGGGATCTCGACCTGAATTGAGCCCTGGAGGATCGGCCCGGGCCTCATCGCAGGCACGGATCGAGCGGGCGGTCGCGGTTCACGCGGCCGCCCGCCGCGGTTCGCGGCGTCTACTTCGCAGCCAGCCGTGACGCGTCGAGCTTGATGTCCGCCTGCGCCCACGCTTTCTCGAAGCGCGCGCGCGTCTCGGCCGCCTCGGCGCTGCGGCCCTGCGCCTCCTGCGCTTGCGCGAGCCCGTAGAGCGACCAGCCGTTCTCGGGGTGCTTGCGCAGGTCCTGCCAGTAGACCGTCTCGGCCTCACGCGCGCGCCCCGCGGCGAGGAGCGCCGCGCCCAGCGCCTGGCGCGGCGGGTAGTGCCACTCCTCGGGCTCCGTATAGACGAGCGCGTCCTCGAGCAGCACGGCGCGCTGCAGGTGCGCGACCGCCGCTTCGGCGTTGCCGCGGCTCAGGTCCAGCTCGCCGGCGAGCACCTCCGGCGCCACGGCGAGGATGCTGCGCGCGGTGTTGGGTGAGAACAGCGTGAAGTTGAGCGACGTGTCCGCCGCGATCGTGCGCAGCGTGTCGAGCACGCGCGCCGCCTCGTCGCGGCGGTGCTTGCCGAGCAGCGCCAGCCCGCGCGCGTAGGTCCACGTGCCGGTGAGGAAGCGGTTCGCCTTGGGCGGCGCGGGCTCGGCCAGCATCTCGTCCCAGTGCCCGAAGCGCGTGAGCGCGTACCACGGCACGACGCGGAAGCCGGCGAGCAGCGGCAGCGCCGCGAGCGCCGAATCGCTCACCTGCGAGGCTACCTTGCGCGCGGCCGCGATCGCCACCGCCGAGCGGCCCTGCATCGTGGCCGCGAACCACAGGAAGTGGATGTTGTGCGGGTAGTACGCCATCGGGTAGAGGCCCTGCGCGCGGCACTGGCTGATGTAGTCCTCGTCCGCGGCGATCGCCAGCTCGTTGCTGTGCGCCGCGTCCGCGTAGCGGCCGACGCGCTGGTAGATGTGCGACGCCATGTGCACCATGTGCCCGGCCGCGGGCATCAGCGGCAGCAGGCGGTCGGCCGCGGCCTCGGCCTTCTGCGCCTCGGCGGTGGGCTCGAGCAGGTGGATGTAGAAGTGGAGCGCGCCGGGATGGTTCGCGTCCTTGGCGATCACTTCTTCGAGCTTCGCGCGGATCTCGGCCGTGCCCGGGTAGGGCGAGCCGTCGGGCCGCCAGTAGTTCCACGGCCGCAGGTCCATCGCCGACTCGACCCACAGCACCTGGGCGTCGAGGTCGGCCGGGAAGCGGCGCGCGTGCTCGCGCATGGCGAGCGCGTAGGCGGAATCGCACGCGGCGCGGCGCTCGGCCTTGCCCTCGTAGCGTTTGCTCAGCGCGTCGATGTAGCCGCGCTCGCGCGCGGACGCGCCCGCGCGGAGCGCCAGCGCCTGGCCCACGAGTGCCAGCGCCTTGGGCTCGTCCGCGGCGTCCATCGGCGCGTTGATGTTGGGGCCCAGCACGAGCGCCTGGCCCCAGAACGCCATGGCGCAGTGCGGGTCCAGCCGCGCCGCCTCGGCGAACGCGCGGCCCGCCTCGGCGTGGTTGAAGCCGTAGGCGAGGTTCATGCCCTGGTCGATGAACTTCTGCGCGTCGGCGGATTTCGTGGTGACCGGGAAGCGGTGCGAGCCGAGCGACTGCAGCCGCGGCGCCATGCGGCCGTCGGCCGCGGGCTGCGCGCTGCGCGCGTCCTTGGCGTAGTGCTGGTGCACCGTGGTCTGCGCGAGCGTCGGGCTCGTGATCAGCGCGAGCAGCAGGACGCTCGCGATCGCGTATCGCATGTCGGCCTCCGGGTCCGGGTCCGAGGGTTATACACCGAGCGCAGGGGAACGTGACAGCGCGGCCGCCACCGAGGTTCCGGCGCACATTGAACCCTCGTCGTCCGGCGATTATCCTGACCAGTCCTTCGCACGCGCGCGGCCCCCGCCGCCCCTCCACCCTCACACCGGAATGCCATGGGACGCATCTTCGAGACCCGCAAGGCCACGATGTTCGCGCGCTGGGACCGCATGTCCAAGATGTTCTCGCGCATCGGCAAGGAGATCACGATCGCGGTCAAGAAGGGCGGACCGAATCCCGACTCCAACCCCGCGCTGCGGCGCGTCATCCAGAACGCCCGCGCCGCGAACATGCCGAAGGACAAGGTCGAGAACGCCATCAAGAAGGCGTCCGGCCACGACACCGCGGGCTACGAGGAGATCCTCTACGAGGGCTACGGGCCGCACGGCATCGCGATCCTCGTCGAGGCGGCCACCGACAACCCCGTGCGCACCGTGGGCAACATCCGCCATCACTTCACGAAGGGCGGTGGCAACCTCGGCAGCTCGAACAGCGTCTCGTTCCAGTTCAAGCGCATGGGCGTGTTCCGGCTGAGCCCCGCCGGGCTCGACGCCGAGGCGCTCGAGCTGGACCTGATCGACGCCGGCCTCGAGGAATTGGGCGAGACCACGGGCGAGAAGGGCGATGCGCAGCTGCTGCTGCGCTGCGCGTTCGCCGATTTCGGCCACGTGGCGAAGGCGCTCGAGGACCGGAAGATCACGCCGCTCTCCTCGGAGCTGGAGTACATCCCGCAGACGCCGATGCACCTGCCCGACGACCAGGGGAACATGGTGTTGAAGCTGGTGGACTCGCTCGAGCAGGACGAGGACGTGCAGAAGGTCTTCCACAACCTCGGCTGAGCGTTTCCAGGGCCGCTTGGACTTCACGCTCCTGCCGCTCGCGGTCACCCCGATCGTGCTGCTCGTGCACGTCATCTGGATGGTGGACCGCCCGCGCCACGAGCCGGTCGGCAACGTGCTGCGCTACATCGGGTGCGGCGTGCTCGCCGGCGGCCTCGCGGTGGGCGTCGAGTTCCTGGTGGACCCGTTGCTGGGCCGGCTCGGCGATCCGCACCTCGGCTGGCTCGTGCGCCTGCTGTTGGCGTTCGTGGGCGTGGGACTGCTGGAGGAGGCCTGCAAGCTCGCGTGGCTCACGATCGCCGCGCGCGGCGACCGCGCGCTCGACGAGCCGTTCGACTGGGTCGTCTACTCGGTCTCGGTGGCGTTGGGCTTCGCCGCGCTCGAGAACGTCCGCGTGCTGTGGCAGGGCGCGCAGGCCGGCTGGTCGCGCGCGTTCTTCGCGGTGCCGGTGCACGCGCTGCTCGGCACACTGATGGGCAGCCACCTGGCGCGCGCGATGCGCGACGGCCCCGGCACGCTCGCGCGCCGGCGCTGGCTCGCGCTGCTCGAGCCCGCGGCGTGGCACGCGGTGTACGACCACCTCATCTTCCAGATCCGCCTCGCGAAGGGGTTCCCCACGGGCCTGGTGCTCCTGTTCCTCGTGGTCGTGCTCGCGCTCTGGACGCACGCGGTGCGCCGCACCGCCGCGCTGTGGCGATCCGAGCAGGGTCTCCCGCCGCCGCTCCTCGCACCCGCCCAGACGCTCGCGCGTCTGGTGGGACGGAGCTCAGGCGGAGCGAGCGACCCGCGGGAGAAAAACGAGAGCGGCGGCCCGTAGCTGGGCCGCCGCTCGGTCTTGCGAACGTTCGCGCGTGAGGGTTACCAGCCCGCTTTGCCGCCGGCGGGTCCAGCGGCGTAGAACGAGCAGTGCGGCAGCGGCGCGCTCACCGTGCCGCGCGTGAGATCGACCTTCGAGTTCGGGACGATCACCCACTTGTTCTGGGCCGGGTCGAACCACCAGATGACCCAGTCCTTGAGCTTGTCGCAGTCGACGTCCTTGCAGTTCGCGGTCACGGTCACCGGGATGAGGAAGTGATTCATGGTCTCGGGCAGGATCTGCAGCTTGCAGCTGAACGCGGTCGGCGTCTGCACCCCGATGCCGACGGTCGCGCTGCCGGCGATCGCGCCCGCGGGGACGTCCAGGCGCCAGCGGCCGTTCGTGACGGAGCCGCTGCCGCCGGTCGGGATCCAGACGATGCGGACGATCAGCTTGACGAGCGGATCGAGGATGGACCCGAGCAGGGTGCCGCTGCTGCCCCCGTCGTCCATCGAGCCCGCGGGGCCCTTGGCCGAGGCCGGTACGTTCGGGGCGGTGGACTCGGACATGCATCCCGCCGCGATCGCGACGGCGAGCGCGCCGACGCACAGGGCGCTCAGGAGTCTCTTCAGGCGATGCGACATGGACAGGGTCTCCTCGTGACTTCGCGGCGCTGGGGCACGTGGGGTGGACAGCACTGCCTTACCGCATGCAGCGTGCCGAAACTTTTCGCGCGCTCGAAGCGTGCGGGCTGCCCGTTCCGTGAGAGCGAGAGGTCACGCTCTGAGCGAGACCGCACAGCGCGCGTTCCGCATTCGCAGCGTGCACGCGCTGCAATGGGGGGCGAGAGCGCGAGCGGCGGGAGGGCACTGGGGGCGTGCACCCGCGCGTCGCGCGGTTCCACCCAGGCGGCTGCGCCGGAACGCCTAGTCGAGGCGGACGACCCGCCTGCGCGCTTCCTCGCCGGCGGCGCGGACGCGCAGCCAGTAGAGGCCGGGGCGGACGGTGGCTCCGCGGTCGTCGCGGCCGTCCCAGGCGAGGTCGTGCGGGCCCGCGGTGAGCACGCCCGCGTCCACCGCGCGCACCACGCGGCCGGCCAGGTCCAGCGCCTCGAGCCGCACGCGGGTGGCCTGGCCCAGCTCGAGGTGCAGCGTCGAGAGCGCGCTCGTCGGGTTGGGTCGCGCCGCCGACACGCGCATCCCGGGCCCCGGCGGCGGGCCGCCCACGCCCAACCCGTTCTGCGGCTCGAGGAAGTACTGGCCGAGGATCGTGGTCATGGCGGTCTGGAGCGGGGCGTGCGTCCAGCGGTACGGCCGCCCGGAGAGGAACGCGAAGCGTCCGCCGGTCGCGCGCAGCCCCGCGCCGCCCGCCGGCATCCGCACCACGCCGATGCCGCGCTGCGGCGAGAAGCCGCTCGTGGTCTTGTAGAGGAGCTGGCTGTCGGGCTGCGAGCGCGTCGAATCGAACGCGACGCAGCCGCTCTGGATGGCGGTGCGCGTCAGCGTCGGGAACGCGGGGCGCGTCGGCAGGCAGTCGTTGAGGATCGCGCCGGTGTTCGTGAGCGTGATCCCGAGGTAGGCGAGCAGCCCGTCGTCCAGGAAGCTCTCGCCGGATTTCGCGAGCAGCAGCACGTTGCCGCCCGCCTCGAGGTAGGAGCGGATCGGCGTCTGGATCCAGGAGTCGATGTCGCCGTTGTCGTCGCTCCCCACCCAGACGACGTTGCGGTAGTGCCCGAGCACGTCGGGCGGCACGGGCCCGTGGCCGAGCGGCGAGGGCAGCGTCGCGGGGTAGCCGCCGGCCGGCGCGGGGAAGTGGTCCCAGAAGGCGATCGGGTAGTTGCCCGTGAACGCGCGGTCGGTGTACGAGGAGAAGATCTCGCTGCCGAACGTGGTCCAGTCGACGCCGTTCACGAGCAGCACGCCGCGGTCGAACGGCGGCTGAACCACCGGGCGATCCACCTGCTTCAGGATCCAGTCGTCCGGATCGAGATCGAGCGCGATCGGCCCCGCGTCCACGTGCAGCGTGAACAGCTGCGACGCGAGCGAGTCCGGCACCACGAAATCGCGCGGCCCGCCCGACGTGGTGATGCGCACGTCCACCGGCATCGTGAACAGCTGCCAGCTCTGCCGCTGCTCCAGCGTGAGCGCGACGTCGTAGCCGCCGCCCGCGGCGTGCGACGTCCACGACGCGCGGTAGACCGGGTAACGCTCGCCGTACACCCACTGCTGGAAGAACTTCGTGAGGTCGCGGCCGGACACGGCCTCGCACGCGGCGCGGAAGTCCTCGGTCGTGGCGTTGGCGTACGCGTGCGTGGCGCGGTAGTGGAGCATGCCGTCGAAGAACACCGCGTCGCCCAACACGTGGCGCAGCATGTTCAGCACCCATGAGGCTTTGTCGTACGACAGGTTCGAATCGAAGATGCGGCCCGAGCTCTGGTCGTCGGGCACGTACACGGTGCCGGGGCCGTAGTACTTGTTGAGGAACAGGTCGGCGTGGTACGCGGCGGGGCCGCCGTAGGACTCCGCCCAGATCGACTCCATGAACGTGGCGAAGCCCTCGTTCAACCAGATGTGGTGGAAGTCGTGGCAGGTGACGAGATCGCCCCACCACTGGTGGCCCAGCTCGTGCGCGACGACGTACTCGGCGAACGAGCCGAGGCTCGTGCAGGTCTGGTGCTCCATGCCGCCGCTGAACTGGAACTGCGCGTGTCCGTACTTCTCGTCCTGGAACGGGTACGGCCCGAACCGCGCGACGTAGGCGCCCAACATGGTCTTCACCTTCGCCTGCACCGCGGCCACGCCGCCGGCGGACTCGGGGTAGTTGAAGAAGTCGATGCGCATCGAGTCGGTGGGCGAGGGCCGGTACCAGTCGGTCGTGTGCGTGTACGGATAGCTGGCGATGGAGACGAGGTAGGTGGAGATGGGATGGCTCTCGCGCCAGCGCGTCACGGCCTGGATGCCGTTGTCCGTCGCGGAGAGCTGCGTGCCGTTGGATGCGGTGGTCATGCCGGTCGGCACCGTGTAGCGGATCGTCACCGAGTCCGCCTTGTCGTCGGGGCTGTCCTTGCACGGCCACCACGTGCGCGCGCCGTAGGGCTCCGACAGGCTCCAGATCAGCTGCCGGCCGTTCACGGTCGTGAACCCGAACGAGCCCGCGACCGGGCTGCCCGAATAGGTGACGCGCACGTCCACGCGCTCGCCGGCGGCGTAGGCGCGGTCCAGGTTCACCGTGACCAGGTCGCCGGCGCGCGAGAACGTGGTCGGGCCGCCGGCGCTCGTGACCGCGGTCACGCCCAGCGACGCGTTCAGGTCCAGGTCGACGTTCGTGAGCGGCCCGGTCACCACCTTCGCCTGCATCCGCACCGTGCCCGAGACCTGCGCGCCGGCGGGATTGAACGTCAGATCGAGGTCGTACCAGCTGACGTCGTACGACAGCTGGTTCGGTGTCGCGGCCGCGTGCAGCGCGCGCTCGCGGCGCAGCGCCTCGGCCTTCCACGCCGCGAGGAACGGCGACACGTGGCGCTCGTCGCGCAGCTCGGCGGGGCCGTTCGGCGTGGGCGGGAACAGGATCGGCTTCGCCGCGGCCGGCGCGGCCAGCGCGGCGGCGAGCACGAGCGCACGCGCGAGCGAGGGCCATCGCGTGCGACGTGAGCATGCGTGCTGCGCGTTCATCGACCTACCGCCGGCCGGACCTGTCAGGATAGCGCGGCGCCGCCGGGTGCTTCACCGGGTCGCGCTGGATCTCGTCCAGCAGGAGTTTAACAGCCGCGTCCAGCTGCGCGTCTTCACCCGCGGCCGTGGCGTGCGGCAGGTCGTCCACGACCACGTCAGGGTCCACACCGTGGCCCTCGATCAGCCAGTCGCCCTCGGGTCCGTAGACGCCGGTCTCGGCGGCCGTGGCGATGCCGCGGTCGACGAGGAAGTTGTCCTGCGAGAGCCAGATCTCACCGCCCCACGTGCGCGTGCCCACGACCTTGCCGAGCCCGAGCCGCCGGAACCCTTCCGCGAACGCCTCGCCGTCCGAGATCGTGGTTTCGTTCACCAGGGCGACGATCTTGCCGCGGAACGCGAACGGCATGTTCGCGACCGGGTGGCCTGTGCGCGGCTGCCACCAGAACCAGGTGCGGCGGAGCAGCTTGCCCAGGATCCACGAATCGATGTTGCCGCCGCGGTTGCCGCGCAGGTCGATCACCAGGCCGTCGCGCTCGTAGACGGGGTAGTAGTCGCGCTCCCATTGTGCCATGTCGGGCGCGCCCATCGCGCGCAGGTGGACGTAACCGACGCGACCCGCCGACAGCGAGTCCGTGCGGAGCCGCCGCGTGTACTCCCACTCGGTGTAACGCAGATCGGTCTCGCGCACCGGCGTCACCGGCTGCGCCACGACGTCGCGCGCGGCGGAGCCGGGCCGCTGCACCTTGAGCAGCACCTGCTTGCCCGCCTGGCCGCGGAGCAACGCGCCGGGGTCCGTCGCCGAGAGCGCGGGCACGCCGTTCACCGCCAGCAGCACGTCGCCGTCGCGCACGCCCACTTCTGGCTTGGCGAGCGGGCCCAGCTTGGCCGGCTCGTCGGGGTCGGTGCGGAACACGTGCTCGACCTTCCATCCGCCCGCGCGCTCGTCGCGCGTGAGCTGCGCGCCGAGGCCGGCCGGGTCGACCTGGTCGGGACCGCGGCGCTGGTCGCCGCCGTAGACGAACATGTGCAGCGCGGACAGCTCGCCGATCATCTGCTGGAAGATGTCCGCCAGCTCGCCGCGCGTGGTGACGCGATCGGCGAGCGGGCGGAACTTCTCCAGCTGCGCCTTCCAGTCGACGCCGTTCATGCCGCGGTCGTAGAAGTAGTCGCGCTCGAGCCGCCACGCTTCGGTGAACATCTGCCGCCACTCGATGCGCGGGTCGAACGTGAACGACCAGCCCGTGAGCGGCAGCTTCGACTTGTCCAGCTTGTCGGGCGCCTTGGCGCCGGCGTCGAACACGTAGATCGCGTCGGCCTTTCTCACGAGCAGCTTCTTCTGATCGGCGGAGAGCTCGTAGCCGTCCACGCCCGCGATCACGGTCGAGACGCCGTCCTGCTTGCGCGCGATCTCGAGCGACTGGAGGTCGGGTTTCGCGCTCACGTCCGCCTCGCTCGCGAGCCAGTAGAGGCGCTTGCCGTCGGTGGCGAGCGAACGCAGGTTGCCGGGATCGGCCGGCACCTCGATCAGCCGATCGCGGATGCCGTCCAAGTCGATCGTGACGGGCGTGGTCGCCTTCGAGTCCGCCTTCGCGTCCGGCTTCTTCGCGT
>Ga0066903_100006529_pt1 | contig 10390 bp, 12 predicted proteins | sample PanSoiMetaGPlot1_FD_67491 | JGI IMG/M metagenome (GOLD analysis project Ga0066903, IMG submission 67491) | Tropical forest soil microbial communities from Panama analyzed to predict greenhouse gas emissions - Panama Soil - Plot 1 (version 2) | ecosystem: Environmental > Terrestrial > Soil >...
TTCTGCACGGGCGGGAAGATCCACTTCGTGAGCACGAACAGCGTGATCCCGAACGCGATGAGCGTCCAGATCATCAGGCCCGGGACGACCTTGATCAGGTCGGATGCGGCGAGCAGGTTCATCGTCTAGACCAGGACGTAGGCGAGCAGCGAGCCCAGCAGGCCGTAGAACACGACGGCCTCTGTCAGAGCGAACCCGAGCCACTGGATGCCCTGCAGCTCGCCGCGCAGCTCCGGCTGGCGGGCCACGGCCGAGATCATCGAGCCGAAGATGTTGCCGATGCCGACGCCGGCGCCGAGCGCGCCGAGGCCGACGCCCAGCGCGAGCGCGATGGCCTTGCCGGCGTTGGCGCCGTTGTCGGCCTGCGCGAGCAGGGGCGTGATGAGACCGAGCATGCAGTTTCCTCCTTAGTGCTGTGGCTCGATGGCCGAGCCGATGTAGATGGCGGACAAGGCGGCGAAGATGAATGCCTGGATCGAGACGACGATCAGGACCTCGAAGAGATAGAAGACCGACGCGAACGGGACCAGGACGACGGCCGTGAACGCCTGCTCGGCCACGAAGATCAGGCCGATGAACGTGAGGATCAGGATGTGGCCGGCGAGCATGTTCGCGTAGAGACGCACGCTGAGCGAGATCAGACGCATGAACTGGCCGAGGATTTCGAGCGGGACGATGAGCACGAGCAGCCCCTTGGGGACGTCGGGGATCCAGCTCTTGAAGTAGCGCCACGCGCCGTTGTACCGGATCCCTTCCACGTGCGTGAAGACGAAGGTCAGGAGCGCGAGCGCGAGCGTCACCGACAGCGTGGACGTCGCCGCATAGATGCCCCAGACGGGGATGCCGTGCCAGGTCTCACCGGTCAGCGGCAGCGGGACGAAGCCGAGAATGTTGATCGTCCAGATGAAGAGCAGGATCGTGAGGACGTACGGGAACCACAGCCGCATGCCCTTGCTGGGCAGGCCCTGCTCGGCGATCTGCACCTGCGCGATGTCGTAGACCCATTCGCCCACGGTCTGGCGCTTGCCGGGCTCACCCTTCAGCCGGAAGCGGAACAGGAAGAACGACAGCACGATCGTGACGGCCGCGCCCAGGAACAGGTAGACGACCGCCTTGTTGATCGACATGTCGAGCGGCCCGATGTGGATCGAGATCCACGGGTGAAGCGTGAACTCGTCCTCCGGGTGGAACTCGCCCTTCGCCATCGCGGGCGAGGGCAGGGCGAGCATCAGCAGGGACAGCGCGACGACGAGACGCTTCATTCGGGGCTCCCGAAGTACGTGACGAGCGAGAGCATCAGCTCGAGGGTGTAGGCGAGCGCGTAGACGATCGCGGCCGAGACGCCGATGGACGTGTTCGAGACGACGACCGCGAGCAGCACGACCATGACGGCGATGCCGCGGAACATCATCCCGACGCCCTGCACGCCGGCGCCCGCATTGCCCGGCGCGCTCGCGCGCATGCGCCCGAGCAGGAGCCCGAGCAGCTCGCCGCCGATCCACAGCACCGCGCCGAGAGCCCAGCCGGCGAGAGGCCAGCCGGCGATCAGGAACACCGGCAGGGCGAGCGCAATGACCGCCGCGCCCGCGCTCAGGGGCAGCAGGCGTCCGGGCACCGGGCGCGGGGTCGAGACGGTGCGGTCGATCACGAGAACGAGTCCCGGTAACGGCGATACACGGCGAACGTGCCGACGGGGATGCCGACGGCGGCCCCGCCGAGCGCTCCGATCCCGGCCGATCCGGCCGCGGCGCCCACTGCCGCGCCGACGCCGGTGCACACGGCAGTGGCCGCAAGCAGCAAACCGCCCGCGGCTGCGGGCTGGAAGGACGAGCGAGGGGCGGGCTCCATCCGGCGGCGAGCATACCAGAGGAAGGCCGCAGCTTGTGACAGGGCAAACCCGCTTGTCTCAGCGAAAAACGCGCGCGCTTGTACGCTCCGGCGCGATGGGGTTTCACGTGCGCAGAACCGGCTCCGGGCCGCCGGTCGTGCTGGTGCATGGGAGTATTCAGAACAGCTTCACGTGGAAGCGGCAGCTCCCGCTCGCGCGCGAGTTCACGCTGATTCTCCCCGACCGGCCGGGCTACCCGCCGAACCCGCCGCTCGCGTCGATCGACTTCGACCTGCAGGCGCGGCAGATGGCCGAGCTCCTCGGCGACGGCGCCCATCTGGCCGGGTTCTCCTACGGCGGGGTGGTCGCGTTGCTCGCGGCGGCCGCGCGATCGGACGCGGTCTGGTCGCTGACCGTCATCGAGCCGCCGTGCTTCGGGGTCGCACGCGGTGACGCGGCGGTGGACGCGACCGTGGCGGCGTACGAGGCGGTGTTCCGGCTCGACGACATGGAAGCATTCGTCGCGGGCTTCGCGGCGGCGTTCGGCCCGGCGGGACGCGTGCCGCCGACGGTCGCGCCCGGGAACGAGCAGGGCGCACAGGCGCTCATGGTCGAGCGGCCACCGTGGGAGGCCGAGATCCCGCTCGACAAGCTGGCGGCGGCGGGCTTTCCGGTGCTCGTGTGCTCGAGCGGCGGCCACCCGGCCTACGAGGCCGTCTGCGACGTGCTCGAGCGCGAGCTGCACGCCCGGCGCGCAGTGCTCCCCGGCGCCGGACACGGCCTGCAGTGGGCGCGCGGGTTCAACGACGTGTTCGCAGGCTTCCTCCGGGGCGCCGGCCCGTGAGGCTTCCGATCGAGACCGAGCGCCTCACCATCAGGCCGCTGCGCGAGGAGGACGCGGAGGCGCTGCACGAGGCGTGGAGCGACCCGGAGGTCTTCCGCTACCTGCCCGCGGATCCCTCGGCCTCGCTCGAGGAGACGCAGATGCGCATGGCGCGCCACCTGGCCAAGGAGCTCGCGTTGTGGGCGGTGGAAGAGCGCGCGTCGGGCGTGGTCGCCGGCGTCTGCGGGCTCGTTCCCGTCCAGGGCACCGGCCCGGACATCGAGGTCGCGTACCACCTGGCGCGGCGCTGGTGGGGCCGCGGGATCGCGACCGAGGCCGCAAGAGCGTGCGTCGCCGCCGGGCTCGCCGAGGGCCTGCCGCGCGTTGTCGCCTACGCCTTCACGGAGAACGCGGCGTCGATCCGGGTGCTGGAGAAGGCGGGGCTGCGTCGCGCGGGCACGCGCCGGGCCTACGGCGCCGAGCTTGCGTTCTTCTCGACGTAGCCCAGAGACACCGTCGAGGTGTTCCCGGTCGAGTCCGCCGCGAGCAGCGTTGCACCCCAGCGCCCGGCGGGGACAGCGAGCCTGGCCGAGCCGTTCAGGCGCCGCTTGCCCAGGTCGAGCGTCTTGCTCCCGGCCCCGTTCGCGAAGCGGACGCGCACGCGAACCCACGGCGTCTCGTCGTCGGTGGCCGTCCAGGAGACCCGACCGCCGGCAAGCGTCGCGGACACCTCGGGCGCGGTGGTGTCTCGGCGCACCTCGAACGGGCCCACGACGACCTGGGTCGTGTTGCCGGCGACGTCGGTCGCGACGAGCTTCGCCGCGTACGGCTGGGCGGGGCGCGTCCCGGGGTCCCAGGTGAGCGTGTGGCGCCCGGGCCGGAGCGTGTACGGGCTGCGCTCGCCGGCCACGACCAGGCGGACGGTGGCGGTCTTCGAAAGCCGGAAGGTGACCGACGCCCGATCGCGGAAGCCGTCGCGCGGCAACGGGTAGACGACCTTCACGGACGAGACGGGCGTGACGTCGGGCGGGGTAGTCAGGTCGTCGCCGAAGATCGTCGCGTACTCGACCCACTCGGACCGGTCATCGAGCTGGGACAGCCGCTTGAGCAGGTCGACGACGTACGTGTGGTAGTGGAGCGACGCCTCGGTGCCGCCCAGCGAATAGAGCGACCAGGAGCCGGTGTCGAACTGCGGGAGCATCGCCGCCGCCGCCGACATCAGCTTGTCCGCGAAGAGCGCCGCGTTCGGGTCGCCGGAGGTGCGTGCGTACTCCCCGATCGAGAGCGCCGTCTGCAGCTGGGCGTTCAGCACCGCGAGCTTGGAGAAGCTGTAGAGCCTCACCCAGGGGCCAACAGGCAGGTCGCGGGTGAGCGCCTGCGCGGCGGAGAAGGCCTTCGCGGCGGTGTCGAGGTACGTCGGGTCGTCGAGGTTCGTCGCGGCCCGCGAGTAGGCCTGCGCGAACGCCGCCTGCGCCATTCCGGACGTCCAGGGCGGGCGGCCGCCGTCGAACGGGAACAGGTAGTCCCACGCCAGGCCGCCGTTCGCGGTCGGCTCGGCGCGGTCGATCAGGGCGACGGCGAGGCTGGCGGCGGGCGCCGAGTCGAAGGCGGGCGCAAGGTTGCTCAGCTTCGACGCGTTCGCCAGCGGATGAAACTGGAAGCCGTGGCCGGGGAACCAGCGGTAGACGACGCCGTCGGCGTCCTGGATGTCGACCGTGGTCCGCGGCGCCGCCTTCGCCCCCAGGTAGTCGGTGTTGACGTCGAGCGTCGAGAAGAGCGTCAGCGCGCGCGGCGCGTCGTACCGGTCGGCCAGCGCGGCCGCATCGTGCAGCGCGCCGGCGAGGTTCTTGGCCCGGTCGCCGGGCAGGCGGTTCCAGGTCGCGAGCGCGCGGGAGACCGAGGCGCGGTACTGCCCGGCCTGGCCGGCGTCGAGCCGTCCGGCGATGAGGGCCTGGTTGATCCCGCGCGTGGCCGCGGCGGCATCCTTCTGCGCCTGGGTGGCCGCGACCGCGGGCGGAGCGAGCACGGCGGCGAGAACGGCGAGGACGGCGACTCGACCGAGCACAACCTGGCCGAACGTACAGCCCATCTCCGTCTGCTGCCAGGGAACCGAACAGGATCCTTACGATCGCTCCGTGAAGGTCTGGGTCGATTTCACGAACACCGCGCACGTCCAGGTGCTGCGCCCGCTCGTCGAGCTGCTCGAGGAGCGGGGCAACGAGGTCGTGCTCACGGCCCGGCCGCTCTCGCAGACCGTGGCGATGCTCGACCGCTGGGGGCGCCACGCGGAGGTGATCGGACACCACGGCGGCGCCGGCCGCCTCGGCAAGGCCGCGGCGGCCGCCTCACGCGTGCCGGCACTGCTGCGCTGGGCACGGGGGCGAGGCATCGACCGCGGGCTCGCGCACGGCTCGACCGACCTGCCCCCCGTCTGCCGGGTACTCCGCGTCCCGAATACGACGATGTTCGACTACGAGTGGGCGTCGCTGCAGCACCACGTCAACTGCCGCCTCGCGACGCGCGTGCTGGCCCCGGACGCGATCCCGGCCGAGCGCCTCGCGCGCTATGGCGCGAAGCCGCCGAAGCTCGTCCAGTATCCGGGGCTGAAGGAGGAGTACTTCCTGGCCGACTTCGAGCCGGACCGCGCCGTCCTCGAACTGGTCGGGGCCGACCCGGCCAAGGTCGTCTGCGTCGTCCGCACCGCGCCGTCCTACGCGCTCTACCTCGGCGGCTCGGAGAACGCGTTGCTCCCTCGACTGCTCAGGCGGATCTCCGACGCCGTGGACGCGCAGGCCGTCGTCATCAGCCGCACGTCGGAACAGGCGGACGCGGTCGCGGGGCTCGGCCTCCCCCGCGTGGTCGTCCCGCGGGAAACCGTGGACGGGCGCAGCCTGGTCGCGCTGGCCGACCTGCTCGTCTCGGCCGGGGGCACGATGAACCGCGAGGCGGCGGTACTCGGCACGCCCGTATGGTCGATCTTCGAAGGGCGCCCAGGAGCGGTCGACGAGCGGCTGCTCGCCGATGGTCGCCTACGGATGCTCGCCGATCCGGCCGAGCTCGAGATCGCAAAGAAACCGGACCCGGACGCCTGGCGGCATCGCGTACGGCGCGACCCCCTCGATCTGCTCGAACTCGCGGTCGAGTAGCCGCAAGCGCATCGGGACTCACTCGCCGGGCACTGTCCCACGGCGCGAGCGGATTTTCAGCGGCTGCGGCCGGCCGTGAGCGTGCGCTCGACGGCCTCCTCGCGGTCCTCCTCGGGCACCGGCTTCTTGAGGCGCAGCGCCTCGAGGTGGCGCTGCTTGAGGATCTCGAGCGTGTAGACCATCCAGACGGAGGTGGCGATCACGATCACGCCGCCGATCAGCGCCAGGATCGTGTTGCGCGTGTCCCACACGCCGTGCGGCCGGGGCGGCGCGAAGCGCAGCAGGATCGCGTAGCCCGACAGGAGCGCCGCCCAGATGTGCAGGTAGGCGGCCGTGCGCCGCTGCGACAGGCCGATGCGCATGAAGCGGTGGTAGAAGTGATTCTGGTCGGCTCCCCAGGGCGGCCGGCGGTACTTGAGCCGCTTCAGCACGACGAACGACGTGTCGAGGATCGGCACGGCGAGGACGAAGAGAGGGCCGACGAGCGCGATCGTCGCGGCCGTCTTCATGACGCCCTGCACCGCGATCGCGGCCAGGAGGAACCCCAGTGCCAGGGCTCCTGTGTCGCCCATGAAGATCCGTGCCGGGTGGTAGTTGAAGACCAGGAACGCCAGGGTCGCGCCGCAGACGATCGCGGACAGCACGGCGGCGTTCTCGCGGCCGAACGAGGCGCCGAGAATCGCGTACGAACAGGCGGCGATGCCGACGATCCCGGCCGCGAGGCCGTCCATCCCGTCGATGAGGTTGACGAGGTTCGAGACGGCGGCGATCCAGACGATCGTGATCGGGTACGCGATCCAGCCGAGGTCATGGTCGCCGACGAGCGGCAGCGTCACGTGGTTGAAGGTCACGCCGTAGCCGATCACCGGGATGCACGCGACGGCGACGATCGCGGCCATCTTGATGCTCGGCGGGACGCCGCGGACGTCGTCGACGAAGCCGACCGCCGCCGCGAGCAGGAAGCCGATCATGATCCCGCGCCACGGGCCGTTCATGTCGACCCAGATGAAGGCGCAGATCGCGACGGCGGTGACGATCGCCACACCGCCGATGCGCGGCACGGGCCGCTTGTGCACGCGCGGCCGGTCGGCGCCGTCGTCGATTCCGCCCACCAACGGGGCCAGCCGACTGACCAGTGGGGTGAGCAGGACGACGATGACAGCCGCGACAGCGGCACCGAGGGCCGCAGGGCTGTCCACGACCAGGGCGCGGAGCGACTCCTGGAAGGACATCCGCCGTGTATAGCAGAGTGCCCAGCGGGCCGACACGCGCCGCCCGGCCTGTTCCATCTTGTGACTACCATCCGCCGCTCATGACGGAAGCACTCGCCACAGCCGCGTTCGACGACCGCATCGCCACGCGCGAAGCCAGGATCGGCATCGTCGGGCTCGGCTACGCCGGCCTGCCGCTGGCGATGGCGTTCGGCGAGGCGGGCTTCCACGTCACCGGCGTCGACCTCAACGAGCAGCGCGTCCAGGCGATCCGCGACCAGCGCTCGTACCTGGTCGACGTCCCGGCCGACCGGTACGGCCCGCTCGACGGCCGGCTGCACGCGACGACCGACTACGCAGCGGTCTCGGAGCTCGACGCTTTGACGATCTGCGTGCCCACGCCGCTCTCGAAGACGCGCTCGCCCGACCTGTCCTACATCGTCTCGGCGGCGGAGTCGGTGGCCGCGAACCTGCGCCCCGGCCAGCTCGTCGTCCTGCAGTCGACGACGTACCCCGGGACGACCGAGGAGATCGTGCTGCCGATTCTCGAGCGCTCGGGCGGCGAGGCCGGCTCCGACTTCTTCCTCGGCTACGCGCCCGAGCGCGTCGACCCCGGCAACCGCAACTGGAACATTCACAACACGCCGAAGCTCGTCGCCGGCGTGACGCCCGAGTGCCGTCGCCGGACGGAGCTGCTCTACCGGCAGATCGTCGACACGATCGTCCCCTGCTCGAGCCCGATGGTGGCCGAGACGGCGAAGATCCACGAGAACACCTTCCGCGCCGTCAACATCGCGCTCGCCAACGAGCTGGCGCTGATGTGCGACCGGCTCGGCATCTCGGCCTGGGAGGTCATCGAGGCGGCCGCGACGAAGCCCTTTGCGTTCCTGCCGCACTACCCGGGACCGGGCCTCGGGGGCGACTGCATCCCGATCGTGCCGCACTACCTGGCGTGGCGCCTCCGCGAGTACGGCTACTCGGCGCAGATGATCGAGGCCGCGCACGAGGTCAACGCGCGAATGCCGATCTATGTCGTGTCCAAGATCTCCGACGCTCTGAACGACGCCGGCCGGCCGATCAAAGGCTCGCGCATCCTGCTGCTCGGGATGGCCTACAAGCCCGACGTGCACGACATGCGCGAGTCGCCGAGCCTCGAGGTGATGCGCCAGCTGCTCCAGCGCGGCGGCGAGGTGGTCTTCTGCGACGACTGGGTACCGACGGTCGAGCTCGACGGCCTGACGCACGAGACGCTGCCGTGGTCCGTCGAGACCGTGCGCGAGGCCGACTGCGTCGTCGTCCTCACGCCGCACACCGAGTTCCTCGAGCAGCCGCTCTGGGACGACGCCAAGCTCATCGTGGACACGCGGAACGTCGTGCCGCTGGCAACGACGTCGGCGGTCACCCGCATTTAGTGCCCCTCCAGGCGGTGCCCTCCGGGTTCCTGGCGTGCGATGAGCGTCGCCATGCGTCGTCCTCGGTCGCCCCAATAGTGGTCACTATTGGGGCTCCCTGCGTCCTAGCCTGGCGTGCTCCTCACACGCCAGGAACGCGGCCGCACCACCTGAAGGGGCACTAGTGCGGCTGCTCGTCCTGGGGGCGGGCTATCTGGGCGCGAGAGCCGCCGGGCTGGCGCTCGACCGCGGCGACGAAGTGGTGCTCGCCGACAACTGGTGGGCGACCGACCGCGGACAGCTCGCACCGCTCGAGCTGCGTGGCGCGCGCGTCGTCACCGTCGACATCCGCGACAGGGCGGCGCTCGACGGGCTGATGGCCGAGCGGCCCGACCGCGTGCTCCTGCTCGCCGCCCAGGCCTCCCGGCCGCTCGCCGAGGTCCAGCCCGACTACACCGAGGAGACGAACCTCACCGGCGTCCGCCGCGTGGCCGAGGCGGTCGCGAACGCCGGCGGGCTGCCCGTCGCCTACGCCAGCTCCCTGCACGTGTACGGCCCCGGGCTGACGGGCGACATCGACACCGGCCACCCGTACGGCCCCCAGGGCGACCTCGCGCACCTCTCGAAGGTCTACGCCGAGCTCTGCCTGGGCATGTTCGCGCGGCGGCACGGCTTCCCGCTCGGGCTCTTCCGGCTCGGCATCCTCTACGGGCCGAGCACCGTCGAGCACGCGCGAGCGGAGTCGCAGACGGTGGTCGACAAGTTTCGCCGGCTCGCCGCCGCCGGCGAGCCGCTCGAGGTCGACCCCGGCGCCGGGACGATCGGCGTCGCGCACGTCGCCGACGCGGCCGAGATCATGCTCGATGCCGCCCTCGACGGGCCGGTCAACGTCGCCGCCGAGGCGGTCACGATCGCCGACCTCGCCGCGTTCGCGCACGGGCGCGCCGGCACGGGCGGCGGCGCCTGCCACTTCGTCACTCCCTTCGAGTACCGGTACGGCGTCGCGGAGTACCTCCGCGAATGCGTCGCCGCGTGAAGCTTCTCGTCACCGGGGCGTCCGGCTTCCTGGGCTCACGAACGACGGAGCTCCTGCGCGAGCGCGGGCACGACGTGGTGCCGCTCGTCCGCCCCGGCGGCCGGGAGCGCAGCCGCGTCCCCGAGCGCGCGGTCGCCGTCGACGCCGGCGACGTCGCCGCGCGCGACCTGATCGCAGGCTGCGACGCCGTCCTGCATTTCGCCGGCGTCCCGGACCCGGCGTCGTCGGCGGCCGACCCCGCCCGAGCCGTGCGCGAAAACGCGGGCACGACCCTGAACCTGCTCGAGGGCGCAGAAGACCACGGCGCCGGCTTCGTCTACCCGTCGACGATCCGCGCCGCGCTCGAGCCGCCGCCCGACGAGTACGCCTTCTCGAAGCGTCTTGGCGAGCTGGTCTGCCGGCTGCACTGGTGGCCGTCGGCGGTCGTCCGGCTGCCGTCCGTCTTCGGCCCGGGCCAGGTCGCCTCGGAGGGAGCGACCGGGGCCATCGCCGCGTTCGCCGCCCGTGCGCTCGCCGGCGAGACGATCAGGATCCCGGGCGACCCGCACCGGACGCGGGACTTCGTCTACGTCGACGATGTCGTCGACGGCCTGGAGCGGATCGTCGCCGACGCCGCCTGGGAGCCGGCCACGTTCTCGAGCGGGATCGGAACGCCGCTGATCCGCGCCGCCGAGGTCGTCGTCGAGGCGGCCGGATCGTCCTCGCGGATCGAGACGCCGGGAGGGAACCTCCCCGAGGGCGAGAACGAGAGCTACCGGGGCGACGGCCCGTCGATACGGTTCACGCCTCGTCCGCTGGAAAGAGGAATCTCCGACTATGTCGACTGGCTCCAAGCCCATACCGCTGCTCAAGGCCGCACCGGAGCCTGACCAGCTCGCCGAGCGCCTCGAGGGCGGGCCGTGGCGTGGGCTGGAGATCGCGCTCTTCGCCCGTCACGTCGCGGACCACGACACGG
>Ga0066903_100006530_pt1 | contig 10389 bp, 6 predicted proteins | sample PanSoiMetaGPlot1_FD_67491 | JGI IMG/M metagenome (GOLD analysis project Ga0066903, IMG submission 67491) | Tropical forest soil microbial communities from Panama analyzed to predict greenhouse gas emissions - Panama Soil - Plot 1 (version 2) | ecosystem: Environmental > Terrestrial > Soil >...
TTCACCTCGACTTCGGTGCCTTCCGTCAGCTGGGTCTGACCAATCGATTTGAAATCCTGGAGGTTCGAATTCCAGTTATTAAAAGTAACGGTAAAAGTGCTCGCCCCTTCGACATAGTCGCTCACTTTGACTTCGAGGACATCGAGCGCCGCCTCGGTGGGCAGTTCGCTGCCGCCCGCCAGGATCTTGAAACTGGGCGCGTCACGTTCGCTTTGTAATGCCGGTTCGGGCATCGGTTTTAGTTACTCATTCGATGGCCGGCACCAGTAACGATTGGCCGGCACTGATAATTCGGGGATTGCGAATTCCATTCGCTTGCGCCAACAAGCGCCACTTCAGAGGATCTTTCCAGAGCGCCGCCGCGATACTCGCCAGCGTCTCTCCCTCGCGAACTGTGTAGGTCTGTTCGGGATAAGACCCGCGATGTGGTTCGCGTTGTTGTTCTTCCTTTGGCAGCTCGTATTCCTTGAAGGACACGCTGCACTTAGCGCGCACCGGAGTGCCGTCCGAATCAAACAGCGTGAATTGCTGCTTCAGACTCTCGAGTACGCATTTGAAAGGAAAGCCGAGATCCTTGTTCGCCAGGCCCCAGCTCAACTCGAGCGTCGGCGGTCGTTTGCCGTTGTTCCGGTTGTCAGTTGTCACCACCAGCAACTGGGAAAGCTTGCCGGTGTAAAGACGAACATCCTCCTTGCGCTCGTAGGTGTCGTAGAACAATTCCATCGACAAGCGCTTGCGCTCGCCGCCCGTGTACTGCAATTCCGGCCGCCGGCGATTACCCTCCTGCTCTTGCCACTTGCTCGCATCTTCGAAGGTGTACTCCGTGGGATTGAACAGCACCTCAATGTCTTCCCCGTTTTCCAGGTTCTTGATCGTTAGTTTCTTTTTCTCATTTGGCATAACTATCCCTGTTCAGTCGCCACCCTTATCAGCGCCACCCGAGCCGTTCGCGCTCAACCGTTAGCCGTCGCACCAGCGACGAATAGACCTGGTCGGTGATCTCCGCGTAATCGTCGTGAGTGAACCGGGCCAGCGCTCCCTCTTTGGTTAGCGTCTCTTTCAGTTCTTTCCGGACCTGCTCGGTAATCTCGCGCGTCCGGAACCGCCGGTCAGCCTCATCATCCGATTTTTCCTGGCGGCCGCGCTCGGCGAAGACCATATCAGCGGACAAAGTCGGAGCCCGGACCGCCTGCTGAGCCAACCCGCCGCCCAAGACCAGATGCCGGTCACCGGCCGCAGCAAACGAGAGTCGCCGCAGACCAAATCTGAGCTGCCTGGATTCCCAATCTCCGGCTGCGCGCGTCGATGATTCAGCCGGCCCTGCGGTCTGACTCATCTGAATCATCTCGCGAAGCCGATTGCCGGCAGACGAGAAAACTGATCTCATGCTGATCGTCTTGATTGGCGAGCAGATCGCTCTAACAAAAGACAATGTTCGCGCCTGATTAAAACCGGACCATCGATTACTTCTGGTTAGCCGGTTGAAACTCGAGAACGAAAAAAATCTTTGCGGTTGCAGGATTGTTGACGGCTCGATCGATGACCAGACCGCCTCGCGGCGGCGTCGGTTCACATCAGAAGATGCAACTGCTGTCAGCTGCCGGCCGAAAAGCGCCGGCGATGATCTTTGAATCAGGCGGTCGGCTCCGAGTCGTGTGAATCTCGCTTCCCACGGTCGCCGAGCACCAGCAACTTCAGGAACCGAAGAATCAGCCCGCGAACCTTTGCGGAACAAACGGGTCAGCACCGGGGTCCGGAGATCCCTGAACTCAGCGGTGACTTTCCGATCTTTGAATTCGCCCCGAGCGAAGACGCGTTCGATTATCCGTAGGGCCATCGACGTCTTCGACCCGCGCGGCGCCGCTGCCTCTCGATTTGGTCTGACGTGGCGTAAAAGCAGATCGCGCACTGCCAAAGAATGCGACCAGAAGCCGGCCTCCGGTGCTAAGTGCCGAGCGCTCGCCGGCTGGTGTCCCGCCGAGCGACCCTGCCTGGCCGGTCTCTCTCTTATCGCCCACAGTCGCGTCAACGAATGGGTCAGAAGGGTTTGAGTGGTTAATATTGCCGGCTTCGGTTCGCCGCGAGATTCAATTCCATTGTTTAGTCGCCAACGTTCGGCCGCAACTATTTTGGATTCACGCCATGGCTCGAAAAGGACCGGCGCACAACCTATTAACCGGCTGAAATTGATGGACATGAACAGCTCGGCAACTGACTTGTGGAAAGTATTTCGCGAAAACCTGCCGGGCCCCCGGTAAACCCGCTCGCGAGGGAATCCTGCTCCCTGAGTCGATTCGAACCGGGCGCCAAAGGAAGACGCGAGGAAGCTGCCCGAGGCGGCGCCCAGAGTCCTGGCGAGACGCGTGTTAATTGCCCGAGCAAATCTGCCGGTGCGGCCGTGAGCAGGACCCATGGTCAAAAACGAACTCGGCGCCGCCCGTCGCCCATTGAAGCGCTGCCACCGCTCGAGATGCGCCACGGCGAACGCTCGCGACAATTTATCGCGCTCGCTTAACGTCGCTTCACCGTTCGGCTCGTGATTTGTCTCGTCGCTGTTGAACTTCATGGCTCTGCATTCATCGTTTCCCGATAGCCGGCGACCGCCTGCCCGCGATTGCCGTTCTTCGCAGCGAGGTAAGCGCGTGCTTCATCGGCATACTTGCCACGATGATCGCGCGCCAGTTGCTGCCAGAGACTATCGGCCTCGGGCGTTCGTTCGAGGCGGTCCAAAGCAACTGCGCGATAGAAGAGACCCCGCGCGTTCTCAGGTTCGGCCAGCAGCGCCGTTTCGAGACGGTTCAGCGCCTGCTGCCATTCGCCTCGTGACAGGGCAATGACGCCGAGATCAATATGGGCGCCGGCGAAGCCGCCATCTGTGCTGCCCGCCACCAGGGCGATGCGTTCGAGCTCGCGTTCGGCCGCCGGTGTTTGCCCTCGCGCCAGATAAACCAGCGCGAGATGGTGGCGCGCTTCATGATCATCAGGCGCGAGCGCCAGTCCCTGCTCCAGCGCCTCAGTGGCCGAACCGAGGTCTTGTCTCAGAAATAACACCACCCCGAGTTGCGTCCAGGCTTTGGCCGACTCAGGATCCAGACCGACAGCGTGCTGCAAAATCGCGGCCGCTTCATCGATCCGCTGCTGCGCGGCAACGACGGTGCCAAGCGACGTGTAAACCCGCGCTTCGGTGGGTGCTGTTTGGAGAGCCGAGCGCCAGGCTTGTTCCGCCGCAGCCAACCGGCCCTCGCTCATAAATACCCGCGCCAGGTTGTCCCAGGCGAGGACATTCTTTTGATCCAGTTCCACGGCCCTTTCGAGTGAAGCAATCGCCGCGGCAGGCTGGCCGAGCGCCATTTGGGCTACGCCGAGATTTACAAACGTGGTGCTCTTCGAGGGATCGACCTTGAGCGCCTGCCGGTACTTGGCGATCGCCTCGTTCAGGTGTCCCTGCTGGGCCAGGACATAACCGAGATTGTTGGCCGCGCTGGCGTTATCGGGATGTTCCCGCAACGCCGCTTCGTATTCAGCTCGCGCTTCGTCGAGTTTGCCTTCCAGGTGCAACAGCGCGCCGCGGTTGTTTAATTCGCGCGCCCTCACCGCCGCTGGATCCTCGGTCAACGCCCGTATCGGCTGGGGTGGTGTGATGGGAATTACTTCCGTCATGCTTCTACTCCTCGTGCTAAATGCGCTTGATTAGTCCGGTCAAGAGGTCCATTGGATCGATGTGCGGCACTTCGAATTGCACATCGCTAAGCGAAACATCGAACGGCTTGCCTTCTTCATAGTGGATTGGGAACTTCACGCCAAAGCGCAGATCCGAACCATACTCAAACTCTTTCAGCTTCCATTTATGACTGTAGAGCTCGATGGTCGTCAGCCACAGATCTGCTTCGACCAGGACCTTGCCGACGACGTCGAACTTGAACTTCGGCTGCGCATAGATCTCGCCCAGCGCGTTAATGATCAGCCCGCGATTCGCCAGCCAATCCACCTCGACTGCGGCCGTTACGGCGCCCTCAAGGCCAAGCGCCGCGCCCACCTCCAACTCGGCAGTCGCGCTGACAATCGGAATCCCCACGCCCAGCCCGCCGCTGACAAACAAACGCAATCCGGCGTGCGCCGGAATGTAGAGTTGGGCCCGACCGGTAACGTGTGTTTGATCTTCGTGCGCCGGATTGTAGGTGATGGTCAAGCCCAGCTCCCGCAACTGGCCCGGGCCGATCCCGGCATCTACATCAAGACCACCCTTAATCGTGGCAAAGATGCCAATCCGCTGACCGGCAAAAGCGATGCCCACAATCGGAATGTCAATCCCGATACTGAAAATGTTTTTCTTGAGAGCTTTCTCGGCAAAGATATTCAGACTCGAAGGCAAACCAATCGAGCCGGTGACTTCGATCTCGCCGTTGGGGAGGATGCGCACGCCGATGGTCCCCTGCAGCCATGGCGCGATTTTGATCGTCAGCTGGCCCTGACCATAGGGCGTAATTTTCGCCGCCGGTTCGGTGGCTTCTAGGGGCTGGCCCTCGGGGCTGATGGGCCGATTGGTCGCTCCGGCTAAGATGGTGCCTGATAACATCCCCCGGCTATAGGCAGCGCGCGCTTCAGCCGTAAAAATCCCATTGTCGTAAGCGACGGTTAACGAGGCATCGACGCCGGGGATGGCCGGCATGGCCGTGCCCTTCGCCGAAATCTGCCAATCCGGCGCCCCGGCGGGCTTACGTAATTGCGCGGCCAGCGTTCCCCCGCGAATGCCGGGCATGGCCCCCAATTGCAGGCTGCCGGCGAGTGTCATCCCTTCGGCTTCACTGTAGGTGAGATCCAGCGTGCCCTGTTCCAGCCCGGGGATCGTGAACTCTACGTCTCCGTGCGCGGTCAGCCGGTCGTCGGCATACGCGGCCGTGAGGTGGGCCGCCTTGATGCCGCGAACTTTTCCGCTGGGAATTCCCAACTCACCCTCGCCGCTGAAGCGATGGTTTTCATACCGCAGGCGCACCCGCGCGGGTTTGAAGGTCTTGCTGTCGAAGTCAAAACCGCCTTCGAGCGCAAATCCCTGGCCCGTGCTGGCACTCGCCTGGAGAAAGCCTTCACCCACACGTTCAATACCGAAATCCAGGCGCCCGGCGATCTTCAATCCACTTTGTAAGCCGAGTGAGACGGTGAGCGTGCAATCGTTGACCTGAAATGGTTTCGGCAAGCTGAAATCGCCGGCGTTGAATGCCTTCTCAACGCGCAGGTCATCGCCTTCGATCACCAGGTTCAGTTGGGCCGCACTGATGAGCGGAATCGTGGGCAGGACTCTGCCCCAGGCCACGATTCCCTTTTCATCGTCCAGGCCCATGACGTCAAACTTGACCGGGCTGAATGGTGTGATCTGGATGGCGACGATCTGGTCACGCAACTGATCGAAATCGAGAAAGCCGGCGAATTGAGTACCGGGAACCGGTTTTATTTGCCAGGGCGGAGCCGATGTCGCCGTGGTGTCAACCAAGCCGGTGGCCTTGGCCACTTTGAAAACGTGACCGGTGAGCGTCCCAACGCTGTCGCTAAGGTTGGTGCGATTGCGGTTGAAGGTGATGGAGTCGATGTGATAGCCGGGGACTCTGAGCTTCTTCTTTTGAGCTTCGCTGGTGGTTGTGTTCGCGGGATCGGTCCAGAGCAACTCTCTTTTGTAGCCACCTCCGGCTTTGGTAAAAATCACGAACTTGGTGGATGACCCCAGCCAATCAGGTCCTAGCTTGTGGCTGGAAAATGGGCTGCTGTCGAGCGGATTAGTGTCGGCGAGATCGAGCACTTCGATATCCGGACGTGAAGCCTTCGGCATGCTGGTCAGGACATCGATATGCTCACCCTTATCTATCTTGTCCTTGGTCCAGACATGCAAGTTTGAGGGATCGACACTCGCTTTAAAGCTGCTGAAGGTGATGTCTCTGCTCTTCACCACCTTGCGCGCGTCGGCGGTGGGATCGCTGAGGGCGGTGCGCACCAATGGCTCGAGGTTTTTCTCGAAGTTCCCGCCGAGACCTGCATTCGATTTCTTGTCGAGCAGTTGCATATTCTCGATGGCGTTGGCCCATTGCCCGGAGTTCCGGGGCCATCCGGAGAAAACCAGATCGACTACGTGATCTACGTCATACTCCTGGAAGGCTCCGCTGGGCCGCCAGAAGGGGCGCTTAAGTCCCTTGGCAATAGTGTCGGCGTTGCCGATGGCCTGAAAGGCTTTGCCGAACTTCGGCCGCGCCCGGATCATGTAAACCCGATTCGCCTGATTCAGATTGAACCCGGAGGTTAGTTTCCCCGCGGCCGCGACAGACTCGACTCCCTGTTCCCACTGAAACACTTGTCGAGGATCATCGTGCGGGCCCGAACGCGCGTATTCTTTGGCCCGGACGTATTGCTTGCCTTTGTAACTCGGATGACTGAGCTTGAATGGTGCGACCGGATAGTCGGCGACGGACAGCGGCGGCAAGGACGCGGCGGCTCCGGTGGTACCGGTCGATCCGGAAGTGCCCGTCGGTCCAGTCGGCGGCGGCCCGGCCCGCTGAATCAGTTGGCGCTGTATCTGCCGAGCCGGCCCTCCGCCGGTTTGTTGCACCGTGTGGGCCAACTCGTGCGCCATCAGATGACGACCGCCGGACGTTTCCGGCTGATACTTTCCCTGATTGAAATAGATGTCGCGACCGTGTGTGAACGCCTGGGCTCCGATCTCCTGAGCGGCAGCGGCCGATTCCCCGTCGTGATGCACACGCACGGCGCTCAGGTCCTGGCCAAATCGGGGCTCGAAGAAATCGCGACTTGATTGCGAGAGTGGCTGCCCGGACCCCCGTCGCGCGTTGAGATTTTTTTCGAAGTCAGTTGATACCGCCGGTGCTGGGGCGGCGGCGGCAGCTGCGCGACGGATCGGCCCTCCGGCGGCCAGACCTGCTTGACGATTAATGCTACTCCCACTCGCGTGGGAGAGTGACTGCGTCTGCGCAGGCATGCTCATGACTTGATTAGCCATGGCGTCGGCCTCGCGCTCGAGCGCATCACCCGGGGTACTGACTTCGAGTTTGGTCTGGATAGAGTCGCCGTGCGAAGGTGACCCCGCCGGCGGCCTGGTCTGCCGTGACCCACTCGAGGCCAGCATTCTTTGCACGTACTGATTCCCAAACCCGCGCTGAAGTGAATCCACGGCGCGCTCTTTTTGCAGGTCATTGACGGGCGCCGAAAACTCCAGGCTGCGAAAGATTCGCATCAGCTCCGCGGGCGGCGGTTCACTCGTACCGCTGGCCGCAACGATCTCCTGCATGTGCCGCTGGATTGCGGCGATCTCGCTCCCGTTTTTCGCTTCGAGGGCCGGCGAAACCTTCGGTGTCTCGCGCCGCTGCGAGTTAATCAATCCAGCTGGTTCATTTCCCGTGGACATCTGGTCTCTCGGATACGCTAGATGCGATGAATCAATCCGTTCCGCAAATTCATCTGAAAAAAATCAACCCGCTTTCGGTTCACGAGGCCGGACCAAGCGGTGCGCGGCTCGACTGAGCAGTCACCTGGTTGGTCATCACTTCGGCAAATCCTGCTTTTTCGACGGCTGCGCCATCGGCGAACTTACCCGCCGAGCCATCGTTACCGTTACTGGTCCGCGTCAGCTGGTAGAGTTTTGTCTCGCCGGCCGGGGCCGGTGGCGGAAAGAGTTTCTCAAGCTCGTCACTGACGATCCGATTTTCAAAATCTGCCCAGATGCGTTTGTCTTTGCGGCAGTCGTAGCCGCGGCAGACAATCGGCCGCTGGTGATAGATCGTGCAGCGCTTGTTTTCCCGTTCGAGGTGATGGCAGTAGCCGTCCGGGTCACGGCGAATCATATAAGGACGTCCCAACTCCCACTTGACGCTGCCCTCTTCCAGATCCTGTACCGTCAGGGCAAAACTGAGACGACAGCAGGCGCCGCGACAAAGCGCGAGCCGGTTCTCGCAATCAATCTCAACGGTGCGCTCGAAAGCGTACTTATCCTTTTCGTCATCGGTGAGCGCGACTCCCATTCCCTTCTCGGCAAAGTTCGCCACCAGTCGCGCGCCCACCTGCCGTTTCCGTTCATCCAGTTCGGCGATCGAGATAATCCCGCGTTCGCTCAGCAACTCGATCAACGCGTAAGAAAACGAAGCGACTTCGAGCACTTTGCTGGTGTTGGCGTTCTCGCGGCTATGCGAGTACATGAGGCCTTCCGCCACATCGTTGCGAAGATCCTCAAGGTCCACCGACGCGGCTGCGGCCGGCGGTTCTGCCGCGAATCGAAATGAAGGAACCGACGTCTGATTGATTGCCTCAACGAGCTGTTCCATTTTCCTGCTCCTTTTCCGGTTTCCGACTCGGTCCCGGAGGTGAATCGGTGGCGGTCGACAACCGCACTTTCGTAACTAATCAGGGCACCATCCGAAAGACAGTCCCGTTAACCGTCAAACTTAGCGGCGTTCCGGTGATGCGAATGGTGATTGTCCGCGTGCGCGCGACAGTCATCGCGGCGTGCGCCGAATCGAAGATGATCTGGCCACCCTGAACCGCACTCACGCTCATCTGCGGCGGACCGGTCAGGGTCAGTTGATGAGCGCCGGCGTCATACCCATAGGTCACTCCTCCGGCAAGCGCGCCGTGCGGCTGTTGTTTGAGGTCGATTGCGCCCGGAATCATCTGCGCCGATCCTCTGGTTTGCCGTTGCCAGGCGGCCCCGGCACTGCGCTCGAGCGGGGGCACTCTTTGACCGCTCAACGCCATCTGGGCTGAAGCGTCCGCTTCCTGTTCGAAACGATCGCCCGGCTGACTTATTGCAGCGGTTTGTAAGCCGCTGGGCGCATCGCGTTGTTGCACGACGTGCGTCAACTCATGCGCCAGCAGTTCCTGGCCTTCGCGCGTGGCCGGATGATATTCACCCGCAGCGAAATAGATATCGCGGCCGCGCGTGACCGCCCGCGCGTTCAGCTCCTGGTTGAGTTTTTCGGCATCACTTCCGGTGTGCACGCGCACATCGCCAAAGTCTTCACCGAAAGCTGCTTCCATCTGCGTCCTGGTGCTCGCCTCCAGTTGACCGGCGCTCCGCTCCGGCGGCGTTTCAGATCCGGCCTCGCGGACCTCGCCCACCACGCGCTGCACAAAGCTGTTTCCGTGGCTGTGCTGCAAACTTCCGAGAAGATTGGCCAGCGGCGCCGCATTTGCCGGATGCGATAACTCGGGGGTTACCAGAGCGCCTGGATCAGCGGCTGTCTGAAGCGGGTCGTGCGATTCGCCGCGCCGCTGACCTTTACGCGCGACGATCCCCGGCGTCGCCTCCAGTTTCGCGTCACTCCGGTCATCAAAATCCTTCACCGCGCCACCTCTTCGCTTTCAATCAATTCGCAGTACTGTTCGAAATCGGACTTCACGTAGAGCCGGCCCATCTTTTGAAATTCACGCTGGGTCGCTCGGACGATGTGCTCCATACTTAAGTGACCGGAATTTGCGGCCGCCAGAAAGGCGGCGCTCAGTGCTATGTTTCTAATGCTTCCGCCCGAGACCTTCAGCTTCTGCGCCAGAAAATCGAAATCAATGTCCGGCGCCAGGGGCGTGTCGACCGGAAAGACCTTGCGCCAAATCTGGTCGCGATAGTCTTTCTCGGGAAAAGGAAACTCGACGATGAATCGCAGCCGACGGGTGAAAGCTTCGTCGATGTTCTTTTGAAAATTGCTCGCCAGAATAACGATACCTTCGTATTCTTCCATCTTTTGAAGCAGGTAGTTGATCTCGATGTTCGCGTACCGATCATGCGAGTCCCTGACTTCGGAGCGCTTGCCAAAAACGGCGTCGGCTTCGTCAAAAAAAAGCACCGCGTTGCTGGCTTCAGCCTCGGCAAATACACGGCTGAGGTTCTTTTCGGTTTCGCCGATGTACTTGCTCACCACACACGAAAGATCGATTTTGAAAAGATCGAGCGCCAGTTCGCTCGCCATAATCTCTGCGGCCATCGTCTTGCCCGTACCTGAAGGCCCCACAAAGAGAATTCCTAGGCCTTTGCCCAGCGAGATCTTGTCGGCAAAACCCCAGTCACCGAAAACACGTTGGCGATGCCGCACGTGCGCGCAGATCTCTCGTAATTGCGCGGCGCAATCTGCCGGCAGAATGATGTCGTCCCAGGTGAAGATTGGGGTAATCTTGCGCGCCAGTGCCGGCAGCTTCGCCCCGCTCTGGGCGCGACAAGCACGGTTCAGGTCTGCTGCCTGGACCAGTCGCTCCCGTTCCCCGTTGACGCCGGCCAATCGTTTAGCCTCAGCGACGGCTTGATGAATTTTCCCGGGAGTGAAGTTGAAACCATCTGCCAGCGGCGCCAGATCGATCTCGGGTTGGCAGGCAGTCTCTGCCAGGGCGCGACGCCAGATCTCTTTG
>Ga0066903_100006531_pt1 | contig 10386 bp, 15 predicted proteins | sample PanSoiMetaGPlot1_FD_67491 | JGI IMG/M metagenome (GOLD analysis project Ga0066903, IMG submission 67491) | Tropical forest soil microbial communities from Panama analyzed to predict greenhouse gas emissions - Panama Soil - Plot 1 (version 2) | ecosystem: Environmental > Terrestrial > Soil >...
CACGCCGGAGGCGACCGGTGCATTCATTCGCAAGGAAAGCGAACGCTGGAAATCGGTCATCAAGGACGCCAAGATCAGCCTGTGAGCTCTTCACAAGCGGCCAGCGGTCTGCGCAACAACTCGATCGCGTCGTTCCGGGCCGGCCGGAACCATAACGTTCGTTCGCCGGTGCTCGTCCGGAATAGGCCAGTCTCCGTCTAGGGTACGCGACCAGCCCGTTTGCGGTTCCCGGAATGGCTGCGCGCGTTTTTCCGCCGGTGTGCAATCGCGTGCCACGGCGTAATATCGATCCAGCTGACCTTTTGGACTGGAGTAGATCATGACGGTGCATACCGGCGTACGGCAGTGGCCCGGCGAGGGCCTGACCCGCGTGCCCTACTGGATCTATTCGGACCAGGATCTCTATGCGCAGGAGCAGGAGCGGATCTTTCGCGGTAACACCTGGAGCTTTCTCTGCCTCGAGGCGGAGCTGCCGCGCCCCAACACGTTCCGGACGTCCAATCTCGGCGACATGCCGGTCGTGGTGACGCGCGATGCCGACGGCAAACTGCATGCGTTCGAGAACCGCTGCGCCCACCGGGGCGCGCTGCTGTGTCTGCACCAGTCGGGCGAGCGCAAGGAGTTCGCCTGCGTCTATCACAACTGGACCTACGACCTTGCCGGCAACCTGACGGGCGTTGCCTTCCGGCGCGGCATCGCCGGGAAGGGCGGCATGCCGCCGGACGCGACGCCGGAGCGGCACGCGCCGCGCCAGCTGCGGCTCGAGACCCTGGCCGGGCTGGTGTTCGGGACGCTGGGGACCGATACGCCGCCGCTCGAAACTTATCTGGGGCCCGACATCACCCGCGGGATCCGCCGCGTCATGCGCGCACCGGTCAGGCTCATGGGCGGTTACAGCCAAGCGCTGCCCAGCAACTGGAAGCTCTACATGGAGAACACCAAGGATTCCTATCACGCAAGCCTGCTGCATATGTTCTTCACGACGTTCCGGCTCAACCGGCTGTCGCAGAAGGGCGGGCTCGTGGTCAGCGAGAACGGCGCCGGTCACATCAGCTATTCGATGGCGGCCGACGTAGCCGGCAAGGAGTATGAGCAGGCGAAGATGCGTACCGCCCAGGAGGACTATGCGCTGGAGGCGCCCGAGCTGCTGCAATCGGTCGATGAGTTCGGCGATGGGATCGGACTGCAGATCCTTGCGGTGTTCCCGGGATTCATCCTGCAGCAGATCAGGAACAGCCTTGCGGTGCGCCGCATCGTGCCGCAGGGGCTCGAGCGCAGCGAGCTGGTGTGGACTTGCTTCGGCTTTGAGGGCGACGACGATGCGCTCAACGCATTGCGCCTGCGCCAGGCCAACCTGATCGGCCCGGCTGGCTTCATCTCCATGGAAGACGGCGCGGCCGTCGGCTTCGTGCAGCGCGGATCGCACGCCGCGGCGCGCGAGCTTTCAGTCGTCGAGATGGGCGGGCAGGGCACCTCGTCGGAGGAAAGCCGCGTATCCGAGGCCGCCGTGCGCGGTTTTTGGAAATCTTATCGGACCCACATGCGGATGTGAGATGCCGGCGGAATTGGGCAAAATCGAACTCGCGCCGGGGCGTGATTGGGCCATGCTCGAGCAGCAATTCGCGGTGCAGGATCTCAATGCGCGCTATGCCGAGGCGATCGATGACGATCGCCTGGAGGAGTGGCCCGAATTCTTTCGCCCAGACGGGCGCTATCACATCACGACGGCGGAGAACCTCGCGCAGGGGTTTCCGATCGGCATCGTGTCGGCGACGTCGCGTGCGATGCTGCGCGACCGGATCAAGGCGCTGCGGCAGGCCAACGTCTATGAGGCGCAACGCTACCGGCACGTGCTGAGCACGCCGCGCGTCGTCGCCCGCAATGGCGAACTGGAAGCGCGCACCAGTTTCATGGTCGCGCGCATCATGCACACCGGCGAGACGACGCTGTTCGCGACCGGGTGCTACCGCGACCGCATCGTGCTCGACGGCGATGTCGCGACGTTTGCCGAAAAAGTCGTAGTGATCGACAGCCGCCTGATCGACACGCTGCTGGCGATTCCGCTCTGACGAGCGGCGGCCCGCGTTGGAGCGATTGTACGCGCCCCGGGCTTACGCCCGGGGCTGCGCGTTCCCCTAGGACTTGTCGCGAACCCACTGGGTCTTGTTGGTATCGTATTTGTAGCCGGGCGCGCTTTTCAGGGCGTCCTTGGTCGTATTCATGACCAGCCACCACTTGTTGTCCTTCTTCTTGCCCTTGACCGCACTGAACGGCACGGCGACGTCCTTCTCTCCGGCGCCCAGAAAGCCGCCAACGCCGATGATAAGGGCGTTGACTCGTCCTTCTTGATCTACAAGTAGGTCGACGATATCGCCGATCTTGTTGTCGGAAGGATCGTAGACACTTTGCTTGTAATAGTCGGTCACAGTTCCGGAATCGGCAGGCAGCGACGTCAATAGCCGGGCCGTTCCCGGCGCGGCAGTCTCCGAATAGGCGGATGAACTCGCAAGCAATGCGAGCGCGGCAGCAACGATAAGCTTTTGCGTGGGAGGCTCCGGTCTCGATGATCGTGTCCAGCACAGGAACGCGCGCTTGTGACTGGAGTTCCGAAGCGCTCTACGAATGCGACGACGAATGCGACGCGCTATGTCTTTTTTAAAACTGCAGAGCATTCGGGGGCAGCCGGCGTCGTACGGAGACTCCACACTCCGGAACTTCGACGAATATACAGCGTTAATTTTGTTGATTGCATTGCTTCCGATTGGGAGAAATCGATGCTGGGAACCATTCTGATCATCATTCTGATTATTGTTTTGATCGGCGCGCTTCCAACCTGGCCGTATAGCTCGGGCTGGGGCTATTACCCATCCGGCGGACTGGGGTTGGTTGTCGTGATCCTGCTCATTTTAATTCTGATGGGACGAATCTAGATCGGCGCTTGGAGCAGGCCCGAGCATCAACCTCAGACGTTGTGCGCTGAAAGCGAAACCGTCGCGGGGCTAGCCGGAACTTTTTTTGCCCACGTCTAGTTGTTTGCGTGTCGATTAGCGCTCGCGCCAGCGAGCCTCCACCTAACAAACGCGGCGACGCCGCACGGAGAGAAACGTGAACGCTTCAACACATGGATCGAACAACCCGGGCTCGCGTTCGTCAGATTTCGCAAATACGCGAGATAATGTCACCGACGCGGTGAACCGCGGCAAGGAAGGCCTCTCGAACGCTGCATCCTCGCTCGCAAGCAACGCTTCAAATGACGTGGAAAGCCTGCGTAGAGATCTCAACAGCCTGAAGGACACAGTGTCGCGGTTCATCAGCCAGACCGGCGAAGTGTCCTCGTCGGTGGTCAATCAGGTCAGCGGTGCGGCCTCGGATCTTGCGGAACGCGGGGCGAACGTCGCGTCGGCCGCAAAAGACCAAGCCACGTCATTTGCATCTGAACTCGAGGCCATGGGCCGCCGCAATCCCCTTGGCGCCCTCGCCGCGGCCGTGATGGTCGGTGTGCTGATCGGGTTGATCAGCCGCGGGCGGAGCAATTCCTGATGTTCTTCAAGCTCCTGAAGCTTGCCGGCGTTGACGTCAACGCCAAGATCGCCGAGCTCAGGGCGGAGCTCGCGTTCAAGGTCGAGCAGGCTTCGGAGCATGTCACGCAGAAGGCCCGCGCCCTGGCAATGGTCGCGGGGCTTTTGTGGTGCGCCGGAATCATGGCGCTCCTGACTCTCATCGTCGGTCTGGCCGCCCTCTACAAATGGGGCGAGATCCACTACGGCATATTTACCGGATTTAGCCTAGTGGCGGCCGTCCTGATCGCACTCACCGGCATACTGGCGATCGTAGCGTTCTTGATCGCAAGACAATCAGCGGCGTCCCCACCGGTGTGGCATATCGTCCGGGACCCCGTCCCTCCGACGCAGGCGATGCAGATTACCGGAAACGAGCAGCGTACCGCCCAAGGCTTCGTGCCGCCGTCCCACCGCTCGCAGACGGCGAAGCCGGAAGACTTGGTTGAACCGATCATCGTGTTGCTCCGCCAATATCTCCGCCCGCCAGAGACGGGGTACCAAGCTGTCGACGATCTGTTGCGTCAGATCGGATTGCGCGCCCAGGGCACGACCGAGGAGGCAGTGGCGCGTGGATCAGAACTGGTACGCAACGGCAATCGGGCGACGATGCTGAGCGTTTTAGGTGCCGCAACGCTGTTCGGATTTCTGCTTGCCCGCTCAGCACCGTGACGTTCGGCACGGGTTGTGATTTTCCATATCGCCGGCTCGGCCGACCGGCGTCGGCCATGATGGCGCCGCGATCACCTAGCGGCTTTTGTTCAACTCGGCGTTGAGTTTCGCGCCGATCAATACAATGACTGCCGAGATCCACATCATCAATCCTATTACGGCACTCAGTGCCCCATAGCTTGCGGTGTAGTTGGCGACATGGCCGAGATACAAGGAGAATGTCGCCGACATTGTTAGCCACAGAAAAGCGGCAGCTAGCAGTTCAAGAACCCTGTCGGGTTGATGGCTGCGCTGTTGCGGTAGCTGCAAGCGTTGAGGCGCCAAACAAAGTTCCATTATCCGCGCCTGGAACGAAGAACCCGTCATTTGCATTGTCGCTGTGCACGGGCGGTGCGCAGGGACAGGTGTGATGAAAGGCAAACTCATTATTGCAGCCGTCATTGTCGGCATTTCAGGAACAAGTGCTGCGTACGCTCGCGATGTGACCAGCGACCCTGATGCGACAATGACCAGCGAGCAGAAACTTGGGCCAAACGTGCGGTCGCAGCGAATAGGCAATCGTGTCATTACGACGAAGACTGGTCGGTACCACGGACATGCCTACTACCGCGCGAGGCGTTAGTGATCCTACGTGGATCCCTTTCCGAGTTAAGCCGTCATGATCGACAATGTGACGAACCTCATTGACTGGCGAGTCCGACGTGAAATCGAGGCTCGACGCCGCGAGGGCGTCGTCGACAGGGGAGCCGGCGTTTCGATTGCTCCGGCGGTCACGCGAAACGAGAGCAATCGCCCATTCGCGAGCGCACCTGTTTTTAACCTGATGGCTTACGCAGCATCGCGTCGCCTTCGTCGTCCTTAGGACGCACGCTTTGCCATGAAGGATGGACCGTCGATCGTGCATATTGAAAACGTCGGCCCAAGGACGCAGGGTGCTGGCGCGTCGGGGGATGTTGAAATCAAAGTCTTGGTGGTGACATCAGTTGCAAGCCTCGGCGCTGAGTCAAAATCGCTCTACATTACCAAGGACGCTGCCGATGACCTGGTGCAGATCCTCGGCAAATACCTGTTGGCACTCGACTAGATTGCGAGCGCGGCGTCAATGCGATGCAGCACTCGCTGCCTGCTGGATACCCCTGCTCATGATTTCTTTTTCGGAACTTTCTTTCCTTTCTTGCGCGCCTTGGACAGGCCGATGGCGATTGCCTGCCTTCGGCTCTTCACCTTTCCGCCTTTTCCGCCGCGACCACTCTTGGCTGTGCCGCGCTTGTATCGGCGCATTTCGCTTTCAACGTCCCGGCCGGCGCTGCGCGAATATCGGCGTTTTGCTGTCTTGGGCATGACCGCTCTCCTTATTGTGCATTTCCGCGCGGCGCTGCTGCGTGCGCCGGTCCGACGTTTTGAGGCGTGCCTCTAACGTCCATGCTCGCGATCACACGAGCCAGGACCTGCTCGCGCCGCGCTTGCGAGCGGCACCCACGCAAGGTGGCAGCAAACCGTTCGAGCACGCCGTCCTCGAATGCCGTCACGACCGCTTCGTGCACGTAGCTCTTGCGACAGATCGCGGGCGTGTTGGCGAGCTGCTTGGCGGTGGCGCGGACCGCGTCCAGCACCTGGGTGCGGCGCTTGCGCGCACTCGCGGCCGGCGCCGTGCGGGCCAATACGTCCAGCGCGGCCACGGACGCCAACAACGTGCGAAAATCCTTTAGCGATATCTTCGCGCCCGCGATCTCCCGCAGAAACTGATTGACCTGCGCGGATTTGACCGGCTGAACGGCGCCGGCGTCGTCGCGATATTGGAACAATCGGCGGCCCGGGAGCTGCTGCAGCACGGTGATTGCAGCGGCGAGGTGCGGCGCAACGACGTCCTTTTGCACCAGTTTGTTGCCCTTGGCCCGGAAAGTGAGTCTGAGCGCCGCGCCGTCGACCGAGACGTGCGACCTGAGCAGGGTCGTCGCCCCATGCGAACGATGCTTCTTGGTGTAATCGTCGTTGCCCGGCCGGATTGCGCTGCGTGCGATCAGTTCAATGACGGCGGCGAATGCCAGCTCCCGGGTGGGTTCGCTGCCTGACAGGTGTTGTGCGACGCTGCGGCGGATTTTCGGCAGCGCCTCTGCGAGCCGCAGCAATCGGCGCGCTTTGCGGGTCTCGCGCACCTTCTGCCACGCGGGGTGATAACGGTATTGCAGGCGGCCCGCGGTGTCGCGTCCGATTGCCTGCAAATGCGCGGCGGCGTCGGCGGCGTAGCGCACATCGTCATAGGCGGGAGGAACCGCAAGCGCGGTCAGACGGCGTATGGTGAGCGAGTGTCGGATAACGGAGCCGTCCTCGCGCAAGTAGGCGAACCCTTTGCCCCGCCGCGCTCGCCGCCACGTCAGTTCGCCCTGCTCGACGTACCGTAATCCGAGCCGTCGAGCCACGGCTCTGGCAGGTGACAGCCGGTGAGGTGCGGGTTTGTCCCCCGCACTGATGTTAGCTCCTGATGAAATGAGACTCACGGCGCGACCTCTGCGGCATTAGCAACTCAGGATCGGGACCAGAGTTCCCAAGAGAAACCGCTCGACCGCGGCGAGGCACGCCGCCTTTGCGCTCAGGATCGAGGAGGGAACGAGCTTGGAGCTGCGTTCTATGTCTTATTTAATAGGCATGCGCGCAGACCCGTGCCGAACGGGGAACTGCTCCGAGTTGCCGCTCGTTGGTACTTCAGGGGCGAGACCACTAGCCAGGAGTTCTAAATGAAAAAGAAGCTTCTACTTGTCTCCGCACTTGCGACAATTGTTTCGAGCGCGGTGTGCGCGCAGACCATTAACAACGCACCGCAAAATTCACCTGCCGGCGCCGGGGATCAAGTCAAGCAAGCACCTCGTACCGGTGACAGCTCGCAAATCGGCGGAACACCTTCCGGTAACACCAAGGCGGTACAGGGCCAAGTTCAAGGTCAACGAAGCCCTAACCGGGCGGTGACGCTCGCTCCCGAACAACGTGTTCGGATCAAGCAATACGCTGCGCAACATCCGGTCAGGCCCTACCAGGCCAGGGAGCACATTTCCGTCGGGACCACTTTGCCGGCGGACGTCGAGTTGTCGGCTGTGCCAAACGAATGGGGCCCAGGTTTGAGCGAGTATCGTTACGTCTACTCAGACAACCACATCGGTCTTGTGGAACCGTCGTCGCGTCGAGTGATCGAAATCATCGAATAACGGCGGCGACGCGTGAATCCTGGGCGTCATTTCGCCCTATCTACCCTCGCGACCCAGTTGCCGACATGGATAAGACGGTCATCATCAACCGCGACCGAGATCGTCGGCCGGGAGCCGTGACACGACTGAATAGATTAGCGTGAGAATGGACTGGTCTCCGACGTTTGGCGTGCCGAGCGTCGGAGACTCTGCGTTCGAAGACGTACGAATGGCTCCAACCTCTCCCGGGCGCGAAACCATTTGGAGTGGATGAGGCAAGAGATTGCCTGCGCGGAGCGTGAACTCGATCCTTACGCCCGATCTCGCCACATCGCCCTCGCCAAGAATTACATGCGGCTTGCCGAGATGGAGCCGCTAGCCGTCATGCGCCGTCTTAGCGGACGCTGCTTAGGTCAACACCAAGACGGGCGCCGGCGACTTGCAAGGCATTCTGGAAGTGAAACATGCCCCGCGCTTCAGTACTGGGAAAGGCACTACGGACTACCTTGCGACCTGCGTCGATTTTCGCGCGGCGCTCTTGGGCGCTGTAATCACCCCGTAGTCCTTGGACTTGCTTCCGCTCTCTGCCAGGGTGAAGCCTTCGGCCTGCAATCCCCGTTTCAGGAGTTCGCGCACCGCAGACGCGCGGCTTGGCATTCTCTTGCGGAAACGCCAGTCGTCGACTGCCGCCAATTCTCCGTTGGTCAGCATGATTTGCAGCCGTTCGCCACGAGTTAATTCGCCCATATGACCCTTGCCAAAAGAGAATAATTAGTAAAATTACTCACTTACATTTTATAAGTCAATGGCACTAAGGGCACGCTAAACGCCTTTTAGGTCGTATACCTCCAATGAGTAGAATATGCCTTACGTTATCGAACAGTGAAACCAGTCAATTGAGCCACCGGCATTTTCTGCTGAATAGACGGACGATTATATGTTTGACCGACGGCCAAATAAGCCGTGTTATTTCTTCCTGGCGATTCAGCCGCATCAGCAGGGGCCTCGCGGGCGGCCTGAAGAGATGATGGGAAATGGCAATTTATCGCCTGTTTAAGGATACCGCCTTCGATCCCGAGACCGTTGCATCCATGGGGCGCGCTTACGAGGACCTACTGGACGACTTGAAGCTTACCGATCGCAACGACCCGTTCACAGAGATCGTCGCCAAGGAGATCGTAAAGGTCGCAAGCAGGGGCGTGCGCAACGCCACCGAAATGCGCGCGCAAGTCCTCACTGGCCTCAAGAAGCCGGCGTGAGTCCAGATCGCAGCGATTGTGGACACGTCGTTCCGTTACTGCCTGCGGAAGGGTGTAGGGCAATGCCAGCGTCTTTCGCGCGCAAACTCGCGCACTTTATCCAGTTGTCTGAACCGGAAATCGATGTTTTGCAATCGATGCCTGCTCGATTGCGCAATGTGCAGGCAGGAACAGACATTGTCGCCGACGGCCATTGGCCTGACGAACTGAGCCTAATCACTGAAGGGTTTGCTTGCAGATATAAACTGTTGGGCGGGGGACGGCGCCAGATAATGGCTTTTCTGATCCCCGGCGACATCTGCGATCTGCGCGCGCTGTTGACCGGGAAAATGGATCACGCCGTGGCAGCGCTCAACAATACCCGGATAGCGGAGATCCCGCGTCCGAAAATCTTCGACGCAATGCGGAAGTATCCGCGCATCGAGCTTGCTCTTTGGCGGGACACGATGCTCGATGCGGCTCTCTATCGGCAATGGCTCATCAGTCTGGGACGGCGCACAGCCCAACAGCGCATCGCCCATCTGCTCTGCGAGATCTGGATCCGACTACAGGCGATTGGCCGAGCCCAAGGTGCAATCTATGAGTTGCCGATAACGCAATCGGACCTGGCCGATGCGATCGGGTTGTCGCTGGTGCATGTGAACAAGAGTTTAAAACGTCTGCGCGAAGACGGCTTGATCACGTTCCGGGCGAACGAGGTCCGCGTGCACGATTGGGACCGGCTGCGGTCGGTTGCAGAGTTCGACCCGGCCTATTTGCAGCTGCGCCCCGAACCGTCAATTTTCCCGTCGAACTATGTCGAGGTTCCCGCGCAAATTGGTCTCACCAGCTGAGACGCGCGGGCATTCCGCCTCAATATGCGCCGGCTGATTGACACGCCATTTTGCGCACCGAGGATAGCAGCTCGGAGAAGCGCTAGTCCTGATATTGCGCCGGCTTGGTCTCCGGCAGAAGCATCCACACCATCGCCGTAGCCGCGGCCGCGCCGATGACCAGGAAGCCGACCCCACGACCGAACGCGTCAAAAACGACACCGGTGAGGGCGATGCTGGTGGAAGCCGAAACTCCAATCATCGCTCCAAGGACGCCCTGCGCGAGATTGAACCGGCCGGTCCCGGCCGTCAGGTCGGCAATCACCAAAACCGACAATACGTTGATGATCGAGCCGCTCACGCCGTCCAGCAGCGACATCGGCCTGTGACCATCCGAGACTGGCTAGGTAGAAGGCAACGAATGTCCCGAAACCCGTCTGCAGGTCGGCAATGAAGAAATTGGTCCAGTCCAGGCCGTGGCGGCTTTGACGGGAAGCCGGCGTCCGCAACGTCCTTCGCGCATGCCGGTAGCGCGCAATTGCACCGTGCACGGGTGATCGTTTTTTTGGCGCTGCGACCATGAGAGTAACCGCAGCGTTCGACATCTGACCTCCTGGCGTCGAAAAACAACGCGGGCTCAAGCAGCCGAGTTCCGACGGTCGCGTGCAGGCACCCATTGAGAATCGGCGCCGGCCTTCTCGAACCAAGTTTGGTGCCAATCGTTATGTCGACATGGTTGACCGTAGCGAATTCCGCCGGAAGGCGAAGGCGTGCTCCCGACTCGCGCAGGCGGCGAGCGATCCTGGCGTGAAGGTCAGATATCGGATCGTCGCCGACCAGTGGTCGAAGCTGGCGGAGACCAGGAAGTCGGCGAGGCAGGCGCGCCGACGCTCGTTTCCACACCGGT
>Ga0066903_100006532_pt1 | contig 10386 bp, 12 predicted proteins | sample PanSoiMetaGPlot1_FD_67491 | JGI IMG/M metagenome (GOLD analysis project Ga0066903, IMG submission 67491) | Tropical forest soil microbial communities from Panama analyzed to predict greenhouse gas emissions - Panama Soil - Plot 1 (version 2) | ecosystem: Environmental > Terrestrial > Soil >...
GATCAGGCGACGTATGCGCAGAGCACCAGGCCATCAACTGGCATCGGGCACGTCCTGGTCAACGGCGTCTTCGTCGTTCGTGACGCTGCGATCGTGCCGGACGCGCTGCCCGGTCAGCCGGTCCGCGCGACTCCGCGGTAGCGGCGCACTGTCGGCGGTCGCAACTACGGTCGTGTCGCCATGACCGAACTGCCCGCAGTGACCGCGTTCCCGGACTGTCACGACTGCCTGCGATTCTCTTCCGGGCCCGCTGACGTGTGCCTGGCTTGCGCCAGCAGCCAGTTCAGCCAGCCGGGGCCCGGCGCATGCCCGGCGTGCTCGCAGCTGCTGACGGATCGCGGCCGCTGCCCGAACGAGCTGTGCCGGACGCCGCGACGCAGGATCGGCAGGATCCGCGCGATCGGCTACCAGGAAGGCGCGCTGCGCCGCGTCATCCGCAGCTACAAATACGACGGCACGCGCAGCTGGTCAGTGGTACTCGGCCGGTTGCTGCTGGCCTGGCTCGACCAGAACATGGCCGCCGATCCGCCAGGCCTCATCGTCGCCAATCCGACATTCACCGGGGCAGGCAGCCATTCCGGCTCCGGCCTGGCGCCGTTCGCGCACACCGAGGCCGTGCTGCGGGCGGCCGCGGCCGCCGACGTCGCAGGCGGCTGGTCATTCGATACCGCGACACCGGCGGCGATCGTCAAGACCCGGCCGACGCTGCGATCGGCTGACGGCCAGGCCTGGTCCAAGCGCGCCAGCGGCACCGAGCTGCGGCATGCCCTGCGCGTGCCGGATCGCGGACGCGTCGCGGCCAGGTTCGTACTGATTTACGACGACGTCTGCACGACGGGCACGCAACTTGACGCCGTGGCTACGTGCCTGCTCGACGAGGGCGGCGCGGCCCGGGTCGAAGGTGTCGTCCTCGCCCGCGCGCCCTGGCGCAGCCGCCTGCAGGCCTAGCCGCAGCGCGCCACTCAGCTGCCGGGGATCCTCTCGATGTGCGTCACTGTCCAGCCGCGGTGAGCGACCAGCCACCGTTCTGGCGCGACCAATGACATCTCGTGCTGCTCGTCGCTCACGGACGTGTCCGCGCCCGGCGTGCGCGTGAACCGCCAGACCTCGTCCCATGCGTGCTCGGCGCTGTCGCCACCCGCGAGCTGGCCGGTGCGGTCGTCGACGTCTTCCTCTGCGGCGGAGATCGAGAAGCGTACATCGATCTCCTCCCGGCTGTTGACGACCTGGGCGCCAGCTATCACCGCGTCCTTGATCCAGAGAAACGGCAGCAGATGGTGCCGATGCGAGGCGACGTCTCCCTCGATTGCATCCGCTATCTGGAGCTCCAGCTCCTGGCTGAGCAACTCAGCTGACTCCTGCGGATTCTGCAGCTTTCTCGCCTCGCGGACTTTGTAGAAAGTCTCCCTGGCTGTCGCCCGGAAGGCCTCAGCGTCGAACTCCGGGTCAGCCTGCTTGATGACGCTCAGGTCTACGCCGGGCAGTGCGGCCGCCGTGCGGTCCAGGAGACCGGCAACAGTTCCGTCGACCTGCTGCTGCTCGAGGTCGATGAGCCGCTCCTCATCTGCGGCGATCTCACCGAAATGAAACAGGTGTTCCTCAGCATCGCCGAGCAAATGATCTCGGTGAGGATGACCCGGACGGCCAGAATGGTCGGACGCGTTGGCCATGAATTAATCCCCGCCCCTTCGCTGCTAACAGCTCCCGGCGGGCAGCCTAGCTCTTGACAGGAGCTTAAGAATGCAAATGGCCACACATGCTGTCCGGGGCCGGCATCCCCGGCGCTGCCGCCAGCAGTGCGGCGTGGCGCGGAGTCGTAACACTCGGCTCTCTCCGTGGTCTGTGCGATTATGCGCGTTATGACGCGGTGGCAGGACTTCGAAGAAGCTGAGCCCGAGTTCGCACGGCGAGTACGGTCGCTGTTCGACGCCCACAGACACAAGACGATTGCCACCGTGCGGGCCGACGGGTCGCCGCGGATCTCCGGTATCGAGACTGTCTTCGAGGACGGCGAACTCGTTTTCGGCTCTATGCCCGACGCGCGCAAGGGCGCGGATCTCCGTCGGGACCCGCGGTTCGCGCTGCACAGCGCCACTGTTGATCCGATCGAGGGCGCCGAGGCGCAGTGGCCAGGTGAGGCGAAGATCTCCGGCAGGGCGGTTGCTGCCGGACCGATTACCGATGGACCAGACGGCGACAGCTTCCACGCCGACATCGCCGAGGTCGTGCACACTCACCTGAACGACGAGGCCACGATGCTCGTCATCGACTGGTGGACACCCACGCGCGGGCTGCGGACGATGGAGCGCGAGTAGCCACGGATGCCTAGTCGAAGTGGCTGAGCCAGTGTCGCGTGACGGTCAGCAATCGGTCCGTCGCCAGCCTGTATACGTGCTCACGCCCGCGCAGCTCAATCGTGACCAAGCCAGCCTGCTGCAGTACGCGCAGGTGCTGTGATGTCGTTGGCCACGAGTGCTCGAACCACGCTGCGATCGACCCGGACGTCATCTCACCGCCACTAGCGTGCAGTACCGACAGGATGGTCCGCCTAGCGCGGTGCGCCAGCGCGCCGAAGACCACCTCGAAGTCCTGCAGCTCTGCCGAGCCCGCTGGCCGGGCTGTCACGAGCCCGGCGCGACGAGGGCGATGCGCTCATAGTGCGGGAAGTCCCACTTCGGCAGCCCGTGGCGCTCCTCCAGCAGCGGGTCCATCGGCGCCCAGATGGCCAGCACCGCCGGATGCTCGCGAGCCCCCTCGTACCCGCCCTCGGCCCACGTGAAGATCTCGACGAACGTCGGTGGCGCGTCAAGCTCGCGGTAGATCACCGATGGCTCGCTGGTCACGAAGCCAAGCTCATGCAGTGTGGGCCAGTGCTGGGCGAGCAGCTCCCGGAACGCGACCTCAGCGTCGGCGCGCACCCGGTACGTGCAGATGACAGTTTGCTTAGGCATGGCGCTAAGTATTAGTCACAGGGCTAAGCATTGCAACGGGAAGGCCGGCAGTGCCCCGCATGGTCGCAGAACAGAAAGGGACGGCACGCGCGTGCCGTCCCCCCTGTTGCTGCGTCTAGCGCAGGACGAGCTCGCGAGTGTCGGAGCCCATGTCCGGCTGGTCTGCCGGGACGGCGACGCGTATGGCCGGCGTCTTGCCGCGCCCGGCGAGCGCGGCCGCCGCGAACATGGCGAGCGAGAGTGCGACCGCGATTCCGATGGTGGTGACAAGCGCGGTGATCACGTCGATGGTCATGGATGGTGCCCCCTGCCAGGTGGTTTACGTCGTTTACTGCACTCAGTATTGCGCACTGCAGTAAACACTGTCAACTCATGCGAGCGCCGTTTGCGGCAAGCGGCCTCGGCCATCTGGACCTGCGGCGCAGGCGACACGCACGTGCTGGTCATGCCTCGACCCTCGGGCCTCCCGTAACAGGAGAGTCAAGTGACGTACTGACCGAAAGCCGCGAGGCAGGCTGCCTAGATAAGGTCGGCTCGTGGCGGATCGCGAGGTGCGCGTGGTGTACACCAAATTCGACGGCAGCCTGCACTGGCATTACGCGATGCGCTACCTCGGCACCGACGCCCATGGGATCTGGCTGGGCGCACCGGCCGGCACGCCGAGCCAGCGGGGCAGCGAGCCGCCGATCATTCTCAGGCAGCCCTGGGTCCAGCTCATCCCGGCAGGAGACCAGTGGTGGTCGGGTGCTTTCAACGGCGCACCGGCCGCGACCGAGATCTACTGCGATATCGGCACGCCTGCCCGCTGGGTGAATTCTGCCGAGGTCACCATGGTCGATCTTGACCTGGACGTCGTGCGGCTCCGCGCTGACGGCCAGGTGCTGCTGCTGGACGGGGATGAGTTCGCCGCGCACCAGGTCAGGTATGGATACCCCGCCGAGGTGATCCGCCAGGCCGAGCAAGCGGCCGACCGGCTTCTTACGGCGATCAGCGCGGGTGCGCAGCCGTTCGCCACGGACTACCTGGCGTGGCTGGAGATGATCCCGCTGACCGGCGCGGCCGGAGCGGCCGCCGGGCCAGCGGGCGAACCCGGATGAGGGATGTTCGCGCTGCCGGCCCAGCTTTGGCTGAGCGTTACGGGCGCCTCGAGAGGGGCAGCGGACCCCGGCCCGCCCGCTGGCCAGAGAGCGTCAGTCGGTTCCGGCCGTCGCCATGTCGGCCTCGCGCAGTACGTACGGCATGCCGTGGGCGCGGGCTAGATGGCGGGCGCGGGCCAGCTGCGCGGCGGCGTGCTCGCGCTGACCGAGCCTGATCAGCGCCCTGCCGTGCACGGCCAGCGCCTCGGCGAGCACGGGCAGCCACGGCTCTCGCTCGGCGACTGCGAGCAGCGGCGCCAGCACCTCGCTCGCCCGGTCGGGCTGGTCGTGGTCGAGCCAGCCTCGGGCGAGCGAGAGGTAGGCGTCGAAGCCGGTCAGCCATGCCTGGTCCGGAGGAATCTCAGCGCGGTCGAGCAGCCTCGCTGCCTCGGCCAGCAGCGGCAGCGAGCCGGTCGCGTGTGCGAGCCCCGCTGTGCAGCGGAGCAGGTATGCCTCCACGCCGCCCTGACGCGCCGCTGCGAGCCCGCGCTCGAGGTGCTCGACCGCGCCCTGGCGTTCACCGGCGAGCAAAAGCGTGTCACCCAGCATGGTGGCCGCATTTGCCTCGGACCAGCTGTGCGAGTATTCGCGGCTGATCTCGACGGCACGCTCGCCGGCAGCGACCGCTGCACCGGAATTCCCGCGCAGCCGCTCGAGCCAGCCCAGGTGCGCCGTGTAAAACGAAGTGAAGTGCGGGTAACCGCCCCGGCGGTTGAGCTCGATTGCACTCCGAATCCCCGCTGCGGCCGCGTCCCAGTCCGCGGCCGCTATGGACAGGAAGGCCGCCTCGAACTCCGCCCACGGCTGCAAGAACGGATGTCCCATCCGGCCTAGCAGCGGCCGGAGTTCCCCCAGTACGTTAGCCAGCCCGGCTAGGTCCCCGACGTGCCAGTACACCGTCTTCAGCCCGTCCAGCCCCGCAGCCAGCGCCTGGTTGTCTCCGGCAGCCCGGCCCGCGGCCGCTGCGCGCAGTCCGTAGTCGAGCGCGGCGCGGAACCGCAGGCGGTTGGAGGCGATAACCGTGAGGCGGGAGAGCAAGTCCGCCTGGCTGGAACGGTCGCCCAGCGATTCGGCGATGAGCAGTCCTTGTTCCAGGTTGTCCGACGAGAGCGCGATCGGGAGGCCGCGCGCGACCGGGACGTCGCCGCCCAGCTGGCGCAGCGCGAGCATCTCCAGCCGGCGATCGCCGGTTTCGCGCGAGCGGCGGGCTCCCTCGGTCAGGTCGGCAAACGCCTCCTCGGTTGCTCCCGCTGCTTCGTGTGCGCGGCCCCGGAACACCAGCGCGCGCGCTTGCAGCTCACCATCGCTGGCGAGCTTTGCGGCTTCGAGCGCCTCAGTCGCGAGCGCGATTGCGTCGCTGATCGCGTACCTGCGCATCGCGTCCTCGGCGGCCAGCAGCCAGGCCCGGGCAGCACGCGCTAGCTCGCCCGCGGCGGCGGCGTGCCGGGCGAGCGACTCCGGCTGACCGGTCATCAGGTCGGCAGCCCGCCGGTGATAGGCGAGGCGGGACGGTTCGGGAGTCGTCGTGTACAGCACATCGCGGATCAGGTCGTTCGCGAATTCGTAGTCCCGCCCGCTCACCAGGAGCAGCCTGCCGCGCAGCGCCTGCTCGCACAGGTCCACGGCACGAGCAGGCGAGAGATCCAGCAGCGCGCCGACGGTGAGCGGGTCGACCGTGGTGCCGAGCACGGAGGCTGCGTGCAGCAGGCTCGCAACCTGCTGCCCAGCGCGCTCGACGCGTGCTTGCACGACAGCACGGAGGGACTCCGGCAGGCCGGCGTCCCCGCCGCGGAGGGCGCGCAGCACTTCGACGACAAACAGCGTGTGCCCGCGGGTGCGGGTCAGGATGTCGGCGGCCTGCGAGCCCAGGCCAGCCTGGCTGGCTAGCTGCTCGACCGCGCTGCCGGCCAGCGGCCCGAGCTCCAGCCGCGTTGCGACGGGGTCGAGCGCGTCCCCGATCTCTGCGACGTGTTCTGCCCGCACGGTCGTGACGATGAGCGTCCGCGAGCCGGCGAGCTGACGGCCGAGGAAGTGCAGCAGCTCGACGGTTGACTGGCCAGCGCAATGGAGGTCATCAACGAATAGCAGCACCGGGCTGCGGTCGGCGAGACCGCGCAGCAGCGCCGTTACGGCCTCGAAGGCCCGCCGCCGCGCCATCTGCGCGCTGCCACGGCCGGGCGGTGCCGGTCCCAGCGCATCTGCGGCGGCCGGCAGCAAGGCAGCTGCGACCGGCGCGTACCCCCCGAGCAGGTCTCGCAGGCTGGCGGCGGTCATCCGGCTGACCGCCGGGCTGACCGCCTCGACGATCGGCTGCAGGAACAGCGACCGCTCCGTCTCGTAGCACCGGGCTCGGAGCACTGTCGCGCCGTGACTGATGACCTCGGCCGCCAGGTCCTCGGCCAGCGTGGTCTTGCCGATCCCGGCCTCGCCGACGATCAGCATCAGACGTGGCTCGCGGTCGGCTGCCCGCCGCCAGGCCGCCCGCAGCTGCGCGATCTCGCCATCACGGCCGACGAGCACCGGCCCGGTGGCCGTGAGCCGCCCGGGTTCCGAGCGTGTCGCGCGGCTCGGCCCGCCTGGGGCAGCTGCACCGCCGCCGGCGGATCCCGGCCCGGTGCTCTCTTCGCGCAGGATGGCCAGGTGCAGCTCGCGGGTCTGCGGCGTTGGATCGGTGCCAAGCTGCTCGGCTAGGTGGTGGCGCAGGTCCGCGTAGGCGCGCAGCGCCCTGGCCCGCTCGCCGGCGGCGGCTGCCGCGATCATGTACCAGCGGTAGGCGGACTCGTCGAGGCTGTCGGCGTTCATCGCTGCTTCGGCGTAGCGGGCTGCCAGTGCTGGCTCGGCCGTCGCTAGTGCGGCCTCAGCCGCTGCGAGCCTGGCCCGGCGCTGCAACTGCCTGAACTCGTCCCGAACTGGATCGGCCCACGCCAGGTACGGCTCGTCGGCGAGGCCAGGGCCGTCCGCGAGCACGCCGATCGCGCGTTCAGCCGCGGCGAGCGCGACCGCCGGGCCGCGAGCCAGGCTGCTCTCCGCCTGGTCGCACAACCGCCCGGCCACGTCCAGATCGACGCTCACGTCGTCCGCGTCGCCGAGCCGGTAACCGAAACGGCCACCGCGGATAATCCCGGCGCCGAGAACCGCACGCAGCCGGCTGACCAGCGAGGCGATGTTCCGGTCAGCGCCGGCCGGGATGTCGCCATCCCACAGCAGCTCGGCGAGCTGCTCGGTGGAAACTAGCCTGGGCCGGCTGGCCGCCAGCACCTTCAGGAGCGTGCGGGACTTACGGCTGCCGACTTCGCGCTCGGACAGCACGGTGCCGTCGACAACGACGGCGAACGCGCCCGCAAGCTGCAGCTCAACCCGCGGCGGCGCGCTCCCGGCCGCGGGCGATTCCCGCCCCACGGGCATTTCATACATGGCCCGCCCCGTCCTGCGCAACGTCACCGCAGGCCAGGCACAGCGAGCCAGCCGGCGAGAGGACGCCCTGGCGGGTACATCGCCGTAGTGCGCAGTTCCGGGGCTGGCGTCTGTCGATCCGCGGCTGCCCGTTCCCCTCTGGGTTGACAGCAGCCGCGCCGAGCCGTACGTTTAACGAGTAGGTTAATTAACAAGGTGGTTAAATGAAGGCGGATGATCGGCTCAGCGTGATCTTCGCGGCACTGGCGGACCCGACCAGGCGGGCGATCCTCGCCCGCCTCGCGGACGGGGACGCGACCGTCACGGAGCTGGCCGAGCCGTTCTCGATCAGCCTCCCGGCCATCTCACGGCACCTGAAGGTGCTGGAGCGGGCCGGGCTGATCTCCCGCAGCCGGTCCGGGCAGTGGCGGTCGAGCACGCTGGAGGCCGACGCGCTCAAGGAAGCGACCGACTGGATGGAGCGCTACCGGATCTTCTGGGACGTCAACTTCGACCGCCTTGACGCGCACCTGCGCCGGGTCCAGCAGGACCACGCCGACGAGGGCCGACGGCGGCCCAGCGAGAAGGGAACACAGCAATGACCGCAGAACCCATGTACGAGCTCGAAATCTCCCGTGTCTTCGACGCGCCGCGAGAGCTCGTCTACCAGGCATTTGTCGATCCTGACCAGATAGCGCAGTGGTTCGGCCCGGTCGGCTGGGTAGTGCCGAGAGACACTGTCGAAGTAGACGCGCGGCCGGGCGGTTACCAGCGGTTCGTCATGGTGAACGCCGACGATTCCAGCCAGCGCAGCCCCGTCGACGCGACCTTCAGCGAGGTGATCGAGAACGAGCTGCTCGTCGGCGAGGAGCGCGTGGAGGGCATCCCCGGCTTCGAGGGCATCGCCACGATGACCATGCGGCTGGAGTTCCACGACGAGCCGGGCGGCAAGACCAGGCTGGAGCTTCGGCAGGGCCCGTTCACCCATCAGCTGGAGGAAGGCTCGCGGGAGGGCTGGAACAGCTCGTTCGGCAAGCTCGACGACCTGCTGGCGAGTTACGTGTGACCGGGAAGGTTGTCGTCAACCGGGCGATGTCGCTCGACGGGTTCGTGGCCGGGCCGGACGACTCGATGGACTGGGTGTTCGAGTACGCGACGCCCGACCAGGAAAGCGACGTCATGGCGGCCACCGGCGCGATGCTCTGCGGCCGGCGCACGTACGACGTCGGGCAGCGGGACGCGGGGAAGCTCAGCGGGGACGCCTACGGCGGCCTGTGGAGCGGGCCGGTTTTCGTGCTCACCCACCGGCCGCCGCCGGCCCCGCCGGACGACCTGCACACCTTCGTGTCTGGTGACATCAGCGCGGCCGTCGCTACTGCCAGGGCGGCAGCCGCCGGCCGGGACGTGGAAGTCCTCGGCTCGGACATCACCGGGCAGTGCCTGCAGGCGGGGCTGATCGACGAGATCTACGTGCTCATCCTCCCGGTCGTGCTCGGCCGCGGCACGCCGCTGGTCACTGGTGCCGGGGTCGACCGGGTCAGCCTCGCGCCGGTTAGCGTGACGACGTCGGGAGCCGTCACCGCGATGCGCTTCCGGGTGGGCCAGTGCGCAAGCTGATCGAGTCGACGTTCGTCTCACTCGGCGGGGACATCGGCGCGCCACAGGAGTGGGGGGCGCCGTACCTGTTCGGCCCCGAGCAGGACGAGTACTCCCGCGCGCTGCTGTCCGGCGCCGGCGCGCTGCTGCTCGGCCGCAAGACGTACGAGGGACTGTCGGCCGCCTACACCGAGATGGCGGCCGGCGAGCCAGGCCCGATGGCGGACTTTGTCGCCACGATGAACGCCATCCCGAAGTACGTGGCGTCAACGACGCTCACCAGCGTCGGCTGGAACGCCACGCTGCTGGGCGCCGATGTCGCGGCAGAGGTCGCCGAGCTCAAGCGCCAGCCCGGGAAATACCTGCTCAAGTACGGAACGGGGCCGCTTGACCGGGTCCTGCTTGCCAGCGGGCTCCTGGACGAGCTGCGGATCTGGATCGTGCCGGTCACCACGGGTCCTGGCCAGCGGCTCTTCGAGGACGTCGATGACACCGTCCTGACGCTGACGGACACCAGAACGTTCCCGAGCGGTGTGGTCGTGCTGACCTACGTGCCCGCCGGCGCGAGCGTCCAGACAGCCAACCCGGCTGGCTAGCGAGCCTGGCTCGGGCGGGTCACCCTCACGGCGTGGTGACGACCGGCCCGAGCGGGGCAGCGAGGGCGGCGAGTTCGGAGATCTGGGCGGGCGGAAAGTTAGTCCAGGCCGCCCGCGGATCGCGGTCATGGTGCACGTAGGTGTCGAGGAAGCGCTGCCAGCGGCGGAGCCCGTCGATCGCGACCTCGACCGGCAGGTCGCCCGCCTCGATCGCGTCGGCGAACTCGTCCAGGTCGAGCATGCGCTGGTGCCGGCCGTCGGTCGGCACCATGAGGTCGATGTACAGGTCACGCACGATGATGTCGCTGCGGTTGTCGGTCACGTGCAGCAGGTCCACGTACCACGTCGTTTGCTGCGGACGGTCGGCGTCGATGCCGGGGGTTAGCCCGCCGTCGTCGGACACCATGAACTGCCACGGCGGGAACGACAGGCCAACCCCGACGTCAGTCAGGATGTAGGCCCGCTCCAGTAGCGTCTGGCCGGGCCACGGGCGGAACCGGTCGGACAGCGCGAACTCGTACGCGACCACGTTGGCCGTGCGCACGCCCGGCAGCGGGCCGAAGGGCGGCTCGGGATCGCCGAACGCGCCGCGCCATACCTCGACGGATTCCACCGGGACAGTCTGCCGCATCCGGGTCATCCGTTCGCTGGCAAGTGAGTGCCGGTCTGGAGCATCGCTGCGACACCCTGACACTTTGGCGGAATTCTCTGTCC
>Ga0066903_100006533_pt1 | contig 10385 bp, 9 predicted proteins | sample PanSoiMetaGPlot1_FD_67491 | JGI IMG/M metagenome (GOLD analysis project Ga0066903, IMG submission 67491) | Tropical forest soil microbial communities from Panama analyzed to predict greenhouse gas emissions - Panama Soil - Plot 1 (version 2) | ecosystem: Environmental > Terrestrial > Soil >...
ATGGGCGTCCCATCGAGAACGAACTCCATCAGGTCCTCGATCTCGATGCACTCAGGCGCCCGCGCCCGAGAGAGGACGTAGCGCTCGGGCTGATCCGGGTGACGGATGCTGACGTGCCCGAACGCGTCGACGACGCCCTCGCGAGCGAGAATGCGGTTGGCCGTGACGAGCTCGTGGAGCGCCAGGGTCAGCGTACCCATTGCCGCCGCAAGATAACATGAATGGTATGACCATCCGGCTGAAGACCGCGCTCGCCACGCGCGGGCACACGGAGGCGCTGAAAGACGGGACGGTGAAACCACGCACGTTCGACTTCGATTTCGAGGAGGTGCCGGTCATCATCAAGGCGTTCCGCCGGATGGTGCGGAGCCAGGAGTTCGATATCTGCGAACTGGCGATGACAACGTATCTGTGCTCGCGCCAATACGGCAAGCCGTTCACCGCCATCCCGGTTTTCCCGATGCGCGCGTTTCACCACGGAGCGATCGTCTATAACATCCACGCCGGAATCCGCACGCCGAAGGATCTCGAAGGCAAGACCGTTGGCGTGAACCGCGGGTATACGGTCACGACCGGGTTGTGGGTCCGCAGCATCCTGCAGCACGAGCACGGTGTCGACTTGAGCAAAGTGACGTGGCTGCTCTCGGGCGACGAGCACGTCGCCGAATACCGGCCGCCGCCGAACGTCACGACCATCGACGCCGGCAAGACATTGGAGGGTTTGCTCGAGAGTGGCGAGATCGCGGCGGCCATTGGCCTGCAGCTGAATTCGCCGGTTGTCAAGCCGCTCTTCCCGAACGCGAAAGAGGCCGGTTTCGATGCGCTAAGGCGCCGCGGAATCTACCCGATCAATCACACCGTCGTGATCAGGAACGACGCGCTCGAAGCGAACCCCGCCCTCGTATCCGACGTCTTCGATGTGTTCGTCGAAGCGAAGCGGCTCTATCTCGAACGTCTGAGGGCGGGCCGCGTGGCGGACGCCGACTCGACTCACCTCCGCGTGATGGAGGCGGTCGGCGATCCGCTTCCCTACGGCATCGAGGAGAACCGCCGGAATCTCGAAGCGATCGTTCAGTACAGCGTCGAGCAGGGAATTCTGTCGCGGCCGTTCAGGATTGAAGAGCTGTTCGCCTCAGGCGGGTGACGGCTCAACGGATTCGAGAAACTCGAGCAATCGCCCGGACGCGTTCTGTTCCGTTTGACGCTCAACCGCGACATCCCAGTACTGCGCGTGCTGCAGGCATTCCTCGAGGTATCTCGCCGCAGAAGTCGCATGCGTCGCGTCCTGGCCGGGCACGACGAGCGCCGGAATCGACAATTGGAGCAGATCCTCCGCATCGGCACCCGGCGCCGTATCGCGATCGAGGAGGGCGCGCGCCATTCCAACGACGAGCTGCGTGTACTGTCGGACGTCGTGTCGCGCGTAGGACGCGGCAAAGTCCGGATCGCGGCGGAGCACCGACACCCACGGCCCGCCGCGCGGATCCTGACCAAACGACTTGTCGCTGCTCCTGGCGAGCGCCACCACGCGATCGAGCCCGTGCGCTTCTACGTACGCGACATGCTCCGCAAACCGCCGATGGCCGTTGATGCGGTACTTGGCGCCGCCGACCGGCCACCACAGAAGCAGGCTCAGCGCCGCATCGCGATGCGCGACCCCGAACGCAATCGCGCAGGAACACCCCATGCATCCGCCCATGACGTGCGCTCGCGTGATGCCGAGATGCTCGAGGAGCCCGTACCCCTGCCGGACATAGTGGGCCCACGTCACGCGCTCGACGCGGCCGCCGGACTCGCCGGTTTCACGGCGATCGAACACGATGCACCGATACGTCTGCGCCAGATGATCGAGGAGTTTAACCCGCGCGTAGGCGGGAAGCGTCGTCCACTTGTCGAGCGTCGCGTCGAACCCGCCGGGCGAGAACATGAGCAGCGGGGTGCCGCTCCCCCGGATTTCGTACCGCGTTGTGATGCCGTCGATGACCGCCGCTGCCACACACGACCTCGCAAGCGTCGCTCCGTCACTCCCCCCGGGGACACGGTCAGGATCTCGGCGCGGGGACCGCGCCTCGAAGAGGGCGGGCGGCGCGCACATCATCGCACAGGGCCTTGATCGCGGCCAGCGCGGTCGTTGCGACGTTCGCATAGCGCTCGGTCCTGTCGTCAATCGCCGAAGCAACGTATCCGAGGGCCGCCGGCAAGGATCGGACGCGACCGTCGAGCCACGGACCGCCGCCGAGGCCGCCGATGACCGGAATCGTTGCGGCGCGAACGACCGCGGGACCGGCGACCGCGCCGGAGTGTCGAAAGTCCAGCAGCGAGGCGCCCGCCTCCTCGAGCAGCTGCGCCTCGCGCACCAGACGATCGACCACCGCCGCGCTCGGGTCGCCCGCCATGCCGAATTGCGCCCATACGGGGATATTCGAGCGGGTTATCGCGCGGACCGCATCGGCCGAAGAGGCGCCGACGTCCACCTTCACGAGATCGGCGCCGCCGTCGCGGACCAGGCGCCGTGCAACCTGCGCCGCCGCTTCAGGGCCGTCCCGGAGCGCCGCCAACGGCACGTCGGCGCTGACGAGCGCTCGGACCACGCCGCGCCGGACCGCCTGGCATACGAGGAGCATTTGATCCACCGTCACGTCTGATTCGCTCACGTGGCCCCACAGCGTGACGCCGACCGAGTCGCCGGCCGACACAATGTCGACGCCCGCGCGGTCCGCTATCTGCGCCAGCTGGCAGTCGTAGAGCACGACGGCGACGATCTTGCGCCCGTCGCCCTTCATCTGTTGCAGCGCGGGAAGGGTCACTTTGCCGTTCATCGCCGCGGGCAGCGTATCAGACTTCGCAGACTGTCGGCGGCCCAGGTGCCACTCGTCAGCAGCGCCGGTCCAGGGGTAACATCGGACGACCGCGCCGACCGGCAATGACGGGATGACTTACATCGATTCAGCAGTCTTGAGTCTCACCGAACGGATCTGTCGGCGGTTCCAGACGTGGACCGGCCGATCGAACGTGTGGGTCGCCTTCCAGCTCACGAACTTGAGCATTGTCGTCTACTTCATCTGGGTGACGCGCCTCTACTTCCTGAGCGGCGACGTCCTGCTGCGTGCGTTCGTCGCGTTGTTCTGCGGAGGGGTCTTCTTTGTGCTCACCCGGACCATCTTCAAGGCCTCGGTCGAGTTCGCTGAAACCGAGGCCTATCGGCGCGTCGCCAGGGGACTCCGAAACCCGCGGCGCATCCGGGACGCCCAGCTGCGGATCGCGTTCCTCACGCTGTCGATCATGCTCTGGTATCCGCTCTGGCTGGTGTTCGTCCACTTGCACGTGAGCTTCGCCTTGTTCACCGAAGCGCTCATCCTCCTGACCACCGTGGTCCTGTACGTCCTCGCCTGCGACCCGCTCCCGCCGTGCGCAGGCAGGGTGAAAGATTGGTTTCGCCGGCTGGCGCCCGCGCGGAGCGCGAAGGCGCAACCGGCCGGCAGCTCACTTGGAACCCAAACGTTTCTCGGTCGCCGCGCAGCCTGAAAACGGAGAACCCCCCGATCAGATCAGGATCGATGCGGCAAGCCAGAGGCCCATCCCGTAGAAGCCATGCGTGATGAGGCTGCTCATGAACAGTCGGGTTCCCGCGGGACCGTGTGCGCCGAACCATCCATATCCCATGGCCGGGAACATGAGAAGCCACGGGAGGACGTTCGAGCAGAGGCCGAACCCAACTGCGACTATCGGATTGCGTGCGGTTAGTCCGAGCGTCGAAGTCAGGAGCAGGTACAGGAGGGCAAGCGTGACGCCGATGCCATAGTGCACAGGCACGGCGATCGCGATTTCGTGACTGAACGGCGATGTCTGGCCGATGTCGTGGTGAAGCGGCCGGGCCCGGGCCACGGATGCAAACCATCGACCGACCAGACGCGGCGACAACGGGGCGATCACTTGCAGCCTGTAGGCGCCGGCGCTGAGGATATCCATTGTGAGGGTCGCGAGGATCCCGATGAAGACGCTTCGTACGCTGAGAATTGACATGGCCTGGCCTCTGAAACAGTTCCTAAACAATTTCGACTGCATGCCGGAAGTCGTCCCGCGGGCGCTGCGGCAGTAACCGGCCGTAACGAACGTCGACGCCATGTCCGGCCGCACCCACCCGAAGGGCGAGCCAGCTGGCAATGGACCCGCCGCCACGCTCGAGCGCGGCGTTGTCGAAGACGTACTCGGTCGCTTGTCTGTGTTCTCGGTGACTTCGTCCCGGCCGTCATGACCTCATTCCCCGATTTCGTTAAGTGCTATCGTTGGTGTATCGCTGAGAGGATGATGCACGTAGCCGCACATGCCGCGCGATGACGCCCGACGACAATCGACTGGCCCCACGCGCCACCCCGCCGCAGCCGACACCAGATGCAAGCGCGCCTCACGACGTCCGTCAGCTTCGGGGCATGCTCGGTGCCCTTGTTCAACTTGGCTTCGACCTCGACACGCTGCTGGCATCCGCCGGACTGCGTCGCGCGGATGCCGAGGATCTCGACGCCTATCTATCGCCCAGCGCCTGCGCGCTCCTCTTCGCTCGCGCCTCTCGGGAGCGGCGCATCCGCAATCTGGCGTTGCAGCTGGCTCTTCGGACTCCGGTCGGCACTACTCCCCTTCTCGACTATTTGGTGGTCAGCTCCGACTCCGTCGGACAAGGGCTGCAGCGGCTCGCCCGGTACCTCCGTCTCGTCAATCCCAGCATTCGCCTGGCGATCAGAGATGAGCGCAACCCGACTCGCATCGTCGTGGACAGCGGCGGAGACGCGTTCCAGGCCGAGCTCACCGTCTCGATCAGCCTGATCCGCCTCATGCGCGAGACCGACGATCAACTGAAGGTGGCCCACGCCAGCTTCATCCACGAACCGGACGACGTCTCCGAATACGCGCGCGTGTTCCGATGTCCCGTTCGGGCGAGCGCGTCGTGGAATGGATGGGCGCTGTCGAGAGAGGCCATGCGCCTGCCGCTCCGGCGTCGGGATCCTGCGCTTCGACGCTGGCTTGAGCGGCAGGCGGCCGCGATGCTGGCACATCTCCCGGCGGCCTCCGACGTCAGGAGCGAAGTACGGCGGGTGCTCGCCACACAAATGACCGCGGGCGATGTCGGCGTCGATCTTGTCGCCCGCCGGCTCGCCATGACGCCGCGCACCCTGCAACGCCGCCTGGCACAAACAGGGACCTCGTTCGAGGCGCTGCGCGATGACGCCCGGAAACAGGCAGCCGACGTCTACCTGGCTGACGCGACGCTCTCGATTGCCGAAGTGGCGTACTTGTTGGGATTCTCCGAGCCTGCCGCCTTCCACCGCGCCTTCAAGCGCTGGCACGGCACCACCCCGCAGGCGTTTCGCTCGGCGCGCGATCCGGTACCTGGTTAGACCTCGTCGGGAACGACGAACGGCGCGCGATACCCTCGGTCTGCGCCGGCCAGGAGTCGATTCGCCTCTTCGTCGGCGACGACCGTCTCGGTGCCGGGATCGAAAACGAGTGCTCTGCCGAGACGGTAGGAGGCGTTCGCCAGATGGACCAGGCCGCAGGAGATGTGGCCCTCCCGAATGGGGGCGCTCAACTCGTCCGCCTTTCGACTGCGCACGCAGTTGATGAAGTTGGCAAAATGGTCGCCACCCGATTTGCCGTGAGGTCCAGGACGCTCATCGGACTCGAGCCAGCTCTCGTAGCTGAAGCTGTCCTCGTTGCCCGACGCCAGATAGCCGTTCGACCCGTAAAAGATGTTCCCGATTGCGTTGTGGCGACTGAGCAGACCGCGGCCGAGGCCCGCTTCATTGTTCGTGATCCAGTGCCGGACCTCGAACTCCATCATCTTGCGATGGCCGCCGGGCTGGTCGAACTCGAAGGCGCAATTGAGCGTGTTCGGCGTCTCCTGGTCGTCATCGAACATGAAATGGCCGCCAACCGCGGAGACGCGGTTGGGGAACCCGACGCGGAGCGCCCATCGCGCCACATCGACCTGATGCACGCCCTGGTTCCCCAGGTCCCCGTTTCCCGTGTCCCAGATCCAGTGCCAGTTGTAGTGAAAGCGGTTGCGGGTGAACTGCTTCATCGGCGCCGGCCCCGTCCACAGGTCATAGTCGACCCCGCGAGGAACCGGCTCGGCCGATGCCCGTCCAATCGTGTCCCGTCGTTTGAAACAGAGCCCCCGCGCCAGGTAGACCTCGCCGAAGGTGCCGTTGTGCAGATGGTCGATCGCCTCAATCTGCGCGCGAATCGAGCGGCTCTGCGTGCCGTGCTGCACGATCCGCTGGTACTTTTCGGCCGCGCGCACCAGCTGGCGCCCTTCCCACAGGTTGTGCGAGCACGGCTTCTCGACGTACACGTCTTTGCCCGCCTGGCAGGCCCAGATGGCGATCAGCGCATGCCAGTGGTTGGGCGTGGCGATCGAGATGGCGTCGATCGTCGAGTCCTCAAGCAGCCGGCGGACGTCGACGAACGCCTGCGGGCTGCCGCTGAGCTCCCCGCGCCGCTTGGCGAGCACGCTCTCGTCCACGTCGCAGAGCGCGGCGATCTCGACGTTCGGGAGGCGCGAAAACGCGTTCAGGTGATCCTTCCCACGGCCTCGGAGGCCGCAGACGGCGACGCGCACGCGGTCGTTGGCGCCGAAGATCCGCCCTGGACGAGTCAGAAAGGTGAGCCCGGTCAGCACGCCAGCGGCGCCCGCGGTCGCCGCGGTTTTGAGGAAGTCACGTCGAGTCTCATCCGATTCCGACGACATTTCCCTACTCCGTTATTTATCTGCGGCGAATTGCCGATACGCTTCGGCGACCCCGGCCTCGGTGGGGTCCCCGTGATGGATGAACACGCGGTAGCGAAGGACAAGGGAGCCTCCCGCCTGAATCCTATACGTCCCGTCCTGGCGACGGTCGCCGGTGAATGGTTTGAGCCCGAACGGATTCGCGGCAAAAAGACCGTATGCGCGTGCGTGCCAGTAGGTTGGGGCTCGCAAGTTCCGCGGATCGTCGAAGATCGCGAGGCCGACGTCCTCCCCTGACACGCGCCCATAGTAGTCGACCCAATTGGCGCGCTTGCCCCAGATCTGTTTCTCTCCGGTGGCGCCGTTCGAATTGATCATGTGACCCGGAGGCGAGTCGAGGGCCTTGACGACACGGATCGCAAACGTCCCCTCCTTGGTGTCGCCCATCGTGATCGGGCCATGCGTGGCATGAACCGTGAACTCGCAGTCGATGATCCTCGACCGCTCGTCTCCTTCGAAACGATAACTCTGGATTTCTTCAGCGATGACGCCGGTCGGGGTCACAAGGTCGAACGTGCCGCGCAGACGGCCGCTGTCGGATCCGCCTTGCAGTTCGTCCAGGGTGCGAAACACGGTTCGACCGAATGTCGAGGCCGCGTGATCGCTCCATTTCGCAAACGCCGCTTCTCCCCAGAAGTCGAACCCGTTGATATTCCCGTGCGCAAAGTACATGGCGCGCTGATGCGGCTCATCCTGATCCTCGCCTGTGATGTCCGGCGTCATGGGAAACCCACGCGTGAGGATGGTGCCGTCGGCGCTCCGAAGCGGGAACAAATACGGTTTCGCGACCGATGGATCGAAGGAATAGGTCGTGAACGGGCGCCCTCCGACCTGGACATCCACCCGGGTCCCACTCCGCGTCAGCTCCACAGGCGCCCCGGTGGCGCGACGGCCGGACGCCCCCGCGCCGATGGCGACCGGCCACAACAGCAGCGCAGCAACGACTCGTCCAATCATGCTGCGGTCGATAACGACCCCGGTACCGAAGATGACTCGGGTGCGAATGACGGCGCCACCGGCGCGCCGAGTCGTACCAGCTGCGGGGCGGCCATGCCGTTCAGGGCATTGCGTGCGTCGACGATGGTCCGGCAGTGCTCGGCGATGAGCCTGTAGTCGAATGCCCTGTGGTCGGTGAGAATCACGCCACAGTCGCAGGCCTCCAGCACGCTGCGATCGAGCGCAAGCGACTGCAGCGCGTGCGGCCCGTTCCACAGCTCGGGGCTCAGGAATGGGACATGAGGGTCGCTGTAGACGACATGCGCGCCTTTCGCGTGAAGCAGTTTCATGACGTCCAACGCGGGCGACTCCCGTACGTCGTCGATGTCTCGCTTGTAGGCGACCCCTAGCACGAGAATGCGGGCTCCATTGACCGCTTTTCGGTTCGCATTGAGCGCTTCGCTGATCTTGCTCACGACATAATGCGGCATGTGCCCGTTCACTTCGCCTGCCAGCTCGATGAAGCGCGCCTCGAACCCATTCTGCCTCGCTTTCCAGCTCAAGTAGAACGGGTCGATGGGAATGCAGTGGCCGCCGAGCCCGGGCCCCGGATAGAACGGCATGAACCCGAACGGCTTGGTCGCCGCCGCATCGACGACCTCCCAGACGTCGATGCCAAGCGTGTCGCACATCATCGCGATCTCGTTGACCAGGCCGATGTTGACCGCTCGGAACGTGTTCTCGAGCAGCTTGACCATCTCCGCGGCTTCGGTCGATCCGACCGTCACGACGTTCTCGATGGCGCGCGCATAGAACGCGGACGCGAGCGCGGCGCACGCCGGCGTCGTGCCGCCGACCACTTTCGGCACGTTCGCAGTGCGAAACGTCGCGTTGCCCGGATCGACGCGTTCGGGCGAGAAGGCAAGGAAGAAGTCACGCCCGGCCTTGAGTCCCGTTGCTTCGAGCATCGGCCGGACCAGCTCCTCGGTCGTACCTGGATACGTGGTCGACTCGAGAATGACGAGCATGCCGGGATGCAGGTATTTCGCGACCTGGTCCACGGCAGCGACCATATGCGAGACGTCAGGATCTTTGGTCTTGCGCAGCGGTGTCGGAACACAGATGTTGACCGTGTCTAGACGCTCAAGCCGAGCGAAGTCGCTCGTCGCGCGAAGCCGGCCGGCGGCAACCCACTGAGCGAGCTGCGCACCGGGGACATCGTGGATGTAGGACGTACCGCGCTCGATTGCCTGGACCTTGCCCTCGTCGATGTCCAGGCCGACGACTGAATAACCTCCGCGGGCCAACTCGACGGCCAAGGGCAAACCGACGTAGCCAAGGCCGATCACCCCCGCGCGAATATCCGCTCGCCTCATCCGTTCCAGCAGCTCGATCGCGAGAGGGCTCGACAGCGTGCTCATGCCGGGGAGGAGAGGCAAGGGGCGGGCCTCTCTGGGACGCGGACACCCAGGCGGCATTTCATCTGTGTTTGCCGCAAGTTGCGGCGTGCGCCCGGCGAGACTGGATGCGGCGCGCGCCCGAGTGAGTGCGGCACCATGCACAGGTTGTTTACGGGCAAGCAGACGCCCGAACGCACTGGTAATTACGGAATTGGTCCAACGCCCGAACGCGACACGCCCCACAAGTTTGGTCCGAAACCTCACAGTGAGGTCTCAAAATCTCTCACGGACTACTAATGTTGGTCGCGATCGTTTGCACAGAATGGCTCAATGGTGCAAGCCTCACGAACGACTCCCGCCGATAACATCGGGCGACACCGCAGGTTGTAGACGTTCCCGCTCTCTGTGACACGCCGTGCACTTTTGTGATGGTTACTGCTGGGGTTCGGCTCAAACTGTGCACGGATCTGGCGCATGACCGGGAAGACTGTCGGAAAATATCGCATCCTCGGATGCCTTGGTTCCGGTGGCACGGGGACGGTCTACCGGGCGTTTGACGAAACGCTCGAACGTGAAGTGGCCATCAAGGTCCTGAACCAGGACCAGACCGACCCCAAAATCTTGAAGCGTTTCCGGGCGGAAGCCACGACGCTCGCGAAGCTCAATCACCCGGCGATCGCGACGATTTACGAGCTGCTTCAGTGTGACGACGAGCTGCTCATCGTGATGGAATTCGTCCGCGGCGAGACTCTGGAGAGGCTGGCGCTTCGCATGAGTCTGCTGACGCCCGAGCAGGCAGTGTTCGTCGTGGACGGTGTCCTGTCGGCGCTCGCACACACGCACCGCGCGGGCATCGTGCACTGCGACATCAAGCCGGCCAATATCATCGTGACCGTGCACGGCGGCGTGAAGATCATGGATTTCGGCACGGCCCGCGCCACCGGCGCAGAGCACGGGACGGTGCACGGATACATGATGGGGACGCCCGCTTACATGGCGCCCGAGCAGCTGCTGGCGCGCGAGCTGGACGGCCGCACGGATTTGTACGCCGTGGGCGTTTTGTTCTATCGCCTCGTGACGGGGACGTTCCCGTTCACGGCTGAAACGCCGATCGAATCGATGCGCAAGCAGATCTCGGAAGAGCCGACGCCGGCGCTCGCTCGTCGACCGGGTCTGCCCGAATGGTGCGATTGGATTACCCAGCGCGCGCTGGCGAGGTCGCCGGACGACCGGTTTCAGACGGCGGACGAGTTCCGCGGCGCGCT
>Ga0066903_100006534_pt1 | contig 10384 bp, 7 predicted proteins | sample PanSoiMetaGPlot1_FD_67491 | JGI IMG/M metagenome (GOLD analysis project Ga0066903, IMG submission 67491) | Tropical forest soil microbial communities from Panama analyzed to predict greenhouse gas emissions - Panama Soil - Plot 1 (version 2) | ecosystem: Environmental > Terrestrial > Soil >...
AAAAAACAAAGCAGGGCCAATGCCCTGCTTTAAATTATTCAAGTACCGTGCCGGTCACCTCCGATTATTTTTTTGGAGTGGCCGCGATTGGTCGCGCCGCCGGTTGCTCCTCCCTCAGACCTGGACCACACTCGCCCGACGGACGCCAATCGCACGCTGCCGGCCGCCTTTATTGCGAGTAAGTTACTCGTACTTAAAAAGTTCTAATTTGTCATCAGGGTTGTCGTGCACTGCACCATGATCGGTCAACGGCAAAAGCCCTGTGTGCTGGCATAAGAAAACCCGTTGAACTGCTTGGTGCTCTTGTGCTTTGCAAGGCGATCCGATTTCACCGTGGCGCAAGCCCTAATGCGAACCGAGCGCGGACCCCATGCGACTGTCCAAATATTTTTTGCCCATTTTGCGCGAAACGCCCAAAGAAGCCGAGATCGTATCCCATCGGCTAATGCTGCGAGCCGGCATTGTCCGGCAGGAGGCGTCGGGCATATACGCCTTCCTGCCACTCGGACTGCGTGTGCTCAAGAAAGTCTGCGATATCGTACGCGAGGAACAGGATCGCTCGGGAGCTATCGAGCTGTTGATGCCGACAATCCAATCGGCCGACCTGTGGCGGGAAAGCGGACGATATGAGGATTACGGCAAGGAGATGCTGCGCATCAAGGATCGCCATGAGCGCGACATGCTGTTCGGGCCGACCAATGAGGAGATGATCACCGAGATATTCCGTGCCTATGTGCACTCTTATAAGGAGCTGCCGCTCAATCTGTATCACCTACAGTGGAAGTTTCGCGACGAGGTTCGTCCGCGTTTCGGCACCATGCGTTCGCGCGAATTTCTCATGAAGGATGCCTACTCGTTCGATCTCGACTATGCGGGCGCGCGGCATGCCTACAATAAGATGTTCGTCGCTTATCTGCGTACCTTCGCGCGCATGGGACTGCGGGCGATTCCAATGGTGGCCGACACCGGGCCGATCGGCGGTAATCTCAGCCACGAGTTCATCATTCTGGCAGCGACCGGCGAAAGCGAAGTGTTCTGCCACCGCGACTACCTCGATTTCACAATTCCAGACACGGATGTGAGTTTCGATGACGTCGCCGCCATCCAGCACATCGTCGATACCTGGACGTCGCGTTATGCGGCAACATCGGAAAAGCATGACGTCGCCGCTTTCGATGCTCTGCCAATTGATGACAGGCTGTCGGCGCGCGGCATCGAGGTCGGCCACATCTTCTATTTCGGCACCAAATATTCCGCGCCGATGCGCGCGTTCGTTGCCGGTCCCGACGGCAGCGAACACCCTGTCCACATGGGCTCCTACGGCATCGGGCCGACGCGCCTCGTCGCCGCCATCATTGAGGCTTTCCATGACGATGCCGGTATCAGATGGCCGGAAGCTGTCGCGCCCTTCCGCGTTGCGGTCCTCAATCTCAAGCAGGGCGATGCCGCGATCGACGCCGCCTCGGAGAGCCTGTATCGCCAATTGTGTACCAAGGGCGTTGAGGTGCTCTACAACGATCTTGAAGAAAGGCCAGGGCCGAAATTCGTCGCTACCGACCTGATCGGCATTCCGTGGCAAATACTGGTCGGGCCGAAGGGGCTTGCGGTGGGCAAGGTCGAACTCAAATGCCGTGCCGATGGCAGCCGCGAGCTTATGACCCCGGCCGATGCGCTGGAGCGCCTGTCGCGATGAAGCCCCTGCCTGCCTTTCCCCACACGCGGAGGAGGGTAGGGAAGGGGCCCTTGAGGCACGCAAATCCTGGTGGCGCAACTCCACCAGAATCTGATGAAATCCGGGGGCAGGGGACCATCATGAACAAAGCCACCGGCACTCGGCCCTTTGCGGCGTTCGAATGGATGCTGTCGATGCGCTATTTGCGCTCGCGGCGGCGTGAGGGCTTTATTTCTTTCATCGCGGCGATCTCGTTTCTCAGCCTGACCATTGGTGTTGCGGCCCTCATCATCGTGATGGCGGTGATGAATGGCTTCCGCAAGGAACTACTCGACAAGATTCTCGGCCTCAATGGCCATATGCTCGTTCAACCGATCGATTCCCCGCTCACCGATTGGGATCAGGTGGCGATGCGGGTGTCGCAGGTGCAGGGCGTGCGTCTTGCAGCGCCGGTGGTGGAAGGCCAGGCGCTGGCATCGTCGCCATTCAACGCCAACGGGGTGTTGGTGCGCGGCATTCGGGGCGCCGACTTCGTCAAGCTCGGATCGATCGCCAGCAACATCAAGCAGGGCACGCTCGACGGCTTCGACCAAGGCCAGGGCATCGCCATAGGCCGTCGGCTGGCTGACCAGCTATCGTTGCAGGTGGGCGATAACTTGACGCTGGTTTCGCCACGCGGCGCAGTGACGCCCATGGGCACGACACCACGGATCAAGCCTTACCGGGTGGTGGCGATCTTCGAGATCGGCATGTCGGAATACGACGCCGCCTTTGTGTTCATGCCGTTGCAAGAGGCCCAGGCCTATTTCAATCGCACCGGTGACGTCACGGCAATCGAGGTCTATGTCGACAATCCGGACCGCATCCTCAGCTATCGCAAGCCGATTGCCGATGCCGCGCTGAGGCCGATCTACATGATCGACTGGCGCCAGCGCAATGCCACGTTCTTCGGTGCGCTTCAGGTCGAGCGCAATGTGATGTTCATGATCCTGACCCTGATCGTGCTGGTCGCGGCGCTGAGCATTCTCTCGGCCCTTATCATGCTGGTCAAGGACAAGACTCAGAACATCGCCATCCTGCGCACCATGGGCGCCTCCCAGGGGGCGGTGATGCGCGTGTTCCTCATCACTGGCACGGCGATCGGTGTCGTCGGCACCATGACGGGATTCGTGGTCGGCACAGTGTTCTGCGCCAATATCGAAACATTGCGCCAGTTCCTCTCCTGGCTCACCAGCACAGAGCTGTTTCCGCCGGAGCTATATTTCCTCTCACGCCTGCCCGCCGAAATGGATTTGGGCGAAACCACCGCCGTGGTGGTACTGGCTTTGACCTTGTCATTCCTTGCGACGCTTTACCCATCTTGGCGGGCGGCGCGGCTCGATCCGGTCGAAGCGCTGCGCAGCGAGTGATCGCATGTCCGATGACACGCCGGTGATCCACCTGAGCCGCATCGAGCGCCATTATCGGCAGGGCGATGACCGGCTGGACATTCTCAACGGGGCCGAGCTTGCCGTGTGGTCCGGACAATCGGTAGCGCTAATTGCACCGTCCGGTGCCGGCAAATCGACGCTGCTGCATATCGCCGGCCTGCTGGAGCAGCAGGACGCCGGGGAGGTCTTCATCAACGACATGCCGACCTCGGGGCTCGGTGACGCCGCCCGCACCAGGCTGCGGCGGGTCGAGATCGGCTTCGTCTATCAGTTTCACCACCTGCTGCCGGAGTTTTCGGCACTCGAAAACGTGATGCTGCCGCAGATGGTTCGCGGGCTCAACAGGAGCGATGCCGAGTATCGCGCGCGCGAGCTTCTCGGCTATCTCGGGCTTAAGGACCGGGCCAGTCACCGCCCGGGCGAATTATCGGGCGGCGAGCAGCAGCGCGTCGCGATTGCGCGCGCGGTGGCCAACGCGCCGCGCATTCTGCTGGCCGACGAGCCGACCGGAAATCTCGATCCGCGCACCTCCGAGCGGGTTTTCTCGGCGCTCACCCAATTGGTGCGTGCCTCCGGGCTCGCCGCCATCATCGCGACCCACAACATGGACCTCGCCGCCCGCATGGATCGACGCGTGACGTTGCGGGATGGCAAGGTGGTGGAGATGGAATAGCGCGCGCCTCACTGCGCGGCATGGTGATGTACACCCCGGCGACGCCGGCAGACGCCAACCGCATCAGATCGCTCGTCAAACCTCAAACGTGCCCGTCGATATCACTGCGGCGTGAGCAGCACGCGAGCACGGCCCACAAATTTCACCGCCTGAGCGGGCGCGATGCCCATTCCTACATTCTACGTACATTCTTATTCAAATCGATCGAAACTCGCTTTACGATGGTGCGTGATGGCTTTGAGCGAACCGAACGTCGAACCGAAAGTGACGGCACAATCGGCCGCGGCGCCGCAGCGCGAGGTCATGTACCGACACACCGTCGCGGTACGCCTGACCCACTGGATAAACGCGCTGGTTCTCGTTTTGCTGCTGATCAGCGGGTTGCGCCTGTTCAACTACCACCCGGCGCTCTACTGGGGAAACTACGGCTATCAAGGCGTGCCGTCTTTCTTTTCGATCATGGCGCTAGAGGATATCGAGACTGACGAGCCGGTTGGCGTAACCTCAATCATGGGCCATAACTTCATCACCACCGGTGTGCTGGGCGTGGCTTATGATGCGCAAGGGGAGCCCGTCACAGGTGCGTTTCCGGCATGGCTGATATTGCCGGGCGGGCTCGCGCTGGCGCGTGACGTGCATTTCGCCGCGGCATGGCTGCTCGTGCTCAATGGCCTCATCTATCTGTTGTTCGGCCTGTTCACCGGCCATTTCCGTCGCGACCTGCTGCCTGCCGGGGGAGAACTGCATCTGCGCCATATGCTTGCGGACATCTGGCACCACATGCGGCTGCGCCGGGCGCGCGGCGCAGCGGCGCGCCGCTACAACCTGCTCCAGAAACTCGCCTATGCGATCGTGGTGTTCGGACTGCTGCCCGTCATGGTGCTGACGGGGCTGACCATGTCGCCCGCCGTTACCGCCGCGATGCCGTTCCTGTTCGACATGTTCGGAGGGCGACAATCGGCGCGCACGATTCACTTCCTGGTTGCCAATCTCCTGGTGCTGTTCGTGATCGTTCACATCATCCAGGTCGTCGTGACCGGTGCTTTCAACAACATGCGCTCCATGATCACCGGGCGTTATACGATCCTGCCGGAGGATAAAAAATGAACCTCATCACGCGCCGCTCGCTGATTGTCGGCGGTTCGGCTGCAGCCGCCACGCTGGCATCCGGCTGCGATCAGATTTCGGATGTGAATGTAGAGTCGCTGCGCCCGATTCTCGATTTCGGCCAGTTCCTGTCGCTGCACGCGCAACGCCTCTTGCTGGCCGGCCAGCCCCTGGTTCGCGAATATGAGGAAGCCGACATGTCGCCGGATTTCCCGCCCAACGGCACAGAGCGGCCGAACGGCATGGCGTATTTCCGGCACATGATTTCGAACTTCGCGGACTTCCGCCTCATTATCGATGGCATGGTAAAGATGCCGTTGTCGCTCACGCTTGACGAGATCAAGGCGATGCCGTTGCGCACCCAGATCACCATGCATAATTGCGACGAAGGCTGGTCCGCCATCGGCCAGTGGACCGGCGTTCCGCTCGCCCATCTTTTAAAGACCGCGCAGCTGATGCCCGAAGCGCGCTACATTGTGTTCCATTGCATGGACGAGATGGTGCGCACGCCCGACAACAGCGGTTTCTACTATGAGAGCATCGACCTGTTCGACGCGATGCATCCGCAAACCATTCTAGCCTACGGGATGAACGGCAAGGCCCTGCCGGTTGCCCACGGCGCGCCGTTGCGGCTGCGGGTGGAGCGGCAGGTCGGCTATAAGCACGCCAAATACGTCACCCGCATCGAGGCAACAGACCGCCTGACCCACATCGCCGGCGGCAGGGGCGGCTTCTGGGAGGACCGCGGCTACCAGTGGTATGCGGGGCTGTAAGGGGCAGCTGGCAACCGGTATAGCTCCCCGTACTTGCGGTGCAGATAGGCCATGTACGGTGCGAGCGTCATCGGCTCGCCGGTGGCGCGCATGACGAGTTCGTTCGGCTCGAACTTGCGCCCGTGTCGATGGATGTGCGCAACCAGCCACTTGTGCAGCGTGCCGAACTCCCCGCGCGCAATCTCGTGCGGGATTTGCGGGTGCGCCTTGACGGCAGCGGCGTAGAACTGGGCGCTGAGAACGTTGCCGATGGTGTAGCTCTGGAAAGCACCGCCGATGCCGCCGGAAAACCAATGAACGTCTTGCAGGCAGCCGTCGCGATCATCGGACGGCGCGACGCCGAGGTCGGCGGCGATGCGGGCGCGCCATGCTTCCGGCAGGTCTTTAACCTTGAGGCGCCCTTCGAGCAGGTCCAGCTCCAGGTCGAACCGCATCATGATATGGAGATTGTAGGTCACCTCGTCGGCATCGGTCCGGATCAGGGAGCGCTGTACTTTGTTGATGGCGCGATAGAAAGTCTCCAGTGCAACGTTGCCGAATGCGTCCGGAAACCCGGCCTGCAGAGCGGGGTAGAAGTGCTCCCAAAAGGAGCGCCCACGCGCGGCCACGTTTTCCCACAGCCGCGATTGACTTTCGTGCACCCCGGCCGAAGTGCCCCAGCCCAGCGGCGTGCCGGAAAGCGTTACATCGATGCCCTGCTCGTACATGGCGTGCCCGGCTTCGTGGATGGTCGAGAACAGTGCCTGGCCGATGTCGCCCTCGTCGATCCGAGTAGTGATGCGCACGTCGCCGGCCGAGAACTTGGTGCAGAACGGATGATGGGTCTTGTCGATCCGGCCGCGCTCGAAATCATACCCGAGCCGTCTGGCAACGGACGTGCTCAATTGGAGCTGCTTGCTCTCCGCGAAGGCGCCGCGCAGGCAACTGTCGTCCGGCGCCGGCTGGTCGCAAATGGCGCGCACGATCGGCACCAGCTCGCGCCGCAGCGCGGTGAACAGCGCCTGCACTGATCCGGTTGTCATGCCGGCGTCGTAGTCGTCGATCATCGGGTCGGTGATGCGCTGATAGGGGGCGAAATAGCCGGCGTATTCGCGGCTCAGCTCGACAGTCTTTTCGAGATAAGGCTGCATAACGGCGAAGTCGTTCGCCGGCCGTGCCTTGGTCCAGGCCATATAGGAGGCGGAACTGTGCGCGCTCGCTCGCGCCACGTAGTCGCTCGGCAGACGGATCGCCTTCTCGTAGTCGCGCCGCACCACGCGGATCAAGCTTGCGTCGTCGGAATCATGGGGTAAGCCCGTGCCATAGGAGTCAAGGGCATCAAGCAGTCTGCCGAGTGCCGGATCGATTGATTTTTCATGGGCAAGCTTGCTCAGCATCGCAGTCTGGCGACCGCGCGCCGTTGCGCCGCCGGCCGGCATGTAGGTGGCCTGATCCCAGTTCAATACGGCACCGGCGAAGTTGACGTCGCTGATCTCCATGAGCCGGTGTTTGAGCTCGGCCAGCATGGTTTCGGCCGATCGGCGGCTTTGCGAGCGTCGCGCGGGCTTATCGGCCGCTTTTGCCGGCCGCGGCGCAGCCTTGACCTTTTGCGGCCTCGATGGGGTGGAATTGGTCCTTGCGGTCTTGGCCTTGCGGATTTCAGTCTTGGCGGTCTTGATCATAGGCGCAATTCACGGCTGGCCTTCTTGAGACGGAAGGGGCTAAGCTGTTGTCGAAAATCCCGACAGTGCCGCGTGATGAGCAAGAAGAGCGGTGCCCGATCTTGTTCCATTGCTCGCTCACCCGGCACCCTCACAACCCGAACACATACAATACCGTGGCATTGCGCTGCTCCTTAACTTCCGGAGAGTTGACGAGTGTGCGCCGGCCGGTGGCGTAGAGGCCGGAAGCGATGGCGACGTATTGCCTGCCGTTGACCTCGAACGTCATCGGCGGTGCGTTAAAGCCTGAGCCCACGTTGAGTTTCCAGAGCTCTGACAGCGTGGTGTCGTCATAGGCCGCTACGGTTCCGTCGGTGAGGCCGACGAACACCAAGCCCCCGGCCGTCGTCAACGTGCCGCTGACGTTGGGATAGCGCAGGTGAACGTTCTTCTTGATCTCGCCCGTGATGGGGTCGAACGCCGTGAGGTTGCTTTCGAAGCGATCGGAGGTCGAGCGCGTGCCCCCGTTCCAGCCTCTTTCCTTGGAGTGCATTGCGGTGTCGATCTTGACATCGTCGCATCCCGTCAGAGCCGGCACGTAGAGGAGCTTCGTTTTGGGGCTGTAGCTCGAAGGCCAATAATTGTTGCCGCCCAGGATGGTGGGGCACACTTTCTTGACCGGATCGTTCGGGGAGCGAGTGGCGACGCCGGAATAAATCTGGATATCCTTGCCGGGGTCGTAGTCGAGCGGCTTGCCGGTCTTCTGGTCGATGCCCCTGGTCCAGTTGATATTATCCATATAGGGCTTGGCGCCGAGAATCTGGCCATTGTTGCGGTCCATCGTATAGACGAAGCCATTGCGGGCCGAATGGGTGATCAGCTTGCGCGGCTGGCCGGCGGCCTCGCTGTCGATGAGGATGTGGGTGCCGGCCTCGTCGAAGTCCCACTGGTCGCCGGGCGTATATTGGAAATACCAGTTCATCGCTCCGGTGTCGGGGTCCCAGGAGATGGCACTGTTGGTATAGAGGTTATCGCCCGGCCGGTAGGTGGGGTCGAACATCGGCACCGGGTTGCCGGTGCCCCAGATGGTCTGATTGGTGTCGATATCGTAGGTGCCGGTGACCCAGATCGCGGCCCCGCCGGTCTGCCAAGCGTTATTGGCGCCCTTCCAGGTGTCGCCGCCGGGTTCGCCGGGGGCCGGCACGGTGTATTTCAGCCAGATGCGCTTGCCGGTGGCGGCATCGAGCGCCGCGATCCAGTCGCGGATGCCGGCGCCGCTATTGGCGGCACCGACGATGATCTTGTCCTTGATGGCAAGCGGCGCCGTGGTGATGACCACGCTTGCGATATCCGGAAATGTGGTCTCCCACGCCACCTTGCCGGTGTCCTTGTCGGTGGCGATGACACGACCGGGGCCGTTGGCGGCTGTGATGACGAAACTACCCCACAAGGCGGCGCCGCGGCTCTGGCGCTGCTGCTCCTGCTTGGGGTCCATCCGCCAGACAATGCGGCCGGCGTCTCCCGAAGTGCCGTCGATCTTGTAGAGCACGCCCCATGAATCCGTGATGTAGATGAAGCCGTCCTCGGCGAGCGGCGTTGCCTCGTTGAACTCGTTGCCGGCGCCGCCGCCGAGCGGAACCGCGTAGGCGAGCTTGAGACTCCTGACATTGTCCCGATTGATCCGGGCGAGCGGCGAAAACCGCTGGCCATCATAGGTGCGATGGTTCATCAACCAGTTATGCGGTTCCGGATCGGCAAGCCGTTGCGGCGTAACGTCGGCCGCCATGACCGGCGCGGCTGCGAGCATGACGGCGACTGCAAGCAATAGGCAGCATAACGACCTATGACGCGAATCCTGACGACGCGAATGCATGGCAGCCTTCCCTTGATGTTTTTTACATCATCCTACAACGCGCGGCGTCGAAATTGAACGATCATCGCACGGTGCTTTTTGTTTCTGCTATGATCCTGGCTCGGCCAGCGGCCGTGACGGCATCTTCCAAAGGCAGCGGCAAGCTGGTAATCTTTACGTTGCGTTTTTGCACCGGATTCCGGCAACGACCGGACCAGGAAGCAAGTCAGAACCAGGAAGGGGGAAACATGAACGGGTTATTCTTAGCCGCAACTGCTTTGACGTTCGCGACCACGGCCGGCATTGCCACCGCTGTCCAGGCCGCCGACGTGCCGCCGCCATGGGCTTATGGCTTCGCTGGACCGCCGCCGAACCCGATGCCGCCGCCGGCCCCGCCCGCGGCCCCAGCGCCGCTGGACAGCACCGTGCAGCACACCTTGCCGGGGTCCACAGCGACCTTCACGCGCGCGCAGATCGCCAATCGATACGGCCCAGCCGACTGGTACCCTGAGGACCATCCGGCCATGCCGGAGATCGTTGCCAAGGGTCGGGAATCGGCGAGCCCGCAGATTTTCGCATGCGGTTTGTGCCACTATCCCAACGGCAAGGGGCGACCGGAGAACGCCAATGTCACCGGCCTGACCTATGATTATATCGTGCAACAGCTTACGGATTTCAAAAACGGCGCCCGGAAGACTTCCGATCCCCGCAAAGGCAACACCGCCTTGATGGCCGGATTTGCGAGGTCGTTGACGGACGATGAAATCAAAGCCGCCGCCAAATACTTCTCCGCAATCCCCGCCACGCCATGGATCAAAGTGGTGGAGAGCGAGACGGTGCCCAAGACCCGGCCAGCAGGCGGCATACACCTTCCGATCGAGGGCGCCGAAGCCGGCATGGAGCCGATTGGGGCGCGCATCATCGAGACTCCTGTCAATGTGGAAGACACCGAGCTTCGCCGCAATCCGCGGTCCGGCTTCATCGCCTATGTGCCGCCGGGCAGCGTCAAGAAGGGCGAGGCCCTGGTAACGACTGGCGGCGGCAAGACCACCGCATGCACAGCCTGCCACGGTGTCGACCTCAAGGGACTGGGCCCGGTGCCGACCATCGCCGGCCGTTCGCCGAGCTATATCGCGCGCCAGCTCTATGACATGCAGCATGGCAACCGGGCTGGCACCTGGACGCCGCTCATGGCACCGGTGGTCAGCAAGCTCACCGAGGATGACATGTTGAACGC
>Ga0066903_100006536_pt1 | contig 10383 bp, 7 predicted proteins | sample PanSoiMetaGPlot1_FD_67491 | JGI IMG/M metagenome (GOLD analysis project Ga0066903, IMG submission 67491) | Tropical forest soil microbial communities from Panama analyzed to predict greenhouse gas emissions - Panama Soil - Plot 1 (version 2) | ecosystem: Environmental > Terrestrial > Soil >...
GTCGCTGGCGGGGACGGCATCCGCGCTGACGTGCCCTCAGGAGCTGTCCTGCAGCCTGGTGGACTCCTCGGCGTCTTATTCGATCGCGGCCGGCGCGACCACGGACTGCTTCGAGTCCACGTCCAACTGCTACGAGGTCAGCGCTTCGCCGGCCGAACATTTCGGCATTCATTGGGACGCAAGCCTGACGGAGGTCCTGAGCACCGATGTCTCGAAGACCTGGACACTCCACATCGGCGGCAGCTTCGCGGACGTGCCGGCGGCGAATCCCTACTACGCGGACATCGAGAAGCTGTACCACAACGGGATTACCGTCGGCTGCAACTCGCCGGCAGCTGGCTACTACTGCCCGGACGGCAGCCTGACGCGCCTCCAGCTCGCGATTTTCCTGGCTCGCGCGCAGGCGGGATCCGACGCCAATATCCCGCTCGTCGACACTGCCCGGGGAATCCACTATGACTGTTACCCGGGCGGCATCTCCGTCTTCACCGATGTTCCGCCCGGCGATCCCTTCTGCCGGCACGCCAACTACATCTACAAGACGGGCCTGACAACGGGATACTCGGGCGTCTATCCGGACATGCAATTCAACCCGTCAGCTCCCGCCACCAGGCTGCAGATGGCGATCTTCGTGGCGCGAGCCCTTGCCGGCGGCGACGCGGCCGTCGCGGTTTCCTATGGCCCCGATCCGGTCACGGGACGAAGTTACAACTGCGAATCGTCGTTGACGTATTTCACGGACTATCCGCAGGGCAATCCGAACTGCCGCCATGTTCACTATGTCTGGGCCAAAGGAGTGATCGAAGGAGGAACTTTCTTCGATGGTTCGTCGAAAATCCGTCGCGACGAAATGGCTCGGTTTCTCGTCAACGGATTCGACCTGAAGTTCTAAAGCTTCTAGTCTCCGATGGCCGTCGCGGTCGAGGCCGTCCGCCGGAAGACGCGGAAGATCATGGACGCCCGCCCGATCGTGACCTCGTCGCGGTCGGCGAGCTTCCGCCGGGCCTGGAGCCGCTTGCCGTTCACGAACGTCCCGTTCTTGCTGTCGAGGTCTTCCAGGACCGCCCCCGCCGCGCCGATGAGGATTCGCGCGTGCCGGCGGGAGACCAGGGCATCGTCGATCCAGACGACCCCGGCGTCATCGCGCCCGATCAGGTTCTCGCCGGAGGCGAGCGCGATCTCGCGGGTGCCCCAGATCAGCCGATAGATCGCCTTCCGGCCTCCGCCGGCGGCCGTGCCCTCCTGGAGGTCGCGAATCTCTCCGCTGAAGGCGTAGCCGTAACGGTGGACGGTCCGCACGAAACGGGACTTGCGGGCGCTGTCGCCGATGGCCGACCGGACCTCGACGAGCAGGCTCGCCAGGGCGCCGTCCGACACGAATGTTCCCGGCCAGAGATGCTCGTGGATTTCGCTCTTGGAGAGGGCCCTGGGACGGTTTTCCAGCAGGACCTCCAGAAACTGAAAAGCCTTGGGCGAGAGGTGAACGGGCCGTCTCCTTACGAAAAGCTGACGCGTCTCGGAATCGAGCACGCAATCCCCGAACTCCACTCGCGCCATTCCGGCTCCTCGCCTGGAGAATTATCGTCCGCCTCGAACCTTCCCGAGAGCCTGCCCACGAAGTCTTAGGCGCCCGGCAGGAGTTCCAAAGAGTTTCCATAAGGGCGCGTCGGGATGCGCGTGAACTAGAATTTCGTCTTGACCATTTCAGCCGGGACTCGGCTGGGCCCATACGAAATCGTCGCGCCCCTCGGTGCCGGAGGAATGGGCGAGGTTTACCGGGCCAGGGACCAGCGGTTGGGCCGCGAGGTCGCGATCAAGGTGCTGCCGGCCTCCCTGGTAAAGGACCCCGATCGTCTACGCCGGTTCGAACAGGAAGCCCGAGCGGCGGGACTCCTCAACCATCCCAACATCACGGCCGTCTACGACGTCGGCTCGCACGAAGGGGCGCCTTATGTCGTCAGCGAGCTGCTGGAAGGCGAGACGCTGCGGGCCTTCCTGGCCGACGGGAAGCTTGCGTCTCGAAGAGCGCTCGACTACGCGGTACAGATTGCCCGGGGTCTCGCGGCCGCCCACGAAAAGGGGATCGTCCATCGGGACTTGAAGCCGGAGAACCTCCTGGTGACGAAAGACGGCCGCGCCAAGATCCTCGACTTCGGCCTGGCCAAGCTGGCGGAGCCGGAACCGTCGCCGGGCTCCGAGACCCAGGCCGCGACGGCGGCCCCCGCCACGCAGGCGGGCGTCGTGATGGGAACCCTCCAGTACATGGCGCCGGAGCAGGCGCGCGGGAATCCGGCCGACGCGAGGTCGGACATCTTCTCTTTCGGCGTGGTGCTCTACGAGATGCTCTCCGGGAAGCGTGCCTTCGCCCGGGACTCGGCCGCGGACACGGTGTCCGCCATCCTCAAAGAAGACCCGCCGGACCTTCCGGCGGACCCGGGCGTTCCTCCGGGCCTCGACCGGATCGTCCGGCACTGCCTCGAGAAGGACCCGGAGCGGCGGTTTCGGTCCGCGCACGACCTCGCCTTCGATCTCGAGTCGCTGTCGGACGTCTCCCGGCCCTCGGTACCGGCGAGGCCCTTGGCCGGCGGGCGTCGGAACGTCTTTTTGGCGGCGCTCGCCGCGGCCTTCCTGGCGGTCGTGGGACTCCTTCTCTGGCGCGCCAGGACGAACCGGCCGGCGGCTCCGGAGTCCTCCACATCGGGCCGCAAGTCGATCGCGGTCCTTCCGTTCCAGAACCTGAGCCCCGACCCGGAGAACGCCTTCTTCGCCGACGGGATGACCGAAGACATCCTGACCCAGCTCGCGAAGATCCGCGACCTGAAGGTCATCTCGCGCACCTCGGTGATGGGCTACAAGGGGACGCAGAAGCCGGTCAAGGACATCGCGACGGAGCTCGGCGTCGCGACGGTGCTGGAGGGAAGCGTCCGGCGCGAGGGCGGACGGGTCCGGATCGTGGGGCAGCTCGTGGACGGCAGGACCGACGAGCACCTGTGGGCCGAAACCTATGACCGCGACCTGAAGGACGTCTTCGCGATCCAGAGTGAGGTCGCGCAGAGGATCGCGACCGCCCTTCGGGCCACGCTTTCGCCGGAGGAGAAAAAGCGGATCGAGCAGAGCCCGACGGGAAACCTCGCCGCCTACGATCTCTACTTGAAGGGGCGGGAGTTCTACAACCACTATCGCAAGGCCGACAACGAGGTCGCCATCGATCTCTTCCGGAAGGCGGCGGACCTGGACGCCGGCTTCGCTCTCGGATACGCCGGCCTGGGGGACGCTTACGCGCAGCGGGTGCTTCGTTTCGGGCGGCCGCAATCCGAGCTCGAGCCCGGCATCGAGATGAGCCGGAAAGCGATCGGCCTGGATCCTCAGCTCGCTGAAGGACACAAGGCGCTGGGTCTCGCGTACCAGACGAAGGGAGCTCATCGGGAGGCTCTCGAAGAGCTCCGGAAGGCGGCCGAGATCAACCCCGGCGTAGCGAGCTACAACCTGGGCGCAAACCTCAGGCAGCTGGGAAGGCTGGATGAGGCGCTCTCCTGGATGCTCCGGGCGAAAGATCTGGATCCCACGAATCCCGTCACTCCCGCTGGCATCGCAAGCGCCTACGCGGCTCTGCGCGATTTCGGCCAGGCCGAACAGTGGTTGAAGAGAAGCCTCGCCCTCCAGCCCGACCTGAGCCAGGCCCATCACTTCCTTGTCCTGGTCCTCCTTCAGGAGCGTCGGGACGAGGACGCTCGGCGCCAGGCTCGCGAAGCGATGATGCTACTTCCCGGCGATCACCTGCTCGCCCACGACGCCGCGATCGCGGAGCTTCTGGCCGGTAACAGGCCGCGCGCGGAGAATCTCTTCGAACAGGCTCTTCCCGGCTTCCGTGGGAAGAGGATCAGTCCGCCCGGGACCGGGGCGGGAGTCGAAACGTACGTGGCGGCTCTTCACCTCGGCGCCGGGCGGCGGGAGGAGGCCGACGCGCTCCTGGAGGAGAGCCTGGCGACGGATCGCCGAGCGGCGGAAGAAGGCAATGAGGACTGGAGCGTGCCGTTCGACACCGCTTGCGTCCACGCCATTCGAGGAAACAAGGACGAGGCGTTCCGCTGGCTGGACAAGTCGGTCGAAGCCGGCTGGCGCGGCTGGCCCCTGGGCACGCGAAGCCCTCTCCTCGACCCCCTCCGCGGCGACTCCCGTTTCCGCCAGCTCGAGTCCCGCCTCGACGGCCTGGTCCGCCAGATGCGCCACCGCGCCGGCGTGAGCTGAGAGAGCCACTGTCGCAGCTGGAAGAGAATTGGCCTCGAGGAGCCCGCTAGCGACCGGCTGACGGACCCGCTTCGCCGCTCCCAGAAAAACCTAGGGTATTCCTAGCTTCTCTCCAAAGACTTCGCGGGCCTCTCCCCGCTGAGATATCCCCATGGGTAATCATCGGAAGGTTCACGGAGTTCCCTTCGCCGCTTGCGTGCTCTTCGCGGCCGTCGCCAGCCCGGCAATCGCCCAGAAGATCACGGAGTTCCCGCTCCCGAAGGACAGCAGCCCCTACGAGATCGCGGCCGGCCCCGACGGCAACCTGTGGTTCACCGAGTTCAAGTACGACGCCGCGATCGGGCGGATGTCGACGGATGGCGCCGTCACCGAGTTCCCGATTCCCAATCGATACGTCAGTCCGTCGGGCATTGCGGTGGGTCCGGACGGGAACATCTGGTTCACCGAGGCCAACTTCGAGATGGGGCTTGCATCCCTCAGGGAGATCCGAGGTCGTGCAGTCGCCGCCGGCCCGGCGAGAGCAGCAACGGCGGAAGAGCTGAAGATCAGTGCTCACCGGCCTGACTGTGCCTCCCCGGATCTCCTAGGCCGTCCCGCAAGACGGAGATCATGATGATCAATGCGCATCGCCGCCTTCCCCGTTTTCTCCAGCTGAACCGCGGGCTTTCCCTGGCGGCTGCCATTCTCGCCGGGGCAGCCAGTTCGCTGACCGGGACCTGCGGCAGCTTCAGCGATGTCGCGGCGGACGCCTTCTGCCCGTTCGTGCTGGAGATCTTCTACCTGGGCATCACCACTGGAGCGACGCCCACGACCTACGACCCCTCGGCCAACGTCTCGCGTCTCCAGATGGCCGCCTTCCTTTCACGCACGGTGGACAGTGCCCTGCGGCGCGGAAGCCGCCGCGCGGCCCTCGATCAGTTCTGGACGACTCATGACCCGAACGCCCTCGGCGTGACGACCCTCGCCACTTTTCCGGAGGGCGTTGCTTCCGATGGGGCGGATGTCTGGGTTTCCCTCAACAATGCCACCGTCTCGCGGGTGCACGGCAGCGACGGAAGGCTCCTCGAGACCTGGTCGGGAGCGCCGGGCGCCTCGAGTGTGCTCGTTGCGATGGGCCGGATCCTCGTGACGGGCAGTGGCAACCCGGGCAATCTCTACAGCATCGATCCCAGCCAGCCGGCCGGATCCGTCACGATCGTTTCCAGCGCCCTTGGCCACGGCGCATACGGGATCGCCTTCGACGGCTCGCGCGTCTGGACTGCGAATTACGGATCCGCTGGCCAAATCGACGGCTCGGTCTCGATCGTCACGCCTGGTTCGACGATTCCCTGGAGCGCCACGACCGTCACCGCAGGGTTTGGTAGGCCTATCGGCATTCTTTACGACGGCGTCAACATCTGGATTGCGGACATGAATGCCTACGCGCTCATGAAGCTCGACTCCTCCGGTGCCATCCTGCAGCATGTGGCGGTCGCATCGGCACCGGCACTCCCGGTCTTCGATGGGTCCAATATCTGGGTTCCCGGCGGGGGTTCCGACGACAGCTCCGTCGCCGTCGTACACGCCTCCAGCGGCGCGGTCCTGGCGACCCTGACGGGCAACGGATTGAGCGTTCCATCGAGCGCCGCCTTCGATGGGCAGCGCATCCTGATTACGAACGGCACGGGAAACAGCGTCTCTCTCTGGAAGGCCGCCGACCTGACCCCGCTCGGCAGTGTCCAGGTAGGGGCAGGAGGTTTCTCTTCGCCATACACAGCCTGCAGCGACGGGATCAACTTCTGGGTCACGCTATTCGACTATGGCCAGCTCGTTCGGTTCTGACCGGTATCGTTCATCGCGAGTCGTTGGTGTTTGCGGCCGGATGAGGGAAGTGAACGTCACTTGAGCGTCTCCTGGAGCCAGCGGAGGCGAGCGGAGCGGTGGAGTTTCCCGTTCCGACGACGGGAAGCCGGCGACGCGGGATCACCGCCGGTCCCGACGGGAACGAGTCGCGATGGAGCGCTGGCAAGTGGCCTGCCCGGGCGGATTCGAACCGCCGACCTACGGCTTAGAAGGCCGTTGCTCTATCCGGGCTGAGCTACGGGCAGCAGGTCAATTATGGCCGAAGGGCTAAGATCGAAAGGTGTCGGAATCGCCTCTCGTGTCGGTCGTCCTGCCGGTGTGGAACGGGGCGAAGTACCTGCGGGAGAGCCTCGATTCGATCCTGGCCCAGACCTACGAGCCGATGGAAGTCCTGGTCATGGATGACGCGTCCACGGACGAGACGCCGGAGATTCTGGCCTGGTACGGAGCACGAATCCGCGTCCACCGGCAGAAGGCCAACCGGGGGATCTACGACAACGTCAACGATGGGATCGCCCTGGCGCGGGGCGAGCTGATCGCGGTCTACCACGCCGACGACGTTTACAGGCCCACGATCATCGAGCGGGAGGCTGACTTCCTGCGGGAGCACCCGGAAACGGGCGCCGTCTTCTGCCTCGACACGTTTATCGACGCGGAGGGGCGCGAATACGGGCGGCTCGAGCTCCCGAGTGGAGTCCCCGGCGGCCGGCCGCTCGATTTCTCGACCGTGTGGAACGCACTCCTGACTTACAAGAACTCCTTTTTCGTCTGCCCGACCTCCATGGTCCGGGCCGCCGTGTACCGCCAGGTGGGGGGATACCGCGGGGCGCTCTACCGCGACAGCGCCGACCTGGACATGTGGATCCGGATCGCCCGTAGCTTCCCGGTCGCGGTGCTGCCGGAACACCTGATGAGCTACCGGCACTTCCACGGAGGGGCCGCTCACCGGTACCAGCACCTGCGCACCGAGCCCGAGCTCCACTTCGCGATCCTGGACGGCTACCTGGAGGACGGCGCGAGGGAGATCTCGCGCGCGCCCGCCCTTCGGGCCCACGAGGCGCACCGCGCCGAGGACCGGCTCTTCATCGCCGTGGCGCGCTACATCCGCGGCGATCTCGGGGAGGGGCGCGTTGCTCTCGCGCAGGTCCATGCGGCCACGCTGGCGCGCTCTTCCCGCGTCCAGCGTGCGCGCCTGCTCCTCCTGCTCGGGATCCTGCGAGTCCTCTGCCGGCTGCCGCGAAGCCGGATCGTCGCGGATGCGTTTTACCGCCGCTGGCACGCGGGGAACGAGCCGAAAGGGGAGCCGCCTCCGATGCCGGGCGGGGCGGCTGTTTCCGGCCGCTCATGACCGGGAAGGCGCCCGCGGCGCTCTACATCGATCCGCCGTCGCGTCACTTCCTGGGCGATCGGCTGTTCGACTCGGGCACGGTCCCAACCGGGGGCGAGGAAATCCTCGCGCCGTATAAGCGGATTCGGGAGCACTTCGCCTCGATGGGGATCCCGGTCCACACGGTGGACCGCCTGGATGGCTCCGCTCTTTCCGAGCGCAACGTCTGCGTGTCGCTGGGAATGCTGGAGAACTATCCCCGGGTCGCGCGGCGGGGCGACACGGTCCTCGCCGCGTTCTTCGCGCTGGAGTGCCCGATCGTGGAGCCGCGCATCTACCGGGCCCTCCCTGCGGTCGAGCGGGCCTGGAAGCGCGTCTTTTCCTGGACCGACTCGGACTCGTTGCTCCCATTCACCGGCCGGCCGGTCCGCTGCGAGCCGTTTCGCTGGCCGCAGTCCTTCGACCGGGTCCACGAGGAGATCTGGAGGCGAGGAGACCGGAAGTTCCTCGTCATGATCAACGCGAACAAGCTCCCTCGGGTCGATCCGGCCGAGCTCTACACGGAGCGGCTGCGGGCGCTGGCCTTCTTCGAGGCGGGAGGCGAGATCGATCTCTACGGCCCGGAGTGGGACCAAGCGCCGTTCCGGGTGGGGAAGACCTGGATTCCCTGGACCGCGCGCCGGCTCTACCGCGCCGCGTGGAAGGCCCGGCAGCCGGTCATTCCGCACCCGCTCTACGCCGCCGCGCGGCGTGCCTGGCGCGGGAGGGCGGCCTCCAAGCGCGAGACCCTTGGTCGGTATTCCTTCGCCCTCTGCTTCGAGAACATGGTCCTGAAGGGCTGGATCACCGAGAAGATCTTCGACTGCTTCTTTTCCGGGACGATCCCCGTCTACCTCGGCGCGCCCGATATCGCGGAGGCCGTCCCGGCGGACTGCTTCATCGACGCGCGGCGCTTCGACGGCTACGGCGAGCTGCGGGACTTCCTGCGCGGTCTCTCGGGACAGCAGAGGGAGCGTTACCGCGCCGCCGCCCGCGAGTTCGTCGCCTCGCCCCGCTTCGATCCGTTCCGCAGGGAGGCGTTCCTCGGCTTCTTCCGCCGGATCGTGTCGGAGGAGACCGGGCTCGCCGTCTGACGGCTACTGGCTGCCCGCCTGGACGGCCGCGGGAACGCCGCCGTAAGGGAGATCCGAGGTGGTCCAGCCCCCGCCGAGCGCCTTGATGAGGTTGACCGCGGCGGTGAGCCGGCGCACCTGGATCTGGACGGCCGACCTCTCGTTGTTCAAGGCGGCAACCTGCGCCGTCACAACCTCGAGGTACGTCGTCACCCCCTCGAGGTAGCGGTTGCGTGCGATCGTCAGCGACTTCTCGGCGGCTTGCACCGCGGCGGCCTGCTGCCCGGCTTCGAGCTCGAGCAGGCGCAGGGCGGCCAGGTTGTCCTCGACGTCCTGGAAGGCGGTCAGGACGTTCAACCGGTAGGCCGCCGCGGCGGCGTCGTGGAGGGCCCAGGCCTGCTCGGTCACCGCCCGGCGGCGGCCGCCGTCTAAGAGCGTCGCCACGAGGGAGGGCCCGATCGACCAGAAGCGCGAGGGGAGCGTGAACCAGTCGGCGAGAGTGGGGCCCTCGTACCCGCCCGAGGCCCCCAGCAGGAGCCTGGGGAAATAGGCCGCGATCGCGACGCCGATCTGGGCGTTCGCGGACGCGACCCGGCGCTCCGCCCCGGCGATGTCCGGGCGCCTTTCGAGAAGCTGCGATGGGACACCCGTCGGGACCGAGGGGGGCGGCTGGAGCCCGACGTTGGCCTGGATCGAAAACACCGACGCCGGCTTTCCGACGAGCGTCGCGATCGCGTGCTCGAGGAGCGACCGCTGGAGCGCCGTCTCGGTCGCGTCCGCGCGGGTCGCCTCGAGAACCGTCTGCGCCTGCGCCACGTCCTGTCCGGAAACGATCCCCTCCCGGTAGCGGTTGACCGTCACCTGGAGGGCCTTGTCGTAAGCAATGACGTTGGTGTCGAGCAGATCCTTGACCGTGTCGAGCCCGCGCAGGGCGAAGTAGTCCAGCGCGAGCTCGCTCTGCATCGTCAGCTTCACCCCCTCCAGGTCCGCCGCGGAGGCCTGCGCCGTCGCGACGCTCGATTCGACGCTGCGCCGGACCCGCCCCCAGATGTCCACTTCGTAGGTGAGGTCCAGCGGGAGGGAGTACTGGTTGACGGGCGGGTTGGTCCCGGTCTGCGAGCGCGTGAAGGAGGCGGTCCCCGTCACGGTCGGAATGAACTCGGACCTCGCGCCCCGCACCGCCGCCCGCGCGCCGCGGAAGTTGGCCTCGGCCTGGGCGATGTTCTGGTTGGAGACGTTGACCTGTTCCTCGAGGTCGTTCAAGAGCGGATCGTCGAAGACCTCCCACCACTTTCCGCGGTTCTCGGCGTCTCCCGGCGAGGCCGGCTTCCACGCCGCGGGCGACGCGGCCGGGTTGCCCTCCGGCGGCGGCTCCTTGAACGAGGCCGGGATCGCGGTCTCGGGCCGCTTGTAGTTCGGGCCGACCGCGCAGGCGGCCAGGGGCAGGGAGAGTAGAAGCGCCAGGACCCTGCGCATCGTCTCAGGCCTCCCGCGCCGCGGGCGCCGGTGCCGGGCGGCGGCGCGCGCTCTTGCGGCGAAGCCGGGCCCAGCGCAGTCGGAACCGGTCGAGGTACAGGTAGACGACGGGCGTCGTGTAGAGCGTCAGCATCTGCGAGAAGAGCAGCCCGCCGACGATCGAGATGCCGAGCGGTTTCCGCAGCTCCGCTCCCGTCCCGACCCCGAGCGCGAGCGGGAGTCCTCCGAGCATCGCCGCCATCGTCGTCATCGTGATCGGACGGAACCGCAGGACGCACGCCTGCAGGATCGCCTCCTCCGGGTTCTTCCCCTCGTTTCGCTCGGCGGCGATGGCGAAGTCGATCATCAGGATCGCGTTCTTCTTGACGATGCCGATCA
>Ga0066903_100006537_pt1 | contig 10383 bp, 8 predicted proteins | sample PanSoiMetaGPlot1_FD_67491 | JGI IMG/M metagenome (GOLD analysis project Ga0066903, IMG submission 67491) | Tropical forest soil microbial communities from Panama analyzed to predict greenhouse gas emissions - Panama Soil - Plot 1 (version 2) | ecosystem: Environmental > Terrestrial > Soil >...
ACACGGTGCCGTCGGCCACCGGCGCGGAGAACTCCCAGCGGTGCCCAGTCGCCGGGTTCTGGGTCTCGATGCTGCTCCCCGTCCCCTGCTGGAAGCCGATCTGCTGCCCGGCCGTGATCGGAACGCGGGCCGCGAACGTGTTTGCGAAGCCCTGTGTGAAGCGGTCCGGGCTGACGAGCGGCTGCGCGGGCGTGGACAGCGGCCCCGCCGTGCCCATCGCTCCGAGCAGGGTGTAGGTCACGGCGCGCACCTGGTAGCTCCCGCCGGCCGCGTTGCCGAATACGCGGAAGCGCGTGATGACGCCCGACGACGGGGCGCTCAGGTCCGGGTCGAAGAACAGGCAGTTGCCCGGCGCGCACGGCAGCGCCTGGTCGCTGGCGGTCGGGAAGCGCGGCGTGCCGACCGTCACCGCGCCGCACGGCACGACGTGGTCCTGTGCGTCGTGCGGGCACGCGTCCTGCGTTTCGTCGCCGAAACCGTCGCCGTCGACGTCGGGCTCGATTGTCGCCGACAGCAGCATGTGCTGGAGGCTGTATGTGCCCGTCGCGGTTGCGGTCACGTCGTCGCTCGGGCTGGGGTTGAAGATCAGGCCGCCGTCGCTGCCCGAGCCTGTGTTGAGCAAGAACTGCGGCACGGTCGGTGCACCGCTGCCGCTGGGCGAGCCGACATCGACGCCGATCGCGTCGCCCTTGGCGATTCGCATCCGCGTCGGGAACGTCGAGAGTCCCGTGCCGGGGACGGGCTGGCGACTGTCGTCGCCGACGACCGTCACCGTGCCGACCGTCGTCCCGGGACGCACGACCCGCAGTGCGAGCGTCGCGGCGGATAGCGACTTCACACGCCACGAGACGATCACGCCGTTGAGCGGCGAGCTATACGCGGTCGTGAGCAGGCACGTCGGGCCGGAGCCGCCGAAGCAGGCGGCAGGAGGTGAATCGGGCGTCGCGCTCATGTCCGGACCGATCGTCGTCGAGGCGTGCGCGGTGGCCGCGGCGAGCAGCGTCACAACGGCGGTGGCGGCGGCAACTCGCCCAAGCATGAAGGCAGCCTAAAGCGCGATACGGCCGGCGGAGTCATTTGGCTGGTGCTGGGGTACGTTTCCGGTGATCCGTCCGACCCCCGAAAGGACTGCCCGATGGCATTCGAGGTTCCCCCGCTGCCCTACGCCTACGACGCGCTCGAGCCGACCATCGACAAGGCGACCATGGAGCTGCATCACGACAAGCACCACCAGGCGTACGTCAACAACGCCAACAACGCCCTCGAGGGCACCGACTACGCCGACGCGGCGGTCGAGGACGTTCTTCAGAACCTCGACAAGCTGCCCGCCGACAAGCAGGGCCCGGTCCGCAACAACGCCGGCGGCCACTACAACCACACGCTGTTCTGGGAGTCGATGAGCGGTGATGGCGGCGGCGCCCCCGATGGCGCGCTCGGCGACGCGATCAACTCCGCGTTCGGCTCGTTCGACGACTTCAAGTCCCAGTTCGAGGCGGCCGGCGTCGGGCGCTTCGGCTCCGGGTGGGCGTGGCTGGTACTCGACGGCGGCTCACTGAAGATCACGAGCACCGCCAACCAGGACAGCCCGCTGTCGGACGGCGCGACGCCGCTGCTCGGCAACGACGTCTGGGAACACGCCTACTACCTCAACTACCAGAACCGCCGTCCGGACTACCTCAAGGCGTGGTGGGACGTGGTGAACTGGTCGGTCGTGGCCGATCGGTACTCCGCCGCGAGCTGACCTTCGCTGAGCGCGCGCCATGTCGGCGATCCACCAGCACGCGATCGCCGACATGCCGCTCGTCCCCGACCGCCTGATCCACCCCGCCGCGGCCGGCACCCACTGGTGGGTGTGGCTCGCGCTGGCCGCCGGCGTCGCGGTCGTGGTGGTCTACGCCGGTGCCGCGGCCCGGCACGCCCGCTAGCCTGCCGCACCGTGACCCGGCTCTTCCTTGGTGCGGCCGGTGCCGTGCTTGCTGCGGTGGTCGTCGCCGCGCCGTCCAGCGCGTGCGGCTGTGGGATCGCCCTCCAGGCGACCGTTCCCACCGAGCGGGCGCTGATCGTCACCGGGAACGGCCAGGAGCAGCTCATCGTGTCGTTCGACGTGCTGAGCAGCGGCGCGCACGGCGCGGTCGTGCTGCCCGTGCCCGCGCGGCCGACCGTCGACGCGGTCAAGGGCGACCTGTTCGGGTATCTGGAGCGGGCGACGGCACCGCCGCCCACGGTCGGCACCGCGCCGGACGACGCCGCGGGCGCGGCGCCACTGCGCGGGGTCCACGTGATCTCCAATCGCCGCATCGGCGGCTACCAGGTGGCGACGCTGGCCGCCGACAGCAACGCGAGCGCGTTGAGCGATTGGCTGACGCAGCACCGCTACACCCTCCCCGACGGCGCGCGGCCGATCCTCGCGTCATACCTGACGCAGGGTTGGGACTTCGTGGCGGTTCGCCTGACCAAGAAGGCCGACGGCACGCTCGCGCCGTTGCGCATTTCGTTCACGGCGAAGAAGGCGATCTACCCGATGCGCCTGGAGCAGCTCGGGAGGGAACCGGTGAACGTGAACCTGTGGGTCGTCGGTGACCGGCACGTCTCCGTGCCGCCGCTCCACGAGGCCTACAGCGGCGCGGTCGCCAAACTCGACCCGGCGGTCCCGAAGCAGCTCAAGGGCTACCTGGACGGCACGTGGATCACGCGCGCCGACGGGGACAATCTCGAGCCAGCCACGCTGACGAGCGACTTCGTCGCGCTGCCCGATCCCGAAGCGTCCTCGTCGGCCCCGCACCAGCCGCACTGGTGGGTCTGGCTGCTGCTCGGTGCCGGCGTCGCCGTCGTCGGCGCGTACGCCGCACGCGCTACCCGACGATCTCGCTGACCGCGACCCGCGAGTCGGCCGTCGTCCACACCAGCACCGCGTACCCGCCTGCCGTCGCCATGTCGTGGTTGTAGTTGAAGTCCCTGCCGACGTTCGACGGACCCGGGCCCGACGGGACGGGCGCGGACTTGAAGCGGCCGTTGAGCTCGAGTCCCGCGTGCCAGCGATCGTGCGGGCCCGCCCACGCTGCGATCGTGCCCTTGCCGAGCGGTCGCAGGAGCGGCTCGAAACCCTCGCCCGCGTAGACGAGTTCGCGGGCCGGCAACGCCGTGGCGTTCGCCGGGGCGACGGTGGCCCAGATCGGGGCGGTGCGCATGAACGCTTCGCTGTGCGTCTTGTCCTGATAGAGCAGCACGTTGCGGCCCGAGCCGTCGATCGCGACGACCGGCTGCAGTCCGCGCGACGGGCGGTCGACAAACGCCGAGAGCACTGGGCCAAGCGTGTTGGTGGGACTGGTGGTCGACACGAGCCCGGGGACGCCGAGCACACCGGCGTCGCCGCTCGTGTAGTGGGCGATCACTCCGACGACGATCCTCCGTTGCGTGGCGGCGACCGTCTCGATCGACGTGAACTGCGGCAGCGCCACCGGCAGCGTCGTCCAGCCGACACCCGCACGGAACACGGCGATCGACTGCGGCAGCGCGCTGTAGCGCGAGAACGGTGTCGAAGAGACGCAGCACAGCGCGAGCGTGCCGTCGGCGGCGGCGCGGACGGAATCGCGGTCGAGCCCGCCGTAGCCGATCACCGTGGCCTTCCCCGGCGTCCCGGAGCGCGCGATCTTCAGCCCCCACACCGGCCCGCTGGTCTCGACCGCCGCGACGACCGAACCGTCGGGCTGCTGGGCGATCCGCACGTCGTAGATCCCGCGGTGGGGTGGGTTCGGGATCGTGAACGTGCGGGGCGTGCCGAAACGCCCGTGGGCGGGTCGTCGCGCGAACCTGATGACCGGCTGGGTATCCGTCCCGGCGACCCACGCGAGCATCTCCGCGCCGTCGGCCGCGATCGCCGTTTGGGGTCCGTAGCCCCGGCCGAAGGGCTGCACGGGGCCGAAATGCCCTGGGCGGTCGGCGGACATCACGGTTACCGTGCCGCGGGCGTCGGTCCACGCCACGACCGCGGCACCGCGCGCGTTGACGGCCGCGCGTGGCGCGGTTTCGAACGCGTAGCAGCGACGCTCGTCGGTCGGGTGCTTGGCCGCACAGACGCGGTCGATCGCCGAGACGCCGCGCGGCGTCGACCACTTGAGCGCACTCGCCGAGGCGGGCGCGACGAGCGCCAGGACGACGGCTGCGACAAGGCTGCGCATACCCCTAGAACGACGACCGAGGATCGAAGTAACGCGGCCTACGCGCGGGTGAAGCGCCGACCGTCGACCGGGGACTCGGTCTCGTCGAGCGCCGCCTGCTTCTCCAGCGCGGCGATCCGCTCGGGCGTCATCGCCGTCTCGTCCTCGTTCTCGGCCAGCCACGCGGCGGCCTCGGCACGCTCGTCGTCGGAGACGACGACGCGCTTGCCGGCCGCGTAGTAGCGGTCGATCTCGGCGAACAGCTCGTCGACGAGGTTCTCGGTCGGGACCTTCTTGAGCGGCTCGCCGCGCGAGAAGATCATCGCGCTGTCCTTCGCCCCCGTGATCCCGAAGTCGGCGTGGCGCGCCTCGCCGATGCCGTTGACCGCGCAGCCGAGGACCGAGACCTCGATCGGGTCGTCGTAGGCGTCCAGCCGACGCTCGATCTCGGCGACGACGGTGTCCATGTCGAACTGCAGCCGCCCGCAGGTCGGGCACGCGATCAGCACCGGGCCGCGCTCGCGCAGCTTCAGCGCCTTGAGGATCTCCCACGCGACCTTGACCTCTTCCTCGGCGTGAAAAGTCGAGAGGCTGATGCGGATCGTGTCGCCGATCCCGTCGGCGAGCAGCGTGCCGAGGCCAACGGCGCTCTTGAGCGAGCCCGTCCACTTCGTCCCCGCCTCGGTGATCCCGAGATGCAGCGGGTGGTCGATCGCCTGGGCCAACAGGCGGTTGGAGGCGATCGTGTTGGGCACCGACGTCGACTTCATCGAGACCTTGAAGTCGTAGAAGTCGAGGCGATGCATGAGCTCGACCCACTCGCTCGCCGCCGCGACGAGCGCGCCGACCGGGTCGGTGAACTCGAGCCCGCGCAGGTGGGCGGGCAGCGACCCGGAATTGACGCCGATCCGCAGCGGCACGGAGGCCGCGCGGGCTGCCTCGACGACCTCGCCGGTCTTGTCGATGCCGCCGATATTGCCCGGGTTGATGCGCACGCAGTGGGCGCCGGCGTCGATCGCCTTGAGTGCGAGCGTGTGGTTGAAGTGGATGTCGGCGATCACGGGGATCGGCGAGTCGCGCACGATCGTGCGCAGCGCCTCGACGTCGCGGTCGCGCGGCACGGCGACGCGCACGATGTCGGCCCCGGCGTCGGCGACGCGGCGGATCTGGTCCATCGTCGCCGACAGATTCGCGGTCTCGGTCTTCGTCATCGTCTGCACGGCGACCGGCGCGCCGCCCCCAATGAGGACGCCGCCGACGTTCACCTGGCGGGTCGAGGGCATGCCTGGATTGTACGAGGCGGGCGGGTGGCTACCGGCCGGTGGCCGTGCGGGCCCTGAAGCTGCTCTTGGGCGCACAGATCCCGTAGGTGTCGGGCTTGGCGAGATGAATCCTGCGCTGCGAGCTGATGCGCCGCCCGTATATGTCCTGCACGTCGACCTGCAGCCGATAGGTCCCGGCCGCCAGGCGGTTGCAGTTCGAGCGTGCGGGCACCGCATTGACCATGAACAGCGGACCCGGGAACACCCGCTCGGGCGCCCCGGAGCGCACGATCTTCTCGCCGCGGACCGTCGGGTAGAGCACCCACGACGCCGAGGCCATCGGACAGCCGGCCGCGGTCGCGCACGCGTAGGTGGCCCGCGCCGCGACGAGGCGGATGCCCTTGAGTCCCTTGGGTGTCGCGTTGGAGATCCACATTGCCGAGCGGATCTCGAGTCGCGGCGCCGATGACGGCGCGCGCGGGGCGTGCACCGCACGTTGGGTGAGGCGCGCCCAGTCGAGTACGCCGCTGCGTGGTGAGACCGCGATCAGCAGGTCGCCGTCCGGCAGCGCGGCCAACCCGGCGGCGCCGTTCCACGGTGCGGTTGACCGCGGGTGCGTGGGGTCGGTCCCGAGGTTGGCCAGCCCCATCGTCGTCAACGTGGAATGCAGGGCGTGGTCGAAGTCGACCGCGGCGCCGCCTATCCCGCCCGCGCCGAACGTCGAGTCCTGCACGACGAACCGAACGGAGCCGTCTCGCAGCACGGTCGGTGCTCCGGCGAGGCCGAACGCGAGGACGTTCGGGTCGGCGATGAGGTTGCGCTTGTGCAGCGTGGCGCCGGAGGAGGAGAGCTGGATCAGGTCCGGGGGCCCGGAGTTGGGCTTCGTGACGTCGAAGCTGCCGCTCTGAGCGGGCGCGTAGACGTCGAGCGCCCCGTTGGGGAGTTCGACGATGCGCAGGACGCCCAGCGCCCCGCTGATTGTCCTCGTGCCGGTGCCCGCGAAGGTTGGGTCGGGCACACCCGCCTGCGTGAACGCCAGCAGCCGGTCGTCCAGCCCGGCGTAGACGCGACCGTTCTTCGCGGCGACGATCCGGAAGATCCCGCCGCCGAAGGCGCCGGGGATCGAAATCGACCCGCCGACGCCAAACGACGGGTCGAGTGTGCCGACCGACGTGTAGCGCGAGATCCGAACCTGGGTGAACGAGACGTCGGTGCACAAGAAGCCGCTGGCGTCCGGCCCCGCGGAATCGAAGTGCCCGGTCGCCACCAGCACCCGCCCCGCCGGGTCCACGGCGAACGCCGTCGGCCCGTCCGTCGCCGAACAGTCCGCGGTCGACGGCTTGGGCAACGCGACCTGGTAATTCGGGTCACGCAGCAGCGACAGCGGGTCGACACGCGCGAGACTGCCCGCGCCGGCATCGAAGGTGAAGAGGTCGCCGGCGGCGTCGTGGGCGACATCGGCATCGGGGTCAAACCCGGTCGTCGTCGTGAACGCCTTGCCCCCTCCGAGCTGGCCGAGCGTGCCGTCGTCCTTGAGGCGGACGACCAGACGCCGGCTCGCGTTGCCGTGTGCGTCCGCGTCGAGGCTCAGCACCCAGTAGAGCCCGCTCGCGCCCGGGACGAACGACGCCGGCAGGCTCGCGCGGCCGAGGTTGCCGTAGTGCAGCGACTGGATCCCGCCGATCCCGAACGACGGGTCGACGTGCCACGGCTGCGCACCCTGCGCTGCGGGCGAGGTGACAACGAGGGCCGCCAGCGCCACGCTCCAAAGCCTGCCGATCCATCGACACCCCCTGAGCATGAAGCGCGACCGTACCAGGGTCGACCTCGGCCGGGGAAAACGTTCGGCCAGGGTAGGTTTCCCCGCCGTGGACCCGCTGAACATCGCCGACTACGAGCGCGTCGCCTCCGAGCTGCTCGAGCCCGGGCCGCTCGCCTACTACGCGGGCGGCGCGGCTGACGAACACACGCTGCGCGCGAACGTCGCGGCGTGGTCGGACTACGAGCTGTGCCCGCGGGTGCTGGTCGACGTGTCGCGGATCGACACGCGCACGACGGTGCTCGGGACCGAGATCGCCCAGCCGGTGATCGTCGCACCGGTCGCGCTGCAGAAGATGGCGACGGCCGAGGGCGAGCGCGACATGGCGCGCGGCGCGGCGGCCGCCAACACGATCATGACGCTGTCGACGATCGCCACCGCGACGCTGCGCGAGGTCGCGGAGGCGGCCCCCGGTGCGCCGCGCTGGTTCCAGGTCTACGTCTTCCGCGACCGCGGCGTCACGCAGGCGCTCGTCGATGAAGCGGTCGACTGCGGCTTCGAGGCGCTCGTCGTGACCGTCGATGCTCCCGTGCCCGGTCACCGAGAACGCGACCTGCGGCTCGGCTTCGCCGTCCCCGAGGGTGTCGATGTGCCGGCAGTGAGCGCCGCGCGCGGAACCACCGGCGAGCGGATCGGCCCCGGCGAGATCCTTGGCCTCATCGACCCGGCGCTGAGCTGGCGCGACGTCGAGGCGCTGACCGCGCAGTGGCCGCTACCGGTCCTCATCAAGGGCATCCAGACCGCGGCCGACGCGACGCTCGCCGCCGACATCGGTGTCGCGGGGATCGTCGTCTCCAACCACGGCGGCCGCCAGCTCGACACGGTCGCGCCGACCGCGCGGATGCTGCCGCGCATCGTCGACGCCGTCGGTGAGCGCACCGAGGTGCTCGTCGACGGCGGCATCCGCCGCGGCAGCGACATCGCGACGGCGCTCGCGCTCGGCGCCCGTGCCGTGCTCGTCGGCCGTCCCGCGCTCTACGGCCTGGCCGTCGACGGCGCGGCGGGCGTCGCGCGCGTGGTCGAGATCCTGCGCGCCGAGTTGCGCACGGCGATGACGCTGCTCGGGACGCCAACCGTCGCCGACATCACCTCAGAGCACGTCCGCGCGCCCTAGACGCGCCTACCGTTTGATCCCGAACCCGGGCCCGGTCAGCTGGCCGATGTCGTTCGTCAAGCCGACGATGAAGATGAACGCGATCAGTACGAAGCCAACCGCGCTCGCGCGCTCGATGACGCTGAACGGGATCGCGCGGCCGCGGATCTTCTCGGCAATCGCCCATGCGATGTGGCCGCCGTCGAGCGGCAGGAAGGGGAACAGGTTGACGATCGCCAGCGACAGCGAGATCAGCGCGAGGATCTCGAGCGCCGTCTCCCAGTTGTCGGTGGCGAGCACGGCCTGCGTCGTCGCGTAGGCACCGACGATCCCGTGGACCTGCTTGCGGTCGCTCGACGACACGAACACGCCGGTCACCCGATTGACCGTCGCCTTCGTCACATCCCAGCCCGCCGACAGGGTCCTCGTCGCCGCCTTGCCCGGGCCCATCGGCACGTTGTGGAAGCCGTACGTGAACCCGAGGCGCATCCGGTGGGGCGCGTTCTTGGTGTCGTAGCGCGGGTAGATCGTCAGCGTCTTCTTGACGAACCCATGGGTCGTCGTCGGATCGCCCTCGAGGCTCGTCGAGCCATTCACCGGGCGCAGCACGGTCACGCGCACCGGGGTCGTCGCGCGGCAGCCCTGCACGAGCGTGCCGGCGCAGCGGTGGCGGTTGATCTCCGCCGCCAGGGCCTTCTCGGTTCGCACGACCTGAGCTTCGGACTGGCCCGGCCGGAAGCCCTGCACCCCGTCGACGCTGACGATCCGGTCACCGGCGCGCAGGGTCTTGGCCGCCGGAGTCCCGCGCGCGGTGGTGCCGACGCCGACGACGTCGCTCTGCAGACCCTGGCTCCACAGGATCGCGAAGATCAGGACGAAGAAGATCACGAGGTTGACCGCCGGCCCCGCCGCGATGACCACGATCCGCTTCCACGCCGGCTGGCGCAGGAACGCACGGTGCGCGACGTCGGGTTCGAGCTCCTCGTACGGGTTCATGCCGGTGATCCGTACGTAGCCCCCGAGCGGGATCACCCCGATCCGGTACTCGGTCTCGCCGATCGTCTTGCGCGCGATCGGCTTGCCGAAGAACAGCGAGAAGCGCTCGACGCGCATCCCAACCGCCTTGGCCGCGGCGAAGTGGCCGGCCTCGTGCAGGATGATCAGCAGCGCGAAGCCGACAAACGCGAAGACGAAACTCACTGTGCTTCAGGCTACGGCACGCGGGTGCCGTTCACGCCGGTGCGCGCCGCGCGACGAGCTCACTCGCGACCGCGCGAGCCTCGTGATCGGCGTCGTAGAGCGACTCGAACGCCCGCAGCGGCTGGGCCGGCAGGGCCGCCAGCGTCTCCTCGATCACGGCGGGGATCTCGAGAAAGCCGAGCCGCCGCTGCAGGAACGCGTGGACGGCGATCTCGTTGGCCGCGTTCAGCACGCACGGCGCCGTGCCGCCAGCGACCGCAGCGGCGCGCGCGACGCCGAGCGCCGGGAACGCGTCGTCGTCGACCGCCTCGAACGTCAGCTCGCCGACCTCGGCGAGGTCGAGGTCGCGGATCGCCGGGACGTCGGTGCGATCGGGGTAGCGCAGCGCGTAGGAGATCGGCACCCGCATGTCGGGGTGGCCGAGGTGTGCGAGCTGGGCGCCGTCGCACAGCGCGATCAGCGCGTGGACGATCGACTGCGGATGGACGACGACGTCGATCGCGTCGTAGGGCATCGCGAACAGGTGGTGGGCCTCGATCAGCTCGAGGCCCTTGTTCATCAGGGTCGCCGAGTCGATCGTGATCTTTGCTCCCATCGCCCAGGTCGGGTGCTTGAGCGCCTGCTCGACGGTGACCTCCGCGAGCTGCGCACGTGTGCGACCGCGAAACGGCCCGCCCGACGCGGTCAGGGTCAGGCGCTCGACCGTGCCGGGCGGCTCGCCGTCGAGCAGCTGGTGCAGCGCCGAGTGCTCGGAGTCGACGGGGATGATCCGGGCCCCCGTCGCCTGGGCGAGCGTCGTGACGAGCTCGCCGCCGACGACCAGCGACTCCTTGTTGGCGAGCGCGAGGTCGA
>Ga0066903_100006538_pt1 | contig 10382 bp, 8 predicted proteins | sample PanSoiMetaGPlot1_FD_67491 | JGI IMG/M metagenome (GOLD analysis project Ga0066903, IMG submission 67491) | Tropical forest soil microbial communities from Panama analyzed to predict greenhouse gas emissions - Panama Soil - Plot 1 (version 2) | ecosystem: Environmental > Terrestrial > Soil >...
CGTGATCAGATGACTCGCTCGTGCCGGCAGGCTGAAAAATGGCGGCACCGAGCTACAGAAGTATTTCGACTAGCGGCGATCGTGTAACAATTGTATCGCGGCGGCCGAGTGCAGGCAGCGCGCCAGCGCGGCGGCGAGCTCGGGGCCGGCCAGGGGCCGGCGCAGCACTTCGGAAATACCAGCTTCCGCCAACGCGTCGACACTGACATCGTTCGTGGAACCGATGGCGAGCAGCACGGGCGGCCGTGGCACGATCTCGTGCAGCGCGTGTGCCAATTCAACCCCACCGAGAGCTTGCGACGCGTGGCTGACCAGGATGATGTCGAAGCGGTCGGGCGCCGCACGGCACGCCGCGATCGCATCGGCCGGGCGCCAGAACCCCACCGGCTCGTATCCCAGCGCCGCCAGCATCTCCTCGTCGGACAAGAGCTGCTCTCGTTCGCTCTCGACGACCAGCACCGTCTCGCCGCGCCCGAGCGGCAGCATGGCGGGCCCGACAGCTGCGGTGCTGTCTGCCGCCGCCGCCGGCAGCCACGCCTCGAAGCGACTGCCGTGCCCCGGCTTGCTCTGCACGTTCATCGCCCCGTTATGGTCGCGAACGATCTCGCCGACGGTTGCGAGGCCCAGTCCGGTCCCGGCCCGGCGGGTGGTGAAGAACGGCTCGAACAGGCGCCGCGCCACGCCTTCGGCGAAGCCGCGCCCGTCGTCGGTGACGGCCAGGGCCACGTAACGGCCCGGCGCCAGCGCGCCATGACTCAGCGGGCGGAACGCCGCAACGTCCTCCTGCTCCGCAGTCACGCGGATGCATCCGCTGCCCTCCATCGCCTGCGCCGCGTTGGCGCATAGATTGAGGATGACCTGCTGCAGCTGCGCCGGCTCGCCCGATACGGCGACGTCGGCCGGGACGTCCCCGATGACGAGCTCGACACCGGAGGGCAGCGAGGCACGCAGCAGCGAGGCTGCCTCCTCGAACAGGGTGCGCACCTGCACCGGCCTGACCCGCGCGTCGCGCCGCCGCCCGAACGCGAGGATGTTGTCGACCAGATCGCGCCCACGCTCCGCGGCGCGGCGGATCTCGTCGATATGCTGCGCCGGCTTGGTCCCTGGCGCGAGCAGCGGTTCGGCCATCTCCGAATAGCCGAGAATGGCGCTGATGATGTTGTTGAAGTTGTGCGCAATCCCGCTTGCGAGCGATCCGACCATCTGCATGCGGTCCGCCCGCTCCAGCCGCGTCGAGAGCCTCGCCCGGTCGCGCTCGAGAAACTCGCGCTCGATGGCATTGGCCACCGCATCGCCGGCAAGCCGCAGCGGGAAGACTTGGTTCCATTCCGGCCGGAAGGCGTCGAACCCCATGATGCCCCGCACCCGGCCCGGTCGGATCAGCGGCACGCAGCCCCAGGCGCGGACGCCGGCGGCCGCGAGCGCGTCCCTCGCTGCGCCCGGCGGCAAGGCGGCGACATCCGGCACGGTGACGATGTCGGCTGCGGCCGTGCCGAGTTGCTCGGACAGCGCAAGCGCCTGATCGGGCCAGCCCGGCGGACACGTCGTGCCGTCAGCGCACCAGACGTTCACGCGGATGGGGCTCTCATCCAAGACCACGTAGCCGCGCTCCACATTGATCGCCCGGCAGAGCTCGCCGAGCACCTGCTTGAGCCGCGCATCGGTTTCGGCCGGGGGGCAGTTGATCAGGCGCGTCGAGGTCTCGGCAATGACACGCTCGAAGGCCGCCCGCTGCCGCAGCACAAGAGCGCGGGCACGCAGCTGCACGCCGAGAAGCACGAGCGTGATGAGCAGCAGGAGCGAGACCAGGTACAGAAACACCCGGAATCCCTGCGCGGTCGCTTCGAGAGCGGATCGGCGATTGGAGAACTGTGCACGCATCTCTTCGAGCGGTTGCCGGCTCGGCACGGCCATGATGGCTTTGAGCGTTTCGTCGACCGCGGGCAGGAGATCCTGCAGCAGGCGAGCATGTGCGAGCAGCGCCCGTGCTGCCTCGGCGTTCGGCCCGTCAGTGGGCGCTTGCACCGCAAAAAGGTCGGTCCGTTCCTGCAGCGCCTTGACGGCATCCGGTGACGTATCGTGCGACAGATTGAGGATCGCCGCCGCCAATGCGCCGGTTGCGGGCGCGAGTTGCGCATCCTGGGCGCCGAATGGCGGTGCCGTGCTCAGCCGGCCGACATAGGACAGGGAATTCTGCAGGAGCGCGTTGCTGCTCTTGAAGCGCTCCGTCAGCTCCTCGCGCTGCCCCACCGTCGCGACCAGGCGATTGGTCGGCCCGGGGTCCAGGCCCTCTGCCTGGGCGTGCGAACGAAGCCGGGCGACCGCATCCTCCATCGCCCGCACGGCATTGCCGAGTGCATCGTAGTCGCGCAGCAGGCCGGCCCGCGCCTGCAACAGGTCGCGGTCGAGAGAGGCTTCGGCGATCGCGAAGTCGTCGAAGGCCTGGAGCGTCGCCGCATGCGCCGGCGCATTGGTGTCGGTTCCCCGCAGCAGCAGCCAGGTGAGCAGCGCGAGCAGCAGAAGCGCCCCGACGGTAACCGACAGGACTCTCATGCAGGCAGTCTCATGGCGGTAGCGTGGCGGCGCGCGGCGTGCCGGTGACAGGCGCGACCGCCTGACCCCGGTAGGTGCCGGTCAGCGTGTTGAGAAAGGCGACGATGGAAGCGATCTGCTGGTCGGGCAGCACGCGGCCGAGCTGAGCGGTGCCCATCGTCTTGACCGCATCCGACAAAGTGGGCGCGCTTCCGTCGTGGAAATAGGGCGGCGTCGTCGCCACGTTGCGCAGGCTGGGGACACGCACCAGGGCCGGCTCCGCCGAGCCGATCGGATGGAAAATGCCGTGCCGCTGGAAGAGATTGCCGCCCACATTGACGCCTTGATGGCAGGTGACGCAGCCGAGCGACTTGAACAGCTGGTAACCGGCGAGCTCGTCCGGCGTGATCGCGTCGGCTTCGCCCGCAAGCCAGCGGTCGAACCGGCTGCCCGGCGTGACGAGCGAGCGCTCGTAGGTTGCGATCGCATCCAGCAGGGCGGCGACGTCGGGCTCCTTGCCGTAGGCGTCGCGGAATTGCCGCACCGCTTCCGGGTCGGCGCGCAGCCTGCTCACGGCCTCGTCCGCGCTCGACGCCATGATCCTGGGATTGCGCAGCGTCTGCTCGGCATGTCTTTCGAGCGTGCGGTAAGTCCCGCCCCAGTTCAGGCGAAAGCTCAGGGCTGCATTGAACAGCGTCGGTGTGTTGAGCGGGAGCGGCTGCCCCTCGGGTGTGACGTCGCGGGCGTTGCCGCTGGCACCGTTCGTTCGTGTATCGTGGCAAGACGAGCAGCTGCGTGTGTTATCGTGCGACAGGCGCCGGTCGCTGAACAATCGCTCGCCGAGCGCCAGACGGCGCGGATCCGCGGCGGGCATGGGCGGGATCGGTGTGATCGGCTCCCGTGCGGCGGGGCCCCCAAGAGCCGGCGATTGCGCGGCCGCCGGCGCGCCGGCGTTGAGGCAGACGAGTGCCAGCAGGAGGCATGCTGTCCTGCGAACGGACACAGGCACGGTTGCGGCCGGCGGCATCGATGCGGGAGCTTGGCGGCATGAGCGAGACATCGTCGAACGACCCGGGCCTGCGCGGAAGCGGCGATCGCCAGGTTTGCATCCTCATCGTGGAGGACGATCCGGCCTTGCAACGCATGATCCTAAGCTATTTCGGCGAAAACAACATCCGCACCCTGCTGGCGTCCGATCGCGCGGGGATGCTCCGTCAACTCGGCGACACCGAGGTGAATCTAGTGATCCTCGATCTTCGGCTCGGTCAGGAGGACGGTCTGGATCTGCTGCGCGAGGTCCGATCGAGCTCCGACGTGCCGGTCATCATCATCACGGGTCACCGCCGCGACGACATCGATCGGGTGGTCGGGCTCGAGCTCGGCGCCGACGACTATCTGACGAAGCCGTTCAATCTGCGCGAACTGCTCGCGCGCGTCCGCGCGGTGCTGCGACGGTTCGATGTCGGACGCGCTGCGCCGCCGCCCGATCCCGAGGGCGGCCGCTTTCGATTTTCCGGCTGGCAGCTCGACCTCAAGACTCGGCGGCTCACCGACCCTGCCGGAGCTCCGGTGGCATTGACCAAAGGCGAGTACGCGCTGTTGCTCGCCTTCCTCGATGCGCCGCAGCGCCCGCTCAGCCGCGAGCATCTGCTACAGGCCACGCGCATGCACGAGGACGTCTTCGATCGCAGCATCGACGTGCAGATTCTTCGCCTGCGGCGCAAGCTCGAACGCGATTCCAGCGCGCCGCGCGTCATCCAGACCGAGCGCGGCGTGGGATATGTGTTCGCCGTTCCGGTCGACCGCGTCTGAGCCGGCACGCTGCTCGCGTCCCGGGGCATTCACGATGGCAAACCGCCCGAATGTGGTTGCGGTCGTCGACGACGATGCCGTCACGCGGGACACATTGAGCTGATGCTGTCGACCCTCGGCCACCCGGCCGAGCTCTACGACTCGGCCGAGACCTTCCTGGCGCGCGTCGGCGAGAGCGCGGCGACAGCTGCGTCGCATTCCTGCGCAAGCCGGTTCTCCGGGATGAGCTCGCCGCGGCGTTGACGGCGGCGATATCGCCCTAGGACTCCACCACGTCCTGCCGTGCCCGCGCCTCGCGCGGCGTCATGCCGGTCCAGCGCTTGAACGCGTGGGTGAAGGCGCTGATCTCCTGGTAGCCGAGCAGCCAGGCGACCTGCGAGATCGTGAGGGCCGGGTCGCCGAGATACTGGCGGGCGAGATCGTGGCGCAGCCCTTCGAGCACGTCGGAGAACGTGGCACCCTCGGCGGCGAGCCGCCGCGCCAGGGTGCGCTGGCTCACGCCCAGGCTCTTGGCGACGTCGCCGGCCCGCGCGGTGCCGTGCGGCAGGCGCGGCACCATCGCGTTCTCGACCACGGAGCGGAACGAGCCGCGCGGGTCGGGCCGGCCGGCGAGCGCCGCCTCCGCGTTGGCGATCAGAAGCTCGTTGAGATACGGGTCGGCAGTGAGAATCGGGAGGCTCTTGACGCTCGCGTCGAACCCCAGCTGGTCGGCCGGCTCGCCGAACCGAACCTTGCAGCCGAAGAACGCGGAGAGCTCGGAGGCATCCTCGCTGCGCTGGTGCATGAAGGCGACGCGGCTCGGCACCAGCTCGCGGCCGGTGAGCCGGCGGCAGATCCGCATGAGCGCCGTCATGCTGAACTCGATCTGGTGCCGGTCGATGTGGCGGGGGACGCCGATGGAGTCGATCTCCATCGTCACGGCGCCGCCCTCGAGGTAACGCAGATTGAGGCTCTCGTTGACCACGCCGGTGTAGCGGGCACCGCGCAGCCACGCGTCGTCGAACGTCTCAGACGAGGCCAGGATGTAATAGACGAGGCCCAGCCCGCGCAGCTCGGCCGCATGCGCCAGATGAAATCCGAGAAAGGGATCGGCGACGGCGTGCGCAACCAGGTCGGCGAAATCGATCTGTTGTCGAACCTTGATGCGGGCCGTGCGGTCGAGGATCTGGTCCTCCGGCAAGCCCGCCTTCCTGAGCAGCGGGACGACATCGACGCCCGCGTTTCGCGCCCGCGCATAGGCGAGCCGCGTCAAACCTCCCGCCGCGGTCGGGATCGCCGCAAACGATTTGCCGTCGCCATCACGCACCGTCTGCGCTCTCCCGCGTCGGGGCCCGCTCGCCGGCTGGCCCGCGCCGACAACAGTTTGGCACAGATTCGCAAGACGCGCGCGGCACGTCGCATGTATCGAGGCACCGGCGCATGTCCCGGCGCGGCGCACCGGAGTTGATCCGGAGCCGACCACCGACCCGGCGACAAAGCCTGTCGCCCACCGGCAGGCAAAAATCCACCCTGAACTGTGGCCAGGGGCGGGGCGGTTGGGCGACCGGACATGCGCCACCAAGGGGGGTCGTTTGGCCCGTTCCGCGACTGCGCATGCCGTCCTGTCCGGACGGCAGGCGGCGACGTCGCGCGTCTAAGGTCCTGGAGCATTGGGATGCCGAATTCGAATTTTGTGGTCGCCGTGATCGACGACGACGATGTCCTGCGCGAGGCGCTCGGAACCCTGCTCGCCGCGCTGGGATACGCGATCGAGCTTTACGAATCGGGCGAGGATTTTCTCGCGGCCGTGGCCGACACCAAGGCGAATTGCCTGCTGGTCGACGTTCATCTCGACGGCATCTGCGGCATCGAGCTCGGACGCGGCCTCGCCAGGGCCGGCTTCAATTTTCCCGTGATCTACATGACCGCCAGCACCGACGAGATGCTGCGCGGCCGCGCGATGCACTCCGGTTGCGTCGCGTTCCTGACCAAGCCGTTCACGCCGCCCGCGCTCACCGAGGCGCTGAGCGCGGCGCAACGGCGCGCCGTGTCGCACTGAGTGCTCGGGCGGCGCGGTTCGCGCCGCCCGTCTCCAGCGTCATCGCCCGCGAAAGCGGCGATCCCGTACACCGATGCACCGCTCCGGAGTACTGGATCGCCTGCTTGCGCGGGCAATGGCGGCGCTGTTGACTGGTCTTATGAACCTCCTCGTCGGCGTCATCTCCGATACGCACGGCTTGCTGCGTCCGCAGGCGCTCGACGCGCTGCGCGGCAGCGATCTGATCATCCACGCCGGCGACGTCGGACGGCCCGAGCTGCTCGAGCCGCTGCGCGCGCTCGCCCCCCTGCACGTGGTGCGCGGCAACGTCGACCACGGCGCCTGGGCCGCGGCGCTGCCGGCCACCGCCCATGTCGACGCCGGGGGGCACTTCTTTCACGTTCTGCATAACATCGCCGAACTCGACTTCGATCCGGCGCAGGCCGGCCTCGCGGCGATCGTCTACGGCCACTCGCACCAGCCGTCGATCGAGACGCGCGACGGCGTGCTCTGGCTCAACCCCGGCAGCGCCGGACCGCGCCGCTTCAGCCTGCCGATCACCGTCGCGCGCGTGCGCGTGGCGGCCGGCGCGCTGCACCCGGAGATCGTTCCGCTGGCCGAGTGAGCGGCGTGTGCGCGCGGCCGCGCCGGCGCTCAGCGCTGCAGGCATTTGAGCCCGCCTTCCGGCAGCCCCGGCTTGATGAAATAGAACGGATTGGGAAGCTTGAAGCACTTCTCGGCGTGGTCGTCCGATCGCTCGCCGATCAGATCGCTGTACTGGTCGCCGAGGTTGGCGATGATCTTGTGGGCCTTCTCGATGCCCTTGCGCACAAAACCCTTGTAGGTGGAGACGTCGTCGCCGCGCGTGGAGTCCGGGCGCAGGTAGACCCTGCGCCAGGTGTCGTAGCCTTCCTGGCGCAGGTTCAATTCCGTCGCTGCCTGCATGGCGGGGTCCTCGCGGCGGCCGGTGATGAAGAAGACCTCGACCGGGTTGCCGCTCTTGTCCTTGAGCGTCTTGACGAAGCGGTAGAACTCGAGCGAGGGCGCGAGCGCGGCCGCCCGCGCGCTCAGCTCCCAGGCGATCCGCCCGCACGGCCGCGGGGCGGCGAGATCGCACGGGCCGCCGGCCGCGTAGGAGAACCTGTTGTGGTACATCGCCTCCCAGTTGGAGAGCACCGTCTCGTCGATGTCGAACACCACCGCGGACTTGTCGAATTGCTGCGCCAGCCGTTCGGTCCAGGCGCGCGCATCCGCCAGCACGTTCGTGAGCTCGGCCATGTACTGCTTGCAGCGATAGACGACCAGCTGCTGCTGGATCCGCCCGATGTTCGTCGGCACCGAGCGGTCGAGCGTGGCATCGGCCGGCAGGGCGCGGCAGCCCGATTCGTCCGCCGCGAGCGCGGAGGCGAGCGTCGCGCAGACGAGCGCGGCGGAGATCGTCAAGGTGCGGAGCGCGTGCATGGGGACCCTCGTGGACGGAACAGTGTGGCAGTCGTGTATGACGCCCACAAGCTGCACACAGCGAGCCCGCGTCGCGCTTTCCGTTTGGCCAACAAACGCAAGATTTTGGCACGCACGGACAAGTATGAGCGCCAAGACCCCCGTCTATTTTAGTTTAAGGGAGAGCGGCGGGGGTTTAATCGGTTGCACGGCCTGACGTTAGGTGAGGGGCCGGACCCTGCGCGAAAAGAATGGTGAAAAAAACAAAAGCCAAAGTTCTCGCACGATCTTGCGCCCGCCTATCGGTCGAGACGGCTGAGCTTCTGCTCCAGTTCCTCCCTGATGAACTGGCTGCCGTGGACCAGTGGATCGCGCATCAGCCGGAGCCGACACCATCGCGCTCTCAAGCGGTACGCACGCTAACCCGGCTTGGTCTTCGTGCGCGGCCAGCCCGCCCACACCCGCCCGCCCGTCCATCGGGACTAGCCATTCCAGGTCTCGTCTGGGAACTGAGCAACGGCCGATGGGTGGCGTTCTGGCAAGTGCAAACTAGGTTCGTAAAGCGCGGCCATCCGGCCAGATGCGAGCAACTATGGGCCGGGGTAGACGCTGCGTCCAAACCCACGTCTACCGAATGGATATCGATCTCGGATCGGTGTCTGAGGTTTCAGCACTCAATATCCGAGTGGCTGTACAGGGCGACCCGATAAGGCGACGGTCGCGCACGCCACCAGGCGTCCACCGGACCATCAGCCGATAGCCGTCATGCTTGATCTCATGCGCCCACATCGGGCCGCTCGGCGCGACCTTCACTGGCATCGGGAGGCACGGATCCCCGAAGCCGTACGCGTACGCTGACATGGTAGCCCATCTAGCGCGCGGCAATTGCCATGCCAACGGATCACCAGGAAAAAAGCGGCCCCGACCGAAGAACCGGCCGGGGCGAGGCTGGGCTAGGCAAAAACGGGAGGAGAATTCCTAGCTCCAGGGTGGGTCTCGCTCATCGCGAAAAAGGTTCATCTGGGTGGCGCTGGCGAAGCCGTCAAGCTCTTTAGCATCGATGAGACGCGCGCCGGTCCCGGCTGACGCACGGTTGAGCGCCGCATCCTTGCTGTCGGCGGCGACGACATGTTACGCGCGCCCGCAACGCAAAATGTTACGCCTGAGCGCAACGGCCGAGCCTTTGTCGAATTACACTGACCACCGAAACTAGCAATTAACATCTTGGACGTACTCAAACGGTAGCGCGGATCCCACGCTGGGCCTTTCGGCGCAGTCCTCGGTCATGTCACCATTTCAGAGCTGGGACCTTTCGTCACCAATCGCCCTCCGGGTGCCGCTTCACGACGCGGGTGCGGCTGCTCGTCCAGCCGGTCGGTCGAGTAGATCGCGGCCTGGATCAGCTTGGTTCGCGGCTCAGAAATTCCGGCAGCCTCGCAATGTTGACGGCGATCCGCCGTGCTTCGTCTGGCGTCAGCGCCCCCGGCTGGATGGCTTCGGCCATGGTGGGGCCGTGGAACACGAAGGCGACTGGAAGCCCGTTCGCATCACGCACGACATAGCCGCTCGTGATTTTGTTAGCATGCCACGGTGGAGGGAAGCGGCGCAGGGCGTCCGTCATGGCGCAGGCTTGCGGCAGATCGACAGCGCTTCGTAGCGGTCGCCCTCGAAACATTCTTCGATGTTGTAATTCAAGCCGTGCAGCCAGTTGTCTTGCGTCATAGCTGTTCAGGATCGACGAGCCGCGCGCCGGTCGAATAGCGGGTGCCTCGGCCGTGACCTCAATGCTCGGGCGCTGATTGCCTTCAAGACGCGCGCTGGCTGCAAAAGAATCCGGGGCCGCCAACGGGGCATACACCTGCCGCCCTTTAGCTCTGTCGCCTGGACATAGACGGCAGACCCCGGAAAGTGAAAAGGGGAATAGCGATGCGAGGATTACACCACCATGAAAATAGAATTAAAGTTCTGTAGGAGAGTGGGCCGCCATCCGGCGCGATGGTGGCAGGATTCGCGCGTCGGCAGCGCATCGGCTCGAAGTTCCGGCCCATCTAAACGTCGCGCGCAGGCGCACCGGTCGCGGCTGATCGCGCAGCCGGTCGTTTGGCGCGGTCGGCCGCGGGCCCAGCAGCTTGACAACGTTGGGCGGGCGGGTCGCCCAGTGGCGGATTCGAGCAAATATCTGGCACGCAAGAACAAGCACGTGCCGATGGATCTGCCATATCCCGGACGACGAGCTTTCTCGTCGGTGCGGGATCGTTTGTCTCCCCAAAATAGTCGTCCCGCACCGCTTCTCCTCGGGACCCGCTGCTGCCGCCCTCAGCGCGGGTCCTAATTTTTTGCCCATTGAGTCCGTGAGGGACTCACGAATCGCTTATGAGACGCCGTTTCACGACGCGTGCTGCGCGTTCACATGGTTCCAAACCACAATCCGACGAACGCTCCAATTCCGCTAAGCAAAACCGATGAATAAGAAAACAGGTCCGCACCCCACATTTCGGGAATGAATCCACCGATCGTGGAGCCGATCAAGATCAAGAGCCAAGTAGACCCACGGGACCGCATAGAGGTGCCCTCTCAAGTG
>Ga0066903_100006539_pt1 | contig 10381 bp, 8 predicted proteins | sample PanSoiMetaGPlot1_FD_67491 | JGI IMG/M metagenome (GOLD analysis project Ga0066903, IMG submission 67491) | Tropical forest soil microbial communities from Panama analyzed to predict greenhouse gas emissions - Panama Soil - Plot 1 (version 2) | ecosystem: Environmental > Terrestrial > Soil >...
CGTGAGATCCGTCGGAAACAGCGGGCGCAGCTTCGGCGCGGCGGCGAAGAGCTCCTGATAGAAGCGGCCGGACAGCTGCCGTCCCTCGACGGGGAGGGCCGCGTAGCTGCTCTTGACGCGCTCGATCGCTTCCGGTGTCATAATTTGCGTTCCCGCCCATGACGAAGGACAGCGGAGCGGATGGCGGCCCCGGCACGTCTGGAGAGATGCTGCCCGAAGTGTACGACGAACTGCGCAAACTCGCGAGAGCGCGGCTCGCGCGCGAGCGCCAGCCGAACCAGACGCTGCAGCCCACGGCGCTCGTCCACGAGGCGTACCTGCGCGTGTCGGGCGACGATCAGGATCGCCGATGGGATCGCCACGGGCATTTCTTCGCCGCCGCGGCGCTGGCGATGCGCCGGATCCTCGTCGAGCGCGCGCGGCACTATCAGCGGGTGAAGCACGGCCATGGCGGCGATCGGGTGGACCTCGACAGCGGCATCATGCGCGCGGATCCCGCGCTCACCGATCTCGTCGCGGTCGACGAAGCGCTGACGCGGCTCGAGCAGACCGACGCGCGCAAGGCGCAGATCGTGTCGCTGCGGTACTTCGCCGGGCTCAGCGTCGAGGAAACCGCCGCCGCGCTGGACCTGTCGCCCGCGACGGTGAAGAACGAATGGAAGTTCGCGCGCGCCTGGCTCCATCGCGCGCTCGGGCCGATCGATGCCCGAGAGGACGGTCGAACGTGAACGGACGTGACCGACTGCACTGCGAACGAGCGGATAAGTCATGACCGTGCCCGCGGCCGAAGCGATTTTTCTCGCGCTCGCCGGCGTCGACGAGGCGGATCGCGCCGCGTTCCTCGACGCGCGCTGCGGCGCCGACACGGCGCTCCGGCGGGACGTCGAGCGGATGGTCTCCGCGCTCGACGAACCCGACGACGCCTTTCTGGATCCGGAGCGCGTGCCCGCGCTCGACATGTCCGCCGTCGACGGCCCGTTGCAGCCGGGCACGCGGCTCGGGACGTTCCTCGTGCTGCACGCGCTCGGCTCCGGCGGCATGGGCGTCGTCTACGCCGCGCAGCAGGATCGTCCGCGCCGCACGGTGGCGATCAAGGTCCTGCGCCGCGGCTACCGCCATCCAGACGTCCTGCGGCGCTTCGAGCAGGAGGCCGAGATGCTCGGCCGCCTGCAGCATCCGGGGATCGCGCAGGTCTACGCGTTCTATCCCGGCGATCGGACCACGCCCGCGCATCTCGTGATGGAGCTCGTGGCGGGGCCGCCGCTCACCGAGTACGCGCGCGCGCATCAGTTGTCGATCGCCGAACGCGTCGCGCTGCTGATGAAGCTCGCCGCGGCGGTGCAGCATGCACACGATCGCGGCGTGATCCATCGCGACCTCAAGCCCGCCAACGTGCTCGTCGCCGACGGCGGCGAACCGAAAGTGCTCGACTTCGGCATCGCGCGGGCCACCGGCGACGACGTCCACCGCATCACCACGCAGACGGCCCACGGCCAGCTGATGGGCACGCTCGCGTACATGAGTCCCGAACAGCTGCGCGGCCGTCCGGCCGACGTGGACGCGCGCAGCGACGTCTACGCGCTCGGCGTCCTGCTCTATCGCCTGCTGACCGATCGCCTGCCGTTCGACGTCGCGAACCTGACGTGGCCCGAGGCAATCCAGGTCGTGCTCGAGACGCAACCCGCGCCGCTGCGCGCCGCCAGCCCCCTCCTGCGCGGTCCGCTCGAGCACATCGTTGCCGTCGCGATGCACCGCGAAGCCGCGCACCGGTACCAGGCGGCCGACGCGTTCGCCGACGATCTGCAGCGATATCTCGAGGGCGAGCCGATCTCGACGGCTGCTTCCGCGATCGGCACGGCCCGCGGCGCCGTCGACGTCGTGGATCTCCGCTCGAACCAGCGGATCGGCACGATCGCCGACGCCGAGGGCGAGATCGTCCCCCTCGGCTTCACCGCCGCCGGCCTGCCGCTCGTCCAGATCGACGTCGATCTGCGGAAGGAGCATTAAGTCGTTCCGTCAGTCACGCACGTACTCACGCGGAGGCCGCGGAGATCGCCGAGGACGTTGTCAAAAAGCCCAGCGCCAATCCCCTCGAGTCTGGATTCGGCCTGCCTCAAGCCTCCCCGAGACCGACCTCCAACCTCCAACCTCCAACCTCCGCAGGGGAGCCGGCGTTAGACAGCGACCAGCGCCTCGCGCGACGCGGCTTTCATCGTGTCGGCGAGCAGCGTGTAGACGGCGACCCACGCGCCTTTCACCTCGGGCGTGAACGCGCGGCCGAGCCCCATTTCGAGCGTCCAGAGCAGCGCCTCCGCGACCGTGTCGTAGTGCGAATCGACGACGCCGTAGCCTCCGTGGCGCCGGCCGAGCGATCGCAGCTGCGGCACGAGCTGATCGAGCCGATCCAGTCCCTTCACCGCCGCCGTGATCATCTGCATCAGCTTCTTGCGCTGTTCCGCCATGTCGCCGCGAAAGAGCGGCCGCAGGGAGGGATCCAGCTCGAACAGCCGCTGGTAGAACAGGATCGCCGCATCGTCGGCGATCGCCGCCACGCTCACGAAACTCTGTTGCACGAGGGTCTTCTGGGCTTCCGTCACCATGTTCACTGCACCTCACAGACCAATGCGACGTTTTCGCGAAAAGAGGCTAATCTGTCGCACCATGCGCAGGCTGGCCGCCGCTTTCACGTTCGTCATCCTCCTGGGCCGTGTTCATCCGTGTTCATCCGTGGCGCTCTCCGCTGCTGCGGGCGTGGGGGACTTCGAGGCCGCGGCCGACGTCGGGTCGCCGAAAATCGCCGGGTCGGCGGCCTACAACCCGCTGTCGCAGGACTACGCGCTCACGGCGGGCGGCACGAACATGTGGGCGCAGCGCGACGAGTTCCAGTTCGTCTCCCGGCGGCTGACGGGCGACTTCATTCTTCAGACGCGCGTGCAGTTCCTGGGCAAGGGGGTCGATCCGCACCGCAAGGCCGGCCTGATCGTCCGCGCGACGATGGACGCCGATTCGCCGTATGTGGATGCGGTCGTCCACGGCGACGGGCTGACGTCACTGCAGTTCCGGCGCACGAAGGGCGGCGTGACGGAACAGAAGCAGTTCGACATCAAGGCGCCCGACGTCCTGCAGCTCGAGCGCCGCGGCGGCCGGTTCATCATGTCGGCCGCGACGCTGGGCGATCCCTATACGACGGCGGAGATCGCCGACCTCGCGCTGCCCGACGAGATTTTCGCGGGGCTCGCGCTGTGCTCGCACAATCCCGACGTCGTCGAGCGCGCGGTGTTCAGCAACGTGCGCGTGATCCGTCCCGCGCCGGCGAACTTCACGCCGTACCGCGACTACATCGGGAGCGTCCTCGAAATCCTCGACGTCGCAACCGGCGCGCGCCGAGTGGTAAGGCGGTCAGACGAACCGTTCGAAGCGCCCAACTGGACGCGCGACGGCAGCGCGCTCATCTACAACATCAGCGGCCGTGGCGAGAACCGCGGCAAGCTGGTGCGGTTCGATCTCGCCACCTCGCAGACGTCGCCGATCGACACGGGGACGAGCAACCGCAACAACAACGATCACGTTCTGTCGTTCGACGGATCGATGCTCGGCATCAGCGATCAGTCGTCGGGGGCGTCGGCCGTCTACACCGTGCCGGTGGCCGGCGGCACGCCGAAGCGGATCACCGCCAACACGCCGTCCTATCTTCATGGCTGGTCGCCGGATGGGAAGACGCTCATCTACACGGGCGGCCGCAACGGCGAATTCGACATCTACGCGATGGCGTCGGACGGCAGCGGCGCGGAGCGCAATCTCACCAACAACAAGGGGCTGGACGACGGCCCGGAGTACGCGCCGGACGGCAAGTACATCTACTTCAATTCCGTCCGCAGCGGCTCCATGCAGATCTGGCGGATGAAGCCGGACGGCGCGGAGCCGGAGCAGGTCACCAACGACGGCTGGCACAACTGGTTTCCGCATCTGTCGCCCGACGGGCAGTGGATCGCGTTCATCAGCTTCCCGAAGGAGGTCGACGCCGCGGATCATCCGTACTACAAGCACGTGATGCTGCGTGTGATGCCGGTCACGGGCGGCGCGGCGCGTACGATCGCGTATGTTTATGGAGGCCAGGGGACGATCAACGTGCCGTCGTGGTCGCCGGACAGCCGGATGGTGGCGTTCGTGAGCAATACCGGCGCTTACAGATGAAGATGTCGCCACGGAATACGCGGAGCACACGGAATACGGCAGAGAGCGGCACAGTGGCCCTCGTGTTCCGTGTGTTCCGTGTAGTCCGTGGCCAAGAGGAATCTCCATGAATCGCCGAGAGTTCATCACGAAGAGTGCCGCCGTCATTGCGGCGTCACGGCTGTCACGATACGAAACGCTGGCCTCGCAGATCGGGGCCAACAAGCGGGTCGGCATCATCGGTCCCGGGTGGTACGGGAAGTCGGACCTGCTGCGGATGGTCCAGGTCGCCCCGATCAACGTCGTCTCGATGTGCGACGTCGACAGCCGGATGCTGAACGACGCGGCCGATCTCGTCGCGACACGGCAGGCGTCGAAGAAGCGGCCGCGCCTCTACAGCGACTGGCGGAAGCTGCTCGCCGAGAAGGACCTCGACATCGTCCTCATCGACACGCCCGATCACTGGCACGCGCTGCCGATGATCGAGGCGGTGAAGAGCGGCCTCGACGTCTGGGTCCAGAAGCCGATCAGCGTCGACGTCGTCGAAGGGCAGGCGATGCTCGCGGCCGCGCGCAAGTACAACCGCGTCGTCCAGGTCGGCATGCAGCGGCGGAGCACGCCGCATCTCGTCACCGCGCGCGATCGCATCATCCGCGAAGGCAAGCTGGGGAAGATCGACTACGTCGAGGTCTACTGCTATTACCACATGCGCGCGACCGAGAACCCGCCCGACTCCGCGCCGCCGCCCGAGCTCGACTACGAGATGTGGACCGGCCCCGCGCCGATGCGCCCGTACAACAAGCTGGTGCACCCGCGCAGCTGGCGCGCCTTCATGGAGTACGGCAACGGCATCATGGGCGACATGTGCGTGCACATGCTCGACATGGTGCGCTGGATGATGGATCTGCCGATGCCGACGCGCATCACGTCGAGCGGCGGCATCTTCAGCGACAAGAAGAGCAAGGCGAACATCACCGACACGCAGAATGCGACCTTCGAGTTCCCCGAGTTGCGCGTCGTCTGGACCCACCGCACGTGGGGCGACCAGGCGGACGCGAAGGCGTATCCGTGGGGCGCGAAGTTCTACGGCGAGAAGGGGACGCTCGAGGCGAGCGTGATGGGGTACTCGTTCTACGAGGCGGGCAAGAAGGATCCGGCCGTCCACGAGGACGTCGTCTACGAGCTGGAGCAGTTCCCCGAGGACAAGACGGAAAAGGATCTCGAGAAGCACGTGGCGCCGGCGATCCGCGCGCACATGAAGAACTTCCTCGAGTGCGTCGACTCCCGGAGGCACCCGGTCTCCGACATCGAGCAGGGGTACATGTCGACGGCCGCCTGCATCCTCGCGAACCTGTCGATGCAGCTCGGACGTTCGATCGAGTGGGACCACGCGAACGGCGCAGTCGTCAACGACGCGGAAGCGAACCGCCTCCTGCGCCGGACGTACCGCGCCCCGTGGGTGCACCCGGAGCCGAAGAGCGTCTAGCTTCTAACGCGCCGCCCGGGTTCTTCGGGGTTCGAGGTTCGAGGTTCGGCGACGCGGCCGCGCGAACGTCGAACCTCGAACCCTTCGAACCCCCGAGATACCTCCGCCGCGCGTTCAACGCGCAGCCGCTGACACCGGCGGTGACAGCGTTTTCTGCAGCGCCGCTTCGAGGTCGGCCGGCTTGAAACCGAACGGGCCGGGACGGCTCTTGTAGGCGATGCGGCCGTCTTTGTCTATCAGGTAGAGCCGATCCGGCCAGCCCGTATACGCGCGTTCCACGGCGTCGTCGAAGCGATCGACGATCGCCGGCAGCTTGATCCCGAGCTTCGTGACGCAGACTTCCGCGAGGTCGGTGCGCTCGCCCAGACTCTTCGGGCTCGCGTAGACGACCTTGTCGGTCAGGTTGGACGGGAGCTCCCAGGCGTCGCTTGGATGCGCCTCGCCGATGTACACCACGTAGAACGCCGCCTTCCCGCGGTATTTCTCGTACATCGTGTTCAGGGCGGGAACCTCCCGCCGGAACGGCGGTCAGGTATAGCTCCCGAACACGAGGACGACCGGCAGTCGCCCGCGAAGCGACGACAGGCGGACCTCACTCTTCTTGTCGGCGGTTGGCAGTGCGAAATCGGGCGCCATCTCGCCGGTCCGGAGCGTGCCGCCGCGGGCCTGGTTCCACATCGTCTCGAAGGGGACGATGGCGAGGAGGGGCAGAGGGAAATGGCGCATCAGGGCGCCGAAGCGATCGGGCGGCTGCCGCATGACCCAGAACATGCCGCCGAGAAAAACGGCATAGACGGCCAGGAGCGGCAGGACGAGTCGCCGGAGGCGGCGGATCACCGGCGCATTGTCGCCGTATAGCTAACGCGGACGATATATGTCTTTAGATATATCGTTTCCCATGTCTTAGGCGGGTTGACGGCCGAGCCGGTCCCTAATAGATTCCCACTACCTTCCGGAAGGGTACGTCCGGTATCCGTCCGGCTGGGGGAGGAGCATGCTGTTGTCTCAAGGGTCAAATCGAGGTCGAATCGCACGCCTGGGGGCGTCCATCGTTGCAGGAGTGCTGATCCTGATTGCCGCGGCGGCGCCGGCGTTCGCGCAAGCGACGACCACCGCCACGGTGCGCGGCCACGTCGAGGATCCGAGCAGCGCGGTGCTGCCGGGCGCGACGGTCACATTGACGAACGTCGGGACCAAGGCGCCGACCGTTGCCGTCACCGACGAGCGCGGTCAGTACCTGCTTTCGGTGTTCCCCGGGACCTACGACCTGAAGGTCGAACTCTCCGGGTTCAAGACCTACGAGCAGAAAAACGTGACGCTCTCCCCGAGCGACGCGCGCGGTATCGACGTGCGCCTCGAAGTCGGGCAGCAGAGCGAAACCATCACCGTCACCGCGCAGGCGGAAATCATCCAGACGGAAACGGGCGCCCGTGAAGGCGTGCTGAGCGCCAAGCAGATCGACAACCTGTCGATCATCGGCCGCAGCTCGCTGGAGCTGCTGCGCATCATGCCCGGCGTCGTGACCGAGTTCAACCAGGGCGAGTCGGTCAGCTTCGGCGGCGGCGCGAACAACACGCAGGGCTACACCGTCAACGGCATCCGGTCGTCCTCCAACACCGTCTCGCTCGACGGGTCGTCGCTCATCGACATCGGCAGCAACAGCGGCGTCATCGTCACCCTGAACAACGACATGGTTCAGGAAGTGAAGGTGCAGAGCTCCAACTTCGCCGCCGAGTTCGGCACGGGCGGCATGAACGTCAGCGGCGTCACCAAGGCGGGCTCCTCGAAGTTCCACGGCGAGGCGTACGACTACTGGCGCGACAGCAAGTTCGCCGCGAACGACCGCTCGAACAGCATCGCCGGCACGCCCAAGCCGAAGAGCAAGTACAACTATCCGGGCGGCAACTTCGGCGGTCCGCTGTTCTTCGGCGACGACTACACGAAGAACCGCGACAAGCTGTTCTTCTTCGTCGGCTTCGAGGCCCAGCGCCAGCAGGTCGATTCCGGCTCGCGCTTCTCGCGCACGTATTCGCCGGCGATGAAGAACGGCGACTTCAGCGAGCTGCTCGCCAACCGCGGCTCGAACCTGAACAGCGCCGCGCAGCTCCGCATCCCGCGCGGTTTCCCCAATGCCGGCCAGCCCGCGCCCAACAACAACATGGCGCCGTACATGTCGGCGATGGGCAAGTACCTCGCGAGCCTCTATCCGAACCCGAACTACGCGGACCCGAACAACCTCTATAACTACGTGTACTCGGCGCTCGAGCCGTCGAACCGCCTCGACTTCAAGTCGCGCTTCGACTGGAACATGAGCAACAAGACGCGCGCCTACGTCCGCATCGCGCGCGAGTCCGAAGAGAACGAGAATCCCCGCGGCGTCTGGTGGGGCCCGTCCGACGTGGCGCTGCCCTCGCCGAACATCGGCACCAACGTCGGCAAGTCGGTCGCCGGCAACGTCGTCTCGGTGCTGAGCTCTACGATGACGAACGAGGCGCTCGTCAGCTACAGCCGCCTCGCGCTCGACAACCACTTCAAGAACGCCGATCTGATCAAGAACGGCGCCGGCGGCGTGACCTTCGTCGGCATGTTCCCGCAGTCCGCGACGTCGCCCTACTACCCGACCGACATCCTGCACGGGTGGGGCGGCAGCGGCCAGGTCGGCAACCTCTGGGCGGCCGCCAACGACGTCTACGCGCACAACGACGCGCTGCAGCTCAGTGACAAGGTGACCAAGCTCGCCGGCCCGCACGGCCTGAAGTTCGGCATCTCGCTGGAGCGCGGCCAGAAGCAGCAGAACTTCCAGAACCTCGAAGCCGGCCAGCTCTGGTTCGGTACCGACAACGGCGACGGCACCAACAACTCCGCCGCCGACATGCTCGTCGGCCGCGTCGGCCAGTTCAACCAGGGCACCGCCGCCAAGGGCAATCCGTCGCCCGGCCAGCCGTTCGGTGAGTTCCGCTACTGGAACACCGACGCGTTCGCGCAGGACGCGTGGAAGATCCGCTCGAACCTCACGCTCGAATACGGCGTGCGCTTCGGCTACTGGACCAACAACCAGGAGCTGAACGGTCTGGGCGGCTACTTCGATCCGGCGCTGTACAACCCGAACGCAGGCTCGTTCCTGGATCCGGGCACGTACCAGAAGTTGAACGGCGTCTGCTACGTCTACAACGGCTGCGCCGGCGCCGGCATCCTGCCCAACCGCGGACCCTTCGCGCTGCCGCGGGCCGGCTTCGCGTGGGACATCGACGGCAAGGGCAACAACGTGCTTCGCGGCGGCTACGGGATGTACTACAACCGCAACATGGGGAACGTCGAATACGACAGCACCCTGCGGCTGGCGCCCAACGCCTACCAGATCGAGACCGACCTGTGGGCCGGGAACAACTACGGCAACGGCCTCGGGCTGACCTACGACACGATTCGCGAAGCGAACCTGCAGAACCGCATCGGGAGCATCGGGGTCAACACGCTCGATCCCAACAACTTCAAGTTCCCGACGACGCACAGCTACAGCCTGTCGTTCGCCAAGCGCATCTTCTACAACCAGGTCGTCGAAGCCAGCTACGTCGGCACGCATCAGGAAGACCTCGTGAGCCGCATCAACGGCAACGTCATGCCGTACGGCATCATGAACTCGGGCAACTTCAACGGTGTCGACCTGTCCAACCCGGTCAACCGCGTCGCCGTCGCGAGCGACTCGGCGAACCTGAGCACGTTCAGGAAGTTCAACTCCCTGAGCAGCATCACGACCTACAACTTCCAGGGCATCTCGAACTACGACTCGCTGCAGGTGACGTTGAGCCGCCAGACCGGCCGCCGCCTCCAGTACTTCCTGGCCTACACCTACGGCCAGAATCGCGGCACGCTCGGCGGCGAGTACAGCATCATCGACCCGTACGATCCGGGCCGCACCTACGGCGTCCTGGCGTCGGACCGCACCCACACGCTGAACGTCTCGTGGAACGCGTTCCTGCCCGACGGCGCGAAGGGCTCGATGGACAACGCCTTCGGCAGAGGCCTCCTGAACGGCTGGCAGCTGTCGGGTATCTCGTCGCTCGCCAGCGGCATCCCGATCCGCCCGACCTTCAGCGGGCCGGCCGGCAGCGCGCAGATCTCCGCCGCCTACTTCGGCACGACCGACGTCGTCGGGCCGAGCAACACCGGTGGTAACGCGCTCGTGCCCGTCTACACGTGCGACCCGCGCCTCAACGGCAGCAAGGTGGGCGAGAAGATCCTCGACATCAACTGCATCAAGGTGCCCGACTTCGGCCAGAACGGCGACCTCGTGCCGAAGTACAACATCCGGACGCCGACGCGGACGAACCACGACCTGACGGTCTTCAAGAACTTCCAGACCATCGGCGATCAGCGACTGCAGGTCCGGTTCGGGTTCTTCAACCTGTTCAACCAGGCGTTCGCGAACACGAACATCGGCAACGACATCAACCTGAACCTCGAGACCGTCTGCAACGTCACCGTGCAGAACGTGCCGACCGGCAACGGCACGAACACGACCAACGCCTGCGACCCGACCAAGGGCTTCAGCTACACGCCGCAGACGCTGGCCAACTTCGGCAAGATCAACCTCAAGCGCGGTCACCGCGTCGTGGAGTTCGTGCTGAAGTACCAGTTCTGAGGCAACGCCCGATTCGATGCGAAAGGCCGGGTTCTCCACGAGCCCGGCCTTTCGCATTTTCGGATATCGAATATCGGCTATCG
>Ga0066903_100006540_pt1 | contig 10381 bp, 9 predicted proteins | sample PanSoiMetaGPlot1_FD_67491 | JGI IMG/M metagenome (GOLD analysis project Ga0066903, IMG submission 67491) | Tropical forest soil microbial communities from Panama analyzed to predict greenhouse gas emissions - Panama Soil - Plot 1 (version 2) | ecosystem: Environmental > Terrestrial > Soil >...
TCCTTGGGCGGACGCGAGATCATGATCAGCTCGCGCAGGCGCTGGGTCAGCGTCACGAAATCGGGATCGTAGGACATCGCGATGGTGCGCGGCCGCGGGAAGGTCACCACGCTCTGCTCGATGATGCGGCCCGGCCGCGCCTGCATCACGCAGATGCGGTTCGCGAGGTAGGCAGCTTCCTTGAGGTCGTGGGTGACGAGGAGAACGGTGGGGCGGTGGGTGATCCAGAGGTCCTGCATGATCGCCCACAGCTCCTCGCGGGTGAACTGATCGAGCGCGCCGAACGGCTCGTCGAGCATGAGAAGCTGCGGCTCGTGCACCAAGGCGCGGCAGAGCGAGGCGCGCTGCAGCATGCCGCCCGACAGCTGCCAGGGATATTTGTCGGCAAATCCGGCAAGGCCGACCTGGGCGAGCAGCCGATCGATGCGGGCGCGAAAGTCGGTCTTGCGCTTGGCGCGGTATTCGTGCCGGAACGGCTCGACGATCTTGAGCGGCAGCATCACGTTGTCGCGCAGGTTGAGCCAGGGCAGCAGGGTCGGGTTCTGGAACGCCATGCCGACCCGCACCGGCTCGGCGCCGACCTCGCGGCCGGCGACCAGCACCGCGCCGCTCGACGCATTGATGAGGCCGGTGACGAGCTTGAGGATCGTCGACTTGCCGCAGCCGGACGGACCGACCAGCGCGATGAAGTCGCCCTTCTCGATGCGCAGATCGGTGGTGTCGAGCGCGCGCACCTGCCGCTCGCCGCGGCCATAGGTGTGGGTCACCTGCTGCAGCTCGACGAAGGCATTGTCGATGATCTGCGATTCCGGCATGGGCGCGTGCATCATGCGGCTCGCCCGGAGGACGCGGCGGCGGGCGCGAGGATCGCCTGCATGCTCTGATCGGTGTTGCGCGGCGCCGCCCCCGGCATGCGCTGAATGGCATGCACCGATCGCCCCCAGCCGCGCGTGCCCGGCACAAGCGCGCGGTCGCGCATGACGGAACGTCCGCGCACCAATGTGTGGACCGGCAGGCCGCGCACCGCACGCCCGTGCCAGGGCGTGATCTTGGCGCGTGACTGCAGCTTGGCGTCGTCGATCGTCCAGGCACGGTTGAGGTCAACCAGCGCGAAGTCGGCCTGGGCCCCGGCCTGGATCACGCCCTTGCGCGGGTAGAGGCCCCAGATTTTCGCCGGATTGGCTGCGCTCCAGCGGACGTAGTCGCAGATGCTTGCACGTCCGTTCGCGACCTCGGTCAACATGAGCGGCATCTGGGTCTCGACCCCGGGAAAGCCGCAGTCGACGGTCCAGATGTCGTTGCGGGTCTTCTCCTCGGGCGCGTGCGGCGCATGGTCGGTGGCAATCAGGTCGATCGTGCCGTTGGCGAGCGCGTCCCAGAGCAGCGCCTGGTTCTTCGCCTCGCGCACCGGCGGATTGACCCGGATGACGCCGCCAAGCCGGGCATAATCGTCGGCAGAAAGAAAGAGATATTGCGGACAGGTCTCGCCGGTAATGTCGACGCCGCGCGCCTTCGCTTCGCGCAGCGGCCGCAGCTCCTCGGCCGAGGAGATATGGAGAATATGGATGCGCGCGCCGGTCCATTCCGCGAGGATGGCGGCGCGGCTGACCGCCTCGACCGCGACCACCGCCGGACGTGACGCCAGATGTGCGAGCGGGTCGTGACGTCCCGCGTCGCGCATGCGGCTCTCGCGCCGCTCCATGATCGAGTTGGTCTCGGCATGCAGCGACACCCGCTTGCCGGTGCGGGCCACCACCTCGAAGGCTTCCAGCATCGCGCCGGTCGATGGGCTCGGAATCTTGCCGAAGGTGTTGCCCATGTAGAGCTTGAAGCCGATCACCCCGCCCTCGACCAGGTCAGGCACATGCGCGATGGTGTCCTCGCCGAGCAGCCCGTAGAGACCGAAGTCGACATGCGCAGCTGCCGCGGCCATGCGGTGCTTGGCCGCCAGCACCTCGGCCGTGCCGGTCGGCGGGATGGTGTTGGGCATGTCGAACACGGTGGTGACGCCGCCGAAGGCCGCGGCCGCGGTGCCGGTGGAAAAGTCCTCCTTGTGCGGATAGCCGGGATCGCGGAAGTGCACATGCACGTCGATGGCGCCGGGCAGCACGTGCAGCCCCTTGGCGTCGAGCGTCTCGCGCGCCGGCGGCATCACGTCGTCCGAGCCGACCGCGACAATGACGCCGTCGTTGATGGCGACACCCGCATCGATGACCGAATCGGGCGACACGACGCGGCCGCCGCGGATGACGAGATCGACGGTGCTCATCGGCACGTCCTCCTCACAGCATCGCCCAGCCGCCATCGACCGGCAGGTCGACGCCGGTGATCTGGCGCGAGACGTCGCTCGCCAGGAACAAGCAGGCATTGGCGACATCGATGTCGCTCGACACGCGCTTGAGCGCATAGTCGGCAGCATGGCGCTCGACTGCCTCGTCGATGGTGATGCCCAGCTTCGCCGCCATGCTGGCGCAGACCTTGTCGCGGAAGCGCGGGCCATCGACCATCCCAGGTGCGACGCAATTGACGTTGATGTTGTAGGCGCCGACCTCGAGCGCGAAGCTCTTGGTGATGCCGCGCAGCCCCCATTTGGAGGCGGAATAGGCCATGCGGCCGGCGCGCCCGCGCATGCCGAAGGTGCCGCCGACATTGACGATCTTGCCGTAGCGCTGCGCCATCATGGTCGGCAGCACTGCACGCATGGTGTGGAAGCAGCCGTTCATGTTGAGCGTAACGATGTCGTCGAACTCCTCCGGCGTGGTCTCCACACCGGTCTTGCCGATCGGACCCGAGCCGCCGGCGACGTTCACCAGGATGTCGATGCGGCCATAGGTTTCCTTGGTCTGCCGCGCGGCGCGCTCGCATTGCGCGGGGTCGGTGAGGTCGCAGGGCACGATGATCGCCTGCGCACCCGGACGTTTCGCCTCCGCGGCGACCGGCTCGATCGCAGCGGTGTCGCGCCCGACAAGCGCGAGCCGCGCACCCTCCGAACCGAAGGCGAGCGTGATCGCCGCTCCCATGCCCTTGGCCGGGCCGGTGATGATCGCGACGCGGTCCTTGAGCATCAAGTCCATGACAGATCAAAACAACTTCTTCGGCAGGTCGTCGGACGGCGGCAGGAAGGCGCCGGTGAAGACCTCATCGACCGACGGCGTGCGCGGCAGCGAGTTGGCATCGACCAGGATGTCGATCGACCGCTTGAGCCTCTCAGGATCGACATTGCCGAGGCCGATCCTGGCGATCTCCGGATGGTTCATCTCGTCCTTGAGGGTCTGCACGAAGCGCTCGCGCTCGACCGGAACCTTGATCAGCGGCTCGCGCTTCGCAACGGCGGCAACCGACGCGTCGATATCCTTGAGCGAATCCTGCAGCCCCCTGTTGATCGCGCGCACCAGGCCGCGCACCACCTCGGGCTTCTCCTTGACGAGCTTCTTCGAGACGATGATGCCGTTGGAATAGAGATCCATGCCGTAGTCGCCATAGTTGATGTAGCGCAGCTGCTTGTCCTCGACCCCCATCAGCTTGGCGGAGAAGCGGATGGTGTTGACGTAGCCGAACACGCCGTCGACCTGGCCTTGCATGAGCATCTGCTCGCGCAGGTTCGGCTGCATGTTGGTGATGTTGACCTTGGAGCAGTCGATCTTGGCGAGCTTGCACAAGGCCGGAAACAGTTTCAGCGCGGCATCATTGGCGGCGCCGCCCAGGGTCTTGCCGACGAAATCCTTGGGCGACTTGATCGGGCTATCCGCCTTCACCGCCACGGTGAACGGCGGCTGGTTGAACATCACATAGACCGCGATCGGCGTGTCCTCCGGCTTCTTGCCGGCAAGCTCGATCAGCGCGTTGACGTCGCCGAAGCCTGCGTCATAGGTCCCGTTCGCCACCAGCGGCACCGCCGCGCCCGAGCCGTTGCCCTGGTCGAGCGTGACCTCGAGCCCTTCGGCTTTGAAGTAGCCGCGGTCGTCCGCCAGGAAGAACATCCCCTGCGGGCCCTGGTACTTCCAGTTCAGCACCAGCTTGAGCCTGGTCTGCGCGCTCGCCGGAATGGCGAGGGCGATCGGACCGGCTGCCAATCCAACGCCAATTAATGCAGCAAAGGCGGATCGCAGGCGCGACGTCATGGCTGTGCTCCTGTTGATGTGGTGGGGTCGATCGGCCCCGGTCCGCCTCTTTGTTAGGCAGTCGCGGCTCAATCTTTGATCAGTTTCGATGTGTTGACGCATTGCTCGCGCTGTCTCTGTGCAAGCCACATGCCCACAGAAACCGTAACGCAGATGAGTGCTCACATCTGCCGCCGATTTCTTGCTAGACTGGTGCCGGAAAAGCATCACCCACCAGAACGCCCCTGCCATGAAGCACCTGCGCATCATGCGGTATGTCGACGAGGTCGCCCGCACCGGGTCGATCCGCAAGGCCGCGGACCACCTCAACGTCACGGCCTCGGCGGTGAACCGCCGCATCATGGATCTGGAGGAGGAGCTCGGCGCGCCGTTGTTCGAGCGGCGGCCGCGCGGCGTGCGGCTCACCGCCGCCGGCGAGGTGCTGGTGCATTACCTGCGCGAGCAGGACGGCGAGGTCGAGCGCATGAAGTCGCAGATCGAGGACCTCAAGGGCCTGCGGCGCGGCACCGTGCGCATCGCCTGCAGCCAGGCGCTGGCGCTCGACTTCCTGCCGCGCGAGATCGCCGGGTTCCGCGCCCGCCATCCGTTGGTCGCGTTCGAGGTCAAGGTGCTCGACCACGAGCAGGCGATGTCGGCGCTCGCGTCCTATGAGGTCGACATCGTCCTGGTATTCCGGCCGCCGTTCCTGCCCAACTTCCAGCCGCTGATGAGCATCGAGCAGCGCATCGTCGCGGTCATGGCGGCGACGCATCCGCTGGCCAACAGACCAACCGTCCGCCTGCGCGATTGCGCGCAATATCCGGTCGCCCTGCCCGAGCGCAGCATCGGCGGCCGACAGCTGCTCGACGAGGTGTCGGCGCGCAGCGGCATCGCCTTCAAGCTGGCAGCGGAATCGAACTCGTTCGAGCTGTTGCGCGGGCTCGTCACCCACGCCGACCTGATCTCGTTCCAGATTCGCATCGGCACGCTGCCCGAGAGCAACAAGCTCGGACTGGTCGCGCGCGACATCGACGACCGTGACGTGCCGCGCGCCAAGCTGGTGCTCGGCCAGCTGCGCGCCCGCAACCTCCCGATCCCCGCCGCGGTGTTCGCCGAGCAGCTCGGGCGCGCGCTCGAGACGATGCGCGGCGAGCCGGCCAAGGCCGGCATCGCGGCAGCCGCGCGATGACGGGATGTTTGTATTGAGAGCCCGCGTCGATTATCCTGTTTGTTTTTTCGCGGATGGAACGGGCTGACGAATGCAGGATGATTCCAAACGGTCTACCGGGGGCAAAACGGCATTAGCGCTTGCGAAGGTCCGCGATGCTGCCGCTGTGCGCGAGCGTTGTCACCTAGTCCATCGCTGGGTGGCCGATGGCCGCTCGCCGCACTTCACGCTCGACGAAAGCCGGCTCGGCGCCGTCGCGGCCTACGTCGCCGATGTGACCCGCGAAGCCTATCCCGACTTGAAGATTCCCTATCACAGCCGCTGGCGGCATTTCTCCGCAGGCGGCATCGATCGCTGGAGCGCGCTGGCGGCACGCATCAATGGCGACCCGATCGCACAGGCGCGCGCGGCGATCGATCTGGCGACGGTCAGCGTGCTGCTCGATGCCGGCGCCGGCGATGCATGGCGCTATCGCGAGCCGGGTACCGGCCATGTCTTCGCGCGATCGGAAGGGCTCGGTGTTGCCAGCCTGCACATGTTTGCCGCGGGCTGCTTTTCCAGCGATCCAAACCAACCTTACCGTGCCGATGCTATCGCGCTCGAGAAGCTCGACGTGGCAACGCTGGCGCGCCACTTCCAGGTCGATGCCGGCAATCCGCTGGTGGGATTGGAGCAGCGCGCCGCGTTGCTCCGTGGTCTCGGCCAGGCCCTCGGCAAGCGCGCCGATCTGTTCGGACGCGCGCCCGCACGTCCCGGCCATCTGGTCGACTATTTCCTCAAGCTCGCCAGCGACAATCGCATTCCCGCGACCAAAGTGCTCGCTGCGTTGCTCGACGGCCTGTCTGAAATCTGGCCATCCGGGCTGACCGTCGATGGCGTTCCGCTGGGCGATGCCGGCCGCCATCGCGCGGTGCGCACCGACGGCGCGACCGACCAGATCGTGCCGTTTCACAAGCTCTCGCAGTGGCTGACCTACTCGCTGCTCGAGCCGCTCGAAATGGCTGGACTGACGGTCGAACGGCTCGACGAGCTCACCGCGCTGCCGGAATATCGCAACGGCGGCCTGCTGCTCGATCTCGGGGTGATCCGCCCGCACGCGCCGATCGATTCTGGCGTGAAGCTTGACGTCGCTTCCGAATTCATCGTCGAGTGGCGGGCGCTCACGGTGGCGCTGATGGACTCTCTGCTCGACCTGGTCCGCAAAGAGCTCCGCGTCGGCGCAAGCTTCACCATGCCCCACATGCTGCAGGGCGGTACCTGGGCCGCCGGACGCAAGATCGCCCGCCAGCTGCGCCCGCCCGACGGCCCCTCGCCCATCCCGGTCGCTGCGGATGGCACCGTGTTCTAGCTTCTTGCGGGTCGCATTTTCTGCGGAAAACCGGAAGTCCACTTTTCCGGAAAATGCTCCGGTGGCAGCAAACTTGCAAGACACAAACTTGCAGGATAGTTCACGCCCCGCAGCGCTTGCGCTACAGTCACCACCGCATGCTGCCGGGCATGTTCACCACTGACAGGGAGTCCCCATGCTCGCCCGGCCTATCGGCTTTGCACTGCTCATTACACTCGCCGCGATGTCGCTCACCGCGACCGCCCACGCCGACGACAAGGTGCTCAAGGTCGGCACCTTGAAGCTCATCCATGGAATATCGGCTTATTTCTACGAGAAGTTCGTGCCGGCCGGCTACACGGTCGAGGTCTACCCGTTCGAGAGCCCGACTGACGGCAAGAACGCGGTGCTCACCGGCACGGTCGACACCTGCATCCATGGCATCGCCGCGTTCCTGCTCGGCGCCGCCGCCGGCGAGCCGGTGCTGATCGTGGCCAATGCCAACAACGGCGGCATGGCGGTCATGGCCGGCGTCAACACCGGCATCAAGTCGATCAAGGACCTCAAAGGCAAGCGCGTGGCGATCTGGCCGGGTTCGACCCAGGAGGCGGTCATCCTCGAGCGGTTGCGCATGGAGGGCATGACCATCAAGGACATCCAGCCAATCCGGCTGCAGTTCAGCGACCACCCCGCGGCGCTCGCGCGCGGCGACGTCGATGCCTATGTCGGCGCCGAGCCGGCGGCCGGCATCACTCTCGCCAATGGCACCGGCGTGCTGGTCGAGTATCCCTATTCCACGCCGATCGGCCCGCTCAACATGATCCTGTCGGCTGCCGAGAAGGCGGTGAAGGAGAACCCCGCGCGCATCAAGCTGATCGTCGACATGCACCGCAAGGCGATCGACTACGCCATGGCCAACCCGGCGCAGATCGTCGAGATGGCGACGCAGAAGCTCGGCCAGCAGAAGAAGTCGATCGAGCTCGCGGTGCCCAACGTGGAGCTTGCCTGGAAGCTCGACGACGTGTTCATGGCACGCGCCGGCGCCTATACCCGGCTGATGTTCGAGAACAAGCAGATCCGCCAGATGCCCGACCTCAACAAGGTCGTCACCAAGCAGTTCATGTGATCGAGGGGGCACCTTGAGCGAGCAGGTCACGGCGCTTCCGGACGCGACATCGCAGGCCGCTCCGGACGTGCCGTCAGCCGCTCGCCGTCGCGGCCGCGCGCGCGAGACCATCCGCGCGGTCGCGCTCGGCGCGGGCTTTCCGCTGGTGCTGATCCTGCTGTGGGACCGCGCCGTCGCGATGACCGGCACGCGGCTCGTGCCAAGCCCGCATGCCGTCGCCGTGATGATGTACGACTTCGCCTTCGGCGGCATCTACGACGACGCCTTTAGCGCCACCATCTTCACCCATATCTGGAAATCGATGACGCGGGTCTACGGCGGCTTCTTCCTGGCCGCGCTGATCGCCATCCCGCTCGGCCTGATGATCGGGCGGGTGAAATTCCTGCGCCAGCTGCTCGACCCCACCGTCAACGTGTTGCGGCCGATCCCGGTCACCGCCTGGCTGCCGCTGTCGATGATCTTCTTCGGCCTGGGGCCGAACGCGGCGATCTTCCTGGTGTTCCTCGGCGCGTTCTATCCGATCCTGCTGAACACCATCTTCGGCGTGCGCTCGGTCGACGTGCGGCTGTTCGAGGCCGCCGCCATGCTCGGCTGCAAGGGCTCCGCCATGTTCCGCGAGGTCGTATTCCCGGCCTCGCTGCCGTCGATCTTCAACGGCTTGCGCATCGCGCACGGCTTCGCCTGGATTCTGATCGTGGTCGGTGAGATGACCGGCGTACCCACGGGATTGGGCTCGGTGATCATGGACGGCCGCACGCTGTCACGCACCGATCTCGTGGTCACCGGCATGATCGTGATCGGCGTCTGCGGCTTCATCACCGACCGCATCATCGTGGCGATCGGCAACCGCGTGCTGCAATGGAGCCCGCAGCACCATGCCTGACATCCGGCGCTCCTCCGTCCCACAGGTCGCGATCCGCGGCGTCACCAAGCGCTTTGCGGTCGGCGACGGCGAGGTCGAGGCGCTTGGGCGCATCGATCTCGCGATCGAGCAAGGTCAATTCGTCTGCCTGATCGGCGCATCGGGCTGCGGCAAGTCCACACTGCTGCGCATCATCGCCGGCTTCGAGGAGCCGACGTCCGGCGACGTCGCGATCGCGGGCAAGCCGATCACTGGACCAGGTAGCGATCGTGGCATGGTGTTCCAGGACTACGCGCTGTTCCCCTGGATGACCGTCAAGCAGAATATCGGTTTCGGCCCGCGCCAGCGCCAGCTCCCGCGCGGGGAGGTGGAGGCGATCGCCGCGGAGTACGTCAAGCTGGTGGGGCTCGAAGCTGCCGCGAACCGATACCCGAACCAGCTGTCCGGCGGGATGAAGCAGCGCGTGGCGATCGCGCGCGTGCTCGCCAACAATGCCGGTACACTGCTGATGGACGAACCGTTCGGCGCGCTCGACGCGCTCACCCGCGAGCAGCTGCAGCGCGAGCTGTTGCAGATCTGGGCGCGTACGCGGGTTACCATCCTCTTCGTCACGCACTCGGTCGAGGAGGCGGCGCTGCTGGCCGATCGGGTATTGGTCATGAGCGCCGGGCCGGGTCGCATCGCGGGCGATATCGCGATCGACTTGCCGCGCCCGCGCGATGTATCCTCGCCCGAGTTCAACGCCGTGCGCCGCGACCTCGCGCGGCGGCTCACCAGCCACATCGCGCCCGCGCGCAATCTCGAGACGGTCGACTGACATGGCGGAAAGCCAACCGATCTATCGCGGCATGGACCGCGCCGCGCTCGATGCCGCCTACAACAACAGCGCGGCGGTGCCGGACAGTGCGGAGCGCATGGCGCGCGGCCGCGAGCGCAGCGCCACCGTGCGCGCCAACACCTCGCTGCGGCTGCTCGACGTCACCTATGGCGAGCGCCCGCGCGAGAAGCTCGACTATTTCCCGTCGGGCGCGGCCAAGCCGCCGCTGCTGGTGTTCATCCACGGCGGCTACTGGCAGCGCAACGACAAGGACATGTTCGCCTTCGTCGCGGACGGGCCGCGCGCCCACGGCATCGACGTGGCGGTGGTCGGGTACACATTGGCGCCTGACGTGCGGCTGACCGACATCGTCGCCGAGATGCACCAGGCGCTGACATTCCTCGCCGAGCGCGCCGACGATCTCGGCTTCGATCGCAAGCGGATGCTCGTCAGCGGCTGGTCGGCCGGCGGCCATCTCACCGCCAGCGTCGCAAGCCATCCGGCGTTTCGCGGCGGCATTCCGATCAGCGGCATCTTCGACCTCGAGCCGATCGCGCTCAGCTATCTCGACGAGAAGCTCAGGCTCGATGCCAACGAGATCGCGACTCTTTCCCCGTTGCGCGTGCTGCCGCAGAGCATGCCGCCGTTGCGCATGTTCGTCGGCGGCGCGGAGACCTCCGAGCTGGTGCGGCAGTCGACGACCTATGCCGAGGCCGCGCGCGAGCGCGGCCTGCCGGTGACGCTGAACGTCATGCCCGGACACAATCATTTCACCATCCTCGAGGAAATCTCCAAGCCTGCCGGCGCCATCACGCGCGCATTGGTCGAGATGGTCAACGCGTGATCGACAAGGCCTTCGACCGCGTCGCGCGCGCCATCGAGCTCACGCTGGCGGTCGCCTTCATCTTCGCGGTCCTGCTCAACTTCGCCAACGTGGTCGGGCGCTACCTCCTCGGCATCTCGCTGATCGGCGCCGACGAG
>Ga0066903_100006541_pt1 | contig 10381 bp, 7 predicted proteins | sample PanSoiMetaGPlot1_FD_67491 | JGI IMG/M metagenome (GOLD analysis project Ga0066903, IMG submission 67491) | Tropical forest soil microbial communities from Panama analyzed to predict greenhouse gas emissions - Panama Soil - Plot 1 (version 2) | ecosystem: Environmental > Terrestrial > Soil >...
TTGTCGGCCTGCTCCGGGATGCGCACGCGCGCGAGATAGTGGCGCGCGATCTCCTCGGCGGCCTTCTTCGGCATCTTGCGCACCCAGACCGGCGCGAGCGTGCAGTTCTCCAGCACGGTCAGGTGCGGAAACAGGTTGAACTGCTGGAACACCATGCCGACCTCGCGGCGCACCTCGTCGATGGTCTTGAGGTCGGCGGTGAGCTCCAGGCCGTCGACAATGACGCGGCCGCGCTGCCAGTCCTCGATCCGGTTGACGCAGCGCAAGAGCGTCGACTTGCCGCTGCCGGACGGCCCGCAGACCACGATGCGCTCTCCGCGCATGACCTTGAGGTCGACGCCGCGCAGCACGTGGAACTGGTCGAACCACTTGTCGAGGCCCGCAATCTCGACCGCGACCTCGTGGGTGGTCGTGCGCATCTCGAGCAGGCGGTCGCCGGATGGCCGGCGCGGCGCCTTCTGATGCTCGGGGTTGTCCGCCATCTCGGCCATGGGTCAACGCCGGTACCCGGCATTCAGCCGCCGTTCGGTGAACAGGGCATAGCGCGACATGCCGAAGCTTAGGAGAAGATAGATGATGCCGGCAAAGGCAAAGCCGGTGAACAGTGTCGCAGGCGTCGCCCAATTCGGATCGGCGAAGGCCGCGCGCAGCTGTCCCAAAAGGTCGAAGATCGAGACGATCAGCACCAGCGTGGTGTCCTTGAACAGCGCGATGAAGGAATTGACCATGGCGGGGATCACCAGCCGCAGCGCCTGCGGCAGGACGATGAGCCCCATCGTGCGCCAGTAGCCGAGTCCGAGCGCCATCGCGCCTTCGAATTGGCCGCGCGGGATCGCCTGCAGGCCGCCGCGCACCACCTCGGCCATGTAGGCGCCGGAGAACAGCACCACGCCGATCAGCACCCGCAGCATGGCATCGACCTTCCAGTCACCGGGCAGGAACAGCGGCAGCATATAGGTCGCGAAGAACAGCACGGTGATCAGCGGCACGCCGCGCCAGAATTCGATGAAGATCACACTGAGGGTGCGGATGATCGGCAGGTCGGAGCGCCGCCCGAGCGCCAGCACAATTCCGATCGGCAGCGAGAAGATGATGCCGGTGAACGAGATCACCAGCGTGACCAGCATCCCGCCCCACAGGCGGGTCTCGACATGGCGCAGTCCGGGGACATCGCCGACCAGCAGGAAGAAGGCGACGAGGGGGAAGACCGCGAAGAACAGGATGGCGTTGATGCCCTTTCCAGGAACGCGCGGAATGAGCAGCGGCACGAGCAGGACCGCGCCCAGCGCATAGGTGAGATCGACCCGCCAGCGCTCGCCGGCGGGATAGAAGCCGTACATGAACTGGCCGATCTTGGCGGTGATGAACGGCCAGCACGCCCCGACCTCGCGCCCGACCTTCTCGGCGAGGCAATCCTCGCGGCTCGCACCGGTCCACACCGCGTCGATGAGCAGGAAGCGGATGGTCGGCCACAGCAGCGCCGCGACGATGGCGGCGCTGACCACGGTCAGCAGCGTGTTGAACGGCCCATCGAACAGCCGCGTGTGCCAGAGCCGCAGCGGCCCCCTGCCCGCGATCGGCGGCGGCTCGGGCTCCGCGAGCGCGCGGCGAACGAACGGCGGCTGCGCGGCGATCGCCATCAGCGCTCCGTCACCCGGATGCGGGCGTTGTAGAGATTCATCGCGCCGCTGGTGAGCAGCGAGATGATGAGATAGACCGCCATGGTCATGGCGATGATCTCGATCGCCTGGCCGGTCTGGTTGAGCGTGGTGCCGGCAAAGACCGCGAACAGGTCGGGATAGCCGACCGCCACCGCCAAGGTCGAGTTCTTGGTGAGGTTGAGATACTGATTGGTGAGCGGCGGCACGATCACCCGCAATGCCTGCGGAACGACGATGAGCCGCAGGCTCAACGACCGCCGCAGCCCGAGCGCGAGCGCGGCCTCGGTCTGGCCGCGCGGCACCGCCAGGATGCCGGCGCGCACGACCTCGCCGATATAGGCCGCGGTATAGGTCGTGAGCGCGATCAGCAGCGCGACGAACTCCGGCAGCAGCCGAATGCCGCCGACGAAATTGAACCCGCGCAGCTGCGGCTGCTCGAGGCTGATCGGGAAGCCCTGCGCGACCAGGGCGGCCAATGGCAGGACGATGATCAAGCCAAGCGCGGTCCAGCCGACCGGAAATTGTTGGCCGGTCTGCTGCTGGCGGCGTCGCGCCCAGATGCGGATGCCGATTGCCGCAAGGATCGCGACGGCGAGCATCGCCACGACCAGCTCCGACCCCTCGCCGAAGACCGGGCTCGGAATGATCAGGCCGCGGTTGTTCAGGTAGATCTCGGGCGGGCCGATCCATTGCGCGAGACTGCGACAGGCTTGCGCCAGCGCGGACGGAGCGCCCAGCCATTCGAGTCCGTCAGCAACTCGGGTCACCACCGGCTGCCACCCGAGCCCGTAGCTCTGGCGCGGCCCCGGCAAGGTGCCGAGCACCGCGAGGTACCAGAACAGGATCTGGAACAGCAGCGGCAGGTTGCGGATGATCTCGACATAGCCGCCGCCGAGCCGCGCCACCAGCCAGTTGGGCGACAGCCGCGCAATGCCGATCACGAAGCCGAGGATGGTCGCGAGCACGATGCCGATGGCCGAGACCAGCAGGGTGTTGAGCAGGCCGACGAAGAAGACCCGGCGGTAGGTGTCGGTCTCGTTGTAGGCGATGAGCGACTGGTTGACGCCGAACCCCGCGGTCTGGTCGAGGAAGCCGAACCCGCTGGTGATGCCCTGCGCCTCGAGATTGGACTTGGCGTTGAGCGCGAACGCGATGGCAAACCACAGCACCGCCGCGAGCAGCAGGAGCTGATAGAAAACCGCCCGGACCTTCGGGTTGTTGTAGACGGGGACCCGCGGCGGAGCGGCGGGGGCGGCTTCGGTCAGCAAGGCTGCCACCGCTTTGCGCCGTCCGCGACCGGCCTAGCGGATCGGCGGCGCGTACTGGATGCCGCCCTTGGTCCACAGCCGGTTGACGCCGCGGCTGATGGCGAGCCGCGAGCCCGAGCCGACGTTGCGCTCGAACATCTCGCCGTAGTTGCCGACCTGCTTGAGGATGCGCACCACCCAATCCTTGGTGAGCCCGAGCTGCTCGCCGAAATTGCCCTCCACGCCCAACAGCCGCCTGATCTCGGGCTGGTTCGATTTCAGCGCCTCGTCGACATTCTTGGAGGAGACGCCGAGCTCCTCGGCATTGAGCATGGCGAACAGCGTCCATTTGACGATATCGAACCACTGGTCGTCGCCATGGCGCACCAGCGGACCGAGCGGCTCCTTGGAGATGATCTCGGGCAGAATGACGTGGTCGTTGGCATTGGAGAGCTTGAGCTTCTCGGAGTAGAGCTGGGATACGTCGGTGGTGAACACGTCGCAACGGCCGGCCTCGTAGGCCTTGACGACCTCGTCGGCGGTGGCGAACGCGATCACCTCGTATTTCATGTTGTTGGCGCGGAAGTAGTCGGCGAGGTTGAGCTCGGTCGTGGTGCCGGTCTGCGTGCAGATCGAGGCGCCGTTGAGCTCGAGCGCGGAATTGACCTTGAGCGCCTTGCGCACCATGAAGCCCTGGCCGTCGTAGTAGGTGACGCCGGTGAAATTGCCGAAGGCCACGTCGCGCGACAGCGTCCAGGTGGTGTTGCGCGACAACATGTCGATGTCGCCGCTCTTGAGCGGCTCGAACCGGTCCTTGGACGACAGCGGCGTGTACTTGACCTTGGTTGCATCGTTGAGCACCGCGGCGGCGACCGCGCGGCAGACATCGACGTCGATTCCGGTCCAGTTGCCCTTGTCATCGGGGTTGGAGAATCCGATCAATCCCTGGCTGACCCCGCAGACCAGGGCTCCCCGGTCCTTCACTTTCTTGAGCGTCTGGGCGGGAGCCGCCGTGACCGAACAGCCGAGCGCGAAAGCCACGCCGAACAGAAGAATTTCGCGTTTCATGGGCCAGCCTCTCTGGATCAGTTTTTTTGGAACAGCCGTTGTCGAGTCGTGACAGCAGCCTAGGTGGATATTTTTGGCGGTATTCTTGAATTGGCGCCACCGCGCAGCAACACCATATCGCGCAGCAACGCCATATTGCACAGCAACGTTATGGCTTTGGCGATGGCGGGTCCCGTCTCCGGCGCTACCGCATGCGCCGGCCCCGCTTTGATCGCCGCCATCACAGAACGATCGGCCACCGTGGTCAAGGGGTTGACGGTCGCGTTGCGTGCCGTCATGACCCAATGTGGGAAACCCGTCATGACCAAAACCACCGGCACCGATCGCTCGGACCCGCCCATCAAGCCGGCGACGCAGCTCGTCACCGGCGGCCGCGAGGCCAATCATGGTTTCGTCAATCCGGCGGTGCATCACGTCTCGACCGTGCTCTATCCGACGGCCGAGGATTTCCTCGCCCGCCGCTCGCGCTACACCTACGGACGGCGCGGGACGCCGACCTCCGAGGCCCTGGAAAGCGCCATCCGCGAGCTCGAAGGGCCGGCCTGCGCCGGCGTTGCGCTCTTGCCCTCGGGGCTGGGCGCGATCTCGACCGCGCTCCTCGCCATGCTCAACGCCGGCGATCACCTGCTGGCCAGCGACAGCGTCTACCAGCCCACCCGCAAATTCTGCGACGGCGTGCTCAAACGCTTCGGCGTTGCCACCACCTACTACGATCCGCTGATCGGCAGCGATATAACCACGCTGATGCAGCCCAACACCCGGGCGGTGTTCGTCGAGGCGCCGGGCTCGCTGTCGTTCGAGGTGCAGGACATCCCGGCGATCGCCGCCGCCGCCCACGCGCGCGGCGCCGTGGTGCTGATGGACAACACCTGGGCAACCCCGCTCTATTTCCGCGCCCTCGACAAGGGCGTCGACCTGTCGATCCAGGCCGCCACCAAATATATCGGCGGCCATTCCGACGTGATGCTCGGCACCGTGTCGGCCAACCAGGCGACCTGGCAGCGGCTGGCCGACACCGTGCACACGCTAGGGCTCTGCGTCGGCCCCGACGACATCTATCTCGGCCTGCGCGGGTTGCGCACCATGGGCGTGCGGCTCGCCCAGCACGACCAGTCCGGCCGCAAGGTCGCGCGCTGGCTCGCGCAGCGCCCGGAGATCGCGCGCGTGCTCCACCCCGCGCTCGAAGGCGCGCCCGGCCACGCCATCTGGAGCCGTGATTTTTCCGGCGCCAGCGGGCTGTTCAGCGTCGTGTTCAAGCCGGTACCCGACAAGGCGGTGCACGCCTTCCTCAACGAGCTCCAACTGTTCGGCATCGGCGCATCGTGGGGCGGCTTCGAGAGCCTCGCCATTCCGTTCGACTGCACGCCCATCCGCACCGCGACCAAGTGGGCGCCGGGCGGCCCGACCGTGCGCTTCCATATCGGCCTCGAGGATGTCGACGACCTCCTCGGCGATCTCGAGCGCGGTTTCGCCGCGCTGGCAGCAGTGAAATAGGCGAAAAAACGCCATTTACAACCCTCGATTACAGCGCGTAGGATTGCCTCCACGCAGGCGCGCGATGACGTCGCCACCCTGCCGCTGCCGGGAGGGACCATGGCGCGCTCGATCAAATGGAATAATGCCGAGGAATGGCAGATCGAATCGTCCGACGCTGTCTCGTCCCGCAGGAGCGTCCGAGGTCCGCAGGCGTCGGACCCGCCGATTCCACCCGACTTCCTCGCGCCGGGCGTAAGCGTCGAAAAAGTGATGGACGCGACGGCGGTGCCGGGGCGGGCCGCCGGCGCGCCCATGATCGATCTGTCGGTGACGCCGGCCCCGGGCGAAAGTTACGCCATTGCCATCCGCCATGCGTCGGGTGCGCTCACGTTTCACGGCCCCGAGGTCGAGATCGAGCAGCGGGGACGCGGAAGGCGCGCAGCTCAGGCCGCAACGCTTCGCTTTCGAGTGCCCCTGCGCGGCACGCCGGGGGGTGGCGAGCGACGCGGGATTGTCAGCAAGGCGGTCAAGGTCATTCTGCTGAAGGTGACGACGAAGGTGGTCGACGCATTGTTGCCGGTGCTCGCGACTAAGGTGGAGTCGGCGCTCTGGAAGAAAGCCGGCCGGTCGGAGGGCTGGTTCAAGGTCGACGAGCCCTCGCTCAAATCCGGCGAGCTCCGCCCCGGAGCGCCAACGGAGGCGGGGCCATCCGGCCGCGCCCTGATATTTCTGCACGGCACGTTCTCGCATGCTGCGTCGGCGTTCAAGAATCTTGCCGATACCGGCTTCTTCGCCCAAGTGCAGCCCCTCTACGGCGACCAGATTTTCGCCTTCAACCATTTCACCGTGAGCAAGACGCCGGAGCAGAATGCGGAGGACTTCCTCGCGGGATTGCCTGATCGGGAGCTCATCTGCGACGTCGTCACCCATTCGCGCGGCGGCCTGGTGCTGCGCAACCTGGTCGAGCGCGCCGGCGCTCTCGGTGCCACCGCCAACCGCTTCAAGCTGCACCATGCCGTCCTTGTTGCCTCGCCGAACGACGGCACACCGCTTGCGACACCGGATCGATGGAAGAACACCGTCGGCTGGTTTGCGAATCTGCTCGAGGTGTTTCCCGACAATCCGCTGACGTTCGCAGCAGGATTTGTCGCGGAATCGATCGTCTGGATCGCCCAGCGCGCCGGCGGCAGCCTTCCCGGGCTGGCATCGATGGACGGCGCCGGCGACATGATCGCCGAGCTGCAAGGCCCCCCGGGGCCGCCGGCGTCTGGCTATTCGGCGCTGGTCTCGAATTTCCAGCTCTCCGATGACCTGTTCAAGCGCATGCTCGACGTCGGCATCGACACGTTCTTTGGCAGCGCCAATGACCTCGTCGTTCCGAGCGAAGGCGGCTGGCAAATCGACCGCGAAGTCGCTCCGCCTGCGATTCCCCCAGAGCGGATCGGCTGCTTCGGTCCGGGCGGAAACTTTCCGCCGAGTTTGCCTCCGGTCCATCACTTGAATTTCTTCGGCCGCATGGAAACCGCCGGTTTCCTGGCACGCGCGCTCAAAGGCGAGGCGCAGGCGCTGGCCGCGATCGATCCGGCGAAGGCGCTGCCCAGCAATCGACTGCAGCGCGGCGCGGCGGCGGCTGCCATCGGCGCGAGGCGCGAGCGTCCGGCCGAGCCGACGGCACCGCCGGCGCCCGCCGCAGAGCCGAGACCGCTGCCGATGGGCCCGGACCTCTCGCCAGTCTACAGCGACGCCCTGCAGCTCACGCTCCTCGCTCCGCAATCCAAGGCCGGCGAGCCCGGCGAGTATCAGCTGTTGGCGACCTACGGGGGCGCGCGCATCGTCGAGCCCTACAGTGCGCGCGGCGGCGAGGCGGGTCAGCGCTGGTTCAAGATCATCCAGATGCATGAACGCATGAAAAAGTACGTCGACGGCGAGCTCGGGTTCGAGACTCCAACCGAGGAAGAGCTGATCGAATACGGCAAGGTGCTGTTCGAAACGTTGCTTCCCCGCGAGGCGCGACGGCTCTACGACGTCGCGCGCTCGCGTGAGCGCTCGGGGCACCTCAATGTGATCTTCACGTCCATGGTTCCCTGGATCGCCGACAAACCGTGGGAGTTCGCCTTCGATCCCGACCGCAAGACCTTCCTGGCGACGCAGGAATTGCACTTCGTCCGCAACGCGCTCACGGCCATGCCTGCGGAAAGCATCACTCCGAAGGCCGGACCGCTGCGAATCCTCGTCGCGGTGGCGCAACCTATCGGCACTGGCCGCTTGTCCTCCGAGCAGGAGGAGGCGGTCATTCGCCGCGGATTCCAGCCCTTGACCGAGGCCGGGCTGGTCGAGATCGACGTCTTGCGCTCGACCACCCCGACATTGCTGCATCGTTGGGTCTCGGCGCGCAGCTACGACGTCGTGCATTTCATTGGACACGGTGCCTTCGACGCCGACACGCAGAAGGGCTATCTCCTGTTCGAGGACGACAAGGGCGCTGTGTTCAACGTCGAAGCCCGCAATGCCTGCGAGATTCTCTGCCAGCGGGGCATTCGCCTGATATTCCTCAACGCCTGTGAGACCGGACGCGGCGATGCCCGCGGATCCGCTTCCCACAAGGCCGACTTCAATCGCGGCATCGCTCCGGCGCTGGTCGCATACGGCGTGCCAGCCGTCGTCGCCAATCAGTTCAGCGTACGCGACCAAGCAGCGACCGAATTTGCGCAGCACTTTTACTGGGCACTGGCGCAAGGCGCGAGCTTCGGCAGCGCGGCGCGCGAGGCGCGGATCGCGGTCAACTATTCGACCAGTCGCGACACAATCGACTGGGCGATCCCGGTGGTCTATGCGCGCGATCCCGAAAGCCGGCTCTGCCGGCCACGCGAGCTCACGCTCGAGATGATCAAGACGCCGCTCGTTCCGGCGAGCGCGCGGCGCGCCACGGCCGCCCACACCATGCGGGTTGCTGTCTGGGACATGAACCACATGCTCCCGGACCTCGAGACGACAGTCCGCCAGATGAATGCGGTTCAAGAGCGCTTCGGATTCGAGGTTGTCGATATTTCCGTCCCGATGGGCTCGTGGCAAGATTACAAAGGAAAAGGACTCCAGCTCCATGCCAACGTCGCCGCCGATGGCCTCAAGAACAAGCGCCAGGAGCTCGGCGTCGATTTCATTTTTTGCATCACCGACAAGCCGATCATGTTCAAGAATGGGAATGAGCTCCACTGGAACTACTATTGTTGGTGGTCCCACCGAGGAGAGGAGAACATCGTCATTTTCTCGGTCGCCTTCCCGGACCTGCCGACGCGCGGACCGGCCGCCGACCGTGCGATTGCGAACGGCGTGGTTCAGGGATTGACCGGCATCCTGGCAGATACCGGCACCCATGGCCGCGGCCCCAAGACCTGCCCGCTCTATTTGAACAATGAACGCAACTTGAAGCTGGTCATTAGCCGGCAGACCTTCGATGACAAGTGCGAAAAGTCCTTGAGAAAGGAGATCCCGGCCGACCTGCCCGCACTCGAGGCCCTGCTGGCGGCATTCGACTGAACGTCGCTCCGCAAGCCATCTGGCCGACCCGACGGTGCAATCGGCTCGCGGCGGCAAATGCACGAACGCTGGGCCGGCTTTCGCCAAGGCGTCAGGCCATTGCTCAGCGCGAATCATGCACCGCTCCATCGCGCCTCATGTCGCGCAGCTCGAAATAGAGGTTGCGGGTGTAGACGAACACGCCGAAGCCCTGTCCCAGAATAAAGACGGGGTCGCGGATATAGAGCGCGTAGCCGAACAGCAGCACGCCGCCGCCGATCGAGAAGAACCAGAAGGCGATCGGCATCACCATTTTGCCGGCGCGCTCGGAGGCGATCCACTGCACCACGAAGCGCATGGTGAACATGATCTGCGCCAGGTAGCCGAGTAGCACCCACCACTGGAACTTGGCGATGAAGACCTCGTGCAGATAGCTGCCGATGGCTTGCGAGAGATCAATCAGCATTCCACTTCACCTCCGAAACCTGCGGCACGCGGCGCCGGCGGCGGATCAGCCACCACACGCCCATGAGATCGAGAATCCCGATCCATAACCGATCCCAAAAGCCGTAGTTCGACGTGCCGGCGCGGCGCGGCCGGTCGACCACGTCCACATAGTCGATGTCATAGCCCTCGCGCCGCACCAGCGCGGGCAGGAACCGGTGCAGCCCGTCGAAATAGGGCAGCGCCAGGAAGAGGTCGCGGCGGAAGGCCTTGAGCCCGCAGCCGGTGTCGCGGGTGCCGTCGCGCAGCACCGCGCCGCGCACCGTATTGGCGAAGCGCGACTGGAAGCGCTTGAAGCCGCTCGCCTTGCGGCCGACGCGCTGGCCGGCGACCAGGCCGATACGTGGCGCACCCGCCGCCAGCACGTCGATGAGCTTGGGGATGAACGCCGGATCGTTCTGGCCGTCGCCGTCGAGCGTCACGACCACCGGCGCGCGCGCGTGCCGCACGCCGGTCGAAACCGCTGCCGATTGTCCGCACGAGGATGCGTGCTTGATCTGCCGCAGCCAGGCACGGCTCGCCATCAGGGCCGTCAACTCGGATTCGGTGCCGTCGGTCGAGCCGTCGTTGACGTAGACGATCTCGAACGCGCCGCTCTTGCCGAGGGCGAGCGCGATCTCCTCGACCAGCGGCGAAATGTTTCCCGCCTCGTTCCGCACGGGAATGACGACGGAGACGGCTGGAGGAGCCGCGGTGGTCGAGGTTTCGCTCATGCTAGGCCCGCGCGTCTTTTGGAGCGACCAGCTGGCGGACGACCCGTCGGATGCGCGCCAACGATGGGCCGGCGAACGGCCTGATGCTGCCGTCCGGCTCGAGCGCGAAGGCGAGCCGGCGCGCGGCGAACCAGTCGCGCACCAGCAGCGCACCGACCACGCCGACAATGGCGCCCAGAATGACGTCGCTCGGAAA
>Ga0066903_100006542_pt1 | contig 10381 bp, 9 predicted proteins | sample PanSoiMetaGPlot1_FD_67491 | JGI IMG/M metagenome (GOLD analysis project Ga0066903, IMG submission 67491) | Tropical forest soil microbial communities from Panama analyzed to predict greenhouse gas emissions - Panama Soil - Plot 1 (version 2) | ecosystem: Environmental > Terrestrial > Soil >...
GGTCGGATACTACGACGGCCTGCGCTTCGACCGGATTGTCCAGCAGGAGGCGGAGGCGCCGGACGGATCGCGGTCGGAGGTCCACCTCGTCCGATTCGGATGTCCGGCCGGAACCGGCGATTCTGGGATCGGACACCTGGGATATCGGCTTCGGTCTGAGTTTTCGGACACAAAACATGAAATTGGGACGGTTGGATTCACCCGCGACGTCAATGACCCGAGTTCAGGCGGCGTGCGCCTGTACATTACGCTCGCCCCAGCGCCGGCGCTCGACGGCAACTTCACCATCGTCGGCAAGGTGACGAAGGGAATGGACGTGGTCGAGCGGATCGCGGCCGGCAAGCTCCTGCCGCCGGACGTGGACCCGAGTGGTGAGCTGCCACAGAAGCCAGTGACCATCCGGAAGGCGATGGCCCGCCTCGGTCCATAAAATCATCTCGGATGGCCAGGAAACAAACGCCCCCGGTTGCTCAGGCTCCGCTCGTCGACGTGTCGAGCGAGTACACCGTTGTCGCTCGCCGTTACCGGCCGCAGCAATTCAAGGACCTCATTGGTCAAGAATCCGTCGCACAGGCGCTGACCAACGCGATCCAGTCCGGCCGCGTCGCGCATGCGTACCTCTTCACCGGCGCTCGCGGAGTCGGCAAGACGTCCGCGGCGCGCATCCTTGCCAAGTGCTTGAATTGCGTCACGGGTCCCACGGTGACTCCGTGCGATAAATGCGATATTTGCCGGGCAATTGCGGAGGGACAAGACGTTGATGTGATCGAGATCGACGGTGCCAGCAACACCAGCGTCGACGACGTGCGGCTCATTCGGAACAACGTCGCCACCCGGCCGCAGCGGGCCCGGTACAAGATCTACATCATCGACGAAGTCCACATGCTCTCCAAGTCGGCCTTCAACGCACTGTTAAAGACGCTCGAGGAACCGCCGCCACACGTCAAGTTCATCTTCGCGACGACCGAGGTGCAGAAGATCCCGATCACGATCCTGTCACGGTGCCAGCGGTTCGATTTCGGCGGCATCAATACAGCCAAGATCCTGGCGCAGCTGAAGCAGGTCGTGGCCGGCGAAGGCATGGCCGCGGACGATGACGCACTCCGCATCATCGCCCGCCGCGCCGGTGGGTCGATGCGCGACGCCCAGTCCCTGCTCGAACAGCTCCTCTCCTTCGCCAGCAAGCGCCTGACTGCCAACATCGTGCATTCGGTCCTTGGCACCGCGGCCGATGAACGCGTGGTCGAGATCGCGGCTGCCGTCCTTGACAAGGACCCGAACAAGGCGCTCGCCCTCGTGGCGAAATGTGCCGACGAGGGACTTCAGCTCGGCGAGTTGATTGACCAGTTCATCGAATACTGGCGGGGGCTGATGCTCCTCAACTGTTCCGACGGCGAGATCGCGGACCTCAGCCTCGCCGAGCACCACCAGGAGACAGCACGGCAACAGGCGCGGGCGCACACGCTCGACACCCTTCTGGCCGGCCTCGACGTGCTGACCACCACCAAGTCTCGTCTGCGCACAAGCGCTCATGGGCAGGTGCTGCTCGAGATGGCGGTGGTCCGTCTGAGCCGTCTTGACGAACTGATTCCGCTATCCCAACTGGCACAATCGATCAATCATTCAGACGGCGGAACGGCCGCAAACCCCCGCTCCGGGACCGTTTCCGCCCCTGCGGCCACCTCTGTGGGTAACGGTTCAAAAAAAAACGGGATGACCGGGCTCGCTGAAGGCCTTGGAACGGGCGCGAACGGGTTCCACTCCCCGCCGCAGACCGTGGTGGACGTGGTCCAGATCGGCGACGCAACTCTTTTGCAGGTATGGGATAAAGTCAAGATCGACGTTGGAGTCATGTTCGCCGGACAGCTTGCCCGGGCAGGTTTACCTGCAATTGTCGGGCCAAAAACCCTGGTACTCCGGTTTCCCAACCAGTATAATCACGCCTACGACTACTGCCGCGACCCCGGTCGGGTCCAACATGTCGAGGGGGTTCTGAAGCGGCTGTCCGGCCAGGACTGGGCCGTCCGGTTTGAGTTGGTCGTCGGAAGCGACCCGGAGCCCGCGGCTGCACCAGTCTCGAGCCGGGAACGCGAGCGCCGGGCCCTGGAGACGCCGCTCCTGGGTCGGATTGTCAGCCGGCTCGACGGCCGGCTGCTCAAGATGGACCAAGGGTTCGGCGAAACTCCGCCCGCGGCCGAGCCAGTGGAGACCGCAGACGCCTCCGCGCCGCTACCGGCCGGCGAACAGGTCCGAGAAGATCTCTAAGAGACGCACGATGTTCAAGGAAATCGGCCAGGCGATGGGGATGCTCAAGAACCTGCCTCGGCTGCAGGCCGCGATGCAGGAGATGCAGCAGCGGCTCGGGCAGATCTCCGTCGAGGGGAACGCCGGGGCGGGCATGGTCGTCGTCACCGTCAACGGCCGCATGGAAGTGACGAAGTGCGCCATCTCCGAGGAGGCGATGAAGCTCGGCGATCGCGAAATGCTGGCCGACCTCGTCGCCGCGGCCGTAAACATGGCAATCGTCAAGGCGCGCGAAGAAGTGGCCAAGGCTGGGCAAGCCATCGCCCAGGAAGCAGGCGTGCCCCTACCACCGGGGATGATGCCCGGGATGTAAGGTGACGTGTCGAGGGGCGGAAGTGGGTGATGTACCGGGAGCCATCGGCCGGCTGGTAGAGGAGTTGACCAAACTCCCAGGGATCGGGCCGAAGTCGGCGGAGCGGATCGCCCACTTTCTGCTGGCCGGCGACCGGCGGAACGCGATCCTCCTGGCCGACGCCCTACACGGCGTGGCCGAACAGGTGCGGCCGTGCCGGGAGTGCTTCAACCTGACCGATGCGGACCTCTGTCCAGTCTGCGCCGACCCGCGCCGGGACGCGGGGACGATTTGTGTCGTGGAGACGCCACGGGACCTGGCAATCTTGGAACGGGCGGGGAATTTTCGCGGCCGGTATCACGTCCTCGGTGGCCGGCTGGCCCCGCTCGACAACGTCGGGCCGGAGCAATTGAGCTTCGACGCCTTGCTCAAACGGGTGCAAGGGGGCGAGGTGAAAGAGGTAATTCTGGCGACCAGCCCGACCATGGAAGGAGATGGGACGGCGCTGTTTGCGTCGAACGTGCTGGCCGGCACCGGGGTGTCGGTGACGCGGCTGGCACGCGGTTTGCCCTCTGGATCGTCCCTGGAGCTCGCGAACGCACAGATGCTCGCGGATGCCTTGGAGGGACGACGGGCCTTTTGACAGTCCTCAGTCCGAAGTCCCCAGACCGCAGTCGAGTTCATGAACGAAGCTGACTGCGGACTGGGGACTCCGGACTGAGGACTCATAGGGGTGCATCATGAAGATCGGCATGGATTTGTCCACGCGGCAGACGATGGGCCTGAAACAGGTCCTCGCTCCGCGCATGATCCAGTCGATGGAGATCCTCCAGCTTCCCATCGCCGCCTTGCAGGAACGGATCGAGAAGGAATTACAAGAAAACCCCGTCCTGGAATTGAAAGATACCGCCCCACCCACGGAAGCCGAAACGGCGGAGGCAGAGGCGGAGGCGGAGGCGAGAGGTGAAACGCTGGCCGGGGCGAACGGGACTCCTGCCGAAGAGAAGTTCAACCCGGAAGCCCCGCTCAAGCACGACACGACGGATCCCGGAGCGGAATTAGAATTCAAGCGGCTCGAAGCGCTCGACCGCGACTGGGAGGGGGCGTTCAACGAGGACGAGCACCGGCCCAGCCGGGCCGCCCTCGACGAACTGGGCGACCGTAAGCTCGACGCCATGCAGAACATCGTCGAGCGGCCGCAATCGCTGCAGGACCACCTCGCCGAGCAGCTGAGCGATCTGGAACTGTCCGAGGAAGACAAGGCCCTGGCTCTTCACATCATCTCGTTCGTGGACCGGACCGGGCACCTCGGCCGGCGCAACGAGAAAGATCAACTCCTGCCGGTGACGCTGCTCGAGATCGCCTCGACGTTCGATCCGCCGACAACCGAGCAGCGCGTGGAGCAAGTGCTGCACGCGGTCCAGCAGCTCGACCCGCCGGGCGTGGCCGCGCGCGACCTGCGCGAGTGCCTCCTTCTCCAGGTGGATGACGATACGCCACAGCGCGACCTGGTGAGGAAGATTATCCAGGAACACCTGGAGGACATGGCGCACAACCGCCTGCCGGCCATTCACAAGAAGACGGGGGAGAACCTCGAAGCCATCCGCGAGGCCTTGGAGGTCATCCGTCACCTGAACCCGAAGCCGGGGAACCAGTTCTCGTCTGAGGAAACCCGCTACGTCACCCCCGACGTCATCGTCGAGACGAACGACGAAGACGGCTACGACATCCGCCTGACCGACGACTGGGCCCCACGGCTGCACATCCCGAAGCGGCACTACCTGATGTACAAGAACCGCGACGGGGACCCGAAGACGCGCGAATGGCTGAAGAAGAAGCTCCAGTCCGCGGAGTGGCTGCGCGACGCCATTGAACAGCGCCGCAACACGCTCGAGCGAGTGACGCGCGCCATCGTCGGCCGCCAGAAGGCGTTCCTCGACCAAGGACCGGATCACATCGAACCGCTCAAGATGCAGCAGATCGCCGACGAGGTCGGAGTGCACGTGACCACCGTCAGCCGGGCGGTGGACGACAAGTGGGTGCAGACTCCGCGTGGCGTCTTCCCGCTCAAGCGCTTCTTCGTTGGCGCCGCGACCAACAAGGAGACCGGCGAGCAGATCCCGTGGGAGAAGGTCAAAAAAGCCCTCCTGGACATGGTCCACCACGAGGACAAGCACAATCCGCTCTCGGACGAAGAGCTGGAGGAAAAGCTCCAGGCGTCCGGCTACCCGGTCAAGCGGCGGACGGTCACGAAGTACCGCAAGCTCCTCAACATCCCCTCCTCGCGCGAGCGAAAGGAGTGGGTGAGTTAGCTCGCCCTTGTATTCCGCCCCAACGGGGCGGTCGATAATAGCCAGGGGCGGCAGCCCCTGGAAGATTGGCCCAATTCCATTGTCTTCCGCCCCAACGGGGCGGCGCTCGAGCGCCGCCCCGTTGGGGCGGTGTCGTATTATGCGATTGTGCGCGGTGACCAGGGGCTGCCGCCCCTGGCTATTATCGACCGCCCCTTTGGGGCGAAGACTATGCAGCCTCTCGATCCCGATACCCTGGCCCGCGTCCGCGCGCTGGAGTTGCGCGCCCGACAGACGATCGAGGGGTTCATCACCGGCGGGCACAAGAGCAAGCACCACGGGTTCGCGGTCGAATTCGCCCAGCACCGCGAATACGTCCCCGGTGACGACATCCGCCACATCGACTGGAAGGTCTACGGCCGCACCGAACGCTTCCACCTCAAGCAGTACGAACTCGAAACCAATCTCGTCTGCTGGCTCCTGGTCGACGCCAGCGAATCGATGCGCTACGGGTCAGGTGAGTTCACGAAGTACGATCTGGCCTGCACCGCGGCCGCGTCCCTCGGCTACCTGGTCGTCCAGCAGACCGACAGCGTCGGCCTGGCGACGTTCGACTCCGAGGTGCGCCAGTTCCTCCGCCCGGCCAGCCAGCCGACCCATTTGAAAGACGTCTGCCGGCTCCTCGTCGGCGGAGCGTCCGACCGAAAGTCGAAGATCGGACCCGTATTTCACGACGCGGCCGACCGGTTCAGCCGCCGGGGCGTGGTCGCGGTGTTCAGTGATCTTTTCGACGAGCCCGGCGAAGTTCTGGCCGGACTCAAGCACCTGAAGTACCAGCGGCACGACGTGGTGGTATTCCACGTGCTCGACGGCGCGGAAGTCGAGTTCCCATTCCGGCAATCGACGCTGTTCCACGGCCTCGAGCAGCTGCCGGACTTGCTGACCGACCCGATCGGCGTCCGCGACGGCTACCTGAGCGAGTTCAACGCCTTCCGCCGCGAACTCCAGACCGGCTGTCGGCTGCATCAAATCGATTACGTCGAGTTGCGGACGGACAAGGATCTCGGCCTGGCGCTGGCCGAGTACCTCGTCAAGCGCGCGAGCCGAACGTAGCGACAGGCGGGATCTACTTCAGCGTCAACCGAATCTCGACCGGCTTCCCATCGCGCAGCACGTTGAGCGTCACCGTGTCACCGACCAGGTGCTCGCGGCGCACGTAGCCCAGGTAGTCCTCCATCGTCCCCGCGACCGGCTTGCCGTTCAGTCCGACGATGACGTCGCCGGACTTCAGACCCACGGCCTTCAAGGTCGAATGAACAAACTTGTCCTGTCGGAATGCAGCCTGCGACTCTGGCACGCCCAGTGCCTTCTTCTCTGCGGCCGTCACATCGTCACCGCTGAGCGGAAGCGACGGCAAGATGTCCAGAAGCGATGCCCGCCAGGTCGGGTTGGTCTTGCGCCAGCCCTCGGCGACTTCGAGCTTGCCAGTCATCGATTCGGCGCCGCGCTTCCATTCGACCGGGATCGTCCCGCTCTTCGGTCCCTTGTGCAGCGCGTACTGGGCGTCCGCGAAGGACCCCACGGGGTATCCGTTGAGCTTCGCCAACACGTCGCCAGCCCTTAAACCCACCTTAGCGGCGGCCGAATCGGTCGCGACCGTCTTGACAACGTCTCCACGATCGACATCCAGCGAAATACCCACGTTCTCGGGCAGTGGATACACCCACAGGTCCTCGCGAGTCCACGTCCCGGCCGCCTTGGCGTCGGCGCGGCGGAACTCGTTCACCTGATGACAGTGAATGCAACCGTTGCCGCGCATCGTGCGGGCCGATTTCAGGTCCTCGACGCGTGCCGGCTTCTCGCGCGGCAGTTTGTCCGCGAGGCCGGCGCGATGCCGTTCCAGCGCCTTCTCCATCGAGTACTTCAGCCCGGCGAGGGAGAGCCGACCGTCGTCGGTTCGGGCATCCCGGCCGCCGTATCGGCCGTAGGTCACCTCATCCGCGGACAGGAAGAAGCCGAACCAGGTCAGGTCGTAGTCGAAGTCGAAGAGCGACAGGTCTGAACCGGCGATCCGAACGAGTCGGACGCGGACGAACTGGTCGGCGATTTCATTCAGCGGTTTGGCGAGACGAACAACCTGCTCGTCGAATTTGGCGCAGTCCGTTCAGGGCTCGCACCGGAAGACGACGAAGAGCGGCTTGCCGGAGCGCTTGGCCTCCGCGCGCGCTGCCGCGTAATCCGTGTGCCAGCCGTTGGCCTTCGGGCTGTTGCGCTGGGCGAATGCTGGTGCGGCAAGAAGGAGGGAAACGAGGACGACTGCGCGCATCACAGGGTCTCTAAAGCAATTGGATAGGATGAACAGGATCAACAGGATTTCAAAGGCAGGGGACAGACAAGTTTAGTCCATCCTGTTAATCCTGTTCATCCTGTCAAAACGCATTTCCTAATCTGGCTCGCGGACGCTGGCTCCGGTCAAAGTGTAGAGGAAGTCCTCGGGGTCATTCGTATTGAGCTTGAGCGTTCCCTCCACTTTAACCCGGCCGCGCTTGACCGGCACCGCCTTCCCACCGGCAATGTCCACATAAACGATTCCCGCCGGCTCGGGCGTTTCGCAGAACCAGCACCCGATCGGATATTCGATCATCATGAAGCCGGACACCGTCACTTCCATGTTGATCGGCTGCATGAATCCGGTGAGCGACACTTTCTTGCCATCGAGCTGGGCGAGGTACTTGTGGAACCGCGGACGGAATGGTTTGTCTATCACGGTTTCGGCCAGGACTGTCCACGGGACCGCGTTGATACCGTCCGGGCGGATCGCGGGCAAGGTGGCCGCGTCGAGCGTCCGCGACACGGGGCGCGTCGATTTGAACTCGACATCGCCGCGAAACTTCGCGTGTTCACTGTCCGGCAGCTTGGCGATGTCGTCGGCAGCGCCGCGATAGAACTTCCGCCGCTCGCGGGCTTCCGGCGCGGTCAGGGCGAACTCGGTGACCACGCCTTCCAGGATCGCGGCCGCGGTCCGGACGTCGCCGTGCGCGTTAACCAGTTCGCTGAGCAGCCAGAGCAGCCGGCCGTCGCCGGGAAGCCACAGTGCCAGTTGCTGCACAATGGCTACATCGTCGGGCGGGAGCTTCTTGCGGGCCGTGGGGTCGATCTTCCCCACTTCCGCCCTGCCCGACGCGCCGACGAACGCCACGCCGAACAGGTCGTCCGTTCCGGTCGCGGCCTTCGGTTCCTTCTGCCGCAGTCGTACCAGCTTGAGGTGCGCTTCTTCGAGTGGCTTCCATCGCGGCGGCGCGAGGCGGACAGCCTCTTGCAGCGCTCGCGCGGCCTCGTTCAGGTCGCCGTTCATCTGCCAGGCAGTTCCCAGGTTGGCCGCGATCCGGAAGTGGTCCGGATGATCGCGGTGTGCCTGCCGCAAAATCTCGATCGCCTTCGCGGGCCGGCCGAGCCGCACGAGGATCGCCCCGAGATCGGCCGCCTCGTCGGCCGTGAGCGCGCGCTTCTTGGCCGCTTCTTCGAGCTTGCCGGCGGCTTCCGCATACTGCTCGCGGAGCAGATGGATCGGGGCCCCGGCCGCTGGGGTCACGCCAATCAGTCGCAGTGCCCGGTGGTCCATCAGGAACCCGCGCCATTGACTCGGTAGTTCAGCGGCCGTCTCACCGGAGTAATACAGCCCGGCACGCGCGGGGGCCGCGGCGAGGACGACGACCAGAACACTCAAGATTCGTCGGGGCATATGGGAACGAAAACGGCGGGACGCTCTCATCTTAGAGCGCGCTGGCATCCTCCAGTTCGCTCGGCCTACTCATCGACGGAGGCCCAAATGACTTAAGGGGTGCAATGCAATGCAAAAGAAGTCGTGCCCGCAAGGACTTATGGAGCAGCTGGCGAAAAATGGATTGCAGGGCTGGTGAGGGGGGGTCGCAATGCAATCCATCCGGGGACTGGGTCGAAGTGTACTCGAGCCGTGGGCACTTGCGGACGCCAGGCGTCCGGGCGACAATCATGCCCGGCCGATCGCCTCCGGAGGACCGCGTATGAGCGTCACCCCCGCCTATTCGCCTGGGCTCGAAGGCGTGATCGCTGGTGAGACGGCCATCTCCACGATCGAGGGGGGTCTCCGCTATCGCGGGTACCCGGTCGGCGAACTCGCCCAGCACTGCTCGTTCGACGAGGTGGCGTACCTGCTCCTGTACGGAGAACTGCCAACCGCAAAGGAGTTGGCGCAGTTTCAGGGCCGCGTCGCCGCAGCCCGCCGGCTGCCGATCCCGCTCCGCGACCTGCTCAGCTCGCTGCCGAAATGGACCCCGCCGCTCGACGCCCTGCGCACTGCCGTGAGCGTCCTGGCCCACTACGACCAGGACACGGCCGACAACGGCCGCGACGCCAACCTTCGCAAGGCCGAACGCTTGCTGGCCCAAATGCCGCTCGCGGTGGCCGACCACTATCGATTCAGTAAGGGACTCCAGGCCGTCCCGGCGCGGCAGGACCTGCCACACGGGGCCAATTTCCTCTACATCCTCCGCGGCGGCGAGGCGACTCCGGAAGAAGTCCGAGCATTCGACGTCTCGCTGATCCTTTACGCGGAGCACGAGTTCAACGCCAGCACCTTCGCGGCGCGAACGATTGTCTCGACTCAATCCGACCTGCACTCGGCCGTGTGCGGGGCGATCGGCGCACTCAAAGGCGCGCTCCACGGCGGGGCGAACGAGAAGGTGATGGATGTGGTCCGCGCGTCGGGGGGAGTAGGTACGGCCGAGAAGTGGACTCGTGAGGCGCTGGCCCGCAAGGAGCGGATCATGGGCTTTGGCCATCGCGTCTACAAAGGGGGCGATGTCCGGGCCGGCATCCTGAAGACGTATTCCCGGGCCGCCGCGGAAAAGGCCGGCGACGTGCAATGGGAAGACACCGCTGATGTGATTGAGCGGGTGATGGCGGCCGAGAAGAACATGTATCCGAACCTCGACTGGCCGGCCGGCCGACTCTACCACTCGCTCGGACTCGAGATCCCGATTTACACTCCGATCTTCGCCATCTCGCGCGTCGCCGGCTGGTCGGCGCACGTGGTCGAGCAACTCGGAAACAATCGCCTCATCCGTCCGCGATCACTCTACACGGGCCCGGGCACGCGGCAGGTCAAGCCGATCGCGGAGCGGTAATCCAGAGGTCAGGAATCAGGGGTCAGGAGTCAGTAAACTGCTGCCCTGACCCCTGACTCGTGACTCCTGACCCCTCACAATGGACCTATCCGCGTTTCACCGGCTCCTCGCGCGCGACGGCCAAGCTGCGCTGGCCGAGGCTGTCGCACTTGAACCGACGGAGGTCAATCTCCTCGCCTGTCACCAACGACTCCGCAAGCAGTTTCCCGACGACCTGGTGAAGGCCGCTCTCGAGACGGCCATGCTGCGTCGCAAGGCCGTGGGCAAGTTCGCGCGTTCGGACCGCATGTACTTCACTCGCGAAGCGCTGGAACAATCCTCCGGCGAGG